>Ga0268299_1000098_pt1 | contig 339227 bp, 278 predicted proteins | sample NOBtaG_FD_193484 | JGI IMG/M metagenome (GOLD analysis project Ga0268299, IMG submission 193484) | Activated sludge microbial communities from bioreactor in Nijmegen, Gelderland, Netherland - NOB reactor | ecosystem: Engineered > Bioreactor > Aerobic > Activated sludge | place: Netherlands...
GAGCTCGGCGATGCACTTCGTCTACGACGACTTCCGGGTCAACATCCTCGACACGCCGGGCCACAAGGACTTCAGCGAGGACACCTACCGCACGCTGGTCGCCGCCGACAGCGCGGTCATGCTGATCGACGCCGCGAAGGGCGTCGAGGCGCAGACGCGCAAGCTCTTCGAGGTCTGCCGCCTGCGCGGCATCCCGATCTTCACCTTCGTCAACAAGATGGACCGCTACGGCCGCGAGCCGCTCGAGCTGATGAGCGAGATCGAGGAGGTGCTCGGCATCGACGCGGTGGCGCTCAACTGGCCGGTGGGACAGGGGAACGACTTCCGCGGCGTGTACGACCGGCTCGGACTCCGGCTGCAGCTCTTCTCGGGCGGCGCGCACGGCACGAGCCTGGTCGACGAGACGGACGTCGAGGGCGCGCACGACTCCGACGCGGTCAAGGCGGCGCTGGGTGCCAAGTGGGACGGGCTCGCCGACTCGCTGGCACTCCTCGAGGGCGCCGGCGCGCCGTTCGATCCCGAGCGCGTCCGCGCCGGCGAGCAGACGCCGATGTTCTTCGGCAGCGCGCTCACCAACTTCGGCATCAAGCCGTTCCTCGAGCGGTTTCTGGAGCTGGCGCCGCAGCCGGGCGCGCGCGAGTCGACCAAGGGGCCGATCGATCCGGTGCTCGAGCCGTTCTCGGGCTTCGTGTTCAAGATCCAGGCGAACATGGACCCCGACCATCGCGACCGCGTCGCCTTCGTGCGCATCTGCTCGGGCAAGTTCGTGCGCGGCAGCACCGTCAAGCACGTGCGCACCGGCAAGCCGATCCGCCTCGCCAACTCGACCCTGCTGCTCGGCCAGGGGCGCGAGGAGGTCGACGAGGCCTGGCCGGGGGACGTCGTCGGGCTGTTCGACCCCGGCGTGTTCCGCATCGGCGACACGCTGTCCGAGAAGGGAGACTTCTCGTTCGCCGACTTCCCGGTGTTCCCGCCGGAGCACTTCATGCGCGTCGAGCTCGGGCTCGTCGAGAAGCGCAAGGCGCTCGCCAAGGGCCTCGAGCAGCTCGCGCAGGAGGGCGCCGTCCAGCTCTTCACCGAGGTCGGCGGCGTCAACTCCGCGCCCATCGTCGGCGCGGTCGGACCGCTGCAGTTCGACGTGCTGAAGCACCGCATGGCGAGCGAGTACAAGGTCGAGCTGCGTCTCTCGCCGATGCCGCACAGCGTGGCGCGCTGGCCGCGCGGCGCCTTCGACCCGGAGATCGTCAAGCACTCGCAGCTGGTCAAGCTGGTGCGGGACCGCGAGGGGCGTCCGGTGCTGCTGTCGGAGAGCGCGTCGTACCTGCAGCGCATCGTCGAGCGTCATCCGGGGCTGGAGCTCGCGGAGACGGCGTGACGCACGACGCGGCGGCCGAGCCGGACCTGGCGCGCATGGCGCGCGAGCGTCGCGCCCGGCTCGCCGCCACGATGCGCCGTCACGACGTGCCGGCGCTGCTGCTGCTCGGCCGCGCGGCCGTGCAGTACGCGACCGGCGCCCTCTGGCCGTCGAGCGATGCCGGCCACGCGCACCAGCAGCCGACGCTCGCGCTGTTCGTCGCCGATGATCCGCACCCGCACCTCTTCACGCCGCACGCCGACGTGCTGCTCGCAGACCTGCCGCGCGACCACGTGCACCCGGGGCTGCATCCCGAGTTCCTCACGGGGGTTCGCGACCTGGCACGCCGGGTCCGCGAGCTCGTCGGCGCGTCGCTGCCCGAGCGCATCGGCCTCGACGAGGCGACGATCGCGATGCACCTCGAGCTGCCGGGCCTGCTCGGCGCGACGACGCTGGTCGACGCACAGCCGGTGCTCGCGGCCGCGCGCATCGTCAAGACGCGCGACGAGGTCCTCTGCATCCGCCGTGCGCAGCAGATCAACGATCGCGCGATGCTCGACGTGCAGGCGGAGCTGCGGCCCGGCGTGCGGCCGCACGAGCTGAGCGCGCTCTTCCTGCGCCGCGTCCTCGAGCTCGGCGCGAGCGGCAACCTGGTCGATCCGATCTGGCAGCCGATGCCGGCGCGCCGCGCCGACGGTCCGTTCACCGTCAACGGCGAGATCGCGTTTCCGCTGCCGTCGAGCGCGCGACCCTTCGCCGCGGGCGAGACGATCTGGGTCGACACCGGGATCACCTGGAACGGCTACGTGTCGGACTTCGGCCGCACTTGGATCGTCGGCGACGATCCTTCCCCCGCGCAGCGCGCGCTCTTCGACCGCTGGCGCGCGGTGCTGGCGCGCGTCGTCGCGTGCATCCGGCCGGGCGCGACCGGCGCCGACCTCATCGCCGCCGCGTGCGCGGGCGAGGCGCGGCCGCCGTGGCTCGCGCACCTCTACCTCGGGCACGGCGCCGGCCTCGACAGCGCCGAGCTGCCGTTCGTCGGCAGCGATCTGGGCGCCGGCTTCGACACGAGCCTGGTGCTCGAGCCAGGGATGGTCTTGGTGCTCGAGCCGGTGGTCTGGGAGGACGGCGTCGGCGGACACCGTGCCGAGGAGGCGGTGGTGGTGACCGGCGACGGCTGCGAGCCGATCACGACGCATCCCTACGCGCCGTTTGCTTGACGACGAGGGAGAAGATGCGCACGACCGACGATCACGAGGCCGACCGCACGCCGCCGGCGATCGACCGCGAGCGGCTGCGCCGCGACCGGCTGGCGCGTGCGCTCGACGCGATGGGGCGGCGCGGTCTCGACGCGCTGGTGCTCGGCCGCGAGGGCAACGCCCGTTACGTGAGCGACGCGCAGCGGCTCTGGCTCGCGGGGCCGCGGCCGTTCGGACCGGTCTGCATCGTCGTGCGCGCGACCGGCGCCGTCCACGTGCTGAGCACCAGCAGCGCGGGCGTTCCGGCGACGATCCCGCACGAGAATCTCTACCCGCTCAGCTGGAACCCCGAGATCGTCGCCGCGCGGCTGGCGCGGATCGGAGGCCTGTCCGACGCGCGCACGATCGGCGTCGACGGGTGGAGCCCGGCGGCGGCACGGCTGCTGGCGCGGGTTGCGCCGCACGCGCGCATCGCCGACGGCGACGCCGCGCTGCGCGAGGCGCGGAGCGTCAAGACGGCGGACGAGGTCGCGGCGATCCGCGCCGCGGCGGACGTCGCACGGCGCGGGCTCGCGGCGGCGCGGCGTGCGCTCGCGGCGCGACCGGCAGCGATCGAGCCCGAGCTGCGCGCCGCCTTCGTCGCGGAGGTCGCCGCGCGCGGCGTCACGACGCCCGCGTTCGATGCCGTCGTCCACCACGCCGTGCGCGGGCCGCTGGTGGCGCTGCGCTGCGGCGTCCTACGCGACGGCTACGAGGCGACGCTGATCCGCACGGTCGCGCGGGCGGGCGGAGGCGCGGACGAGCAGCCGGCAGCGGCGCGCGAAGCCCGCGCACGCTGCGCCGCGCTGCACGCGGCCTTGCTCGCGGCCTGCCGCGCCGGCGCCGGTGCGCGCGAGCTGCTCGGAGCCTTCGACGGGGCCGGCGTCGTGCTGCCCGCCTTCCCGATCGCACACGGCGTGGGGCTCGGCGCCGAGCCGCCGCTCGTCGGGGCGCACCACACGTGCGATCCGGACTGGCGGATCGCGAGCGGGATGGTGCTCGCGCTGCACGCCCACGTCGCGCTGGCCGACGGCACCGGCTGCTCGGTGCAGGACGTCGTGCACGTCGGTCCGGGCGGGGGCGAGATCCTCACGTCCGGGCCGGAAGATCCTTGAGCAGCGACGCCGCGCGCGCCACCTGCTCGGCGCGGTAGCGCTGCCGGTCGGCGGCCAGCGCCTCTGCCTGCTCGACGATCGCGCGCGGCGCGCTCCTCGGTGTGCCGGCGTCGAACGGCGGCTCCGGGTCGTACTCGATGCCGAGCTGGATCGCCTCGGCGACCTCGCGCCCCGCGACCTCGCCGGCGATGCGCAGCGCGAAGTCGATTCCCGCGGTGACGCCGCCGCCGGTCACCACGTTGCCGTCGACGACGATGCGTTCCTCGACTGGCGTCGCGCCGAAGTCGGCGAGGAAGTGGCGCGACATCCAGTGCGTGGTCGCACGGCGCCCCTGCAGCAGGCCGGCGGCGCCGAGCACCAGCGCGCCGGTGCACACCGACGTGACCCAGCGCGCGCTCGCCGCCGAGCGTTTCAGGAATGCGAGCACCTCGCCGTCGGTGAGCAGCTCGTTGACGCCCGGGCCGCCGGGCACGCACAGGAGGTCGAGCTGCGGCGCCGCCTCGAGGATCGTCGTCGGGATCAGCGCGAGACCGTGCTCGGTGCGCACTGGCTCGCCGTTCTTCCACAAGAGGTGGATCTCGGCGCCGGGCAGGCGCGCGAGCACCTCGTAGGGGCCGGTGAAGTCGAGCTGCGTGAGCCCGGGGAAGATCAGGAAGCCGATGCGCATGCGCGGCAGCCTACGCGACGCGAGCCGCCGACGCGACGCGCAGGCGGCGGCTCGCGCGCGACGTCAGTCGAGCCAGAGGCGCGCCAGCGCGACCTCGATCGTCACGAACGGAGCGGCGCGCACGACGTCGTCGCCGCCGTGGGTCTCGGCGACGACCCAGCGGTCGCCCTCGAGCGCCAGGACCTCGAGCGTGCGTGCGAGCGGATCGATCAGCCAGACGTGCCGCACACCCTCGCGGGCGTAGATGCGCAGCTTGCGGGTGCGGTCGATCCGCGCGGTCGACGGGGACAGCGTCTCGCAGAGCCAGTCCGGTGCGAGATCGAGCCAGGGGGCGTTCGGGATGCGCGGCATGCGCTCACGGCACCAGCCGGCGATGTACGGCACGAGGACGTCGGGTCCAAGGTGCAGCTCGGGCTCGGAGAGGAAGATCCAGCCTCCCGGCGGTGCAGAGGCGCCGGCTTCGCGATCGAGCACGTCGAGAGTCGCACCGAGGCGGGATGACGCGCGTGCGTGCGGGCTCGCCGGCCGCGGGCTGAGGAAAAGCTCGCCGTCGAGGATCTCCGCGACCTGGTGCTCCGGTGCCGCGAGCACGTCGTCGTAGGTCGCCTTGCGCTTGGGCTCGGCCACGGGGGCGAAGCTAGCATCCATGCTGCTCCGGTAGGAAGCCGGATCCCTCGCCGCCATGGCACGGGAGACATGATCGCGCGACGTCTTGACTCGAACCCGCCTCCCGGCGTAATCGTGAACGGCGTTCACAAAAGAGGGTACGCATGGACCGGAAGAAGCTCGAGCGGCTGTTCGACATGAGCGGACGCGTGGTGATCGTCACCGGTGGCACGCGCGGCATCGGCCGCGCGCTCGCCGAGGGCTACGTCGCGGCCGGAGCCAAGGTCGTCGTCGCGAGCCGCAAGGCCGAAGCCTGCCGCGAGACCGAGCGGCACCTGCGCGCGCTCGGCGGCGAGGCGCTCGGCGTGCCGACGCACCTCGGCGAGCTCGACGCGCTGAAGACGCTGGTCGCGTGCGCGGTCGAGGCGTTCGGCCGCATCGACGTCGTGGTGAACAACGCCGCGACCGCGCTCGCGCTGCCGCTCGGCCAGATCACCGCCGAGGCGTGGAGCAAGTCGAACGACGTGAACCTGCGCGGACCGGTGTTCCTCGTGCAGGAGGCGCTGCCGTACCTGAAGGAGAGCCGCGGCAACGTGCTGAACGTGCTCTCCGGCGCGGCCTTCATGTTCTCGGGCAACGTCTCGCTGTACGCCGGCGCGAAGGCGGCGCTGCTCGCGTACACGCGCGCGATGGCGGCGGAGTTCGCGCCGTTCGGGATCCGCGTCAACGCGCTCGCGCCGGGCACCACCGATACCGACATGGTGCGCGCGAACACGCCGCAGCAGATCGCGGTGATGGCCAGCATCCAGCTGCTGAAGCGCATGGCCGAGCCCGACGAGATGGTCGGCCCCGCTCTGCTGCTGACCAGCGACGCCGGCAGCTTCATCACCGGGCAGTCGCTGTGCGTCGACGGCGGCATGGTGCCGCACTGAGGGAGGGACGGCCATGGCTCTCGACACGTCCGACCGCATCGCGATCGGCGAGCTGGTGGCGCGCTTCGCGCACTGCTCGGACTACGGCGACTGGGACGCGCTGGCGGCGCTGTTCACCGACGACGTCGTGACCGCGATCTCGGGCGTGGATGCGTACGTCGGCGTCGCGGCGCAGGTCGAGCACGCGCGCAAGTCGGCCGAGTGGACCGAGGGGCAGAACCGCCACCTGGCGCTCAACCTGTGGATCGAAGCCGACGGCGGCGAGCGCGCGCGGGCGCGCTACTACCTGATCAACTTCGTCGCCGGGAAGGAGCTGTTCGCGCCGAAGATCGTTCTCTCGGCGCGCATGACCGACCACGTCGTGCGGACGACTTCGGGCTGGCGCATCGCGCGCCGCGAGCTCGAGCCCGACCAGCCGTTCGCCGCGCCCGACACCGCCGCACCGGCCTGAAGCGATGGCGCGCGCCGCCGCATCCCGAGCCTCGGCCGACCGTCCGGACCGGCCCGCGCCTGCGCGCCGCGGGCGTCCGCCGCGCCTGTCACGCGACGCGCTGCTCGATGCTGCCCTGGTCCTCCTCGAGCGCGCGCCGCGCGAGAGCCTGACGGTCGCGCGCGTCGCGGCCGAGGTCGACGCCGTGCCCGCGGCGCTCTACCGGCACTTTGCGAGCCTCGACGAGCTACTCGACGGCGTCCTCGCGCGCGCTCTCGCCGGCGTGAGCGCCGCGCCGGTGCGGGCGCGCGCCGCGTGGCCGGGCCAGATCCGCGACTGGATGACGTCGCTGCGCCGGGAGCTGCTGCGCTATCCGCAAGTGCTCGGCCTGCTCGGGCGCCGCGGCCGCACCTCGCCCGCGTGGCTCGAGGCGGTGGTGACGCCGCTCGCGATTCTCGAGCGGGCGGGGCTGCGCGGCGCGCTGCTCGCGCGTACGCACCTCTGGCTCACGGAGACGACCGTCGCGCTCGTCGTGCAGGAGGCGGCGCTGTCGCTTCCCGAGCAGGTCCGCGGCGCCCGCGCGGCGCTGCGCGAGATGACGCCCGAGCGGCGCGCGGCGCTCGCGCCGCTCGTCGGGCAGATCGGCACGCTGGACGCGGACGACACCTTCGCGTTCGCGGTCGAGCGGACGATCGCCGCCATCGCCGTCCTCGTGGACGCTCGTTGAAGCGAGAAGGAGATCCCATGCTGAAGGTGATCGACGTCGACGCGCACTTCGAGCCCGGCAGCGACTGGCTCGAGCCGTATCCCGCGCTGGCGGCGCGGCTGCCGAAGCTCGATCCGGCACTGCTCGCGGTGGACGCGATCGTCGGCGACCTGCTGCGCGACGTGCCCCCGGCGGCGCGTCCACCCGTGGAGCAGCTCCTGCCGCCCGGGCTCGCGATGCTCTTCGGCGAGGAGAAGGCCGGCGAGGCCGAGCGCCGCAAGGAGTTCGAGGGCAAGAATCAATTCCAGGTGGCGAACGCGAAGGCACGGGTCGCCTGGCTCGACGCCCAGGGCATCGATCTGCAGAACGTGATCTGCCTGTCCGGCTTCGCCTACCTGCTGTTCGTCGCGGACCCCGCACTGCGTCGCGAGACGCTCGCCACGTGCAACACGTGGCTCGCCGACACCTGCGACGAGGCCGACGGCCGCCTCCTGCCGGTGACCGCGCTCGACTATGCGGACCTCGACCGGGCGGTCGCCGAGCTGACGCGCATGCGCGCGCGCGGCAGCCGCATCTTCCTCGTCCCGGCGTATCCCGTGAACGGCGTGCCGCCGAGCCACCCGAGCTGGGATCGCGTGTGGTCGGCGGCGACCGACCTCGGCATGGCGCCGATGCTGCACACCGGCTTCGAGCGCATGCGCTTCGATCCCGGCTGGGCGAACCAGGGCGGCGACGTCACGCTGCTGCGGCAGATCGGCAGCAGCCACCGTCACGTGGCGCCGATGACCTTGCTCTACGCGCTGATCTATTCCGGCGTCTTCGAGCGTCATCCGCGCTTGACGCTGCTCCTCGCCGAGGTCGGCACCGGCTGGCTGCCGTTCGTGTACCGCGAGATCGACGACCGCAGCACGTCGCTCGCCGAGGTCTTCCTCGGTAAGTACGCGCTGCCGCTGAAGCCCAGCGAGTACCTCGCGCGCAACGTCCGGGCGACGCCGCTCGCGGGCGGCAACGACGGCCCGCTGACGCGCATCATGGACGACCTGCCCGACGACATGATCGTCTTCTCCTCGGACTTCCCGCACTTCGAGGGCTTCGCCGAACCGAAGGCGCACTACGACGCGCTGCTCGCGTCACTTCCAGCGGAGCGCCGGACGCGCTTCCTCGGCGGCGCGATCGCCGAGGTCTACCGCCGCATGGGCGACCCGCTGCCGGGCACCTGAGCGCGCCGTCGCTCGACGGCTAATCGAGCCAGAGCCGCGCGAGCTCGAGCTCGATCGCCGCGAACGGCGCCGCGCGGACGACGTCGTCGCCGCCGTGGTTCTCGGCGACGACCCAGCGGCCGCCGTCGAGCGCGAGCACCTCGAGCGTGCGCGTGCTCGGCTCGACGAGCCACACGTGCCGCACGCCCTCGCGCGCGTAGATCGCGAGCTTGCGCGTGCGGTCGAGGCGCGCGGTCGACGGGGACAGCGTCTCGCAGAGCCAGTCGGGCGCGAGCTCGAGCCACGGCGCGTTCGGGATGCGCGGCATGCGCTCGCGACGCCACCCGGCGATGTCGGGCACGACGACGTCGGGACCGAGGTGCAGCTCGGGCTCCGCGAGGATCCACCATCCTCCCGGGCGGGGCGGATCGCCGGCCCCGCGATCGAATGCGTCGACGAGCTGACTGCCGACGATCGACGACGCGCGTGCGTGCGGCGTCGCCGGCCGCGGGCTGAGGAAGAGCTCGCCGTCGAGGATCTCCGCGACCTTGTGCTCCGGTGCGGCGAGCACGTCGTCGTAGGTCGCCTTGCGCTTCGGCTCGGCCACGGTCGCGACGGTAGCATCCATGCGGCTTCCGTAGGAAGCCGCGGCTCGCGCTGCCATGGCACGGCGTACAAGATCGCAGGCTCCGGCCTTGGGCGCGGCGCTCGATCCCGAACGCCGTAGCGGGCTACTCGATCCAGAGCCGCGTGAGCTCGATGTCGATCGCCGCGAACGGCGTCGCGCGGACGACGTCGTCGCCGCCGTGGTTCTCGGCGACGACCCAGCGGCCGCCGTCGGGTACCAGCACCTCGAGCGTGCGCGTGCTCGGCTCGACGAGCCACACGTGCCGCACGCCCTCGCGCGCGTAGATCGCGAGCTTGCGCGTGCGGTCGAGGCGCGCGGTCGACGGCGACAGCGTCTCGCAGAGCCAGTCGGGCGCGAGCTCGATCCACGGGGCGTTCGGGATGCGCGGCAGGCGCTCGCGGCGCCACCCGGCGATGTCGGGCACGACGACGTCGGCGCCGAAGTGCAGCTCGGGCTCGGTGAGAATCCACCAGCCGCCGGGGCGGGCCGGATCACCCGGGGGACGGTGGAAGGCGCCGCTCAGATCTCCGCCCAGCACCGACGACGCGTTGGCGTGCGGGAGCGCCGGCCGCGGGCTGAGGAAGAGCTCGCCGTCGAGGATCTCCGCGACCTTGTGCTCCGGTGCGGCGAGCACGTCGTCGTAGGTCGCCTTGCGCTTCGGCTCGGCCACGGGGGCGACGGTAGCATCCATGCCGATCCGGTAGGAAGCGCGCTCGCCGGCCGCCATGGTGCCGGAGACATGATCGCAGGGAGCCGCGAGTGGCGTCGTGCGCCAGGTCGCCTCGGCGCACGAGCCGCGTCGCTCGACGCCGGTGCGACGGGGCGTCACCCGACGCGTGGCCGTCGCTCGCTGCTACGCCGGCACCCACACGGCGTGGAAGCCGTACGGCACGCGCTGCGGCATGCGGATCTCGGCGAGCGGGCCCGCCTCGAGGTCGAGCGCGTCGAGGATGACGAGGTCGCTCTGGTCGGTCGCGTGGTCGTAGACGAAGGTGAAGAGCCAGCCCTCGCCCTCGCCGGGACCGCCCGGGACGAAGAACGCCTCGGCCGGATGCTTCGTCGGACCGGGGCTCCACGTGTGCACGTCGCCGGTCCGGTAGTCGACCATCGAGGTGCCGGTGAAGTTGAGCGTCAGCGGGTGGTCCTCGCTCTCGACGAACCAGCCGTAGCGGTGGGCGCGGCCGCTGAAGCGGCGGTCGTGCGTCGGCAGCTCGAGCTCGCGCTCGGTCACGACGTCCTCCGAGAATGTGAGCTGCTCGCCGCCGGTGCCGATGCGCCAGCGGTGCAGGGCGAGCGGGTCGCTGCCGAAGCGCTCGCCGGAGAACATGTAGCCGTGCCGGCAGACGTCGAGCACGATCTCGTCGCCGTCCCGGTACGCGTTGACCTCGTGGTAGACGTAGCAGTTCGCGATCTCGACCCAGCGGATCTGGCTGCCGTCGCCGCCGAGCGGCATCACCCCGATCCGCGAGCCGTACTCGGGCTTCCACGAGAACGGATTGTCCGATCCCTGCGCCGCCGCGACCAGGTCGAAGAGCACCGGCATCTCCCAGAAGATCACGTCGCGCTCGGTGATCGCGAACGAGTGGATCATGGTCGACGCCGCGACCGGGATCTCGGTCGAGTGGATGATCCTCCCCTGCGGGTCGGCGACCATGTACGTCAAGTACGGCGGCACGAACCAGTAGCCGAAGAAGTGCAGGTTGCCGGTCGCGGGATCGATCTTCGGGTGCGCGGTGAAGGACGTCTTGATCGCGCCGCCGTAATCCTGCACGCCGATCGTCGACAGATCGCTCGGATCGATCCGGTACGGCGCGCCGACCTCGCCCGACAGCAGCAGCTCGCCGCCGTGGTAGACGCAGCTCACGTTCGACTGGTGGTTGCCGCCCGTCGGCAGCCCGGGGACGCCGCCGAAGTCGACGCCGCGCTCGTAGAACGGCGTGCGGACGTAGCGGTTGCGGTACCAGGCGGCGTTGCCGTTCTCGAGCTTGACGCCGTGGATCATGCCGTCGCCGAAGAACCAGTGCGGCGACTGCCCGCTCTGCGGGTTCGAGCCGTTGCGCACGTAGAGCCCGTTCAGCTCGGACGGGATGCGCCCGCGGACCGGCAGGTCGAACGCCGTGACCTCGTCCTGCACCGGCGCGAAGTTGCCCTGCAGCCAGAACGGGGTGTTCGGGTCGACGACCAGCGGCGCCGACGAGGTGGCGGCGTCACCGCACGCCTGCAGCAAGGCGCCCGGCAACGCGAGGCCGGTCGCGAGCAGCGCCGAGCGCTGCAGGAAGTGACGACGGGTGAGCGGGGCAGGGCGCAGGATCTTGCTCATGGCGTGCGGTCTCCGATCGGTCGTTGCGAGAGCGTGCGAGACGTCGGGCGGTGCTCAGCGGGTCGAGATGCCGCCGTCGACGGGGATCACGGTGCCGGTGACGTACGCCCCGGCGCGCGACGCGAGGTAGATCGCGATGCCCGCCATGTCTTCGGGCTCCCCGATGCGTCCGAGCGGGCACGACGCGACGATGGCGTCCTTGAAGCGGTCGAGGGTCACCGCCATCATCTTGCTCTCGAAGGGGCCGGGCGCGACCGCGTTCACCGTGATGCGCTTGCCCGCGAGCTGCATCGCGAGCACCCGCGTCATGTGGTGCACGGCGGCCTTGCTCGCGGAGTACGCGTACGTCTCGAGCATCGGCACCTGGATGCCGTCGATCGAGCCGATGTTGATCACGCGCGCGGGGTTCTCGTGGCTCGCCGCCTTCTCGAGCAGCGGCAGGCAGGCGACGGTGAGGTGGAAGACGCCCTTCACGTTCAGCGCCAGCACCTTGTCCCACGCGGCGTCCGGGTACTCGGCCATCGGGGCGCCCCAGTTGGCGCCGGCGTTGTTGACCAGCACGTCGAGCTTGCTCTCGCGCGCGCCGATCGCCTCGGCGAGCTGCTTCGCGCCGTCCTGCGTGCCGAGGTCGGCGGCGATGCCGTGGCACTCGCCGTGCGCCGACAGCTCCTGCGCAACCTTCTCGCACTCGGAAGCCTTGCGCGACGCGACGTAGACCTTGGCGCCGTTCTCGACGAAGCCGCGCGCGATCATCAGCCCGATGCCGCGCGAGCCGCCGGTGACGAGGGCCACCTTTCCTTCGACCGAGAACAGGTTCTTCAACGGATGTCCTTTCGCTTGTCGTGGTTGCAGGAGGTCGTCGTGCGCCGCGCGGTCAGAGCCGCTCGACGAGCAGCGAGACCGCACCGCCGCCGCCGAGGCAGAGCGTCGCGAGCCCGCGCCGCGCGCGGCGCGCCCGCAGCGCGTAGAGGAGCGTCGTCAGGACGCGCGCGCCGCTGGCACCGATCGGATGCCCGAGCGCGATCGCGCCCCCGTGCACGTTGAAGCGATCGGCGCGCACGCCGAGCTCCTTCGCGACCGCGCACGACGCGGTGGCGAACGCCTCGTTGTGCTCGAAGAGGTCGACGTCGTCGATCGCGAGCCGCGCCTTCTCGAGCAGCCGGCGCACCGAGCCGATCGGCGCCTCCATCACCCACTCGGGCATCGTCGCCCACGAATCGTACGCGACGATGCGCCCGAGCGGCGCGATCCCGCGGCGTTCGGCCTCGCGCGCCGCCATGACGACGAGCGCGCTCGCGCCGTCCGAGAGCTGCGACGCGTTGCCCGCGGTGACGACGCCGTCCTTCCGGAAGGCGGCGCGGAGCTTCGCGAGCACCTCGGGCGACGCGTCGCGACGGATGCCCTCGTCGTGCGCGACGAGCTCGCTGCCGCGTCCGCCCGGCCGCGCGACCTCGACGGCGACGATCTCGTCGGCGAACAGGCCAGCGTCCTCGGCACGGGCGGCCTTCGCGTGCGAGGCGAGCGCGAGCGCGTCAGCGTCGGCGCGCGACACGGCGAAGCGCTCGGCGACGATCTCGCCGGTCTCGCCCATGTGGAAGTGGTGATACGCGTCGAGCAAGCCGTCGTGCAGCAGGGAGTCGACCGCCTCCTGGTTGCCGAGCCGCCAGCCGGTGCGCGCGCCGCGCAGCAGGAAGGGCGTGTTCGACATCGACTCCTGGCCGCCCGCGACGACGATGCGCGCATCGCCGGCGCGGATCGCCTGCGTGGCCAGCATCACCGCCTTCAGGCCCGAGCCGCAGACCTTGTTGACCGTCAGCGCCGGCACGGCGTCGGGGATGCCGGCGGCGAGCGCCGCCTGGCGCGCCGGCGCCTGGCCGAGGCCCGCGGTGAGCACGTTGCCGAGGATCACCTCGTCGACCTCGGCGGGATCGAGGGTCGCGCGCCGCAGTGCGTCGCGCACCGCGACGGCACCCAGTTGCGGGGCTGGGAGCGGGGCGAGCCCGCCCTGAAACCGCCCGATCGGGGTCCGGCAGGCGGCGACGATCACGGCCTCGTCGTGCATCGGGCTGGCTTAGCACAACCCGCTCGGGCTTTTGCAGTCTGATAACGTCGGGGTGATGACGACCGCTCCGGCCGCGCCCGGCCGATCCCGACGAGCGCCGCTCGAGCGCCTGATCGAGCTCGGGCGCGTACTCGGCAACGCGCGACGCGCGTTCGCGCTGCTCGCACGGACCAACGCGCGGCTCGCAGCGGGCCTGGTCGGACTCGCGGTGGTCGACGGTGTGCTCCCGGTCGCGATCGCCTGGGTGGGAAAGCGCATCATCGACGCGGTGATCCTCGCCGCCGCGGAGCCGTCCGAGGCGACGCGCCTCGCGGCGCTCGAGTGGGTCGGCGTGGAGCTGGTGCTGATGGTCGTCCGCGCGGGCGTCGTGCAGGCGAACGCGCTCGCCCAGACCTTGCTCCGCTCGCAGCTCGGGCTGGTCGTCAACGCGAGCATCCTCGAGAAGGCGATCAACGTGAGCTACCGCCACTTCGAGGACCCGCACTTCAACAACCAGCTCGCGCAGGCGCGGCGCGAGGCGAGCTCGCGTCCCCTCGACGTGGTGCGGCAGGTGCTGGTCCTCGGACGGAGCCTGATCGTGCTGGCGGGCTACGCGGCGCTGCTCGCGGGCTTCAGCTGGGTCGCGGTGGTCGCGCTGCTGGTCACCGCGGTGCCGCCGTTCGTCGCCGAGGCGCGCTTCGGGCGCGAGGCGTTCGTCCTGAGCCGCAGCCGGACGTTCCAGAACCGCCAGGCGCACTACCTGGAGATGTTGCTGTCGCAGGAGGCGAGCGCGAAGGAGGTGAAGCTCTTCTCGCTCGGCGCCCTGCTGCTCGGCCGCTATCGCGACATCTACCGGCGCTTCCGCGACGAGGACGCGTCGCTCGCACGCCGGCGCGCGCGCGCGGCGCTCGCGCTCGGCCTGCTCGGCACGCTCGCGCTCTACGCCTGCTACGCGTGGGTGGTCGTGCGGACGATCGCCGGTGCGCTCACCGTCGGCGGCATGACGATGTCGGTGATCGCGTTCCGCGAGGGGCAAGCGGCGCTGCAGACGGCGCTGCTGTCGGTCGCGCGCCTCTACGAGGACAATCTCTTCATGACGAACCTCTTCGAGTACCTCGCGGTACCCGAGGACGAGCCGCACCAGCCGATCCCCGATGGCGCCGGTTCGCGCGTCGCCGACGACGCCCAGGCGCCGGCCGCGGCGGCGACCAACGGCAACGGCGCGCGCAGCGAGCAGGCACACGCCGCACCCGGCGCGCTGCCCGCATGGGGGCCGCCGCCGCGCATCGAGCTGCGCGACGTGTCGTTCCGCTATCCGGGCGCGCACCGCGACTCGCTGTCGCACGTCACGCTGGTGATCGAGCCGGGCGAGACGCTCGCGCTGGTGGGGCGCAACGGCGCCGGCAAGACGACGCTCGTCAAGCTGCTGACCGGCCTCTACCGCCCGACCGGCGGCGTCATCCTGATGGACGGCGTCGACATCGCGACCCTCGGCACGGCCGAGCTGCGCAGCCGGGTGGGCGTGATCTTCCAGGACTTCGTCCGCTTTCACTTCACGGTCGCGGACAACATCGGCGTCGGCTGGTTGCCCGAGATGGACAACCAGAGGGAGATCGTCCGCGCCGCGACCGCTGCGGGTGTCGACGACGTGATCGCGGCCTTGCCCGCGGGCTATGAGCAGAGCCTCGGGCGCTGGTTCGGCGGCGAGGAGCTGTCGGTCGGGCAGTGGCAGCGGCTCGCCCTGTCGCGCGCGTTCATGCGCCGCTCGTACGTGCTGGTACTCGACGAGCCGACCGCCGCGCTCGACGCCGAGGCGGAGGCCGAGATCTTCGGCCGCTTCCGGGCCCTCGCCGAGGGCCGGACGGTGGTCCTGATCACGCACCGCTTCTCGACCGCGCGCGGCGCCGACCGGATCGCGGTCTTCGAGGCGGGAGCACTGGTCGAGATCGGCACCCACGCCGAGCTGCTGTCGCACGATGGCCGCTATGCACGGATGTTCCGGCTGCAGGCGGCGGGCTTTCTCGAATCCTGAGCTTTTCCCTTGCGATCGTCACGGCACATGGCCTAGAGAAGCGCAGGGCTTGGCACGGCAGTTTTGGCACGGCAGTTGGTGTGCGCGGTGCGGCCCATGGCGAGCTCCAACCCGAGCTGGAGGAGGATCCACCATGTCGAGCCGACCCATCACGAACCTGTCGCGAGCCGCCGCAGCAACCGTCGTCACGACGCTCCTCCTCTTTGGCGCCGGCGGGACGGCCGACGCCGCGCAGGGCACCCTGGTGAGCGCGTGCGGCGGGACCATCGGCTGCCCGAACAAGATCAACCTGCGCAACGCGGTCGACAGCCTCACGTTCTACGCGTTGCTCACGCCGACGAGCGCGCTCAGCCCGACGACCGAGCAGCTCACCGTGACCCTGCGCAACGCGAACGGCGTCGTCTTCTCGCAGGCCCTCGCCGCCGGGCAGCTCCGGGCGCAGGGGCCACGCAAGTTCCAGTACCGCAACCCGAACGCACGCCAGGGGGGCGGCTTCAGCCGGGTCACCTTGCGGCGGAAGGGCTCGAGCTACCGCCTGACGGTCATCGGCCACGGCAACATGTCGTCGGCGACCCTCGCCTCGATGACCGTCGAGATCGCGATCGGCGACGACACCTTCGCGACCATCAACCCGTGGAGCCGGCGCGAGTTCGGCTGGCTTCTGCACCTGCCCGCGGGCCCGACCCCGCCGGCAACGCCCACCCCCACGCCCACGCGCACGCCGACGGTCACGACCACGCCGAGCCCGGCGACGCCCACGCCGAAGCCGTCCGGCACTCCGGCCGTCACGCCGTCCATCACGCCGACGCCCGCCGTGACCCCGACGAGCACGCCGACCAGCAGCCCGACGGTCACGCCGACGCCTCCGTACGGCTCGGTGTTCGAGGCCTTCGTCAAGCCGCCGCGCAGCCTGCTGCGCTGAGCAACGGGCCCGCCGTCCCCCGGAGCGAGCGCGCTCCGGGGGACGGTGCGCTCGGATGGAACGTGCGGCCGGTTCCATCGGTCGTCGTCGGTACGGACGTCAGGTGGCGGCGCGCGGACCGGGCGGGGCGCTCGCGTCGCGCGGCAGCGTGACGGTGAACGTCGAGCCTACCCCGACCTGGCTCTCCACCGAGACCGTGCCGCGCAGGAGATCGACGAAGCGGGCGACGATGAACAGCCCGAGCCCGACGCCGCCGTGGCCGCGCGTCGTCGGCCCGTGCGCTTGACGGAACGCCTGGAAGACCAGCTCGAGCGCGTCGGGCGGGATGCCGATGCCGGTGTCGGCGACGGCGATCGTGACGCCGTCGGGCGTCGTCGCGACGCGCGCGGTGACGCTGCCGCGCTCGGTGAACTTGAGCGCGTTCACCACCAGGTTCTTCAGCACCACCTTGAGCTTCGCCGGATCGGTGCGCAGCTCGAGGTCGCCGTCCGCGATCTCGATGCCGAGGCGGATCGCCGCGCGCTCCTGCAGCTCGTGGGTCTCCGCGTCGATCGTCGCCAGCAGATCCGCGATCGACGTCGACTCGACGTCGATCGGCACCTGCCCGCGCTCGAGACGGCTCACCTCGAGCGTCGAGTTCACCAGCTCGAGCAGCTCGCGTGCGCGCCGGTCCATGCGCTCCAGGGTGCCGCGCTGCTCCTCGTTGAGCGGCCCGAAGGTGTCGGTGAGCAGCAGGTCGCCGTAGCCGAGGATGATGTTCAGCGGCGTGCGAAGCTCGTGCGACACCGTCGCGACGAACTCCGAGCGCACGCGGTTCGCGCGCTCGAGCTCCTCGACGAGATTCGCGTGGTGGAGTGCGAGCGACGCGATCTGCGCGACGCCGCGTGCGATGCGCAGATCGAGCGCGCCGAACGGCTCCCCCTCGCTCCGGTGCGCGACCTGCAGACCGACGATCTCGCCGCCGCGGCGCAGCGCCATGCACAGCGTGGCGCCGAGCCGGTACTGGCGCTGTCGCTCGCGTGACAGCGCCTTCTCGGGAATCGCGTCGATCACGGCGACGTCCTCCCGCTCGAGCTCCCCGAGAAGGCCGCTCATCTGCGCGAGCGGCACCTGGATCTCGCGCACGTCGACGCCTTCGGTCGTGTAGCCGTAGCCGGCGATGCCGACGAACGCTCCGTCCTCGTGGCGCTTCAGCAGGGTCGAGCTGATGTGGCCGCGCAGCACGTCCGCGGTGGTGGCGCACAGCCGATCGAGGAAGTCGGGCAGGTGGACGTTCGCGATCAGGTCGCGCCCGACGCGCGCCAGCGCGCTCGCGACCTCGGCCTCGTCGCGCTGGGTGCGGTAGAGCTCGATCGCTTCCATGGCGAGCGCGAGCTGGCGCGCGATGCCGGTGCACAGCGCCGCCTGCGCCTCGTCGAAGCTCGGGCCGTCGCCGATCCTGGCGGCGACCAGCAGGCCCAGATTGTGCGTCCAGACCGTGAACGGAGCCACGACCAGCGCCGCGCGCGCGAAGCGTGCGTGCATCGCCGGTGGCAGCCACGGGCCGAGGTCGAAGTCCTCGATGGCGATGGTCTCGCCGCGCGTCGTCTGCTCCGTGAAGGAGAGCGCGCCGCGCGGGAAGGCGAGCGCCTCGACGACGGAGGCGAACTCGTCGGGGATGCCCTGCTGGGCGATGACGCGCATCTTGCCGAGCGCGGGGTCGTCGTAGACCACGGCGAGCACGTCGGCCGGGATCGCGGCGAGGGCGCGGCGCTGCACGCGCTCCAGCATCGCCTCGAGGTCGACGGTGCCGCCGATGTCCTCGGCGATCGCGAGCAGCGTCTGCGCGCGCAGCTCGGCGCTCCGGCGCGCGCTGACGTCGCGCGAGTTGACGACGATGCCGGGGCCGTCGCTCAGCGTCGTTCCCGTGGACTCGAGCGTTCGCCACGAGCCGTCGCGGTGGCGGAAGCGGTACTCGAGCACCGGCAGCGCTCCCGGTCCGTCGCCGGCGTCGCGGAGCAGCCCGGCGACGCGCTCGAGGTCGTCGGGGTGGATCCACTGCACCGCGCTCCGGCCGACCAGCTCCTCGGGCGCGTAGCCCAGCACCTCGAGGTGCGACGGGCTCGCGTAGAGGATGGTCGCGTCGGCGCCGAGGATCGCCACCAGGTCGCGCGCGTTCTCGGTGAGCGTGCGGAACTTGAGCTCGCTCGCGCGCAGCTTCTCCTCGGTCTGCCGGTACAGCGTGGCGTCGCGGAAGCTCCACACGCGTCCGGTGACCACGCCGCCGACGCGCCAGGGCTGGGAGTAGCGCTCGAAGGTCCGCCCGTCGCGCAGGGCGAGCACGTCGAAGCTCTCCGCCTCGGGCTCGCGATAGAGCTGCCGGACCTTGTCGAGGAAGCTCTCGGGATCGGCGACCAGCGCGACCGTCGCGTCGATCGCACGATGATCGTCGCGCGTCGCCAGCACCTGGTCGGGCAGCGGCCACATGTCGGCGAAGCGCCGGTTGTAGGTCACGATCCGCCCGTCGAGGTCGACCACCAGGATGCCGTCGGCGGTCGAATCGAGCACGCTGTGCAGGATCTCGGTGGTGGAATCGAGGACGCTCTGCACGTCCTCGACCGGGTGTCCGCGCAGCGCCGCGGGCGTGAGCGCGACCGGACGCTTGCCGCCGTGCCGGCTCACGCACGCACCCTTGCCGTCGGTCCGCTCGCGCTGCGCGCGAACGACCCGGCGCTCGCCGGGGCACCTGCTCTCTCGGACGCTGCCAACGCCTTCACTTCGGCACAATCCTCGCCGGACTGGAAGTTGCCGCGACCATGCGGCGAGCGCCATAAAGGTCGGATGCTCGGCCTCGACTTCGGCACCACCAACAGCGCGGTGGGCGTCGCCGCGCGCGACGGCAGCTCGCGCCTGGCCACCTTCGGTGCGCCCGGGCGGCGCGCCGCGACCTTCCGCTCGGTGCTGCACTTCAGCGCTCCCGAGGGCAAGGCGAAGCGGCGGCCGGTACCGACCGCCGGCCCGTACGCGATCGACGCCTACCGGGACGAGGGCGCCGGCGGCCGGTTCCTGCAGTCGCTCAAGTCGCACCTGGCGAGCCGCCACCTGAGCGAGACCTGGGTCTTCGGCTGGAAGTTCACGCTCGAGGAGCTGGTCGCGCTCATCCTGTCGGAGCTGCGCCGGGTCGCTCGCCACGAGCTCGAGGACGCGGGCGAGCGCGTGCTGCTCGGACGCCCGGTGCACTTCGCGGCCGGCCCCGAGGGGCACGTCGACCTCGAGGGCGACGCGCGCGCGCTCGCGCGCCTCGAGGCGGCGGCCCGCCTCGCGGGCTTCGCGGAGGTGGGCTTCGAGCTCGAGCCGGTCGCCGCGGCGTACGAGTACGAGCGCAGCCTCGATCACGACGAGCTGGTCCTGATCGGCGACTTCGGCGGCGGCACGAGCGACTTCTGCCTGGTGCGCCTCGGGCCGACGGCGCGCCGCGAGGCCGACCGGGGCCAGAGCATCCTCGGCATCGAGGGCGTGCCGATCGCCGGCGGCGCGTTCGACGGGCGCATCGTGCGCGCGGTGGTCGCGCCACGGCTCGGGCTCGGCTCGCTGCGTCGCTCCGAGCACGGCAAGACGCTGCCCGTGCCGGCGTGGATCTACTCGCGGCTCGAGCGCTGGGAGGACGTGTCGTTCCTCGCCAGCCGCGAGACCTTCGAGACGTTGAAGCAGCTGCGCTTCCAGGCGGTCGAGCCGGGCAAGATCGACAGCCTGATCCGCCTCGTCGAGGACGATCTCGGCTACCTGCTCTACGAGGCGGTCGAGGGCACCAAGCTCGCGCTGTCGAGCCAGCCGAGCGCGCGCTTCGCGTTTCACGAGCTGCCGCGGCGGATCGTGCAGGACGTGACGCAGGACGAGTTCGAGACCTGGCTCGGGCCCGACCTCGAACGCCTCGCGGGCTGCGTCGACCGCCTGCTCGACCGCTGCGGCGCCGCGCCGGGGGACGTCGACCGCGTCTTCCTCACCGGCGGATCGTCGCTCGTGCCGGCGGTCCGCCGGCTGTTCACCGAGCGCTTCGGCGCCGAGCGCCTGCGCGGCGGCGAGGAGCTCACCACCGTCGCGCGCGGCCTCGCACTGATCGCGGCGGAGCGCTGAGATCGCCGGCCGAACGTCGTGCGTGGCCCCGACCCGCGCGAGCCGCGGCGTCGATGTCGTGTGCCGGCGGCGATGTGGGGTGGCCGACGCGGGCGTGGCGCTGCGGTCCGCCGGGGGGTACATCCGACACGTGGAGCCGAGCGTCGCCGGCGTGGTGGTCGGGCTCGTGATCCTGGGCCTGGTGTTCGGGATCCTCGAGCGCCTCCGCCCCGCGATCGCCGCGCAGCAGCGCATGCGCGCCGGCGTGTGGGTGGACCTCGGCTGGTGGTTCGTGACGCCGCTGGTCACCAAGTGGATCTCGCGGGTCGCGATCGTCCTGGTGCTGGTCGCGACCGCGGCGCTGGCGGGCGTCTCGATCGACGAGCCGAGCCTGCGGGCCTTCCTCGCGCCGCGTCCGGCACTCGCCGAGCTGCCGTGGATCGTGCAGCTCGCCGCCTTTCTGCTGCTCGCCGACCTGCTCGCCTACGCGACGCACCGCTGGCTGCACGCGAGCCGGCGGCTGTGGCCGATCCACGCGGTGCACCACTCGTCGACCGAGGTCGACTGGCTGTCGGCGGTGCGCGTCCACCCGCTGAACGACGTCGTCACGCGGCTCGCGCAGGCGGTGCCGATCGTGCTGATCGGCTTCGACCCGTCGCTGGTCGCGGCCTACGTGCCGATCTTCCTCTTCTACGGCATCCTCGTGCACGCGAACCTGCCGTGGACCTTCGGTCCGTTCCGCCACGTGCTCGCGAGCCCCTGCTTCCACCGCTGGCACCACGCGGCGGAGGAGGACGGGCTCAACCGCAACTTCGCCGGCATGTTCCCGTTCATCGACCTCGCGTTCGGCACCTTCCACATGCCCGAGGGACGCCAGCCCGAACGCTTCGGCATCCCCGGCGGCGACGTGCCCGCGACGCTGTGGGGGCAGGTCCGGTACCCGTTCCGCCGCCGGCGAGCGCTCGACGCGCGCCCCGCGGACGCCTGATCACCCGCGGGCGGCGTGCAGGACGTCGCGCGCGGACGCGGAGGAGCACACGACCGGCTTCCTCGCGCCGCTCGAGCGCCGTCGTGCTCGCTGGCGTCGGTGATGCTTCGGTGGGGCGAGCGAATCGCGGACGAGGTCGACGCACGCGGGAAGGAGCGGACGCGCCCGCGCGCCCGTGTCAGAACTGCGCCTGGATCTTGTCGCCGTTCGTCACCTGGCACTCGCCGACGCCGCCGCCGGACATGCCGTCGGGCGGATTCGCGAGCTGGAAGCGGCAGCGCATGGTGTTCTTCCGGTCGCCGAATAGCGTCGCGACCACCTTGCCGCTGTAGTTCTGGACGAACGTCGCGTAGTCGGTACCGCCGCCCCAGTCGCCCCAGCCGGGCCCCCACGGTCCCCAGCCCATCCAGCCCGGACCGAAGCTATCGGCGGTCATGTCGGCGGTGATCTGCAGGTAGCGGCCGGTGAAGTACTCGCCGCTCGGCAGCTCGACGTTCATCGTGCCGCCGGCGCCGAAGCGCTGCGTCTGGAAGTTCATCGTGACGGGCTGCGGCTGCACGCCGGGCGCCTCGACGCGCCCCGCGATCGCGCCCTGGTAGACGCAACCCGAGAGCGTGACGGCCAGGACGAGCCAGCGCGAAACACCTGTGGTCGGTGCCATGATCGACGTTCCCCCCTCGCTGCACGGACGCGCGCGGCGTCCTCGATCGCGTGATACTGGCGCGGATCCGCGCGTGGGTGCAACCGCCGCGGGGACACGTCGCAGGCCCGGGTGGGTAAACAACGGGGTGCGCGCGGGCGCGCGGATCACGCCCCGCTCGAGCCGCGCACCGCTGTCCGCGCCGCGGGAGCCGTGCTAAGCGGCCTGCGATGCAGCACGCGGCGTCGCCGGGTGGCTGCCCGTGTGCGATGGGGTGAGGGTGGAGACGGACAGCCAGCGAGTGCACGCGAGCCCGCCGCTCGTCCGTCGCCTGCTGGTGCAGGTCGTCGTCCCCACCGGGATCGGGGTCCTGACCGGCGGGTGCGTCGCGGGCGCGTCGCACCTCGTCGAAGGGCTCGCGCTGCGCTCGCTCGCGGAGCTGCCCGGCGCGCTGCCCGCGCTGCCGTCGCTGGTCGCGCTGCTGCTGACCTTGCTCGTCGTTCGCCACGTGACGCGCGTCGCTCGCCCGGCGACCGCGGAGGTCTACATCCTCGCGTTCCACGATGCGCGCGCGCGCATCGCGCTGCGCGAGCTGCCGGGCCGTGTGCTCGCCGCGGCGGCGACGGTCGCCGGTGGCGGCTCGCAGGGGCTCGAGTCGCCGTCGGCGCTGATCGGCGCCGCCCTCGGGCAGTCGGCGGGCGACCGCCTGCCGCGGGTGACGCCGCACGAGCTGCGCACGTGGATGATCGCGGGCGGCAGCGCCGGGATCGCGGCGGTGTTCTCGTCGCCCGGCGTCGGCGCGATGTACGGCATCGAGGTGCCGTACCGGCGCGACGCGGACCTGACCCGCCTGGTGCCGGCGGCGGTGGCGGCCGGTGCCGCGTACGCGACGCGCGTCGCGCTCGTCGGCCCGAGCCTGCTCGTGCACTTCGGCGGCGCGCCGATCGTCGACGCGACGTTCGCGCTCGCCTGCCTGCTGGTCGCGCTCGGCTGCGGCGTGGGCGCGCGTCTGTTCGCGCTCGCGACCGAGGCCCTGCACGCGCTCGCACACCGGATCTCGCCGCTCGTGCGCGCGGCGACCGGCGGAGTCGTGCTGGCCGCGCTCGCCTGGTCGGGGCACGCGCTCACCGGGAGCTGGATCACCTTCGGGCCGGGCTACGTCGCCGCCGACTGGCTCGCGTCGGGGTCGCACGCGCTGCCGCTGCTCGCGATCGCCATGCTGGTCCGGACCGCCGGCACTCTCACCTGCGTCTACGGCGGCGGCGGGGGCGGCGTCTTCACGTCGCTCGCGGTGACCGGCGTCTTCGTCGGCGAGATCGTCGGCCACGCGCTCGGTCGCACCGAGAGCAACTTCCTGCCGCTCCTCGGTGCGGCGTGCTTTCTCGGCAACGGCTATCGCATCCCGCTCGCCGGGATCCTGCTCGTCGTCGAGACGACCGGCGACCTGCTGCTCACCGTGGTCGCGCTCGCCGCGGTCGGCCTCGGGCAGGTGCTGATGGCGGACGATTCGGTATCCGACGCGAAGCACGACGCGCGCGCCGACGCCGCGGCGGACGACGCGGTCGCGCCGGCGGACGCCCTCGTGTCGGCGGCGCCGCCGGCCGATGATGGAGAGAATCGCGATCGCGCGAGGAGGTGACGGGCATGGCGAAGCATCCGGTGGTCTCGCTGTTCGACGTCGACAACACGCTGCTCGACAACGACCGCGTGGTGCGCGACATGATGCGCTACCTCGAAGCCGAGGTCGGCCACGAGCGCCAGCAGCGCTACTGGGAGATCTTCGAGGAGCTGCGCCACGAGCTCGGCTACGCCGACTACCTGGGCGCGCTGCAGCGCTACCGGGTCGAGAACCCGCGCGACTCGCACCTGCTCGCGGTGTCGTCCTTCCTGGTCAACTACCCGTTCGCCAACCGGCTCTTCCCGAACTCGCTGGACGCGATCGAGCGCTTCCGGGAGTGGGGGCCGGTCGTGATCCTGTCCGACGGCGACGTCGTCTTCCAGCCGCGCAAGATCGAGCGTTCGGGCTTGCAGGAGGCGGTCGAGAGCAACATCCTGATCTACGTGCACAAGGAGCTCGAGCTCGACGACGTCGAGCGGCGCTATCCCGCCGAGCACTACCTTCTGGTCGACGACAAGGTGCGCATCCTCGACGCCGTCAAGAAGGTCTGGGGCGCGCGCGTGACCACGGTGTTCCCGCGCCAGGGGCACTACGCGCTCGATGCGAAGGAGGTCGCGAAGTACGCGGCGCCCGACGTCACCGTCGAGCGCGTCGGCGACCTCGCGACCGCCGAGCTGGCGGCGCTGCGGGCGGCGGCGGGAGGCGCGTGAGCGCGCGCGTGCTCCGGCCGGCCGTGCTCGCCCTCGCGCTCGCGGGCTGCTCGCTGTGGGGCAGCGCGCCGGAGAGACAGCCGGCAGAGATCGTCGCCGCGCCGGGCGCGCGCTTCACCCTGCGCCTCGACGCGAACCACACGACGGGCTTCGCGTGGGAGCTCGCGAAGCCGCTCGACGCGGCGGTCGTGACGCACGTCGGCACCGAGTACGAGGAGCCGGTGGGCGGCAAGATCGGCGCGGGCGGCGTCGAGGTTTGGACCTTCCAGGCGGTCGCGCCCGGCTGGGCTGCGATCAGCCTCGCGTACCGGCGGCCGTGGGAGGAGATGGCTCCGGCGCGGATGCTCGTCTACTCGGTGGACGTCACGCCGTAGAGATCGCGAGCTGCCCGGTGCGCTGCCGTCGTGAGGGTGGACGCGTCGTGCGTTGCCGGCGACGCCCGCATCGGGCAGCGCTCGCGTCGTGCGGCGCTCGGGGTCACCGCGTCAGGTGCCGTCGCCGCCGTCGCGGAAGCGTCGCCGACGTGCCGCCGCCGTCTCCGGCCTGCGTGCTGCGTCCGCCGGCGTCGCGGCTGCGACGCCGGCCTCCGGCGCCGGTGCCGCGCGCGGGGTCGGGGTGTCGTCGTCGTGCTTCGCGAGCAGCTGCATGACGCGCTCGTGCGACAGCTGCACGAACACGCCCGCCGCCTCGACGGTGACCACGTCGCCGTCGAGGATCCGCCCGTGCGTGTGCACCTCGCGTCCCTCGACGCGGTGGACCCAGCCCTCGAAGCGCAGCTCGCGCAGCAGCGGCGTGGGCTTGCGGTAGCGCACCTCGAGCGAGCGCGTCGGCCCGGCGACGCCGCGCATCAGGTTCGCGACGTTGAACACCTGGTCGAACGTCGCCGCGATGATGCCGCCGTGCACGCAGCCCGGCGGCCCCTCGTACGGCACCGCGAAGCACACCTCGCCGATCGCGACCGGCTCCTCCCAGCGCATGCGCAGCGGCGGCGCGAGCGGGCTCAAACGGCCGACGATCGGGTCGAAGGGGAAGAAGTCGTCGATGCCCCCGGCGGAGGCGCTGCCGGGATAGCGCGGCGGGTGCGGCGCGGGCACGTGCGCCTCGAGCGCCCTTGCGACGCGCGCGACTTCCTCGGTCGCGCGCGCCAGCACCTCGCGTGGTGCGTCGACGGCGACCGTCGCGGCGGTGAGCCGGCGCACCTGCGCGGCGAGCGCCGCCAGCTCGTCGCGCACTGCATCCAGACGCGCTCCCCAGTCTTGCTGCCCGGTCTTCATGCTGGCGTCCGGCGTAGCGCGAAGCGCCGGCCCGGTCCACGCCACCACGCGACCAAGCTCGACCACGGCACCACCAGCGGGTACACCGCGAGCACCGGCCAGAAGATCAGGTCGAGCAGAACGTGGTTGCCGAGGTGGAAGGCGACGCCGGCGGCGAGGAAGTAGGGCCGCAGGCGGCGCACGACGATCGCCAGCGGGAAGCCGAGCTCGAACACGAGCGCAGCCGCGGAGAGCAGGGCACAGAGCCAGAGGTGGGGCGCGATCGCCGCGGCGACGACGCCGCCGTGCTTGACGAGGCTGAACTGCAGGGTCGCGCCGTCCGCCCAGGCGAGACCGCTCGCGGTGAGCTTCGAGAGTCCGGCGTCGAAGTAGTAGAACGCGAGCTCGAGGAACAGCAGCTCGAACGGCCAGCGCGCGAAGCGCGAGCGCGCCGGCGGCGTGAGCGCGCTCGCGCCGCCGGCGCGTGCGCGCCACCAGCGGCGCAGCAGCGCGTCCACCGACCACGCGCGTCCCGACGGCGCGAGCGCGAAGAAGAGCATCGCGTGCAGGAGCGGGATCGTCGAGTGCGTCACCTTGCCGAAGCAGTTGAGCAGCCCCTCGAGCACGAGCTGCAGGACGAACGCGCACAGCAGCGCCGCGTTGGTGCAGAGCCCGAGCGCCGCCGCGATCAGCGACCAGCGCGTCGCCTCGAGCAGCAGCGCGACGGTCGCGGCGTCGGGCTGCGTCATGCCGAGCACCGCCGCGAGCGGGATCGGCTCCCAGGTGTGCGCCGGCGCGCGCGCGACGTTGAAGAAGCGCAGCGAGCCGTTCAGGTAGAGGACGGTCGCCGCGAGCAGCACGCGCGCGATCGCCAGGTCGGCGAGCGACGCCTCGGGGAACCAGCGCCGGCGCCACGCCGCGACCGCGCGCGCGCCGAGACCACCCGGCGCTGCGCGCGCGCTCACCGCGTGTCCTCCGCGGCGAGCGGGCAGGGGAAGCGCTCGACGAGATCGCTCTCCCCGGTGTGCGGGCGCGCGTACGTGCGCCGCTCGACGTAGGCCGCCGTGAAGCGCAGGAACGGCCGCCGCCGCGCGTTGAGCTCCCGGAGCAGCGTGCCGCACGGGACGCCGGGGTCGGGATCGCCCAGCAGCTGCCGGTTCAGCTCCGCCTGGTTCAGCCCGAGCTGCCAGGGCCGCAGCACGAGCCAGGCGTCGCCGCGCCGCGCGTGGATCGAGTCGGTCACGGGAAGTCGGTCGAGCCCCTGGTACTGAGCGAACATCGGTACGTGCGACAGCGGCCACGACTCGATCGCGAGCACGCCCTCGACGACCTTCAGCCCGACGAAGGCCACGAACAGCGCCGACAGGAGCCACTCGCGGCGCGTCATGTCAGACCGCGATCGCCTTCCAGTCGCCGCGGCGGAAGCGCCAGGCCTTCAGCGACGCGCGGGCGACGTAGTCGCCGATGATCGCCGCCCAGAGCCACGCGAGGCTCAGGTGGAGCACGCCGACCACCAGCAGCGACATGCCGAGCCGGCAGCCGTAGAACGCGATCAGCACGGTCAGGAGCGGGAAGCGCGTGTCGCCGGCGCCGCGCAGCGCGCCGCCGATCGTGAAGTCCATCGCCATGAACGGCTGCGAGGCGGCGAGCATGTGGATGAACGACACCGTCGCCACCACCACCGCGGGGGAGTCGACGAACAGGCGCGCGATCGGCTCGGCGAAGACGAAGATGACGACGCCGGTGGTGGACATCAGCGCGACCGACATCCAGGTGGCGTGCCAGCCCGCGCTCTCGGCGCGGCGCGAATGCCCGGCGCCGAGGTTCTGTCCGACCAGCGCCGACGCCGCCGCCGCGAAGCCGAAGCCCGGCAGGAACGACAGCGCGAGGATGCGCACGCCGATGAAGTAGGCGGCGATCGCGTCGGTGCCGTAGCGCGCCGCGAACAGCAGGTAGACGAAGAAGCCGAACTGCATCAGGAGCTGCTCGGCGGCGGCCGGATAGCCGATCGCCAGGACGCGGCGGATGGTGTTCCCGTGCAGCGCGAGGTGTCGCCAGCCGATGCGCAGGCGCAGCCGGCCCGAGGCCAGCAGGTAGAGCGCGAGCGCCATGCCGGCGCTGAACGCGACCGCCGTCGCGAGGCCCGAGCCGCGCACGCCGAGCGCCGGCATGCCGAGCTTGCCGAAGATGAACACGTAGTTCCCGGCGACGTTGAGCGCGTTGACGGTGAGCCCGATGACCAGCGGCGTGCGCGTGTCGCCGGCGCCGCGCAGACCCGACGCGACGACGAAGATCACCGCCGACGCCGGGATCGACAGCATCACGATCCGCACGAAGCCTGCGCCGAGCTCGACGACGTGCGGCTCGACGCCGAAGGCCGCGACCAGCGGCGTCGCGAACGCGACGACCGGCAGGATCACCAGGCAGGAGAGCACCGCCGCGACGACGATCGACTGACCCAGGACGCGCTCCGCGTCGGCGATGCGCGCGCCGCCGATCGCGCGCGCGACCAGCGCGAGGGTCCCGGTGCCGACCGCCGTCATGGTGACCGCGACGCCGCCGAGGATCTGCGCGCCGACGCCCACCGCCGCGACCGACGGCGCGCCGAGCGTGGCGACGAACAGCATGTCCACGAGCCCGACCAGGGACTCGGACAGCATGGTGACGATCACCGGCCAAGCGAGCGACCAGATGACGCGCCGCGAGTGGCCCATCGCGCCGACCGTCGCGCCGGTCGCTGGCACGGGCCGGTCGCCGGCGACGATCAGGCTGCTCGGTTCTCCTTCCATGCGCGCTCGGGCGGTGCTCGTCAGATGAGCCGGTTCCTGCCGGTTCAGGCCTCGTGGTCGCGAAGCCGATGCGGACGTCAGCTGAACCGGAAGGGAGGGGGCATCGCAAGCGCGCTTCGACGACCGTGCGATGTGCCCGGCACGGGAATCTTCACGCGTCTTTCCTTGCGAACCGCCCCGTGGAGACGGAAGATCCAGCCCGATCGGCCGGAGGCGGAGGAAGCCCATGAGCAAGAAGAGAATCCGAGAGCAGATGGAGGCGGCGGAGCTGTCGCGCCGCGAGTTCCTGGCGGGCCTCGCCGCCGCGACCGGCGCGCTCGCGCTGGGCGGCTGCAGCGACGCGTCGGGCGGCGACCCCGAGAGCGAGCCGCTGCCCGACCCCGCCAGCTCGGGGATCGAGCACGTGGTCGTCCTGATGATGGAGAACCGCTCGTACGACCACTTCCTCGGCTGGGTTCCGGGCGGCGACGGCATCCAGTCCGGCCTCGATTTCGTCGACAAGCGCGGCGAGCTGCAGTCGACCTATCCTCTCGCGCCCGAGTGGCAGGGCTGCCAGTACGGCGACCCGGACCACGGCTACCGGGGCGGTCGGGTCCAGTACGCCGACGGCGCGTGCGACGGCTGGCTGCAGGCGTCGACCGACGACGTCTTCCCGATCGGCTACTACCGGCAGGAGGATCTCTCGTTCTACGGCGGCGCCGTCCCGGCGTGGACGACCTTCGACCGCTACTTCTGCTCGATCCTGAGCTCGACCTTTCCGAACCGCCTCTACCAGCACGCGGGGCAGACCGACCGCATCCGCAACTCGCTCGACTCGTCGACCATGCCGGCGATCTGGGATCGCATCGCGCAGGCGGGGCTCACCGGCGCGTACTACTACAACGACCTGCCGGTGACGGCGCTGTTCGGCTCGCGCTTCCTGCCCATCTCCTACCTCTACGAGCAGTTCCTCGAGGACGCGGCGAAGGGACGGCTCGCGAACGTCGTCTTCGTCGACCCGCACTTCATCAGCGAGGAGCTCGGCACCTCGAACGACGATCACCCGTTCGCCGACATCCGCAACGGCCAGATCTTCGTCAACCAGGTGTACGACGCGCTGGTGACGAGCCCGAACTGGGAGAACACGGTGCTCGTCGTCAACTACGACGAGTGGGGCGGCTTCTTCGACCACGTGCCGCCGCCGCTCGCGCCGCTGACCGAGTACGATCCGATCATCGGCAACGACGGTCGCCTCGGCTTCCGCACGCCGACGCTCCTCGCGTCGCCGCTCGCGCGCCGCGGCTTCGTCGCGCACCAGCAGTACGACCACACGTCGATCCTGTCGATGATCGAGTGGCGCTGGGGGCTCGAGCCGCTCACCGTGCGTGACGCGACCGCGAACAACATCGCGCACGCGCTCGACTTCCGCCGCGGCAAGGACTTCTCGGCACCACGCTTCTCGGTGCCGCAAGGACCGTTCGACGCCCAGTGCCACGTCGACGAGGCGGTGCTGACCGACGTCCGCGGGCTGCGCGCGAAGGCCCTGCAGCACGGCTTCGAGGTCCGCTAGCGGCTCGCCCGACGCACGTGCTGCACGGCCGCCGCGTCGTGCAGCCGTGCGTCGCACCGCACGAGCGTGGACTTGATCTCGAAGCGCCGCCGCTTGCGTGCCGGCATCGAGAGCCGCGATGAGGGCCGTCGCTCGTCGCCCGTGACGCAGGTCGCGCGCTGCGAACGATTCTTGCGCCGACGACGCGAGCGGTGGTACGGCGGTCCCGCCGGGCGCGACCTGCCGCCGCGTGGGCCACCCGTCTCGGCCAGACGGCGCCGCGCATGATCGACGTTTTCGCAGCGAAACCCTCCCGGGCTCCCGAGCGCGTTTCGCCGTCCGTGCTACGGGCATGAACGCCGGCGACGAGCTGGGCGGCGGCCGCTTCCGCATCGAGGCCGTGCTCGGCAGCGGGACGATGGGGATCGCCTACCGCGCGCACGACGCGCGGCTCGGTCGCGCGGTCGCCCTCAAGACCCTGCACCGCTCCGACGCCGAGCACGTCTACGAGCTCAAGCGCGAGTTTCGCCGCCTCGCGGGGCTCAGCCATCCGCACCTGGTGCAGCTCTACGAGCTCTTCGCCGCCGACGCGGAGTGCTTCTTCACCATGGAGCTCCTCGAGGGAGACGACCTGGTCGGCGGAGTACGCGGCGACCTCGCCAGCGGCGCGCCGCTCGACGCCGCGCAGCACGCGCGCGCCTGTGCCGTGCTCCTCCAGCTCGCGCACGGACTCGCGGCGCTGCACGCCTTCGGTCAGATGCACCGCGACCTGAAGCCGTCGAACGTGATGCTCACGCGCGACCAGCGCGTGGTGCTGCTGGACTTCGGGCTCGCCTCGCCGCTCAACGACGTGCGGCTGCGCGACCCGCGCGACGTCTTCCACGGCTCGCTGGTCTACGCCGCCCCCGAGCAGCTCTGGGGTGCCCCCGCCGGCGAGGCCGCCGACTGGTACGCGATCGGCGCCATGCTGTTCGAGGTCCTGAGCGGTCGGGCGCCGTTTCTGGGCTCGTTCGAGGAGCTCGTCTTCGTCAAGCAGTCGCGCGCGGTGCCGCGGCCGTCGGATCTCCTCGAAGGCGTCCCGCCGGGGCTCGACGACCTCGTCGTCCGCCTGCTCGACCGCGCGCCGGAGCGCCGCCCGGGCGCGGACGAGGTGATCGCCGTGCTCGCCGCGCACGCGCGCACGGCGATCCCGGCTCCGCTCCCGTTGCCGCTGGCGAAGGTGGGCGGTCCGTTCGTCGGCCGTGCGCAGGAGATCGAGCGACTCGGCAGCTGGCTCGGCGAGGTGCGCGATCGCGGTGCGGCCATCGGCCACGTGCGCGGCGTGTCGGGCGTGGGCAAGTCGGAGCTCGTGCAGCGCTTTCTCGCCGCACTGCCCGCCGACGCGGCGGTCGTCCTGCGCGGTCGCTGCCACGCGCAGGAGTCGGTGCCGTACAAGGCGATGGATCCCCTGATCGACGATCTGAGCCGCGTGCTCTCGCTCGAGCCGGCACCCCGACTTCCTGCCGCGCAGGGCGAGGCGCTGCGCCGGCTCTTCCCGGTCCTCGCTCGTGTCCCCGAGCTGGCAGGCGCCGTCGCGACCGGTGCGACGCAGGATCCGCAGCAGCTTCGCCGGCGCGGGTTTCACGCCCTGCGTGCCCTGCTCGCGGCGGTCGCCGAGCGTTCTCCCGTGATCCTGTGGATCGACGACGCGCAGTGGGGCGACCTCGACAGCGCGTCGTTGCTGCGCGAGCTGCTGTACGGTCCGGACGCGCCGCGCATCCTGCTGTTGCTCACCTACCGCGCCGGCGCGGAGAACCGCGGCGCACTGCTCGAGGCCCTCGACGAGGACGCGTCACCGGTGCCGCGACACGAGCTCGAGGTCGGCCTCCTCGACCCGGAGCTGTCGCAGGCGCTGGTCCGGCAGCTCTTCGGCGAGCTGCCGGGTGAGGTGCCCGCGGCGCTCGCCGCGCGCATCGCCGCAGAGTCGGCGGGCTCGCCGTTCTTCGCCGGCGAGCTCGTGCGCCATCTCGTGCAGCATCGTGCGGAGCCGGCCGCGCTCGCGCGCAGCGTGGACGTCGCGCACGTGACGATGGCGCGCGTCGACCGGCTCGCCCCGGAAGCACGCACCCTGCTCGAGCTGGTGGCGGTCGCGTCGGGGCCGATCTCCGGCGACGTCGTGCTCGAGGCGGCGGGTACCGGGTCCGCCGCCTGGCCGCTGCTGCTCGACCTCTGCGCGCAGTGCCTGCTGCGCGAGGGGGGATCGCGCGGCGAGCGCCCCGAGACTCTGGACGTCTACCACGACCGCATCCGCGAGACGCTGCTCGCGACCATCGGCACCGCGCCGGAGCACCTGCGCCGGCGGCACTCGCAGCTCGCGGAGACGCTGCTCGGACGGCCGGAGAGCGATCCACAGGACCTTCTGCAGCACCTCGTCGGCGCGGGCGAGGAGGCGCGCGCGGCCGGCCACGCGCTGCGGGCGGCGGAGAAGGCGGCCGAGGCCCTCGCATTCGAGCGTGCCGCCGAGCTCTTCGCCACCGCAACCCGCCTGCGCGGCGATCGCGCGGCCGACTTGGAGCTGCGCGTGCGCGGGGCGCAGATGCTTGCCGCCGCGGGGCGCCACGCGGCGGCGTCGCGCCTGCTCGAGGCGGCGGCGCGGCGGGCGGGGGATGCGGTCGATCCCGAGCGCGTCGCCGCGCTGCACGGCCAGGCCGCGGAGCAATACCTGTACGCGGGGCTCCTCGCCGACGGCCTGCGCGTGCTGCGCGAGGGGCTCGCGCGCCTCGGCGTCGCGCTCCCGCGCGGCCCGCGCGCCGCGATGCGCATGTCGCTCATGCTGCGCCTGCGCTTCCTGCTGCGCGGCTCGGAGATCGCACCGAGGGCGTCCGGGCAGGCGTCGCCCCGGCAGCTGATGCGCCTCGACGTGCTGCACGGCGCGGCGCGCGGGGCGGTGATGCTCGACCACCGGCTCGCCGACGCGCTCGCGATGCAGAACCTCATCGGAGCGCTCGAGATCGGCGAGCCGTCGCGCGTGCTGCGCGCGCTGAGCATGGAGGCATCGTCGGAGGCCAACGTCGGAGGTCGCTGGATGCGCCGCCGCAGCTGGGCCCTGCTCGAGCAGGCGGGTGCGCTCGCCGCGACCACCGCCGATCCGTACGACCGGGCCGTGGTGCTGGTGAATCGCGGCGCGGTGTCGCTGTTCTCGGCCCGCTTCCGCGACGCGGTCGCGGCGTGCGAGCAGGCGCTCGAGCTGTTCCGTACGGCCTGCGTCGGCGCCGCGTGGGAGACGACCGTGTGCCAGTCGTTCCTGGTCGCGGCGCTCGCGCAGCGCGGCGAGGTCCGCGCCCTCGCAGAGCGCACCGCGGTGCTGCTCGACGAGGCGCGGGCGCGCGGCGACCGCTACTCGACCGCGTTCTTCCAGAGCAGCGATTGCGTGCTCGCCGCGCTCGGCCGCGACGACCCCGCGGGCGCGCTGACCGCGGCCGACGCGGCGCTCCTGGGCGTCCCGGACGGGCACTTCACGTCGCTGCACTTCGGCCACTTCGTCGCCACGGTGCGCGTGCACCTCTACCGCGGCGACGGCGGCCGGGCGTGGGCGCTCGTCGAGGACGCCTGGCCACGTCTCGACGCGAGCGGCTTCCTGGCTCTCGAGGGGATCGGCCTCGTGCTGCACTATTTGCGCGGCTGCGCGGCGCTCGCGGCGCTCGCGTCGATCGGCCAGGCGAGGACGGACCAGCCGACCACCCGCCGCACCGCCGCGTTCCTGCGGCGTCAAGCGCGGCGCGTCGAGCGCCGCCTGCGGCGGCTCGACCTGCCGACCGGGCCGCCGCTCGCGCTCGCGATCGAGGCGGGTCTCGAGGCGTCGCACGGCGCGCGTGCCGGCTGCGCGACGACGCTCGCGCGCGCGATCGACGCGTTCGACGGCGCCGACATGGCGCTGCACCGCGAGTCGGCGCGCCTGTGCCTCGGCCTGCTCACCGGCGATGACGTGCAGACCGCGCGGGCGCACGCCTGGATGGCGGAGCAGCAGGTGCGGGTGCCGCTCGCGCTCGCACGCGCCACGGTGCCGGGACCGTTTCCCGGAGATCCGTCGCCACTGCTCGCCGCACCGCGCGCGTAGGGCGAGCGAAGCTCCCGCACGAGCTCGACCTCCCGCCGCCGGCACGCTCGGCGGCGCAGGCTCCCGGTCGAGACCCGTGTGGCGTGTGCGGTGCGGCGGACAGCGCCCGGTAGCGGCCTGTCCGGTGGAGCGGACCACGCTGGTTGCTTGACGTCAGGGACGCAGGCCTGCGTGCGTCGCGCAGCTTGGCCTCGTCCTTGCCTTGCCCTCTGCCCGTGGATCTCGTGACGACGACGGCGGGGGACCTCCGACGTGCTCGCAGCGCCGCCTCCGGGCGACGGTTGCTGGCTGCGACGATCGTCCTGCTGCTCCTGGTGACGGGTGGCGGCCCGGTCGTCGCGGAGGCTCCGGCGGCGACCGAGACTTGCGCGGTGTCGGCCGGTGCCGGAGCGCAGCCCGCGGGCGCCGTGGCTGGAGGTGACGCCGACGTCGCCCTGCCGCTCCTGGCAGGGGGAACGGAGACGTACGCGGCGTCGTTCCGCATCCTCTTCGCGCTCCTCGTCCTCGCAGTTCTGCTCGAGTCGGGACTGGCGGTGATCTTCAACTGGCGTGTCTACCAGACCTTCGTCGGCGGAGGGGTCAAGACCCCTGTGACGGTCGCATGTGCCGTCCTGCTCGCGTCGGTGTTTCACCTCGACCTGGTGACCGACCTGGTGAACCTCTACACGCCGGAGGGCTTTCCGAAGGGCCCTGTGGGGACCTTCTTGACGGCGCTGGTGCTGGCCGGCGGCAGCAGCGGGGTGAACAAGGTTCTCGTCGCGCTGGGTTTTCGCAAGGCACCGCCGCCGGAGGAAGCCAGGCCGAAGCCGGCGCGCACGGAAGGCTGGCTCTCCGTTCGCTACGTCGGCACGCACGCGGGCCCGGTGACCGTGCTGATCGGCGAACCGCCGAACCCGCAAGCGGTCGCGGAGATCTCGTCACGGCGCGCGCGCGGGCGCTTCGCACAGCTCGTTCTCCGCGACGGATCACGCTTCCCGAGCGGGGGTGGATACTCCTACGACGCGGGAAAGCCGTGCCGTGTGGAGCTTCGTGACCGCGCCGGCCAGCCGATCCCGAACGCGGTGTGGGGACCGTACCCCGTGGCGCCCGGCGCCGTCATCGACATCGAGTTCGTCTGAACGGCGACCTCGCACGCACCCGCGATCCGTCTCGAAGGCGCTCCAGCCCCGCGAGCGCGAAGGACACCCATGCTCGTCGACAAAGACCTCCTGCGCACCCTCGGCGTCAAGCCGGCGACGGCGGACCGGTATCTGCCCGATCTGGTGAATCTGCTGCCACGGCACGCGATCGACACGCCGCTGCGCATCGCACACTTCCTCGCCCAGGTGCTCCACGAGTCGGGCTTGATGCAAGTCGTGGAGGAGAACCTCAACTACTCGGCGAACCGGCTGCTCGCGGTGTTTCCGAAGTACTTCAGCCCCGCGGAGGCTCGAGCCCATGCGGGCAACCCGCAGCGGATCGGTAACCGGGTGTACGCGGGGCGGAACGGAAACGGCAACGAGCAGAGCGGCGACGGCTACCGCTATCGCGGCCGCGGCCTGATCCAGCTCACCGGCAAGGCGAAGTACCGCGAGCTCGGGAAGTCGATCGGCACCGATCTGGTGGCGGCGCCGGATCTCGTCGCGACGCAGCTCGCGGTCGCCAGCGCGGTCTTCTTCTGGAGCACGCGTGCCTGCAACGACCCCGCCGACGCCGACGATCTCGTCGCGGTGACCCGCAAGGTCAACGGTGGATTGAACGGCTTCGCCGACAGGCGACGTCTCCTGGAGCGCGCGAAGCATGCGTTGCTGGGCGCTTCCCCCGTCCTCCCCCTCGAGGGTGCGACGCACCGCGTGCGCGCGACGCAGCTCAACCTGCGCAGCAAGCCGCACGTCGCGCCGTCGACCCGCATCGCGACGCTCGCACAGGGAACGCCGCTGGCGGTCGTCGAGCCGGCGTCGGAGCCGGGCTGGGTCCGCGTGCGCGTCGTCGTCGGCGGGCAGATCGCGCAGGGCTTCGTGCACGGCGACTTTCTCGAGAAGCTCGCCGCGGCGAGCCCCAAGGCCGCGAAGATGCGCGCGACCGCTGCCGTTCCGACGAAGAAAGCAAGGAGCGCTCTTGCCGCCGCTGCCGCCGCGATCCCGGCGGTCCATCTCGAGGAAGGCCGGCCGGACGTCAAGCGCGACCGGGACGCGAGACACGCCCATCCGCTGGGTGAGCCCGGCATGCCGCGCCGCACGGGCAGCACCGAGGAGAAGAGGGCGGCGCAGCTGCTCGACATCGTCCGCTATCTCGACCCCGAGAAGGCGTCGCACGCGCGCTACGCCCCCAAGACGTCCGCGACCTACTGCAACGTCTACGCGTACGACTTCTGCTACCTCGCGGGCGCGTACCTGCCGCGCGTCTTCTGGAAGGCCGACGCGCTGGCGCGCCTGCGCGCGGGCGAGACCGTCCCCGTTGCGTACGGCACGACGGTCGAGGAGCTGAGCGCCAACCGACTGCACGACTGGCTCGCCGATCACGGCGAGGCGTTCGGGTGGCACGGCACCACGAGCCTGGACGTGCTCCAGGCCGCCGCCAACGACGGCGAGGTGTGCCTGATCGTCGCCAAGCACGTGAACGCGAACTCGTCCGGGCACGTCGTGGCGGTCGTGCCGGAGCACGGGTCGTTCGCGGCGGCACGCGGCGGCGACGGCAGCGTGCTCCGCCCGGTGGAGTCGCAGGCAGGCCGCAACAACCATCGCTTCACGGTGAAGTCGAGCGCGTGGTGGCAGACGAAGCAGTTCCAGTCCTTCGCATTCTGGCGGCATGCATGAGCACGTTGGTGACTCGATCGGACCGCGGATCGAGTTCGCTGGTTGGAGCAGTGGGTCGCCGACCCGGGTGGTCGCTGTGGCTGAGCGCGCTTGTCGCTCTGTGCGCATGTGGGCCCTCGCGTGAACGGCTCTTGATCGGACCGATGTGGAAGCGCGAATGTCCGACGGCCGATGGGACGGCGGTGATGCGCCAGACCCGTCAGGTCGGGCCGCTGGTCGAGGTTGGTGACCAGACCACGGTCGGCGCGGGCTATCTCGACCGCTGGGTACTGGTCGGCGTCGATCGGTCGGCTGCTGCCGAATCCAACCGCGCTGAAGAGGGTTCAGGCTCTGACTGCCCGTGGACGTTCGCGCTGGTCGGGCACGAGTCGGGGAGCGACGGCAGCGACGTGTTCGTCTGGCGAACCGAGGCTGGAGTCCTCTCCGGGATCGGACGCGAGCTGCTCGGCTTGAACATCGGATTCAATCGGACGACGGCGGTGCGCGTCCCCAACGACAGCTGGCTCGTACTGAACGTCTCGGCAGGCGATCCGCCGAGCTCGAGTGTCAAGCTGGAGCGCGCGCAGGCAGTCTCCACGGAGACAGGGAAGGAAGGCGACGAATGAAGCAATCGGACGTGACGAGACGCGTGGGGACGCTGATCGGGCTGGTCGTGCTCGTGATTGCGGTGGCGGGCTGCGTCGATCGCAGCGTGGTGTTCGTGACGTCGACCAAGTTCGGCCTCGACGCATCGCAGCGTCAAGACCAGAAGGTCGAGGTCACGCTCGGTTATCAGCGCGCCGAGGTGGCGAGCATCCCGATGTGTGTGCCGGCAAGTCGCTCGAACGGACCGGACGGGGCGCCGTCCTCGTCGATGACCTGCTCCGAGAAGAACGGATACGATTCGACCGGCGAGTGGGACGCGTACTCCTTGGTCGGCGCGTTCCACGTGGACTACGGGAATCCGTTCGACACCAGCCAGCCGCTCACGTTGCGGCAGGCGATGGCGACGGGGATGGCAGCGCGGCAGCTCGCAAAGGATCCCAAGCTCCGGCCCGGCTTCATGGTGGCGGCGGACCAAGCCGTCAGGGCGCCACAGGAATCGACGAACCCGACACCGACACCGGTTCCGACCGCGACACCTCAGCAGTGACCCGGGCTGCGAACGACGATCATCGTCAAGACAGGAGACGAGAAGAATGAATCTCGACCGGATGACCAAGAGGACGATGTCGACCGTGGTCGCGACAGCGATCGCGCTCGTCGGGTGCGGCCCGCGGATGAACATCGTGACCTCCACAAACCTCGGCCTCCACGCGACGCCGGGGGACGGCAGCACACAACCGCCGCAGGTCAGCATCGCCTACAAGCGCTCGGAGGTGGCTGTCATTCCCGCTGGAGGTGGCGGTGGCATCGACGCTTCGAAGAGCGATGACCCCGGCGCAGTGGATCGTGACCTCTTCTCGGCGATCACGGCGTACGGCTTCCAGACGCAGTGGTTTGGCAAGACGGCGCTGGATTCCGTGATCGCGACCGGACACGCCGCACGCACCATCGCTTCGCCGCCGCAACCTCAGCCGCAGCCGAGTCCGGGTGCCCCGGCCGCGGTGGCGCGGTCCACCGGCGAGCGCAGCGACGGAGAGGCTGTCCAGGCACGCTCGTTCATCGATGCATTGAAGTCCGTGACGCAGTGAGAGCGGCGCCGTCGTCAAGCGGCCGTCGGCGGTCGGATCGACCACCGGCGCGATCTCGGGGCACGGGTCGAGCGGGGGCCCGTGACGCGGCCGTCGATGCGAGGCGAATGCAGATCCGGCCAGCACCGCGACCTCCCCCCATGGGGCTGCGGCGTGTCGCTCCGCCGCAGCCGCGTCGGCTTGCTCAGTCCGGATCGTACGCCAGGCTCGGTCCGAGCCAGCGCTCGGCCTGCCGCACCGAGACGCCCTTGCGGCGCGCGTACTGCTCCACCTGATCGACGTTGACGCGTCCCAGCGCGAAGTACCGCGCCTCGGGGTGTGCGAGGTAGATCCCGCTCACCGACGCCGCCGGCAGCATCGCGAACGACTCGGTGAGCGTGATGCCGAGCTTCGGCGCTTCGAGCAGATCGAACAGCTTGGTCTTCTCCGAGTGCTCGGGGCACGCGGGGTAGCCGAACGCGGGACGGATGCCGCGGTACTTCTCGGCGATCAGCTCCTCGTTCGACAGCGACTCCGACGCACCGTAGCCCCACTCGCGACGCGCGCGCTGGTGCAGGCACTCGGCGAAGGCCTCGGCGAGACGGTCGGCGAGCGCCTTCACCATGATCGCGCTGTAGTCGTCGTGCGCCGCCTCGTACGCGCCGACCACCTCGTCGGCGCCGAGGCCGGCGGTGACGGCGAAGCCGCCGACGTAGTCGGCGAGGCCCGTCTCGACCGGCGCCACGTAGTCGGCGAGCGAGCGGTAGACCGTCTGTCCTTCGAACTTGGTCTCCTGCTGGCGGAGCAGGTTGAAGCGTGCGAGCTCGTGCTTTCGCGTGTCGTCGGTCCACAGCACGACGTCATCGCCGTCGGAGTTGGCGGGCCAGAAGGCGTACACGCCGCGCGCCTTCAGCAGGCGCTCGTCGACGATGCGCTTCAGTAGCCGCTGCGCCTGCGCGAACAGGTCGCGCGCGGCCTCGCCCATCTCGGGGTGCTCGAGGATCTCGGGGTACTTGCCGCGCAGCTCCCACGCGTGGAAGAGGAACGTCCAGTCGATGAACGGCACCAGCTCGGCGAGCGGGACGTCGTCGAGCACGCGACGCCCGGTGAACTCCGGCTTCGCGATGTCCTCGGCGCGCCACGCGATGTCGACCTTCTTCTTGGTCGCCTGCTCGTACGGCAGCAGCGGACGGCTCTGGCGCTGCGCGTAGAGCTCGCGCAGCTCGTCCTGCTCCTTCTGGTTCTTCTCGTCGAAGACGAGCTTCTGGCCGCCGTCGAGCAGCGACGACACGACGCCGACCGCGCGTGACGCGTCGAGCACGTGCACCGTCGACTCGTGGTAGCCCGGCGCGATCTTGACCGCCGTGTGCTGGCGGCTCGTCGTCGCGCCGCCGATCAGCAGCGGGATCTCGAACTTCTGCCGCTCCATCTCCTTCGCGACGTGCACCATCTCGTCGAGCGACGGCGTGATGAGACCGGACAGGCCGACGATGCTGACCTTCTCCTTGCGCGCGGTCTCGAGGATCTTCTCGCACGGCACCATCACGCCGAGGTCGATGATCTCGTAGTTGTTGCAGGACAGCACCACGCCGACGATGTTCTTGCCGATGTCGTGCACGTCACCCTTGACGGTCGCGAGGAGGATCTTGCCCTGCGTCTTGATCTCCTCGCCGGCCGCGGCGCGCTCGGCCTTCTCGGCTTCCATGTACGGCATCAGGTAGGCGACGGCCTTCTTCATGACGCGCGCGCTCTTCACCACCTGCGGCAGGAACATCTTGCCCGCGCCGAAGAGGTCGCCGACGACGCGCATGCCGTCCATCAGCGGGCCTTCGATCACCTCGAGCGGCTTCGCGTACTGCTTGCGCGCCTCCTCGACGTCGGCGTCGATGAAGTCGACCAGCCCCTTCACGAGCGCGTGCGACAGGCGCTCCTGCACGCTAGCGTCGCGCCACGCGAGGTCTTCCTCGCGTGCTTGACCCTTGCCCTTGACGGTCTCGGCGAACGCCACCAGACGCTCGGTCGCGTCCTTGCGCCGGTTCAGGATCACGTCCTCGACGTGCTCCAGCAGGTCCTGCGGGATGTCCTGGTAGACCGCGAGCTGTCCGGCGTTCACGATGCCCATGTCCATGCCGGCCTTGACGGCGTGGAACAGGAAGGCCGCGTGCATCGCCTCGCGCACGACGTCGTTGCCGCGGAAGGAGAACGACAGGTTCGAGACGCCGCCCGAGATGTGCACGCCAGGGCAGACTTTCTTGATCTGGCGCGTCGCCTCGATGAACGCGACCGCGTAGTCGTCGTGCTCCTCGATGCCGGTCGCGATCGCGAGGATGTTCGGGTCGAAGATGATGTCTTCGGGCGGGAAGCCGACCTCTTGCGTCAAGATCCGGTAGGCGCGCTGGCAGATCGCGACGCGCCGCTCGACGGTCGTCGCTTGACCCTCCTCGTCGAATGCCATCACGACCACGCCGGCACCGAAGCGACGGACTTTTCGCGCGTGCTCGCGGAACGCGTCCTCGCCTTCCTTCAGCGAGATCGAGTTGACGATCCCCTTGCCCTGCACCCACTGCAGCCCGGACTCGATGACCGACCACTTGGAGCTGTCGATCATGATCGGCACGCGCGCGATCTCGGGCTCGGTCGCGACCAGCTTCAGGAACGAGGCCATCTCCTTCTCGGAGTCGAGCATGCCCTCGTCCATGTTGACGTCGATCACGTTGGCGCCGCCCCGCACCTGATCGAGCGCCACCGCGAGCGCGCTCTCGTGGTCGCCGCTCTTGATCAGGCGCGCGAACTTCTTCGAGCCGGTGACGTTGGTGCGCTCGCCGATCATCACGAAGCCGGTCTCGGGGCGGATGGTGAACGGCTCGAGACCGCTGAAGTGGGAGAGCCCGTCGGGCTTCGCCGGCACGTGCGGCGGCAGGCCCTCGACGACCTTGGCGATCGCGCGGATGTGGTCGGGTGTGGTGCCGCAGCAGCCGCCGACGATGTTCAGCCAGCCGTTCTCTCCGTACTCGCGCAGCACCGCGGCCGTCTGCTCGGGCAGCTCGTCGTACTCGCCGAAGGCGTTCGGCAGGCCCGCGTTCGGGTAGAGCGAGACGAAGCACGGCGCGACGGTCGCGAGCGTCTCGACGTAGGGGCGCATCTCGGCCGCGCCGAGCGCGCAGTTCAGGCCGACGGCGAGCGGCTGCGCGTGCTCGACCGAGTACCAGAAGGCCTCGATCGTCTGCCCCGACAGCGTGCGTCCGCTGCGGTCGGTGATGGTGCACGACAGGATCACCGGCACGCGCACGCCGCGCTCCGCGAAGACCTCCTCGATCGCGTAGATCGTGGCCTTCATGTTGAGCGTGTCGATGCTGGTCTCGGGCAGCAGCAGGTCGACGCCGCCGTCGAGCAGCGCCCGCGCCTGCTCGGCGAACGCGTTCTTCATGGTCTGGAAGTCGGTGGCGCGGAACGACGGATCGTTCACGTCCGGCGAGATCGACAGCGTGCGGTTGGTCGGGCCCATCGAGCCGGCGACGAAGCGCGGCCGCGACGGATCCTGTTCAGTGAACGCGTCGCACGCCTCGCGCGCGACCCGCGCGCCGGCGACGTTGAGGTCGTAGATCAGGTGCTCGAGGCCGTAGTCGGCCTGGGCGATCACGTTCGAGCTGAAGGTGCTGGTCTCGATGATGTCGGCGCCGGCGGCGAGGTACTCGCGGTGGATCGCGCCGATCACGTCGGGGCGGGTCAGGACCAGGACGTCGTTGTTGCCCTTCTGGTCGTGGCCGTGATCCTTCAGGATCGTGCCGCGGAAGTCCTTTTCCTCGAGCTTGTAGCGCTGCACCATGGTGCCCATGGCGCCGTCGAGGATCAGGATGCGGCGGCGGAGCAGCTCCGCGAGGTCGTTCTGGGGGGTCGTGTCGGCCAACTGCGGGTCCCTCGTAGCCCAGGCCGCGCCGGGTCGGGCGCGGGAATGGAGTCCGCGAGTCTAGCCGACGGGATCAGTGTAGGCACCCCGTTTCGCGCTCACGATCGTGGGCCTTGGGCTGCTGCTGCGGAGTGCGCTGGCGCCCGCTGGCTCGTCGCGCCGCGGTGCGGACCTTCGTGCGGGCGGGGCCGCGTGGGCCTGCCGGCTCCGTTCCGGTCGCCATGGTTGCGAGGCAATTCAGTCTTCCTTCGGCTCGGCTCCCAATCAGTCTCTCCGCCGGCAGGCCCACGCACCCCCGCTCGGGGCTTCGTGCCGGGCGGTGTCGCGGGGGGGCGCTGTGCTGCGTCGGCGCGCGGATCGCGTGCGGCGGCTGCGTGGACAGGCGCCGTCAGCCCCGCACCGCCTCGACGACGCGCAGAAAGTTGCCGCCGAGGATCTTGCCGATGCGCTCGCCGCTCCAGCCGCGACGGAGCATCGCCTCGACCAGCCGCGGCAGCTCGAGGATGGTCGGCATGTCGCGCGGCGGGTTGATCGCACCGTCGTAGTCGCTGCCGATCGACGCGTGGTCCTCGCCGACTGTGTCGACGACGTGCGCCAGATGACGCACGATCGTCTCGACGCGGCCGCCGGCCCACGGATCGCCGAGGAAGGGCGCGTGGTACATGATGCCGATCGTCCCGCCGACGTTCGCGACGGCGCGCAGCTGCTCGTCGTCGAGGTTTCGCCAGTGGCGGTGCACGCCGGCGATGCCGGTGTGCGTGACGAGGTACGGGAGCGTCTTGTCGTGCACCGCGATCGCGTCGAAGAAGCCCTCGCGGTTGATGTGCGCGAGGTCGACCAGGATGCGCTTCTCGTTCATGCGCCGCACGTAGTCGCGGCCGCGCTCGGTGAGGCCCTCGCCGCGGCGCGTGCGCGTCGGCGCGCTGGTGACGCCGAGGCTCGAGTTGCTCAGGTGGACGAGCGTGATGCGCACGACGAGGTCGTCGGGGATCAGGTCGAGCGAGCCGGGATCGCGGTCGAGCGCGTTGCCACCCTGGATGCCGATGAACGCCGCGTGCTTGCCGGCCGCCCGCGCGCGCCGATATTCCGCGACGTTGCGCACCACGGCGAAGTCCTCGGGCACGCTCTCGAGGATGCCCTGCAGCCGGCGCACGTTCTCGACGAAGATGTCGGGCCGCACGTCGGCACCGCGCAGCGGATTCGTCGTGATCACCCAGATGCCGCCCGAGAGCGCCGCCTCGCGCACGCGCGGGAAGTCGACCATCGAGTAGCAGCGCGCCCCGAGCACGCCGTGGCCGTGCCGGCGGCGCAGGTCGTAGCCGAAGACGCGCGTCCAGATGAACGAGTCGATGTGCAGGTCGATCACGTCGCTCGCGAGGTAGACGTCGATCGCCTCGCGCGAGACGCCGAGCTCGCGAGCCCAGGCGGCGGGGTCGGCGCGGTGGTGACGCCACTGGAGCCGGGAAGGCCGTTCGGTCGGGAGGGACATCCCGACAGAGCTATAAGCGCGAGGGCCGCGCTTCAACGCGCCGCGACGTCCGGTAGTGGGTCATCCTGCTAGATGACCCACTACCGACGTCCTACGGTTTCGACTGGGTCTTCGTGTAGACCAGGCGTCGCCCTTTGACCTCGTGCAGCGCCGTGTCGGTGTAGGTCTCGCCGCCGGCCTCGATCGTGAGCTCGAGATCGGGGCCGACGTCCGGCGGCAGCGCGAGGTTGTGCGACCGCACCAGCACGGTCGCGTTGTTGCGCTGCGCGAACGACAGCGGAAAGAACACGTTCAGGCGGTCGAGCCCGAGCGGGCGCCAGAGCTTGGGGTTGGCGAGGCGGCAGCGCGTGCTCGCGGTTCCGATGCAGACGAACGCGTCGCCGGGGACGGTCACGTCGACCACGGGCGCCTCGCCCGCCTCGCCGAGGAGGACGCGGATGCCGTCGCTCAGATCGATGGTCGGCGGCAGCGGGTCGTTCGGCGACTCCCAGCCCGCGCGCGCGACGTCGGCCTCGAACTGGATGCGGTCGCGTCCCGGCTGCGCGCTGAAGTTCGTCCGGCCCCGGCGGATCGCGAGCGAGCCCACCGAGGTGTAGACGGTGTGGCTGTCGGTCGGGAAGCTGCCCGGATTGCTCGACGTCGCGACCGCGGTCGCGGCGAGGATGGTGCCGGGATCGACCGCGCCGTCGACGTGCACGAGCGCCCAGATCGCCGCGCAGGCGGGCAGGTCGCGTCCGTTGCAGGACGGCTCTTCGCCGAGGTCGAAGCGGACCTCGTCGCCGACCACCTCGGCGTCGATCGGCGCGTAGTCCGGCTGGCGCACCGCGGACACGAAGGACGTCCCCTGGGGGAGGTGCAGCGTGATGCGCACGCCCGGCGCCGGGGTCACGAAGGTGACGTCGAGGTCGATCTCGTAGACGAGCTCGCCACCCGCGGCGACCGGGTCGACGCGGTCGTCGAGGCTCACGTCGAGGGCGCGTGCGGAAGCCGTCGCGGCGAGCGCCACGAGCAGCAGGGCGGCCAGCGGCAGGGTGAGCTTCGCCATGCGCTCGGCGGTAGCAGGGCCGACGCGCCGCAGGCAAGAACGAATCGCGCGCGGGACGTCGTGCGCGGGAAGAATCGGCCCCGGGCGGTGTCTTCAACCCACGGCGGCCGCCCCGTGCGCGGCGGAGGTGCCCCGTGCGCGGATCTCGCCGCAGCGCCGCAGGGCCGCGAAGAGGTCCTCCGGGCGCACCGGCTTGCTCAGGTAGTCGTCCATGCCCGCGGCGAGGCAGTGCTCGCGGTCCTCGCGCATCGCGTTCGCGGTCAGGGCGACGACGTACGGACCGCGGCGCTCGCCGGCGTTCGCGCGCAGGCGTCTCGTCGCCTCGAGGCCGTCCATCTCCGGCATCTGCACGTCCATCAGGACCAGGTCGTACGGAGCGAGGTCGAGCGCCGCGAGCACCTCGAGGCCGTTGGCGGCGACGTCGGCGACGTAGCCGGCGCGCGCGAGCAGCTTCAGCATGACCTTCTGATTGACGACGTTGTCCTCGGCGACGAGGATGCGCAGCGGCAGGCTGCTCGCGAGCGACTCGTCGAGCGCCGCGCGCGACCGTGCGCGCCGCGGTGCGGGGTGCGTCGTTCCGAGCAACGCGGTGGCCAGGGCGGTCCGCAGCTGTCCCGCGCGCGCAGGCTTGGTCAGCACGCTCGACAGCAGCGTGGGCGGCTCGCCGCGGGCGGCGACGACCGCGCGGGCCTCGGCCGCACCCGCGGAGCTGAGCAGCACGACCGGCAGCGACGCTCCGCGCAGGCGCGCGATCTCCTGCGCGAGCTCGACCCCGTCGAGGTCGGGCATCAGCATGTCGAGCACGGCGACGTGGAACGGCGCCCCGGCGCGCACCAGGTCGATGGCCTCGGATCCGGTCTCGAGCGCGCAGACGTCCATCCCCCAGGCGCTCAGCTGGCGTGCGAGGATCCAGCGGTTCGCCGGGTTGTCGTCGACCACCAGCGCGCGGCGCGCTCGTAGACACGACGCGATCTCCTCGTCGTTCGCCCGCGGCAGCTCGGCGCGTGGCACGCTCATCGTGAAGTGGAAGGTCGAGCCCGCGCCCACCGTGCTCTCGACCCACATGCGTCCGCCCATCAGCTCGACGAGCCGGCGAGAGATCGCCAGACCGAGGCCGGTGCCGCCGTAGCGGCGCGTGGTCGAGGCGTCGACCTGCGTGAACGACTCGAAGAGGCGCCCGGCGTGCTCCGGAGCGATGCCGATGCCGGTGTCGCGGACCGCGAAGTGCAGCTCGTGCAGCTCGTCGGGCCGGGCCGGCCGTGCGAGGGACACGTCGACGATCACCTCGCCGGCGCTGGTGAACTTGAGGGCGTTGCCGACCAGGTTCACGAGCACCTGGCGCAGCCGCGTGACGTCGCCGACCACCGCCTCGGGCACGTCGTCCTGGCAGTCCCACGCGAGCTCGACGCGGCTGCGGGCGACCAGCGGGGCGAACAGATCGAGCGCCTCCTCGATGCACGTGCGCAGCTCGAACGGCTGCTGCTCGAGCTCCATGTGGCCGGACTCGATCTTCGAGAAGTCGAGGATGTCGTTGATGATCGTCAGCAGCGAGTCGCCGCTCGTGCGCACGGTGTCGACCAGCTCGCGCTGCTCGTCGCTGAGCGGCGTGTCGAGCAGCAGGCCCGTCATGCCGATCACCGCGTTCATCGGCGTGCGGATCTCGTGGCTCATGGTCGCGAGGAATGCGCTCTTCGCGCGCGCGGCGGCTCGTGCCTCGTCACGCGAGCGCTCGAGCGCGCGGTTGGTCCGGCGCAGCGTCGTCTCCGCCCGTCGCTGCGCGCTCAGAAAGGACAGGACGAAGGCGAGAGCGACCGCACCGAACAGCAGCTGCGCGCAGACCCCGAACGGGCCCTCGGCGGCCGGGGGCAGGATCGACCGCAGCGTGACGCCGGACCAGGCGAGGAGCGCGAAGCCGAGCGTCTGGAGAGCGCCGACGACCGTGTAGACGAATGCGCTCCGCACGCCGAGGACGAGGCCGGCGTACATCGCCGGCACGAACACCCAGCTCTGCCCGGGGGCCTCGATGCCTCCGAGCGAGGCCTGCAGCACGACGAACGTCAGCACGCCGAGAGAGATGTTCAGGTGGGCGAGCGTCCCGAGCCGGCCTCCCCGTCGAAGCCGGCGCAGCGAGGCGAGCGACAGGACGGCGGCGAAGGCGACAACGGCGGCGAGCGGCCAGGCGCCGAGGCTGGCGAAGAGCGCGATGGCGAGCGGCGACACGGCGGCGAGGCTCAGCAGGCAGCCGCGCACGGTGCGCAGGCGGCGCAGCTCGCGCGGGTCGGCGAAGCGCGGGTCGGAAGCGAGGCCGCCGTCCACGAGCCGGTCGAGCCACGGTGGGAGCAGGCGGCGCGAGCCGCGACTCGCGGGCGCAGACGAGCTCTCGGCCCCGGGCGAGGGGGCGTCGGGGCCGGTGCCCTGGCCCGTGATCTCCGGCGGGAGTCGCACCTCTACGGATTGGTCGACCGTCGGCCGCGCGCGCTTGAGCCTCCGACCGGCACCGGCGGCTCATGTCGTGCGCGCAGCCGTCCGAAGATCAGGGGCGGGGGCCGCTCGCCCCGGGGACACGTGCCATGAACGAGATGCAGATGCCGCCGCTGGACCACGACGAGCTCGAGCAAGCCTCGCTGGGCGACGAGGCCTTCGAGCGCGAGCTCCTGTCGGAGTTTCTCTCGAGCTCTGGAGGGATGCTGTCGTCCATCGTCGGCGCCGTCGAGTCGCGCGACCCGCAGCAGGTGCACCGCGCGGCGCACAGCCTCAAGGGTTGCTGCTGGACGGTCGGCGCGCGTGCGCTCGGCGCGGAGTGCGAGCAGCTCGAGCTCAAGGCCCGCGGCGGCGTGCTCGAGGGCGCCGAGGACAGCGTCACGCGGATCCAGGAGCTGTACCAGCAGGTGGACGAGTACGTGCGTCGGCGCTGGTCGCTCTGACGCCGCGCGCACGATCTGATAAGGGGCCTGCCATGGCGCAGGTCCGGAATCCGCTCGTCGACGAAGCCTCCGACCGGCAGTTCTTCGTCTTCAATGCCGTCGTGTCGGTGCTGGCGCTCGCCTTCATCGCCTACATCCTGCTCGTGCGACGCGCGGGTCCTGCGGGCGAGATCGACCTCCGGTTCCTGCCGGCGGTCAACGCCGGTCTGAACTCCCTCGCGACCGCGTTCCTGGTCGCCGGCTGGGTGGCGATCAAGCGACGCGCGGTGCGCGTGCACAAGCGGCTGATGGTCGCCGCGTTCGCCGCCTCGGCGCTGTTCCTCGTCAGCTACTTGACGTACCACTACGTCCACGGCGACACGAAGTACCAGGGCGTGGGGACGATCCGGATCGTGTACTTCGCGATCCTGATCACGCACGTCCTGCTGTCGATGGCGGTCGTCCCGATGGCGCTTTCGGCCTTCTACTTCGCGTGGAAGCGGCAGTTCGCCCGCCACCGCCGCCTGACGCGCGTCGCCTTGCCGATCTGGCTCTACGTCTCGGTGACCGGGGTGATCATCTACTTCATGCTGCGCGGCAGCGTCCCCCAGCTCCAGTGAAGCGCAGCACGTACCGGCACCGCGTGCCGTTCTACGAGACGGACGCGATGGGCATCGTCCACCACGCGAACTACGTGCGCTACCTGGAGCTCGCGCGCATCGCGTGGATGGACGAGCACGACCGTCCGTACCGCGACTACATCGCCGACGGGCTGCACTTCTCGACCACGCGCGTCGACCTGCACTACGTCCGCTCGGCCGGCTTCGACGACCTGCTCGACGTCACCGTCTGGCTCGACTGGGTCGGCGGCGCGTCGCTCGGCATGGCGTACCAGATCGACCGTGCCGGTACGCGCGTCGCGGAGGGGATCACCGAGCACGCGATGGTGGACGGCGGCGGTCGCCCGCGCCGCATCCCGACCGAGCGGCGCGAGCGGCTCAGCGTGCTCGCGCGCGACGGCGGCGTGCGAAGGCGGCGCGGAACGGCAGACCGCTCGCGGTGACCAGCAGCGCGACCGCGCACTCGAGCGGCCGTCCCCACAGCATGGCGAGGGCGATCGCGGCGTTCGCGAGCAGGTAGAGCGCCGGCACCAGAGGATAGCCCCAGGCGCGGTAGGGACGCGGCCGGTCGGGCTGGCGGGCACGCAGAGCGTAGAGCGCGCTCACGTCGGCGATGGTCGCGAGCACGATCGCGAAGGTCGTGTAGTCGAGCACGCTCGGGAAGCGCTGCAGGACGAGGATCAGCCCGACCGCGGTCGCGCCCTGCACCAGGATCGCGACGTGCGGCGTGTTGAAGCGGCGGTGGACACGTTCCGAGCCGGCGAAGAACTCGCCGTCGAGCGCCATCGCGTAGGCGATGCGCGGCCCGACGAGGATCGTCGCGTTCAGGCAGCCGAGCACCGACAGCAGGATCAGCCCCGCGACGATGGAGCCCCCGACGGGACCGAACAGGGCGAGCGCCGCGGCCTCGCCCGCGCGCGGCTCGCCGGCGAGGCTCTGCATCGGCAGCGCGTGCAGGTAGAGCGCGTTCAGCAGCAGGTAGAGCGCCGTGCAGACGCCGAGGCCGAGGAAGAGCGAGCGCGGCAGGTTTCGCTGCGGCTCGCGGATCTCGCTGGCGACGTACACCGACGCGTTCCAGCCGAGGTAGCTGAACAGCACCGGCGACAGCGCGACGCCGAAGCCGGTGAGCGTCGCGTCGCCGGGCGGGAAGGTCTCGACCGCGTCCGCGACCAGCTCCGCGGGCGCGACCGGCGAGAAGAACCAGCCGACGACGCCGAGCCCGGCGAGGGTCGCGATCTTCAGCAGCGCGCTCGCGTTGTTGACCAGCGCCCCCGGCCGTACGCCGACGTAGTTGACCCACGACGTGACGATCGTGATCCCGACCGCCACCGCGACCTTGCCGCCGTCGCCGAGCACGACCCAGCGCGCCAGCGCCTCGGCGAAGCCCATGGCGAGCGTCGCCACGGTGCCGGCGTAGATGACGAAGAACGAGAGCCAGCCGACCAGGAATCCCGCCGTCGGATGATAGGCCTCGCGCACGTAGACGTAGTCGCCGCCCGCGTGCGGGTACATCGCGCCGAGCTCGGCGTTGGCAAGGGCGCCGGCCAGCGCCAGCAGGCCTCCGACCGCCCAGGCGAAGAGAAAGAGCCCGGGCGTCGGCAGGGACTCGGCGACGACGCCCGGCGTGAGGAAGATGCCGACGCCGATCACCGACGAGACCACGAGCAAGGTCGCGTCGGTGAGCGACAGCGAGCGCTCGAGCCGGTCGTCGGGGTGCCGGTCGGCGTGCTGTGCGCTGGGCCTGCGGCCTCGCCCGGGCGTCGTCACGCCGCGGTCTCTAGCAGACGGGAGCCGTCGTCTCGTAGCACGTCGCCGTGGCAGCACGTCGCCGTGGCAGCACGTCGTCCGATGGCGCTGTCGTTCCGCAGCGCTTGTGCGCGGCGGCGTCCGCCCGCTATCGGAGCCGCGTGAGCTCCGCCGACCGCACGTCCGGCTCGCCCGCGGAATCGATCGACCTCGACGCGTATCCGCTGCTCGACCTCGCGGCGCCGCCGGCGCAGGCGCTGCTCGCTCGCTGCCGCGCGCAGCTCGCGGCGGCCGGGTGCTGCGAGTTGCCCGGCTTCCTGACGCCCGAGGCGACCGCGCGCATGGTGCGCGAGTCGGACGAGATCGCGCCGCGCGCCCACCACGCGGCGGGACCGATCACCGTCTACCTCGAGGTGCCCGAGGCCGGCCTGCCGGACGACCACCCGCGCCGCCACCTCGACCGCTCGTCCCTCGCCGCGATCGCCTACGACCTGATTCCGCAGCGCCACGCGCTGCGCGCGCTCTACGAGTGGGATCCGTTGATGGGCTTCCTCGCGGCGGCGCTCGGCCGCGATCGTCTGTACCGCTACGCCGACCCGTTCGGCGCGCTGAACGTCGCGGTGATGGGTCACGGCGACACGCTCGGCTGGCACTTCGACCAGACCGACTTCGTCGTCTCGATCGCGCTGCGCGACGCGGAGGAGGGCGGCGACTTCGAGTACGTGCCCGCGATCCGCAGCGCGACCGACGAGCGCTACGACGACGTCCGCGCGGTGCTCGCGGGCGAGCGGACGCCGGTGCGCCGCGTGCCGATGACGCCCGGAACGCTGCTGCTCTTCCAGGGGCGCCACTCGATGCACCGCGTGACGGAGGTCCGCGGCGCGACGACGCGGCTGGTGGCGCTGCTCGCCTACGACACGCGCCCCGGCACGGTGAGCAGCGATCTGCTGCGCCTCGCGCGCTACGGACGCAGCGCGCCGGCGGCCTGACCGCTCGTCCGCCCGGAGGGCGTCGAGCGCTCGCCGATCGCCGCGACCTCGCGAGCGGCCGTCGAGGGCGCGCTAGCGCTCGTGCCAGCGTCCGTCGTGCACGACGTCGGCGAGCGCGCGCCGCTCCCTCCAGCCGACCTCCTCGAGCATCGGCTGCGAGCGAAACGCGATCGGATGCCCGACGCACAGGTAGGCGAGCGGCTCGACGCCGCTCGGCAGCGCCATCTCCCCGCGCAGCACGGCCGGCTCGACGATGCTCACCCAGCCGACTCCGATTCCCTCGGCGCGCGCTGCGAGCCACAGGTTCTGCACGGCGCAGCAGGCGCTGAAGCGGATCGCCTCGGGCTGCGCGATCGTCCCCAGCACCGCCTCGTCGCGCGGCCGGAGATCGACGGTGACGCAGACGTTCAGCGCCGCGTCGACGATGCCCTCGAGCCGCAGGGCGAGGTACTGCTCGCGCCGTGGCGACGGGAAGCGCTGCGCCTCGCGCGCCCGGCAGGCGAGGAAGCTCTCACGGATGCGCGCGCGCTGCGCCTGGTCGCGGAGCAGCACGAAGCCCCACGGCTGCGAGAAGCCGACGCTCGGCGCGTGGTGCGCGGCGTCGAGGATGCGCTCGAGCACCACGTCGGGAACCGGCTGGTCGGGCGCGAAGTGGCGGATGTCGCGCCGGGTGCGGATCACCTCGTAGACCGCGCGGCGCGCGTCGTCGGCGAACGCGCCGGTCTCCTGTGGGACGAGGAGGTCGTGCTGCGACTTCACTCGCGGTCGCCGCGCGACTGGGCGCGCCCGCGCTCCTGGACCGCGGCGCGGCGTCTGGCGATCGCGTCCGGCGTGACCGCGCTCGCGTGCTTGCGCGAGGCCTCGGCCTCGATGCGCATGCCGTCGGCGAAGGTCGCGGCGAAGCCCTCGTCGATCACGCGCTTGTACGAGCGCAGGACGACGGGATCGCACGACAGCATGTCGCGCGCGAGCGCACGGCAGGTCGTCAGCAGGTCCTCTGGCGCGACCACGCGGCTCACGAGGCCCCACGCCGCGGCCTGCTCCGCGGGCAGGTAGTTCCCCGTCAGCGACAGCTCCTTCGCGCGGTAGATGCCGATCGCGCGCGACAGCTTCTGGCTGAGGCCCCAGCCCGGCATGATGCCGACGCGCGCGTGTGTGTCGGCGAAGCGCGCCGCGGTCGAGGCGATCAGCAGGTCGCACGCGAGCGCGAGCTCGAAGCCGCCGGTGATCGCGAAGCCGTTGATCGCCCCGATGATCGGCTGCTCGAGGCGCGCCATCGCCTGCACCAGCTCGCCGCCCGAGATCGCGGCCTGCGTCTCGCTCGGCAGCGCGCCGGGAGCTGCTCCTGGTCTCGGCGACGCGGCGAGCGGGCTCGGCGTCGCCCCGGTCTCGCCGCCGAGCTCCTTCAGGTCGAGACCGGCGCAGAACGCGCGCCCCGCGCCGGTGAGGATCACGACGCGCGTCTCCGCGTCGCCGGCGAGGTCCGAGAACGTCTTGATGAGCGCACGCCGCAGCTCGCGCGACAGCGCGTTCATCGCCTGTGGTCGGTTCAGCGTCAGCGTCGCGACGCCGTCCTGCCGCTCGATCAGGAGCACCTGGTCAGCCATGTCCCTGGACTGCCCGCCGGCCGCGTCCTTTGCAACCACCTGCGGGCCGCGCGCCGCGGGCGCCGTGGCGCGCGGCGGGGTGGATTGACGCCTCCCCGGGCCCGCGCCATTGTCGTCGGAGGTGTCGGCAGCGAAGCAGGACGACCTCCGTGCTCTGTCGCAGGACGCGGACGCGATCCTCGCGGCGATCGTCGAGTCGTCGGACGACGCGATCATCGGCAAGACGCTCGACGGCACCGTGGTGAGCTGGAATCGCGCCGCCGAGCGCATCTTCGGCTACACGGCCGAGGAGATGATCGGCCAGCCGATCGCGCGGCTCGTGCCGATCGATCGGCGCGACGACCTGCCGGGCATCCTGCGCGCGGTCCGCGGCGGCCAGCGCGTCGCCCACTTCGAGACCGAGCGCGTCCGCAAGGACGGACGGCGCGTCCACGTGTCGCTCACCGTGTCGCCGATCCGCGACGCGAGCGGGCGGATCGTCGGTGCGTCGAAGATCGCGCGCGACGTGAGCGCGCGCAAGCTCGCCGACGCCGAGCGCGAGGAGCTGCTGCGCGTCGCGGAGAGGGCACGGCTCGACGCCGAGAGCGCCGACCGCGCCAAGGATCAGTTCCTCGCGATGCTGGCACACGAGCTGCGGAACCCGCTCGGGGCGCTGCGCAACGCGATCCTGATCGCGCAGCGCGACCCCGAACAGGGCGAGCGGGCGCTCGGCATCGCGCGCCGCCAGGCCGACAACCTCGGTCGCCTGGTCGACGACCTGCTCGACGTCGCCCGCTTCACGCGCGGGCAGATCGTGCTGAAGCGCGAGCGGGTCGAGGTCGCGAAGCTCGTCGAGCGAGCCCTCGAGACCGTGCGTCCGATGATCGACGAGCTCGGGCACGAGGTGTCGATCGGCGTCGAGCCGCCCGATCTCGCCACCGAGGCCGATCCGGCGCGCCTCGAGCAGGTGCTCGAGAACCTGCTCAGCAACGCCGCCAAGTACACGCCGCCCGGAGGGCGCGTGACGATCGACGCCGGGCAACGGGACGGCGAGGTGTGGATCGCGGTACGCGACACGGGCGTGGGGCTCGATCCGGAGATGCTGCCGCGCGTGTTCGACCTGTTCGCGCAGGCGGAGCGCGAGCTCGACCGCCGTCAAGGCGGGCTCGGCCTCGGGCTCACGGTGGTGCGGCGCATCGCGGAGCTGCACGGCGGCCGGGTCGAGGTGCACAGCGTGGGACCGGGCAGAGGTTGCGAGTTCGTCCTGCGCCTGCCCGCGGGCGCGACCGAGAAGGGTGGCGCGCGCGGCGAGCCGGCCACGGGCGGCTCTGAGTCGCGTCACGGAGCGAGCATCCTGCTGATCGAGGACAACGTCGATGCGGCGGAGTCGCTCAAGCTCCTGCTCGAGCTCTACGGACATCGCGTGCGGGTCGCGCACGACGGCGAGAGCGGAATCGGCATGGCCGAGTGCGAGTCCCCCGACCTCATGCTGATCGACATCGGCCTGCCGCAGATCGACGGCTACAAGGTCGCCGAGCGGCTGCGCGCGCACCCCACCTTGCGCGACGTGTACCGCGTCGCGCTCACCGGCTACGGGCGCGACGAGGACCGCGCGCGTGCGCTCGCGTCGGGCTTTCACGATCACCTGGTGAAGCCGGCGGATCCCGAGAAGATCGACGCGATGGCGCGCGCGGCGCGCCGCTGAGGCGCAGAGGGGCGGGCTCGACGCGGCGCGGCACGACGCGTCGTCGCGCCGCGCACGGACTTGGTCGGCTCGACGGATCTCCGCTATGGTCGGCGCCCTATGGCACCTTTCACCATCGAAGCCGCTTTCGACCTCGGCGCCCAGATCGAGGCTCGCGGGGTTCATCCGGAGGTCGCCGGCCGTCCGTTCCTGCACCAGGGGGATCGCACCTGGACGTACCGGCGCTACCGCGACGAGTCGGTGCGCCTCGCGCACTTCCTGCTGCGCCGTCTCGGCCACATCGACGACGCGCGTCCGGGCTACGTCGCGATGCTGCTCGAGAACCACCTCGAGCTGCTGTCGCTCTACGGCGCCTGCGGGTACGCCGGGCTCACGCTGTTCGGCGTGAACACGGGGCTGCGCGGCGAGACGCTCGCCGGCGTCCTCAACCAGTCGCGCGCACGCGTCCTGGTGGTGGACCAGCGTCTGCAGGACGAGGTGCAGAAGGTGCGCGCGCAGCTGCAGCACGTGCAGCCGGAGAACATCCTCTTCCTGCGCACGGACGCCGCGGGCGAGCTCGCCGGGCTCGACCTGATGGAGAGCGTGACGAGTGACGTCGGGCCGATCGAGAAGTCGCTCGACGCGCCGAGCGTCAAGCGCGACGCGAACGATCCGCTGATGGTGATCTACACCTCGGGCACCACCGGGCTGCCGAAGGGCATCCTCAACAACCACGCGAAGCTGCTGCTGATCGGCATGGCGGTGTCGTCGAATCTGCAGCTCGGCGCCGACGACGTCGGCTACGCGTGCATGCCGCTCTTCCACTCGAACGCGATGTTCCTCGGCTTCCAGCCGGCGTTCCACGTCTGCGGCCAGCTCTCGATGCGGGAGCGCTTCAGCGCGAGCGCGTTCGTGCCGGACGTCAAGCGTCACGGCGTCACGTACTGGAACTACGTCGGCGAGCCGGTGCACTACGTGCTGGGCGCGATCGAGAAGCAGTACGGCGGCGACGAGGCGCGCATCATCGCCGAGGTCGCCAACGACCCGCAGAACCGCCTCAAGTACGCCGTCGGCAACGGCGCCGCGGCGCCCGACATCGAGCGCTTCATCAAGTGGCTCGGGCTCGAGGACATGTTCGAGCTGTACGGCTCGACCGAGGCCGCGATCAGCACCTTCCGCAAGAAGGGCGATCCGCGCGGCTCGGTCGGCGCGGTGACCGACGCGGCGGTCAAGATCCTGAACGAGAAGGGCGAAGAGTGCCCGCCAGCGATCCTCGACGCCGACGGCAAGATCACCAACTACGCCGAGGCGGTCGGCGAGATCTGCCGCGTCGCGGAGGACACCGGCCTCTTCCAGGGCTACTTCGACAACCCGTCGGCCAACAGCTCGAAGTACCGCGACGGCGTGTACCACTCCGGCGACCTCGGCCACATGCTCGAGCGCGACGGCCAGCGCTTCCTGTTCTTCGACGGACGCACCGACGACTGGATCCGCAAGGACGGCGAGAACTTCTCCGCGCTGCAGGTCGCGCGGCTGATCCAGGAGCACCCCGACATCGTGCTCGCGGCCGCCTACGGCGTTCCGTGCTCGGTGTCGGACGAGCTGGTGATGGCGGCGCTCAAGCTGCGCGACGGCGCGAGCTTCGACCCGCAGGCGTTCTTCGACTTCTGCGAGGGACAGATCACCGGTGGCGGCATGGACCGCAAGTGGTTCCCCGACTTCGTCCGCATCGTCGACGAGTTCGAGTACACGCAGACCGAGAAGATCCTGGTGCGCAACCTGAAGAAGCTGCACTTCGACCTGAACCGCCTCGGCGACGAGGCGCCCGTCTACTGGCGGCGCCGCGGCGACACGTCGTACCGGCGGCTGTCGCGAGCGGAGTACGAGGAGCTCCGGAAGGAGTTCGCCGAGCGCGAGAAGCTCGACCAGCTGGATCGTTGAAGCGAGAGGGCACGCGCCCTCTCGCCCCACTCTCCGCGCTCGCTTCGCTCGGGCGCTCGGCTGCGCCTTCGCAGAGGGGCCGGTGCCGGCGGGTTCTCGCGCGACGTCGTCCGACGTCGTGCGCGGGCGCTGCGCGCTCGAAAGGGCTACGGAGAGCGCATGGCTGACCACTACCACGATCCGTCGGACGTCAAGCGGCTGCGCGATCTGAAGCAGCTCGCGCCGACCGAGTTCGGAGCCTGGCTCGGACTCGAGAAGATGGTCGCGCGCGAGGACGGCGCGATTCCGCACAAGTACCGCGAGCTGATCGCGATCGCGGTCGCGCTCACGACGCAGTGCCCGTACTGCATCGAGGCGCACGCGAAGGCGGCGAAGAAGGCGGGGGCGAGCCGCGAGGAGCTGGCCGAGGTCACGTTCCTCGCCGCGGCGCTGCGCGCCGGCGCGGCCGCGACGCACGGCGCGATGGCGCTCAAGCTGTTCGACGAACAGGGCTGAGCTCGGCGGCGCTGCGGATGCGCGCTCCAGGCGTGTCGCGCGCGGTGGTGCGCTAGGTTCAGCCCGGCGGCGGCAGGCCGAGGAGGCGGGCGAGGCCCTGCGTGCAGGTGTTGTTGGTCGCGAAGTCGTCGGGTGCCGGCAGGCCCGCGTCGCGCACGAGCTGCGCGATGCGGATCATCACCACCGCGAAGCGGAACGCCGCGAACGCCTCGTAGTAGTGCAGGTGACGGACCGTGCGTCCGGCGAGCTCCTGGTAGCGCGCGATCGTCTCGTCGCGCGTGGGGAAGCCCTCGAGGCGCGGCACGCCGATCGCGTCGGAGTGGTGCCAGTCGAGGAAGAGCCACCAGCCGAGGTCCTGCTCGGGGTTGCCGAGCGCCACCATCTCCCAGTCCAGCACCGCGACGCAGCGATCGTTCGCGAAGATCATGTTGCCGATGCGCGCGTCGCCCCAGCAGAGCGCGGTGGGCTCGTCGGCCGGCTGGTTCGCCTCGAGCCAGGCGAGGCCCGCGTCGACGGTGGGCTGCGGGCGACCCTGTGCCGCCCACTCGAGGTAGCGACGGTAGTAGGCGAGCTGCTGCGCGAGCGGCGTCGTGCCGAGCTCGGGGCGGGCGAGGAAGTCGAAGCCGAGCGCGCGCCAGTCGAGGCGGTGGATGCGCGCGAGCTTGTCGATGCCGTCGCGCACGATCGCGCCGCGGGTCGCGGGCGTCATCTCCGTGCAGCAGCCGGCGACGTTGTACGACGGGTGGTCCGGCGGCACGACGCCGTCGACGCGGTCCATCACGTAGAAGCTCGCGCCGAGCGCCTCGGGTGACTCCTCGAACCAGCGCACGGCCGGGACCGGGACGTCGGTCGGCGCGAGGAGCTGCATCACCGTGTACTGTCGGCGGAGGTCGTACTCGGGAAAGACCTGCGCCTTCGGCTTGACGCGGATCACCAGCGCTTCCTCGTGGCGGCGCCCGTCGCGCTCGTAGGCGAGCTCGAGCAGCAGCGTCTCGTTCGAGAAGCCCATGCCGGGGGCGCGCAGGTCGCGCACGGCGACCGCGCTCGCGCCGGGAAGGACGCGCGCGAAGAAGTGCTCGAGGTTCGTTCGTGCGAGCTCGAGGTCGCGCTGGTCACCGATCGCCATGTGGTTTCCTCCGCGATGACGTCGCTACCACGACGTCGCGGTCGCGCGCGAACCGCGCGCGCGTACCGGCGCCACGGCGCAGGAGCATGCGTTCTGCAGCTCTTGCGCGCCGGTGCCGCGCACGGGAAGGTGCGCCATGGCGAAGTTCGTCGACGTCGAGGAAGGGCGCGCGCAGGGCGGTCTCAGGCTGGTTCTCACGACGGGCGTGCCCGGACCCTGGGGCGAGGCGGCGAAGGGCATCCTGCACGTCAAGCGCCTGCCGTATACCCGCGTCCGGCAGGACCTCGGCGGCGCCAACGAGGCGCTCGCGGCCTGGACCGGCCAGACGAGCGCGCCGGTCGCGGTGTGGAACGACGAGCGCCCGCGCACGACGTCGCTGGAGATCCTTTTCCTCGCCGAGCGTCTCGCCCCCGATCCGCCGCTGCTTCCCGACGACGCGGACGAGCGCGCGCGCATGCTCGGCTACGTGCACGAGATCATCGGCGAGAACGGCTTCGGCTGGAGCCGGCGCCTGCTGCTCCTGCACCAGGCGCTCTCGCTGTCCGGCGACGCGGCACCCGAGACGATCCGCCGCATGGCGGACAAGTACGGCTACACTCCCGAGGCGGTCGAGGCGGCGCCGTGGCGGGTGATCGCGATCCTGCGCATGCTCGCGGCCCAGCTCGATCGCCAGCGGCTCGCCGGCAAGCCCTTCCTGATCGGCGACCGTCTCTCGGCGCTCGACGTCTACTGGGCGACGTTCGCAGCCCTCCTCGAGCCGCTGCCCGACGCGCAATGTCCGATGGATCCGGGGCTGCGCTACGTCTACACGGCGACCGGTCCGGTGCGCGAGGCGCTCGATCCGGCCCTGCTCGCGCACCGCGATTTCGTCTACCGCGAGTACCTCGAGCTGCCGGTCGACTGCGGCGACGGGTGAGGACGAGCGAACCGCGAAGGCCGTCGACGCATCCGACGGTGGACGCGCGTCACGGCAGGACGACCGGGCAGTCCACGGCGCGGAAGTTCCGGTCGAGTGTGAGGATGGCGCAGCCCTCGACCTTCGCGAGCGCTTAGGCGAAGCAGTCGCCGAGGTGGAGCGGGAAGCGCAGCCGTGCGGCCGCGGCGAGCCTCGACTGCTCGACGTCGGGCGCAACGAATGAGCCATGTATCAGCCCTATGCACCACTTGGCAGGCGCGCGTCGCATCGGCGGGCGGCAGCCCGCGAGATCGCCTCTTCGTTGCGATTCGTCGCTGCAGCCGCGACAACGAGTCGATGAGCGACTCCGTCCTTTCGGCCGCCGATCTGAAGAAGTACGCCGCCGGCTCGCGCGCGAGCTACGAGCGGCATCTGCGCGAGCTGGTGGAGATCCCCAGCGTCTCGAACGACCCCGCGCGTCGCGGCGACGTCCGGCGCGCCGCCGAGCGTGCGGCGGAGCTGATCCGCTGGGCCGGCGGCGAGGCGGACGTCATCGAGACCGGCGGGCACCCGCTGGTGCACGGACGCCTCGAGAACGAGCGCGGCCTGCCGACGGTGACGGTCTACAACCACATCGACGTCCAGCCGGCCGACGAGCCGCAGTGGCGCAGCGACCCGTTCCGCCTGACGATCGAGGGCGACCGCTACCTCGCCCGCGGCACGACCGACGACAAGGGCCCGGCGCTCGCCGCTCTCTACGGTGCGCGCTACGCGCGCGAGCACGACGTGCAGGCGAACGTGCACTTCCTCTGGGAGCTCGAGGAGGAGATCGGCTCGCCGCACTTCGCGGCGACGATCCGCAAGCACCGCGCGCGGCTCGCGACCGGCTCCGTCGTGGTCAGCGACACGGTGTGGGTCTCGCGCAGCCGGCCGGCATGCCCCGCGGGCCTGCGCGGTCTGCAGGGCTTCCGCCTGACGCTCCGCACCGGCGAGACCGACCAGCACTCGGGGACGACCGGCGGTGCGGCGCGCAACCCGGTCGCGGAGATCGCCGAGGTCGTCGCGTCGATGCTCGACGCGCGCACCGGACGGGTCAAGATCAAGGGCTTCCACGACGGGATCGTGAAGCCGACGCGCGCCGAGCTCGAGGACCTGAAGCGCTGCGGCTTCACCGTCGCCGGCTTCAAGAAGGACCACCTGCTGCGCTCGCTGCGCTCGAACGACGCGCTCGACGTGATGCGGCGCCTGTGGCTCGAGCCGACGCTCGAGGTGCACGGCATCGCCGGCGGGTATCAGGGGCCGGGCGTGAAGACCGTGGTCCCGCCCGAGGCGACGGCGATCCTGTCGTGCCGCCTCGTCCCCGACATGAAGCCCGAGCGCATCGTGAAGCTTGTGCGCGCGCACGTGAAGCGCGTCAATCCCGACGTCCGCGTCGAGCCCGAGCACGCGCTGCCGGCCTTCAAGGGGCGTACGACCGGCCCCTACGCCGACGCCGTGCGCGCCGCGATGAAGGCCGCCTTCGGTCGCGAGCCGGTGTTCGTGCGCGAGGGCGGATCGATCGGTGCCGTGCTGTCGATGGAGCAGATCCTGCGTGCCCCGGTCTACTTCCTCGGCCTCTCGCTCCCGGAGCACGGCTACCACGCGCCGAACGAGAACTTCGACTGGCGCCAGGCGTCGGGGGGCATGGTCGCCTTCGCGCGCTACTTCGAACGGATCGCGTCTCTGCCTCGCACGCGCGCCTGACCGGGTCCCGGTGCGCGGGGTCCGGGCCGTCGTACGGCGTGTGCCACGCGAGCCGCGGGCGAGTGCTGCGCTCCGCGACCGGGAGAGTGGGGGCCCGCGCGGCCTCGCCGCGGGGGCGAGAGGGCAGCGCCTCTCGTGGAACTAGATCTCGAGCTGCCGCCCCACCAGGATGACCCGCTTCGGCGGGATGCCGAGGGCCGCGATCAACGGCGGCGAGAGCCGCGAGAGGAGGGCGAAAAGGCGCTTTCGCCAGCGCGCCATCGGCACGTCGCCGGTCGCGAGCAGCGAGTCGTAGGGCACGAAGAACTCGGTCGCCTCGAGGTCGAGGACGAGGCCGCGGCTCGCCGCGCACGCGACGACGCGCTCGATGCGCGGCTGCTCCATGAAGCCGAAGATCGCGACCACGCGGTAGATGCCGTCGCCCAGGTCGAGCACGCTGACGCGCTCCTCGTCGGGGACGCGCGGCCGCTCGGCGGAGCCGGTGGACAGCAGGACGATGCGCTCGTGGCGCACGTGGTTGATCGCGAAGTTGCGCACGAGGATGCGCGGGATGTTGCTCGTGGTCGCCGTCACGTAGACGACGGTGCCCGGCACGCAGTGCGGCGGGCTGGCCGCCAGCTCGGCGAGGAACGCGTCGACCGGCTGGCCCTCGCGTCCGAGCAGCGCCGCCATCTCCTGCTTGCCGCGCCGCCAGGTGGTCATGACGGTGAACACGACGCCCGCGATCACCAGCGGTACCCATCCGCCGGAGGCCACCTTGTCGAGGTTCGCGACCAGGAAGGACAGGTCGAACAGCAGGAAGAAGGCCGTCAGCCCGGCCGCGAACGGGACCGGCCAGCCCCAGTGACGCCGCGCCACGCGGTAGAAGAGCACGCTCGTGATCGTCATCGTGCCGGTCACCGCGACGCCGTACGCGTCGCCGAGCGCGTCCGAGCTGCGGAAGCCGAGCACCGTCAGGATGCACAGCACCATCAACCCGTAGTTGACCTGCGGGACGTAGATCTGACCGGGCTCGCTCGCGGAAGTGTGGATCACCGGGAAGCGCGGCGCGTAGCCGAGCACGATCGCCTGGTGGGTGAGCGAGAACGCGCCGGAGATCAGCGCCTGCGACGCGATGACCGTCGCCACGGTCGAGAGGGCGATCAGCGGGTAGAGGCCCCACCCCGGGGCCAGGTCGAAGAACGGGTGGCGGCCGGCGGAGCCACCCTCGAGCATCAGCACGCCCTGGCCGAGGTAGTTGAGGATCAGCGCGGGGAACACGACCGCATACCAGGCGATGCGGATCGGTCCCGCGCCGAAGTGGCCCATGTCGGCGTACAGCGCCTCGGCGCCCGTCACGACGAGAACGACCGCGCCGAGGACGAAGAACGCGGTCGTCCCCTGCGCGAGCAGGAACGACAGCCCGACGCGCGGGTCGAGCGCGCCCCACACGGTGGGATGGCCTGGCTGCTCGAGCAGCACCGCGCGTGCGCCGAGCGCCCCGATGGTCACGAACCAGACCAGCATCGCCGGGCCGAACACGGCGGCGACGCGTCCGGTGCCGTGCTTCTGGACGGCGAAGAGCGCCGCGAGGATCACCACCGTGAACGGGACGACGAGCGGCTCGAGCGCGCTGGTCGCGACCTGGAGCCCCTCCATCGCCGAGAGGACCGAGATCGCCGGCGTGATGATGCCGTCGCCGTACAGCAGTGCCGCGCCGAAGATGCCGAGCGCCCCGACGACGCCCCGCGCCCGCGCCGTCGGACCGGGGTCGGACGCGCCGTGGCGTGCGAGCGCCAGCGCGAGCAGGGCGAGGATGCCGCCCTCGCCCTGGTTGTCGGCGCGCATCAGCACCGCGAGGTACTTGACCGAGATCACGACGAACAGCGCCCAGAAGACGAGCGACAGGATGCCGAGGACGTTCTCGGGAGTCGGCGGGATGGCGCGCTCGCCGATGAAGCAGCTCCGGAGCGCGTACAGCGGCGACGTCCCGATGTCGCCGTAGACGACACCGAGCGCGCCGAGGGCGAGGAGCGGCAGGCCCGTCCGCGGCGTCGCCGGCGAGCGCACGGCGGCCGAGGTCGCCGCAGAACGCCGCGTCGGCCCCCGGCTCACGATGCCCGAGTCGCCCATCCTGCGGATGTTTCGGACGAACCGCGGCGAAAGTGCAGCGTCGACGGGCGGCCGCACACCGTGATGCAGCGGCAGCTCGCGTTGAGCTGCTCGGCGAGCGTGCCGGACATCACGCCATCGGTGCGCCGTCGACCGCGGCGGCGCCGTTCGCATCGGCGGTCAGGCGCGGAACCGTCAGCAGGAAGCGCGTGCCGCGGCCGATCTCGCTCTGCACCGCGACGTCGCCGCCGAGCATCTCCATCATGCGCTTCACGATGAACAGGCCGAGGCCGAAGCCGTCTCGGTCGCGCGCCCCGCCGACGCGATAGAAGCGATCGAAGAGCCGCGGCAACGCCTGGTGCGGGATGCCCGGCCCGTCGTCGCCGACCTCGATGCGGTGCGTGCCCGACGCGGCGTCGAAGCGTACCTCGACCGAGACGGCACCGTCGTGCGCGTACTTGAGCGCGTTGCCGACCAGATTGCGCACCACCGACACCAGCTTCCGGTGGTCGGTCTCGAGGTCCGGCGTTCCCGGGGCGACCGTCCACGCGATGCGGCGCCGCTGGTTGCGCGCCACCGGCTCGAACTCCGCGCGCAAGAGAGCGAGCAGGTCGTCGGCTGCGAAGCGCGTCACCGTGACCTGCGGCGTCGACTGCGAGTGCTCGATCGTCAGCATCTCGGCGATCATCTCCTCGACGTGCAGCGCGTTCGCCTCGATGCGCTTCAGGGTCGGGATCAGGTCGGCCGGAACGTCGCCGCTCGCGCTCTCCTCCTTGAGCATGCACGCGTAGCCGAGGATCGCGGTCAGCGGCGAGCGCACGTCGTGGGCGAAGGCGGCCACCAGGTCGTCCTGGAGCTGCGCCAGGCGATTGCGGCTCAGGAGGAACTCCTCGCGGGCGCGCGCGGTCGCGGCGGCGAGTGCGCTCAGGGCGGTGACCGCGAGGTTGCCCGTCAAGCGCGTCACCAGGACGAAGGTGGTGTCGGCTCGTCCCATCGTGCCGACGGCGTGGTCGTACAGCAGCGCCGTCACGACGAGCGCGGTCGCGATGCCGCCCTGCAGCCCGAGCCCGTAGCCCGCGAGCGCGACCGGGAACGAGTAGGTGAAGACGAGCCACAGGTGCGCGTCGACCCGGTCCTGGACGAGGAGCGTCGCCACCACCAGGACGACGACGATCAGCCCGACCTGCCGCGGGCTCGTGCGGAGCCAGCGCTCGAGCGCCTGCAGCCGCCGCTGCACTTCTTCCGCGCGCGACGCCGTGCTCGCCTGCTCGCCGTTCAAGGTGCTCACCTGCTGCCTCGTCGTCACGCCCGCGCGACTGCTCAGGCGGGCGACGTCTCGGGCCCGGCCACGCGGCGCAGCATCATGGTCTGGGTGGCGAAGGCGAGCAAGCGGTGGCGGTCGTCCCAGATCTCGGCGCTCGCGGTCGCATAGCCGGCGCGGGCGCGGCGCGCGTGCACGTTCACGAGCAGCCACTCGGCGGACGTGTCCTCCAGGAAGTGCACCGTGAGGTCGAGGCTCGGCGCGTGGAACGGCGCGTGGCCGGGACCGAGCTTCTGGATCAGCGCGGGCGGCATCGTGTCGGCGATCGGCGGCAGGGCGAACGGGTCGAGCCGGCCGTCGTCGAGCTGCTGCGGCACCTTGTAGCGGAACCAGCGCGCGAGCCGCGCGGGTCCGGCCTCCCAGTCGGTCTCCCACCACGGGGCGCCGACCACCAGGCGCGTGTCGAAGTTCGCGAAGAACGCCGGCCGCTGGCGCGGTACGGTACCCACCTGCACGTCCATGTCCGGCGCCTCGTCGGGCGGCAGCACGTCGGGCGGGGCGGTGTCGATCAGGTCGGCGCCGTCGCGGTCGCGGCCGAAGGTCGCGCTCACCTCGAGGCCCGGCCCCGGCATGCTGGTCGACGAGAGCTGCGCGCGGACCTGCGCGGCAGCACCTCCGTGCCGCAGCACCTCGACGCGCACCTCGAGCGGCCCCGCTGGCACCGGCGAGCAGAAGTGGGTGTTCGCCGAGATCGGCCGCAGGTTCGGGTCGCCGAGCTCCTCGCGCATGGCGCGCATCGCCACGGTCATCAGGACGCCGCCCGACGGCGTGCGGAAGTTCCACGCCGGCGGCACGTTGGCGGTGTACCAGCCGGGAGCCACGCGCAGGCGCGTGACGGCGGTGTCGGCGGCGAGGTCACGGGTACGCATCAGTTCGCAACCTTCAGCATCGTGATGTTTCGCCAGGCATTGCGAACCAAGCTCGAAGGGTCTGCAGGAGTCGGTTGAAGCTGCGATCCTGACATCCTACGAAGCTGACCTTCCTGCCGAGGCGGGCAAAGATCGCCGACGATCGCGGCTGCCGGATGTGACGCAAAACCGCCTCGAAGGCTCGCTTCGGATCCGGCGGCTTCGGAAGGTTTGCCGGCCACAGGCCGCGTTGTGCGAGCCAGTCGCGCATGGTCGGAACTGCTTCTGTCCATCCGAGCGCGACGGGGACGTGAGGCGAGCCGCTCCACACCCAAGCCTCCACTTCGGGATCGATGACGACACACCGGCATCGATCTCCCCAGCGCGATAGCAAGCGCCGCTCGACATCGCGTTCCATCTCGGCAGCCGTCAGGAACGGGGCTCCCTCCCAGGCGTGGTCGAATACGACGAGCGCGTGAGAATGGAGACCGGAAGCCGACAGGAGCGCCGCGGCCGTGTTGAAGCAGCCCGGGTCTCGGTTCGGGTGGACGATGATCTCGCTCGGAACCGAGCGAATACCAATCGACATCGGTCGAGACAGGATACCTCGCAGAGCCTGCTCGCTGTGCTTGTCCGCAACGATGGCAACCAAGCTCTGGGTCAACCCAGGACCCCTGCAGCAAACAACGTTCCGAGATCGAGAGTTCCTTTCCAATCACGCAGGCGAGGATGCTCCGTGCCACTGACGACGTCGGTGGCTCCCGCTTCATCCTTGGCGAAGCAGAGAAGCGCTGAACGGTCTGCCATGCCGAGAACAACCGGAGAGTGGGACGCGCAGAGGATCTGGGCGTCGGGTGCGGACGAGAGCGACTCGTAGATGACCTCGATCGCCTTTGGGTGGATTCCGTTCTCGGGTTCTTCGATCAGAAAGATGCTGTCGGCCTCACAGAGGAACGCGAGGAGCGTCAGCGCAAGTAGGCGCAGCGTACCGTCCGACACGATCCACGAGGGGGCGCGGAGCCCGTTTGCGTAGCTGACGACGAGATAGCGATGCCTGTCTTCGCTGCGCTCGACGGTCTCGATGGTGGTCAGGTCGGGTAGGGCCGTTCGGACATGGTCGACCCAGCGCGCAAATCGATCGGGGTCGTTCTCGCGAAGATGCTCGACTGCCCAGGGGAGATTGGATCCATCGGGACGCAATCTGCTCGGTGCGCCGGGTGGGGAAGGGGAGCGCATGGCTTCGGCATCGAGCACGATCCGCTCCACGCCCTCCATCAAGACCCGCTTGACCCAAGTGCTGATCGGGAAACGGGTCTCATCCTCCGGCAGATTGGCGAGCGCCGACTTCGTTGGTCCCAGACGGAACGGGCTCTGCCAGTTGGAGGTTTCTGCACGGAAGTAATCGTTTCCCTGTTCTCCGATCTTGCGCACGACGTGACGCCAGCCCTTGGGTACCGCCTGATGCTGGCCACGCACGATCGAGCTGGGTGGCTCTGGTGTGTAGGGAAAGAGGGACCTCTGAAAGGGTGACGCTCCGTTGCTCCCAGCCGCTTGCTTGTCGTCGATCAGCCACAGAGTTTCGGCGACGATCCGCACCTCGTTCGTCTCCGAGGTCGTCTGGATCGCCACCTCGTATCTCGCACGTTCATATCGCCCGGCAGTGACGAGACTCGCGCGAGCGTCCGGTACCCGAAGGTCCACGGCGAGCTCGAACATCTGCCCGCGGCGCATGAAGCACAGGTGAGACGGATCTGCGGCGCGACTCGCCACGTTATTCGTGGTGTCTCCCAGGATCGCGCGCAGCGGACCCACCCTGAGGAGGTCACCGATGAACCCGACGATGTCGAGAAACCCCGACTTCCCCGACCCATTCGGCCCGACCAGAACCTGGAACGGCTGAAGCTCTTGCGAGACGTGTCGCAGCGAGCGAAATCCGAGCGCCTGCAGCCGGGAGATCATGCCGGGCTCGATCCTAGAACAACAGTCGCTCGATGGCGACCGCGCTCAGGCCAGCGCCCGCAGCAGCATCTCGGTCATCTCGAACGGCGCGCCCGTCGGAAGGTTGACCAGCGCCGAGCCCATGCCCGCCTCGCGCCACTCGGCGAGCTTGTCCTTGCAGTGCTCGGGCGTGCCGCAGATCGCGATCGCGTCGATCAGCTCGTCGCTCACCGCGGCCGCGGACTCCTTGCGCTTGCCCTCGTTGTACAGGTCGCGCACCAGATTCGCGTTCGCCTCGAAGCCGTAGCGGCAGAAGAGGGCGTGGTAGTAGACGCCCATGCCGCCGATGTAGAACGACACCAGCGGCTTGATCATCGCGCGCGCCATCGCGGCGTCGGGCATCGGGATCACCGCGACGAACGGCGCGACGTCGATCTCCTTCACGTCGCGGCCGGCCTTGCCCGCGCCCTCGGCGAGCAGCGCGATGCCGTCCTTCAGGTGCTTGTACGGCCAGAAGGTCGGCACCCAGCCGTCGGCGATGCGGCCGATCTCGCGGATCGCCTTCTCCTGCAGCGACGCGACGTAGACCGGGATCTTCGGCCGGAGCGGCTTCATCTCGAGCTTGAAGTGGCGCGCGTCGAACAGCGTGCTCATCTCGGGCGCGAGCCGGTCGCCGCGCCACAGCGCCTGGCAGATGCGGATCGTCTCCTTGAGGCGGGTCAGCGGCTTCGCGTAGGTGACGCCGTGGAAGTTCTCGACGACGTTCTTGCCGCTGGTGCCGAGGCCGAGGATGGCGCGGCCCCCGGAGATCTCGTCGAGGGTCGCGGCGCTCATCGCGAGCAGCCCCGCCGAGCGGCTGAAGACGTTCGCGATGCCGGTCGCGAGCTTCAAGTTCTTCGTCGCCAGCGCGATCTCGGTGAGCAGCTGGAACTGCTCGTAGGACCAGGCCTCCGGGATCCAGATCGAGTGGTAGCCGAGCTCGTCGGCGAGCCGCGCCGCCTGCAAGACCTCCTTGCGGTCGTAGCCCTTCCAGAACGGCACGATGCCGATGCGCTGGTCCATTCTCGATCCTCCTTCGCCGGTGCGGGAAACGGCGCATCATGCCCCGCCGCCCGCGCCACGACAACCTTGCCTGCCCGGCGGCGGAAGCCGTGGGTCTGCTGGCGCGCGGAGCGCCGGTGCCGGTGGGGTTGGTGATCCGCCCTTGGCCCCGCAGCGATCCACCGCCCGGACCGCTCCGACGCTCACCGCGAGCGCGAGTCACGAGAGGCTGCGTCGCGCGCGCGCAAAGTGGTACAGGGACGCATGCTGAGCAGCGACGACCTGAAGGCCCACCAAGAGCGCATCGCGCGCGACGGGTACAGCATCCTCGAGAACGCGATCGAGCCCGACCTGGTCGAAGCGCTCGGCGAGGACCTGCTGCGCCTCGAGCGCGAGCGCGACGTTCGCCCGGCGCGCAACGAGTTCGAGGGCACGAAGACCTGGCGGATCTACAACCTGCTCGCGCACGGCGAGCTCTTCGAGCGGATCCCCGTGCACGAGAACGTCCTGCCGGTGGTCGAGAAGGTGCTCGACGAGGGCTGTCTCGTGTCGTCGCTGTCGTCGATCGCGATCGGCCCCGACGAGACGCCGCAGCCGATCCACGCCGACGACCAGCTGATGCCGCTCGCGAAGCCGCACGTCGCGACCGTGTGCAACACCATGTGGGCGATCACCGACTTCACCGCGGAGAACGGCGCCACGCGCATCATTCCGGGCTCGCACCTCGCCGACCACTCACCGGAGTACGGAAAGCACTACGACTCGATCCCCGCCGAGATGAGGAAGGGCAGCGTGCTCGTCTGGCACGGCAGCCTGTGGCACGGCGGCGGCGCCAACCGGACCAAGGAGCGCCGCGTCGGCATCGCGATGAACTACTGCGCCGGCTGGGTGCGCCAGCAGGAGAACCAGCAGCTGGGCATCCCGCGCGAGATCGCGCGCGGCTTCTCGCCGCGGCTGCGCGAGCTGGTGGGCTACGGCGTCTACCGCATGCTGATCGGGCACATCGACAAGCGGAGCCCGGTCGAGCTGCTCGGCGAGGGCGACGGTCCGAGCCGGATGGTCTGGGACCGCGGTTGAGCCCGCGGTCCGGGGCGGCGAGCGGCCGTGCACCCCGGGGCACGGCCGCTCGCCCGGACGCTCGCCGCGTCGAGGGCTAGGAGGCGGCGAACATCGGCTCGCGCCGTGTGAGCGCCCGCAGGCGCGCGACGCGCTCTTCGATCGGCGGGTGCGTCGAGAAGAGCCGCGCGACGCGTGCCCCGCCGTGCAGCGGGTTGACGATGTACAGGCTCGCGGTCGCCGGCTGCGCCGCGGAGGCGATGCGCTCCGTGCCTCGCGTCAGCTTCTCGAGCGCGCGGGCGAGCGCCTCGGGATCGCCCGCGATGCGCGCCCCGGCCTCGTCGGCGAGATACTCTCGCGAGCGCGAGATGCCGAGCTGCACGAGCGTCGCCGCGACCGGTGCGACCAGCGCGACGAGCAGTGCGCCCGCCGGCGAGCCGCCCTCCTCGTCGCCGTCCGAGCTGCCGCCGAAGAGCGCGCCGAACGAGATCGCCTGCGCCACGTAGGTGACCGCCGCCGCGATCGCGGCGGCGATCGTCGCGACCAGGATGTCCCGGTTCTTGATGTGCGCCAGCTCGTGCGCGAGCACGCCGCGCAGCTCGCGCCGGTCGAGCAGCTCCAGGATGCCGCTCGTCACCGCGACGACGCCCTTCTCGGGGTTGCGTCCGGTGGCGAAGGCGTTCGGTGACGGGTCGTCGATCAGGAACACGCGTGGCTTCGGGATGCCGGCGCGCTGCGCGAGCTCCGCGACCATCGCGTGCAGCGCGGGGGCGTCGTCGGGTGTCGCCTCGCGCGCGCCGTGCATGCGCAGCACCATGCGGTCGGAGAAGAAGTAGGCCCCGACGTTCATCGCCAGCGCGAGCCCCAGAAACAGCCAGGCCATCCCCGGCGCGATCGTCCAACCGATCGCGACCAGGATGGCGGACAGGCCGCCCAGCAGCAGGATCGTCTTCAGTTGGTTGTTGAATCGCATTTCTCGTCGTTCCGTCCTTTCCTTCCCTCGTGCGTGTGCGGGCTCAGTCGAAGACGTCGCCGAGCCTCTCGAGCCAGTGCTTGCGACGCCGCGGGTAGCGGTCGTCGCGTCGCCAGTCGTGGCGGTCGTCGTCACGGTCGTACGTGCGCGGCCGGTCCGGGCGGCCGCGGTCGTCGTCGCGCTCGCGCGCGCGGAAGTCGCGACGGTCGCGATCGTCGTCGGGGTCGCGGCGCCGCTCCGCCGGTCGCTCGAGCTCGTCGATGTCGCGCAGTGCGCGGGCGATCAGGCGCTCGAGCTCGCCGCGATCGAGCCAGATGCCGCGGCAGGTGCGGCAGGCGTCCACGGTGACGCCCTCGCGCTCGTGCTCCTCGAGCTCCGCGCTCTCGCAGCGGGGGCACTTCACGCGGTCAGCTCCTCGACGCGCGCCTGGCCGAAGCTCATCGCCACCATGAAGCGGCGGCAGCGGCTCCCGCCGCGCGGCTTGAGGACCACGTGCGCGACCCCGCTGCCGAAGCGTCCGAGCGCCAGGCGTGCGCGGTGCACGGCGCGGCGCTCCAGCGCCTCGCGCGGCTCGTGCTCGCGTTGCGACGTGCTCTTGCGTGCGGCTCTGAACTGCATCGTGTCCCCCTTTCGCTTCGTTTCCGGACGGCGCCTCGCACCGTCGGCGAGATCGACCCTAGGTGCGGATCGTTCTGCGAACAAATAGATAATGAGCCGTCGATCGATCGTGTTTTTGGATGTGAGGAAGATCCCGATGGAGTGGCTCAACTACCACCACCTGCTGTACTTCTGGATGGTCGCGCGCGAGGGGAGCGTCACGCGGGCGAGCTCCGAGCTGCGCCTCTCGCAGCCGACGATCAGCACGCAGATTCGCATGCTCGAGGATGCGCTCGGCGAGAAGCTGTTCGCGCGCCAGGGGCGGAGCCTGGTCCTCACCGACGTCGGGCGCGAGGCGTATCGATACGCCGACGAGATCTTCTCGCTCGGGCGCGAGATGCTCGACGTCATCAAGAACCGCGCGCCGGGGCGCGCCCTACGCCTCGCGGTCGGCATCGCCGACGTGCTGCCGAAGCTCGTGGTGTACCGCCTCCTCGAGCCGGTGCGCCGGCTGGCGCAGCCGGTGCACATCGTCTGCCGCGAGGGCAAGCCGGAGCCGCTGCTCGCCGAGCTGGCGATCCACAAGCTCGACCTCGTGCTCGCCGACACGCCGGTCGGCGCCAACACCAGCGTGCGGGTCTTCCACCACCTGCTCGGCGAGTGCGGCGTCACCTTCTTCGCGAAGGGTGCGCTGGCGCAGCGCTACCGGCGCAAGTTCCCGCGCTCGCTGTCCGGGGCTCCGCTGCTGCTGCCGGTGGAGGGCAGCGTCCTGCGGCGCTCGCTCGCGCAGTGGTTCGACGCCGAGGACATCCGCCCGAACGTGATCAGCGAGTTCGAGGACGGCGCGCTGCTGAAGGCCTTCGGTGCCGCCGGGGACGGTGTGTTCCCCGTCCCGTCGGTGATCGAGGACGAGGTCCGGCGCCAGTACGGCGTGCAGGTCGTCGGGCGGGTGGACGCGGTGCGGGAGCGCTTCTACGCGGTGTCCCACGAGCGGCGCCTCAAGCACCCCGCCGTGGTTGCCGTTTGCGACGCGGCGCGCGAAAAGCTCTTCGGCTAGGGGCGGCGGTCACTCCCGGTGGACGCCAAACCTCGGAAAAACGGAACCCTGGCATCGGGATTCTCTTGATTGTGAAAGCATCGCCGGACCTCCAACATCCGCGGGTTGCCCGTCCTCCGCGGGTCGGTTCGGCACCGACGGTACCCGGGCGCAAGGAGAGCATCTCTCGATGATCTGGATGTGGATCGGATTCGTCCTCTTCGTGCTGGCGATGCTGGCGCTCGACCTCGGGGTGTTCCACCGCAAGGCGCACGTGGTCTCCATGCGCGAGGCGCTCGGCTGGTCCGCGATGTGGATCGCGATGGGGCTCTCCTTCAGCGTCTTCATCTACTTCGGCTACGAGCACAAGTGGCTCGGCCTGGGCACCGCCCCGGATCAGATGGCGTTCAGCCCGACCAACCCGACCGGGATCAACGACGGCTACGACGCAGCGCTCAAGTACGTCACCGGCTACCTGATCGAGAAGTCGCTCAGCGTCGACAACATCTTCGTCATCGCGATGCTGTTCGGCTTCTTCGCGGTGCCGGCGATCTACCAGCACCGGGTGCTGTTCTGGGGCATCCTCGGCGCGCTCGCGATGCGCGGCGTGATGATCGGCATCGGTGCGGCGCTGCTGCGCGAGTTCACCTGGATCATCTACGTGTTCGGCGGCTTCCTGATCCTCACCGGGCTCAAGATGCTGTTCACCAAGGAGCACGAGGGCGACCTGAACGAGAACGCGGCGGTCCGCTTCGCGCGGCGCATGTTCAGCGTGACCGAGCGCTACCACGGGCAGCACTTCTTCGTGCGCGTGGGGACCGACGCCGCGGGCGAGGCGGCGACGCCGGGCGCCGAGCGCGCGCGCGACCGCGTGATCGAGGCCGCGAAGCCCGGCGCCCTGCTGGCGACGCCGCTGTTCCTCGCCCTGGTCATGGTCGAGGTCACGGACCTGATCTTCGCCGTCGACTCGATCCCCGCGATCTTCGCGATCACCACCGACCCATTCCTCGTGTTCACGAGCAACGTGTTCGCGATCCTCGGCCTGCGTAGCCTCTACTTCGCGCTCGCCGGCATGATGGACACCTTCCGGCACCTGAAGCCGGCGCTGGCGATCGTGCTGCTCGTGGTCGGCATCAAGATGATGACGCACACCTGGCTGAAGGCGATGCTCGGGGAGAACTTCAACCTCTACCTGCTCGCGGTCGTGCTGCTGATCCTCGCGGGAGGCGTGGTCGCGTCGCTCCTCGACCGCGATCGCCGCGAGCCGGAGGCGGGTGCTGCGGCGAAGTAGGCGGCGGGAAGCGCGCGGCGCTCAGGGTCCGAGCGCCGCGGCGAGCGCGCGCTGGTCGTGCGACACCAGCACGACGAAGCCGTCGTCGCGCTCGAGCCGGGCGAGAAGGCGACGCAGCTCCGCCTGGCGCGCATCGGACTCGGGGACCATCAACGTGCGGTAGAGGTACGGCTTCGCGACGTCGTGCCGCACGCCGTCGAGGTGGTTGACGGTGTCGCCGGCGAACGCGTACAGCCGCTCGCCGCCGTCGCCGCGCACGCGCGCCAGCACGATCTGGCTGCCGGGCGTGTGTCCGCCCGCGTCGATCACCGCGACGCCGGGAAAGCCGGGCACGGCGCGCAGCCGGTCCTCGCCGAGCAGGCGGCGCTCGACGCAGGTCGCCTCGTCGAGCAGCGCGAGCCCGGGGCGGGTCGTGTAGTTCGGACGCTCCGCCTGCGCGACGGTCATGAACGCCGGCAGCGCGGCCTTCTGGTCGGGGCTGCAGAGGGCGAGGACGCCCTCGACGTGGTCGGTGTGCAGATGGGTGAAGACGATGCCGCCGAGCCGCGCGAGGTCGGGACCGAGCGCCTCGGCGGCGCTCGCGTGCGGCACGATCGGCGCTGCGCCGCCGAGCGTCTCGAGCGGTCCGCCGAACGCGAGCGCGGCCTCGCGCCGCATGCCGGCGTCGATCAGCAGCAGCCGTCCGTCGGCCCACTCGAGGACGAACGCCGGGTGGCTCATGACGTACGCCTCGCCGGGGCTCGGATCGGCGCCCGGATCGAGCACGGCGGAGCGCGGCATCGGCTGCGACGCGGTGTCGATCCAGCGCAGGCGCACCGGCAGGTCTTCGGCCGGGTCGCTCGCGAAGCCGGCGATCTCGGCGTCCGTCGGCAGCGGCGCGCGCTCGCGATCGATCGCGCGGTGTGCCGAGACGAGGCCGATCGCGGCGAACGCGACCACGGCGACGAGGACGGCGATGAGCCCGAGCGCGATGCGCTTCAGCACGAGCGCTGCTCTCGCCCGGCCCGCACCGCACGTCAAGTGGACGGACTCCCCCGGGCGTGCGAGCAACACGCGCGGCGAGGCGGCAGGCCCGGGTGCACGGTCGCGGGCGCCCCGCATGCCGGCTATGCTCGTGCGCCGTGGCGGCGCGACGCGGCATCCCCTGGCGTCCCACCCGCGAACAGATCGCCGCGGCCGCCGGTGCGACCGTGCCCGACGTGATCGCCGACGGGCTCGCGGTGCTGTTCTGCGGGATCAACCCCGGGCTGTATTCCGGCGCCACCCGGCACCACTTCGCGCGACCGGGCAATCGTTTCTGGAAGGTGCTGCACCAGGCAGGCTTCACGACGGAGCTGCTGTCGCCGTTCGACGAGGACGGCCTGCTCGCGCGACGGATCGGCATCACCAACCTCGTCGGGCGTGCGACCGCGACGGCGGCGGAGCTCGATCCCGGCGAGCTGCGGCGCGGCGCGCGGGCGCTCGCGCGCAAGGCGGCGCGCCGGCGTCCCGCGTTCGTCGCGGTGCTCGGCATCGACGCCTACCGGCACGCGTTCGAGCGTCCGGGGGCTCGCCTCGGCGAGCAGGCGGAGCGGCTCGGCGAGGCCCGCGTCTGGGTGCTGCCGAACCCGAGCGGCCTGAATGCGCACTACCAGCTTCCCGACCTGGTGCGGCTCTTCGGCGAGCTCGCGCGCGCCGCGCACCTCGCCTGAGCGCTCGCGGGCGCGGCGCGCGCCGTCAGACGCCCGCAAACCAGTCCAGCGCTGCCGTCTGGAACGCGCGCGACGGCCAGTGGACGCCGCCCTCGTCGACGCGCAGCTCGACCTCGTAGCCGAGCCCGCGCAGCAGCTCGACGTTCGGCGTGCACACCTGCTCGAAGGGGAACACGACGTCGTGCGTCCCGTGCTCGAGCAGGATGCGCGGCTTTCGGTCCTCCGGGCCGATCCCGCGCGGGTCGATCGCGACGAAGCCCGCGGCCCAGCCCATCACCGCGCGGTACCGGCGCGGATTCGAGAGGCCGAGCGCCAGCGCGTAGCTCGCCCCGTCGGAGTAGCCGATCAGCGCCTGTCGGTCGGGATCGACCGGCAGGCGCGCGTAGATCCCCGCGTAGACCTGCTCGAGGAAGTCGAGGTCGGGGCGGTTCGCGCCCGTCAGCAGGTCCCAGGTGAAGTCGGTGGAGCGCGGGATGACGAAGAGGCTGTCGCGCTCCGCCGCCTCGTCGCGGTAGCCCTTGCAGAGCAGCTCGTCCTGGCGTCCTGCGCCGTGCAGCACGGTGATCAGCGGGTAGCGCCGGGCGGGGTCGATCGTCGGCGGCGTCAGCAGGAACGCGTGCGTCGTGCCGTTGCCGATCTTCGCGACGCCCTGCGGCGGAGCGCCGAGCACCTGGTCGGGAAGCCGATGCGGGACGCGGATCGCGAGCGAGTCCACGCGCCCTCCTACGTCGGGCGCGGAGCTGCCGCCACCGCCGCGCGTCGGGCGCAGCGACCGTGCGCGCCGCAGCTCGCCGCCGCCGTCTGGTAAGGAGCGCAGATGGTCCACACGCCGATGCTCCGCGACCTGGTGGTCCCGCTCGCGGCGACCCTGCCGGTGGTCTTCGTGCTGCAGAAGCTCAAGGTGCCGAGCATCGTCGGGTTCCTGCTCGCCGGCGTGCTGCTCGGACCGCACGGGCTCGCCGCCGTGCAGTCGGCGGAGAACGTCGAGAAGCTCGCCGAGCTCGGCATCGTCCTGCTGCTCTTCGTCACCGGGCTCGAGCTGTCGATCGGCGAGGTCGTGAACCTGGGCGGGCGCCTGATGCTCGCCGGGGCGGCGCAGATCCTCGTCATGGGCGGTGCCGTGGTCGCGCTCGCGCGCGTCGCCGGCCTCGACTGGGCGCCGGCGACGGTGCTCGGCTTCATCGCGGTGCACTCGAGCACGGTGGTGGCGCTCAAGATCTTCGCCGACCGCGGCCAGACCGACTCGCCGCAGGGCCGCGTCGCGACCGGCATCCTGGTGTTCCAGGACCTGATGATGGTGCCGATGATGCTCCTCATCCCGGTGCTCGCGTCGAGCGACGGGATCGCCGCGACGACCGTCCTCTGGGTGCTCGGCAAGGCGACGCTCGTCCTGGTCGGCATCTTCGCCGTCGCGCGCTTCGTCCTGCCCGGGCTGCTGCGACAGGTCGCGAATCTCCGCATCCGCGAGGTGTTCACGGCGACGGTCGTCCTGTTCTCGCTCGGCACCGCGTGGCTCGCCGAGCAGCTCGGCCTGTCGCTCGCGATCGGCGCGCTGCTCGCCGGTCTGGTGATCTCCGAGTCCGAGCACCGCCACCAGGTCTTCGCCGAGATCGTGCCGTTCCGGGACATCTTCTCGAGCCTGTTCTTCATCTCGATCGGCATGCTGCTGCGCGCCGACTTCCTCGCCGAGCACGCGCTCGAGCTCGCGCTCGCGACCGGCGGCGTGCTGCTGCTGAAGACCGTCGTCTTGACGGCGCTGCTCGCGCCGCTGCTGCGCTCCTTCCGCATGGCGCTGTGCATCGGCGCGTGCCTCGCGCAGGTCGGCGAGCTCGCGTTCGTGCTCGCGCGCGCCGCGTACGGCGCCGAGCTCCTTTCGGGCGGCCTGTACGAGACCTGCGTCGCGACCGCGGTGCTGTCGTTCATCGCGAGCCCGTTTCTCGTCGGTCCGGCGGAGCGCCTGGGCTTCGCCCTCGAGGCGCGGCTTCGCGGCGGCGCGACCGGGGCCGCCGAGCTGCCGGCGCCGTCCCGCGCCAAGGTGCTGATCATCGGCTACGGGCTCAACGGCCGGAACCTCGCGCGCGTGCTGCGCGAGACCGGCATCGCCTACCGCGTGCTCGAGTTCAACGCGGTCACCGTGCACCGCGCCGCCGCCGAGGGCGAGCCGATCAGCTTCGGGGACGGCTCGCGCCCCGACGTGCTGCACGCGGTCGGCGCCGAGCACGCGCAGATCATCGTGATCGCGATCTCCGACCCGGTCGGCGCGCGCCGCATGACGCGTCTCGCGCGCGACATGAACGCGCTCGCGGTGATCATCGTCCGCACCCGTTACGTCGCCGAGATCGACGAGCTCTACCGGCTCGGCGCGACCGAGGTGATCCCCGAGGAGTTCGAGACCTCGGTCGAGATCTTCGCGCGCGTGCTGCGCCGGCTGCACGTGCCGCGCAACGTGATCGCGCTGCAGGTCGACCTGGTCCGCGGCGAGCGCTACGGGATGCTGCGCGGGCTCGAGCTGCCGCACCAGAGCATGCGCGACGTCCAGGCGCTGCTCGCGGCGACGCTCACCGAGACCTTCCTCATCGAGGAGGGCTCGCCGTCGATCGGCGTCTCGATCCGCGACCTGCGCCTGCGCAGCGAGACCGGCGTGTCGATCATCGCGCTGGTACGCGCCGGCGCGCCGCAGGTGAACCCCGACCCGGACGTGCGGCTCGAGGTCGGCGACGTCGTGGTGCTGCTCGGCAGCCACACGGCGCTCGAGGCGGCGATGACGCTGCTCGCGCCGGCCGCGACCGCCGGCAGCGCGGCGTGACGCCGCCCTGCCGGCACGACGGTGCCGGCAGGGCGGTGGAGGTCAGTCCGCCGCGCTCGGACGCTTCGAGAAGGCGTCGTACCAGCGGGCGACGTTGTGGAAGCCGCGATCCAGCGGCGCACCCGCGAACTCGCCGAACTTGAGGGCGGCGAACAGCGTGCAGTCGGCGATGGTCGGCGCGGCGCCCATGACGAACGGCTTGTCGCCGATCTTGTGGTCGAGGACGGTCAGGCTGTTGGCGAGCCGCATGCGCGCGGTCTCGGCGGCCTCGGCGGACTGCTTGACGCGACCGGCGAAGAACGGGCTCGTGTTCTGGAAGATCGTGCCGACCGCCGAGAGCACGCCGATCTCGGCGATCCGCTCGACCTCGCGGGTGCGTGCGCGCTCGAGCGGCGTCGTGCCGATCATCGGCTTCTCCGGGTGCAGCTCCTCGAGGTACTGGATGATCGCCAGCGACTCGGTGAGGTGGCTGCCGTCGTCGAGCTCGAGCACGGGCAGCCCGCCGAGCGGGTTCTTCGCGAGGAAGTCGGGCGTGCGGTTCTGGCCGGCCATGATGTCCACCGACTCGAGCGTCATCTCGATGCCCTTCTCGGCGAGGTAGACGTGCACGCGGCGGGGGTTCGGGGCGAACGCGAACGTGTACAGCTTCATCTTCTGTCCCTCCTGAAGGAGACGATTCGGTCGACGAGGTGGGCGCGGAAGCGCGTCGCGTCGACGGCGGTCGCGCAGCGCATGGGGCGCGTCGCGGGAGTGGGGAGCGGGCGCTCGATCGTGCGGAAGACGCCGTCCACGATCGCGGGCTCGACGGCGAGATCCTCGAAGCGGCAGAACGACTCGGCGTAGGCGGCGGCGAGCGCCAGCGGGTCGTGCAGGAACGCGACGTTGTCGTCGCCGATCGGCGCGCCCATGCCGGCGAAGATGGTCCGCATGTGCGGCGTCCATGCGCGTACCGCGCGGCCGAGCGCCAGGTGGAACGGCGTGCCGGCGCTCTCGATGCGGGCCAGGTCGGCGGGTCCGATCCACGTGCCGAGCGTCACGTCGGCGGTGACGAGCCGCACGGGAATGCCCGCCGACAGTACGCGCAGCGACGCGGACGCGTCGGAGCACAGGTTGTAGTCGACGCCGTGCGGGAACTCGCGCTCGCCGTACACGACGCGTCGCACGTGCCCGCCCATCACGGTGAGCCGTCCGATGCGCGCGGCGAGCGCGGGGTCGCGCTCGAGAAGGCGCGCGAGGTTCGTGAGCGGGCCGACGGCGACGATCTCGAGGCCGTCCTCCGCGCGCAGCAAGCGCGCCAGCGCGTCCGCCGCCGGCTCGCTCGACACCGGTACCGGCTCGTTCCGCCCGAGCAGGAAGTCGCCTTCGTCGCCGAGCCAGAGGAAGCCGTCGCTCGGGCCAGAGGGAGTGCCTTCGCCCGCGTGCACCGCGACGTCGGAGCGGCCGGCGAGGTCGAGCAGGCGGCGTGCGATCTGCGCGCGCCGCGTCGTGTCCGCGCTGACGGTGGTCACCGCGACGAGCTCGAGCTCCGGCGAGGCGAGCGCGAGCGCGAGGCAGAGCGCGTCGTCGGCGTCGGTGCCCATGTCGGTGTCGAGGACGACGCGGCGCACGGGGGTGGTCATCCGCGCGCGTCCGTGTCGAGCAGGCGGGTGAGTGCGTCCGGCGACGCGGGCGGCGTGCGGATCAGCGGGCAGGCGAGGTCGAGCGCCGCGAGTGCCGCCGTCGTGTCCGCGACCGCGGCGACCCGCGCGGCCCCGATCGTGCGGCGCAGCACCTCGATCCCCGCGTGGCGCGCGGCGTCGGCGAAAGGTGGTGCGTCGGCGCCGTGCGCGGACGCGTAGGCATTCCAGGCGGCGGCGACCGTCGCCGCCGCCCGCGCGAGCTCGCAGCGTGCGACCGCCGGCAGCAGCACGTGCGCGAGCAGCAGCCCGACGTCGAACGCCGGGTCGCCGACGTGCGCGATCTCGGCGTCGAGCAGCTTGGCGCGTCCACCGGGCAGGATCAGCACGTTGCCGGCCTGGACGTCGCCGTGCAGCAGCGCGCCGCGCGGCTGGAGATAGCGCCGGTACGACGCGGCCGCGATCTCGCCGAGCTCGCGGTCCCGCCAGACACGCTCCGCTCGCGCGCGCAGCTCGGGTCCGAGCGGGAAGTCGTTCGGCGCGAAGGGCAGCGCGAACACGTGCTCGCCGTGCAGGCGACGCATGTCGTCGTTCGCGAAGCGCGCGGCGAGCGCCGGGTCGCGCGTCGCGCGGTGGACGGCGCCGAGCAGGGAAGCGACGTCGCGCACGACTCCGGTCGCGTCGGAGCCGCGCAGCAGGGCATGGTCGAGCCGCTCGGCCTCTCCCAGGTCCTCGAGCACCAGCACGCGGCGCGCGACGTCGAAGTCCAGGACCTCGGGGCAGACGCCGCGTGCGTCGAGCGGGCGCGCGATCGCGAACCAGCGCTCCTCGAAGACGATGCGCTCGGTGCTCGCGCGGTACTGCGGGAAGCGCTCGAGCGCCGGGCGCGCTTGCTTGACGATCCAGCTGCGCGCGCCGCTGCGGGCCCGGCGGACCCAGTTGACGTTGCCGTCCCCCGCGGTCTCGACGCCGACGTGGTCGCCGCCGGCAAGCAGCCCGCGCGCCACCAGATGGGCTGCGAGAGACGCGTCGTCGAGCGGTGTCGGATCGTGGTCGTGCATCGCGGGGCACCCGTCAGATTCCCGACCCGGCGGGCCGACGCAACCCGCCGCGATCGCTGCGGCCGGTGCGGGGCAGGGACTTCGACGGTCGCGGGGCGAAAGGTGAGGCGGGCGTTTGACCCCCGGCGCAAAGCCCGAATAATGCCTCCTGTGCCCGGCAACTACGATGGTCCGCCGCGCCGTGACGACGACGTCCTCGCCGAGGTTCGCGATCTCGTCGAGGCGATGCGCGAGAAGATGTTCGGCGGTGCCGGCGGGCGGGGCGGCGCCGCGCGCGCTCCCGGCAAGCCGATCTCGCCGTGGCCGTTCGTCGTCATCGGCCTCGTTCTCTACCTCGGCAGCGGCTTCTTCATCGTCGCACCCGACCAGCGCGGCGTGGTCCTGCGCTTCGGCGACGTGGTGCGCGAGGTCGGCCCGGGGCCGAGCTACCACCTGCCGTGGCCTTTCGAGGAGGTCCTGAAGCCCTCGGTGACGCAGATCCGCAAGGAGGAGTTCGGCTTCCGCACGGTGGACGTCGGTCCGCCGGCCCGCTTCCGCGACGTCGACCAGGAAGCGCTGATGCTCACCGGCGACGAGAACATCGTGAAGGCGCTGTTCATCGTCCAGTACAAGGTGAAGCCGGATCCCGAGGCCACCGCCGAGTTCCTGTTCAACGTGCGCGACCCGCAGGCCACCGTGCGCGCCGCCTCCGAGGCGGCGATGCGCCAGGTGATCGGCAGCAACAAGATCGACGACGCGCTCACCGAGGACCGCGAGCGCATCCAGCTCGAGGCGCAGGAGGTCCTGCAGGAGATCCTCGACGGCTACGTCTCCGGCATCAAGGTCGAGACCGTCAAGCTGCAAGACGTCGACCCGCCCGATCAGGTGTCCGACGCCTTCAAGGACGTGATCAGCGCGCAGCAGGACCGCGAGCGCCTGATCAACGAGGCGCGCGGCTACGCGAACGACGTCGTCCCCAAGGCGCGCGGCCAGGCGGCGCAGCTCCTGAACGAGGCGGAGGGCTACCGTCTCGCCAAGATCCAGGAGGCGCAGGGCTCGGCGCAGCGCTTCATCGCGCTGCACGACGAGTACGCGAAGGCCAAGGACGTCACCCGTCAGCGCCTCTACCTCGAGGCGATGGAGGAGATCTTGCCGCGCATGGACAAGATCGTGATCGACGAGCAGGCGGGCGAGCGCACCGTGCCCTACTTGCCGCTCGACCAGATGCTGCGCCTGCGCGGCGCGCAGTCGGCGTCCGAGCCGGCGACGGGGCGGTAGGCGATGGACAAGCGCTGGATCGTCGTCATCGCCGTCGTCGGCGTCCTGCTCGCGGTCTGGAACCTCGCGTTCTTCACCGTCCCGGTGTGGATGCAGGCGGTGGTGCTGCAGCTCGGGGAGCCGGTGCGCACCGTGCGCGAGCCCGGCCTCTACATGAAGATCCCCTTCATCCAGACCGTGCTCTACTTCGACAAGCGCCTGCTCGAGTACGAGGCGTCACCGAAGGAGCTGCTGACGCGCGACAAGCAGCAGCTCGTGGTCGACAACTACACGCGCTGGAAGATCGTCGACCCGCTCAAGTTCTACCAGGCGGTGCGCGACGAGGGCGGCGCGCAGTCGCGCCTCGACGACATCGTCTACTCGAACCTGCGCGAGAACTTCGGCCGCCAGACGTTGCTCGAGATCGTGAGCACGCGCCGCGCCGGGCTGATGGAAGAGGTCACCAAGAAGAGCGACTCGAAGGCGCGCGACTACGGCATCGAGGTGGTGGACGTCCGCATCAAGCGCGCCGACCTGCCCGAGAAGAACGAGCAGAACGTCTTCAACCGCATGCGCACCGAGCGCGAGCGGCTGGCGAAGAAGTACCGTGCCGAGGGCGACGAGGAGGCGCGCAAGATCACCTCCGGCTCCGAGAAGGAGGTCCGCGTCCTGATGGCCGAGGCGAAGCGCGAGTCGGAGGTGACCCGCGGCCGCGGCGACGCCGAGGCGGTGGCCATCTACGCCGACGCGTACGGGCGCGACGTCGAGTTCTTCACGCTGGTGCGGACCCTCGACGCCTACCGCAAGGCGCTGCCGGACACGACGTCGGTGATCATGTCGCCGGAGGCGGAGTTCCTGCGCTTCCTGAAGGGTACGGGCGGCGCCCCGGCCTCGTCGTCCGGCGCCGAGCCCCGCGGCTGACCGGCGGCGACGGTCGCCGACGCTCCCTGCTCCGTCGCGCCGGCGGACGGAGCGCGCGCGGCGCGGGCGTGCGCTGGGATTGCCGCGGTGGCCCGCATCGAGCACCATGACGCGGGTCCGCCAGCATGAATCGCGCCGTCCTCGTCGTCCTCGCCTGCGTCGTCATCTTCCTCTACGTCCGCTCGCCGATCGACCTGCTGCCCGACGGGATGGGCCTCGTCGGCGTGCTCGACGATCTGCTGGTGGCCCTGGGCATCCTCTGGTGGCTGCGCAACCGCGGCGCGCCCCAACCGCGCCCGCGCACGACGGCGCGCCAGCGGGCGCGCGGCCCGAACGCGCAGCGCCCCGGCGACGACGCTTCCCGGGCGCGCGGAGCGCACGCCGGATCGACGAGCGACCACGACGTGCCGCCCTGGGATCCGTACGCGGTGCTCGGCGTCGCGCGCGGCGCGAGCGCGGAGGAGATCACGCGCGCGTACCGCACGCAGATGAAGCTCTACCATCCCGACCGCGTCGCGGACCTCGGCCCCGAGCTGCAGGAGGTGGCCCACCGCAAGGCCGTCGACATCCAGCGGGCGTACGAGGAGCTCGGTTGAAACGAGTCGCGGCCCGCTACGCGAGATCGAGACGCATCGAGACGCGACGATCGCCAGGGAGGCCGTGCTCGACCTCGAGGCGTCGCAGCTCGGCGAGTGCTTCCGGCAGCGCGTCGTCGGCGAGCGCGACGAACCCGAGGCGCCGGTAGTACGGCGCGTTCCACGGCACGTCGACCATCGTGTTGAGCGTGAGCGCCCGATGTCGGTGGCGACGCGCCCAGGCGACCACAGCGTCGACCAGGGCGCGTCCGATGCCGCGCCGCCCGTGCGCCGGGTCGACGTCGATCTCGTCGAGGTGCGCGTTGCCGCCGACCTCGGACGCGAGCGCGAAGCCGACGACGGCTCCGGCCGCGTCGACGGCGACCCAGAGCCGGCCGTCGCGCGCGGCGGCATCGAGCTTCTCCGGCGGCGAGGTCGCGGAGAAGAGATCCGCGAGGCCGTAGGGTGCGAAGAGGCGCGCGGCCGCGCGCTCGACTTCCGCGAGCGCCGGGACGTCGTGCGTCCGCGCCGGACGGATCGTGTAGCCGCTGCGCATGGCGGGCATATCGCACGCGGCTCCAGCTTTGACTACTGCGCCACGCACGCGGTTCCAGCTTTGACTACTGCGCCACCGCTCGCGTAGACGGGGCAGCCGAGGAAGCCGCGAGGAAGCCGCCATGTCCGACGCCCCGTTCAGCACCGCAGCCAGCATCGACTACCCGATCATCGACGCCGACGCGCACGTCTACGAGCCGCCGCAGCTCTGGCAGGAGCGAGTCCCCGCGTCGCTGCGCGCGCGTGCGCCGAAGGTGACGCGCACCGCGACCGGCGACCTCTGGACCTTCAACGACGGCGAGCGCGAGCGGAACGTCGGGCTCATGGCGGCGGCGGGCTCGAGCTACCTCGGCTTCAGGCCGTCGGGTCTCACCTACGACGACATCCGCCCCGGCAACTACGAGGTCGGTGCGCGTCTTGCCGACATGGACGCCGACGGGATCGCGGTGCAGCTCCTCTACCCGAGCGTCTGCGAGGAGGGCGCGCGACTCTTCGGCGACGACCGCGCGCTGCAGCTCGCGTGCGTGCGCGCCTACAACGAGTGGCTGCTGGAGTTCTGCGCGGCGGGGAAGGGCCGCCTCTTCGGCCACGCGGTGATCCCTGCGACCGGCATCGACGACGCCGTCGCCGAGCTCGACTGGGCGCTCGCGAAGGGCTTCCCCGGCGTGCTGATCTCGCTCTTCCCGAGCGGCGGCGCCGAGCCGACCGGCGAGGACGATTCGTTCTGGGCGCGCGCGCAGGAGGCCGGCGTGCCGGTCGCGCTGCACATCGGCAGCTTCCACGCCGACGGTCCCGTCAAGAAGAGACGTTTCGAGCCGCTCGCGGTGCTGCCGCGCGCGGCGATCAGCAAGTCGGGCGCGAACACCGTGCCGCTGGTCGCGCGGATGATCTTCTCGGGCCTCTTCGAGCGCTTCCCGCGCCTCGCGGCGCTGCTGGTCGAGGCGAACATCGGCTGGATCCCGGCGATGCTCGAGCAGACCGACGACATGTTCCTCCGCTACCGCTGGTTCACCGACACCAGCGCGGCGCTGCCGACCATGCCGAGCCGCGCGTTCCACCGGAACTTCTGGGCGACCTTCATGATCGACACGGTCGGCATCGAGCTGCGCCACCGCCTCAACGTCGACCACCTGCTGTGGTCGACCGACTACCCGCACACCGGCACCGACTGGCCGAACAGCCGGGTGACGATCGAGCGCGTGTTCCGCGGCGTCGCGCAGTCCGACGTCAAGAAGATGCTGCACGACAACGTGAAGGCGCTCTACCGGCTCGACGGCATCCCTGCGCGGCTGCCGGCATGAGGCTCACGGGCAAGGTCGCGATCGTCACCGGCGCCGGCTCGGGAATCGGCCGCGCGATCGCGCTGCGGCTCGCGAGCGAGGGCGCGAGGGTCGCGGTCGCGGGGCAGCGTCTCGAGCGCGTGGAGGAGACGGCTGGCCTGATCGTCGCGGCGGGCGGCGAGGCGCTGGCGCGCGCGTGCGACGTCGCCGACGCGGCGCAGGTCGAGCAGCTCGTCGCCGCGACGGTGGCGCGCTTCGGAGCGCTGCAGGTGCTGGTGAGCAACGCGGCGAAGAACCGTCCCGCGGCCCCGCTCGCGGAGACCGTCGTCGAGCTCACCGAGGAGTGGTGGCACGCGACGATGGACGTGAACGCAACCGGCGCGTTCCTGTGCGCGAAGCACGCGCTGCCGCACATCGTGGCGGCGGGCGGCGGTGCGGTGATCAACGTCGCCTCGACGTCGGGGATCGCCGGCAACTGGAACCAGGGTGCGTACGTCGCGTCGAAGCACGCGATGGTCGGCCTGACGCGCTCGATCGCGCTCGACTACGCGCAGCACGGCGTGCGCGCGAACGCGATCTGCCCGGGCTTCATCGAGACCGAGCGCTCGCTCGGCTTCTCGACGCAGAACCGCGGCGCCGACTGGCAGGCGAAGAAGCTCGCCGAGATCCCGCTCGGACGCTTCGGACGCGTCGAGGAGGTCGCGGCGCTGGCGGCGTTCCTCGCCTCGGACGAGGCACCGTTCCTGACGGGCGCGACCATCCCGATCGACGGCGGCACCGCGGCGCGGCGCGGGTAGCTCGGCGCCCGGAGCTCGCTGCGGGCTCGCTCGGCCGGTGCGATCAGCGGACTGCGTGCAGGGTTTTCTCGCGCAAGGGCGCCACGACGCCCGCGGCGGCTCGGGATCAGCAGCTCGCCCGGATGTCGTGCCTGAGCAAAGACCTGCGGTCTCGAGGCACGGCTGTCAGGGGATGCAGTCGCGCCTCGGCCGGCAGGGAGTCCTGGCGTCCTGGCGCGAGAATCCTCCTGCTCGAAGTCCAGTCGGGGGAGGCCGTCGGCACTCCCGCGCGAGATCATGATTCCCCTGCCATGGAACCTCTCGTCGTCAGGCGTAGATCCGAGCTCGATGACCTTCTCCGAGCTGGTGCGGCTTTTGCGCCGACATGGGTTTGCGCTAGTGAGGATGAAGGGCAGCAAGCGATTCTACGGCAGGCCTGGGTATCCGGGCCTCATCCAGGTGGACTTTCATGGCAAGAAAGAAGTCCCCAGCGGGACGCTCCGGAAGATCCTCGACGACGCCGGCATCAGCTGATCCGGCGACCGGTCCCTGCGGCCTGAGCTTCGCGATCGAGATCGAGGAGACGGACGATCCGCGCTTCTACGGCGTCATCGTCCCCGACATCCGGGGCTGCACGACGTCGGGACGCTCCATCGCGCACGCGATCGCGAACGCGCGCGAGGCGATCGCGCTCCACCTCGAGCATCTTGCCGACATGGGGCTTTCGCTGCCGCGCCGCCGTCGTCGTCCGGAGATCCGCATCGTCGCGGCGCGGCGTGGGCGCGCCGCCGCGTAGCACCACCAAGCGACCTACCGACCGACCTCGCTCTCCTCGATGACCTCCGGCTCGGTTTCCGCCGCCGCGGCCCAGCGCTGCATCGCGGGGTGCTCGAGCAGCGTCGAGAGGTACGCCGCCGCCGGTCCGCTGCACGCGACGCCGTAGGTGCGGAAGCGGAACGCCACCGGGGCGAACATCGCGTCGGCGATCGAGAAGCGGCCGAAGAGCCACGGGCCGTCGGCGGCCGATCGCTCGCGGCAGCTCGTCCACACCTCCTGGATGCGCGCGATGTCCGCGGCCAGCTCCGCGCTCTCCGGCACGCGGCGCGCGCGGCCGCGGCAGTTCATCGGCATGCTGTTGCGCAGCGCGGAGAAGCCGGAGTGCATCTCCGCCGCGACGCTGCGCGCGAGCGCGCGCGCCGCTCTTCCGGCGGGCCACGCCTCGCGCGCCGCCGGCAGCTCGGCGACGTACTCGCAGATCGCGAGCGAGTCCCAGATCACCAGGCCGTCGTCGTCGATCAGGCACGGCACCTTGCCCGACGGCGAGTACGTGCGGATCGCGGCCGGCGAGGCCGGCGTGTAGAGCGCGAGGCGCACCTCCTCGAACGGGACGCCGAAGTGCTCGAGCAGGAGCCACGGCCGCAGCGACCACGACGAGTAGTTCTTGTTGCCGATCACGAGCTTCACGTTCGTCCTCCTCGCGGCCGTGCAGCGTCCCGCACCGACACGCACCGACGGCAGAGGCGCATCTTGCCCGCGCGACGCCGCGGGCGCCATCGGCCGCCGGCCGCGCCGTTTCGCCGCGCGTCGACGGCTTGCCCTCGGCGCGTGCCGTCGACTACTGCACGAGCAGCGGCGTCACGCGCGCCCCGATCCATGCAGCAACGCCCAGCCGTCGCCCTCGCCCTGGTCCCGGGGCTCACCGAGCACCTGTTCAGCGCCGAGCTGCGCGCGCGGCTCGCGTCACTGTGCGAGGTGCTCGACGAGAAGCCGATCACCAACTTCGCGAGCGAGCGCGCGCAGGCGCTGCTGCCGCGCACCGAGATCTTGCTCACGAGCTGGGGCTGCCCGCTGATCGACGCGACGGTGCTGGATCGGGCGCCGCTGCTGCGCGCGATCGTCCACGCGGCGGGCACCGTCAAGATGCACGTCGACGCGGCCTGCTGGGAGCGTGGCGTCGTCGTCAGCTCGGCGGCCGCGGCGAACGCGGTGCCGGTGGCGGAGTTCACGCTGGCCGCGATCCTCTTTGCCAACAAGCGGATCTTCCGTCTCCAGCAGCGCTACCGCGAGCTGCGCGCGCCGCGGCTCTGGGGGCGCGAGCTCCCCGGCCTCGGCAACTACCGGCGGACGGTCGGCATCGTGGGTGCGTCGAGAATCGGCCGCCGCGTGATCGAGCTGCTGCGCCCGTTCGACCTCGACGTGCTGGTGCACGATCCGTACTTGACGAACGCCGACGCAGCAGCGCTCGGCGTTCGCGTGCTCCCTCTCGACGATCTGATCGCATCGTCCGACGTGGTCTCGCTGCACGCGCCGGCGCTGCTCGAGACGCACCACCTGATGGACGCGCGACGCCTCGCGCTGCTGCACGACGGCGCCACCCTGATCAACACCGCGCGCGGCTGGCTGGTCGATCACGCGGCGCTCGAGCGCGAGCTTGTGAGCGGACGCATCGACGCGGTGCTCGACACCACCGACCCGGAGACGCTGCCGGCGGACTCCCCGCTCTACGACCTGCCAAACGTCTTCCTGACACCGCACGTCGCGGGCGCGATGGGCGACGAGACGCAGCGCATGGCCGTGCTGGCGCTCGACGAGATCGAGCGCCTCACGCGCGGCGAGCCGCTCGCACACGCGATCCGCGCCGCCGATCTGGCGCGCATCGCCTGAGAGGAGAACCAACGTGGCGACGTCGCACATCCCGCTCGGCTTCTGCTCGATCTCGGCGCTCGACCGTCCGCTCGCGCAGGTTGCCGAGCTCGCGGCGTCGCTCGGGCTCGCCGGCATCGAGGTCACGGCGCGCAAGCCGCACCTCGATCCGGAAGCGGGCGTCGAGGCGGCGCGCGAGGCCGGTCGCGCGGTGCGTGCGGCCGGCAGCGAGATCCTCGCGTACGGCTCGTACCTCGGCCGGTTCCGCCTGACGACGGTCGCGCACGCGGCGCGCGAGGCGGCGCTCGCGGCGGCCCTCGGCGCGCCGCTGATCCGCGTGTGGGCGGAGCCGATCGAGGACGCGCCGGGCGAGATGGGGCCGGCGGTCGTGCTGATGCAGGCGGTGTGCGACGCCGCGCGCGCCGACGGCATCACGGTGGTGATCGAGCGCCACCTGGGCTCGTTCGCCGACACGCCCGAGCGCATCGCGACGCTCTTCGGCGCGATCGACCGGCCGAACGTCGCGCTCAACTACCAGGTGCTCGACTTCCTGCCGCCTTCCGCCGCGCCGGCGCAGCCGGAGGACGCGGCCCACCTGGCCGGCCGCGCGCGCTACTTCCACCTGAAGAACTATCAGCGAAACGACGACGCCGACGGGCCGCTGCTGCCCGGCGGCTCGCTCGAGGACGGCGTGCTCGACTACGCGGCGATCCTGCGCGCGGCGCTCGGCGCGGGCTACGCGGGACCGATGACGATCGAGTTCCTCGCCGCCGACGCGCGCCCGGTCGAGGAGAAGCTCGCGGCCGACGTCGCCTACGTGCGCGGGCTGCTCGCCGAGATCGGGCGGCGCACGTGAGCGACGCGCCCGAGACGCCGGCGGGCTGGCCGCGCGTCGCGGCGCTGCGCACGCCCGACGGTCTGCGTGCGCGTCTCGCCGCGCTCGGCCTCGCGCTGCCGTGCGACGACGATGCGCTCGCCGCACCGGCATCGCCGCTCGCGGCGGCGCTCGACGTCGGCGAGATCGGCGGCGCCCCGCGCCGCGTCGCGAACCGCTTCGTCGTTCAGCCGATGGAGGGCTGGGACGGCACCACCGACGGTCTGCCGACGGAGCTGACCGAGCGTCGCTGGCGCAACTTCGGTCGCGCGGGCGCGGCGCTCGTCTGGGGCGGCGAGGCGGTGGCGGTGACGCCGGAAGGACGCGCCAACCCGCACCAGCTGGTGATCGACGCGGCGACCGCGCCCGCGCTGGGCAAGCTCCGCGAGGCGCTCGTCGCCGAAGCGCGTGCGCTCGGCGTCGCGCCGGTGGTCGGGCTGCAGCTCACGCACAGCGGACGCTGGTCGCGTCCGACGGCCGCGGGTCGCGCGCCGCGGATCGCGTTCCGTCACCCGATCCTCGACGCACGCGCGGGCGTCGAGCCCGACGCGAGCGACGCGGCGCTGCTCACGGACGCCGAGCTGACGACGCTGATCGAGCGCTTCGCGACCGCCGCACGGCTCGCGCAGGAGCAGGGCTTCGACTTCGTCGACGTCAAGCACTGCCACGGCTACCTGCTGCACGAGCTGCTCGCGGCACGCCGGCGCACGGGCGCTTACGGCGGCGTCGCGCTCGAGCAGCGCATGCGCTTTCTTCGCGAGGCGATCGCGGCGGTACGCGACGCGGCGCCCGGGCTTGCGATCGGCGTCCGCCTCTCGGCTTTCGACCTGGTGCCGCACCGGCCGGGCGGCAGCGAGCCGGGCGACCCGCCGGGTTCGCTCGGACCCGGTGTTCCCGAGGCGCACGCGCTGCCCTACGACCTCGCGTTTGGCCTCGATCCGGACGCGCCCGCGCGCATCGACCTGAGTGAGCCGATCGCGCTGGTGCGCGAGCTGGTCGCGCTCGGCGTGCGCCTGATCAACGTCACCGGCGGCAGCCCGTACTACGTGCCGCACGTGCAGCGTCCGGCGCTCTTCCCGCCGAGCGACGGATATGCGCCGCCGGAGGACCCGCTGGCGGGCGTCGTGCGCCTGCTCGACGTCGCGCGCCAGGTGAAGCGCGCGGTGCCCGACGCGATCGTCGTGTCGTCGGGCTGGACGTATCTGCAGGAGTTCATCCCGCACGTGGCGCAGGCCTGCGTGCGCGAGGGCTGGTGCGACGCGGTCGGGCTGGGACGGCTCGTGCTCTCGTACCCCGAGCTGCCCGCCGACGTGCTCGCGGGACGGCGTCTCGAGCGCAAGCGCATCTGCCGCACGTTCAGCGACTGCACCACGGCACCGCGCAACGGCATGGTGTCGGGCTGCTACCCGCTCGACCCGTTCTACCGCGCGCGCCCGGAGCGCGCGGCGCTCGAGACCTTGAAGCATGGCGCAGCCTGAGAACGTGGAGCTGAAGCATGGCGCAGCCTGAGAACGACGCGAACGGCACCACGCTCGCGGACGCGCTCGCGCGCCTGCGTCCGGGGCGCACGGTGCACGGCATCTCCGCCGTTCTGCTGCCGTATGGCGCGGACGGCGCGATCGACTGGCAAGCCTTCGAGCGCCACCTGCTGCGCACGCGCGATGCCGGGCTCGACGTCGCGGTGAACATGGACACCGGCTTCGTCGACCTGCTGACGCCGGACGAGCGCGCCGCCGTGCTCGGCGCGACGCGCCGCGCGCTCGGTGCCGGCGTGCGCTTCTACGCGGGCGCGTTCCCGGTCGCGAGCGGCGACGCGCTGCTCGACGCGTATCGCGCGCCGATCGCCGCGATCACCGCGCACGAGGCGCTGCCGGTGGTGATCCAGAGCAAGGCGATGCACGGGATGGCGGCGGCGGAGAAGGCGGCGCTCTACGGCCGCATCGCGGACCTCGCGCCCGAGGTGCTCGCGTTCGAGCTCGGTCCGGTGTTCGCGCCGCACGGGGAGATCTGGGACGACGAGACCTACGCGCGGGTGCTCGAGATCCCGCGCATCGCCGGCGCCAAGCACTCGTCGCTCGACCGTGCGACCGAGCTGCGCCGGCTCGCGGCGCGCGACCGCGCGCGGCCGGACTTCCGCGTCTACACCGGCAACGACCTCGCGATCGACATGGTGCTCTACGGCAGCGACTACCTGCTCGGGCTCTCGACGTTCGCGCCCGAGGCCTTCGCCGCCCGCGACCGCGCTCTCGCCGCGGGCGACGTGTCTTTTCTCGCGCGCAACGACGGGCTCCAGCACCTCGGCAACGTCGGCTTTCGCACCCCGGTCGCGGCCTACAAGCACGCGGCGGCCCAGTACCTGCACCTGACCGGCGCGCTCGCGTCCGACCACGTGCACCCGCGCGCGCCGCGACGTCCGGGCAGCGACCGCGTGCTGCTGCTCGACTGCGCGCGCCGCCTGGACGAGGTCGCGGACGCGGACGCCGCTTACCGCGAGCGCGTCGCGCCGTTTCTTTGACGCGCGCCGCGACGCGTCCCGCGGTTCGAGCGCTCGCGCGCCGCGACGCGTCCCGTGGCTCGAGCGCTCGCACGACCGCGCGGGCGCCGGCGCTTGAGGTTCGCGCTCCGGGCGGGCACGCTGTCGGGATCATGCGAGAGACCGCGACGAAACACCCGCACGCCGCCGCGCGCGTGGGCCTCCCCCTGCTGCTGCTCGCCGCGGCCTGCGTCCTCGGCGCGTGCCAGCGCGGCGGACCGGCCGACGACGCCTTCTTTCCGCTCGCGAAGGGCCGCACCTGGACCTACACCATGACGCAGGACGCGACCGAGGACGGCGCCGAGCCGCTCGTCCTGAAGGTCGAGAGCATGGGCCCCGAGGACGTCGGCGGGGTGCGCGTCACGCGCGAGAAGATCGACCTCGGCGAGGACTCGCACTTCCTCTTCGTCGGCGCCGACGAGAAGGGCGTGTTTCGACACGCGACGCAGTCGCCGGGCGAGGCGAGCCCGTCGGTCGACGCCGAGCGGGACTACTTCCTGAGCGCGCCGCTCACCGTCGGCCGGACGTGGAAAGGGAAGGGCGCGCCGACCTTCGTCGACGTCGTGGACGTGCCGGTGGAGATCGAGTCCACCGTGGTCGCGACCGGCGAGACGGTGCGAACCCCGGCCGGCGAGTTCACCGACACCGTCAAGGTGCACGTCACCGGCAAGGCCGAGGTGCGCGACGACGAGGGCGAGGCCCAGGAGGAGGACGAGCCGGTCGAAGGGGAGGACGAGGAGGCCGAGCTCGACCTGGTGAGCGGCACCTTCACGCTCGACGAGCAGACCTGGTACGCGCGCGACGTCGGCATCGTGAAGTCGGTGGTGGTCGAGACCTTCACCAGCGAGATCGACGACCAGCGTGTCTCGGTGACCACCGAGCTGCAGGCGTACACCCGCTGAGAGATCCACGGACTCCGAGGCCGAGGCCCTGCGGGCGGCCCCGCCGCTCGTGCAGGGTGCGCTGCGGTCGCCGATCGGGTCCCGGATCGGGATGGCGCCACGGGCTCCGGATCGGGTAGGCTCGCTGCCCCATGCTGCGCTCCATCCTCGTCGTCCTCGTCGCGCTCGCTCTCCACGCCTGCTCGGATGCGCCGCGCGACGCCGGCGGCGGTCCGGGGAGCCTCGGCGTGGTCGACGAGGCGTGGTTCGCCGGCCGGCAGGCCGACGCGCTCGCGCACGCGACGGGCGCGTTCCAGCCGTCGAACCCGCTGAACGTGATCGCGCACCTCGAGCGCGCCCGGGTCGAGGAAGGCTACGTCGTACCGGGAGCGGTTCCCACCGACGCGTGGGACGCGCGCTTCGCGAAGATGCGGGCGCTCGAGGACACGCGCGACTTCGACGCCCTCTACCTGCTGAACGTCCTGCTCGGCTACCGCGACGACCCGGCGCTGCCGCGCGCGCTCGTCGCACGGCTCGAGGAGGAGCTGCTCGCCTTCAAGTTCTGGTACACGGAGCCGACCGCGCCGGGCCTGGTCGACGACTCGTACTACTGGACCGAGAACCACGAGGCGATCTACCTCACGCTCGAGCTCCTGATGGGCCAGGAGTACCCCGAGCGGACCTTCGGCAACGACGGTCGTAGCGGGGCCGCGCACCGCGACGATGCGCGCGAGCGCCTGCTGCGCTGGTTCGAGCTGCGCGCCCGCTTCGGCTTCAGCGAGTGGCACTCGAACGTCTACTACCAGAAGGACCTGACGCCGCTGCTGACGCTCGTCGAGTTCGCCGACGACGAGGAGATCCGCACGCGCGCGGCGATGGTGCTCGACGTGCTGCTGTTCGACATGGCGCTGCACACGCAGCGCGGCGCGTTCGGCTCGACGCACGGGCGCTCGTACAAGAAGGACAAGATGTCGTCGCTCGACGACGACACCTGGGGCGGCGTCAAGCTCTTGTTCGACACCGCGACGTACCCCTACCAGTCGTTCGGGCACCCCGACGCGGTCTTGCTCGCCCGCTCGCGACGCTACCGCATGCCCGAGGCGATCCTGCGCGTCGCGCGCACGGCGGAGCCGTTCACCGACCGCGAGCGCATGGGCATCGCGATCGACGAGGACGGCCCGCTCGAGGACGCGCCCGTCGCGCCGTACGGCTTCTCGTTCGACGACCCGCGCGACCTGACGGTGTGGTGGGGGATCGGGGCGCTCACGACGTGGCCCGTCGTGCCGCTCACGCTGCGGACGATGGAGCAGTACGACCTCTGGAACACGACCAACTTCGCCCCCTTCGCCGATCTGCGCGTGCTCACCGGCAACGAGCGCCTCGCGCAGCAGCTCGCGATCTCGACGCATCGCTTCCTCGGCTTCGGGCTGCTGCAGGAGGTGAACACGGTCACGCACCGCACGCCCGACTACATGCTGTCGAGCGCGGTCGACTACCGCGCCGGGTCGTTCGCGTCGCAGATCCACACCTGGCAGGCGACGCTCGACGCCAACGCGCTGGTGTTCACCAACCATCCGTTCCGGCCCATCATCGCGTCGCAGGACTGGGGCTTCGACGAGGAGCAGGGCGGCTACTGGACCGGGGAGGCCTCGATCCCGCGCGCGGCGCAGCACGAGAACGTCGGCATCTACGTCTACGCGCCGCAGTACCCGATGCGGAACGCGGCGCCCTTCGGCTACTTCCGCTGGGAGCCCTACACGCACGCGTACTTCCCGCAGGACCGCTTCGACGAGGTGGTGCAGCAGAATGGCTGGACGTTCGGGCGGCTCGGCGACGGCTACGTCGCGCTCTACTCGTGGCGCCCGACGCGCTGGATCGCCTACGACCCCGCGGTCTACGCGACCGACGGCATGCTCGAGCCGTTCGACCTCATGGCCGACGGCGGCGCCGACAACGTATGGATCGTCGAGTGCGGCCGCGCCGCGGACTGGGGCAGCTTCGCCGCGTTCCGCATGGCGATCGCCGCGGCGGAGGTGGTCGTGACGCCGCTCGGTCCCGGGCAGGAGAGCGGCATCGCCGACGGCTTCGACGTCGCGTACGCGTCGCCGAGCCGTGGGCGGATCACGTTCGGCTGGCACGCACCCCTGGTGGTCGACGGCGTCGAGCAACCGCTGCGCGACTTCCCGCGCTTCGACAACCCGTTCGCGCAGGTGCCGTTCGACGCCTCGCGCGTCGAGATCGCGGCCGAGGGATGGGGCGTACGCCTCGACTTCGCCGCCGGCGAGCGTACGCTCGTGACACCGCGCTGATTTCCGTCGCGCGGCGAGAAGGAGGCTGGATGGAGCTCGGAGAGTTGACCCACCTCGAGCAGCTCGCGCTGCTCGGCCTGATTCAGTTCATCGGCGAGTCGAACCGCGAGGTGACCGACGAGGAGTCGGACGCCATCGCGGCGATCGTCTCGGCACTCGGCGAGGACCACTACCGCAAGGTCGCGGCCGAGGCGGACGAGCGGTTCGCCGACGAGGAGGCGCTGCGCAACTACCTGCAGACCACCGGACGCCAGGAGGCGCGCGACCTGATCTACGGGCACGTGCTCCAGGTGGCGATGGGGGACACGATCCAGAACAGCGAGTCGGACCTGCTCGAGTGGCTGGCCGATCAGTGGGACATCGAGGTCGAGATCGAGGGCGAGGGGGAAGGCTGAGATCGTCCCGTCCGGAGATGCTTTCGCGGCACTCCGGACACCCCTGCGGAGATAGAAAAAGCGAGCGAAAACGAATCGTTACGCCGGCTTCGCGAAAGTTTGGAACAACTTTGCATCTCTCTTAGGACTCCACCGGCCGGACTCCGTATCTCGCCGGGCAGAGCGCGGACCCAGATGGCCGCGACTGGCCCCTCGGGCAGAAGGAGACCGCCATGGATTTCCGGAGAGAGAATCACAGCACGCGAAAGATCGTCACCGTCGTCGTCGCACTGAGCGTGGTCCTCGGTGTCGCGGGCGAGGCATCGGCGCAGCCGGTGGGCACGCTCACCCAGCTTCTCCGTCCCGACGCCTGCACGCAGCTCGGCGGCGACGGCATCAACTGCCGCGACGGCGTCGGCCTCGACGGGGCGATGGGCGTCGCGATCAGCCCGGACGGCAAGAGCGTCTACGTCGCGGGATTCTTCGACAACGCGATCGCGATCTTCTCCCGCGACCCCGCGAGCGGCGCGCTGACGCAGCTCGCGGCCCCGAACGGCTGCATCGCCGACGCCGGCGACGGCGTCGCGTGCCAGGACGGCTTGGGGCTCTTCGGCCCCTCCGGCGTGACGGTGAGCCCGGACAACGCGCACGTCTACGTCGCCTCGTTCGCGAGCGGCCTCACGGTGTTCGCACGCAACCCCGTCACGGGCGCGCTCACGCAGCTCCCGGCACCCGACGGCTGCATCTCCGAGTGGGGCGGCGGGGCTTCCGACTGCACCGACGCCTACGGTCCGGTCTCGCCCACCTCGGTGCTGGTGAGCCCGGACGGCAAGTTCGTCTATACGCTCGGCCTGAACGGCGACGCGATCGGCGTCTTCGCGCGCAACAAGGCGACCGGCAAGCTGACGCAGCTGCCCGCGCCCGAGGGCTGCCTCGCGCTGAACGGCGACGGCGTGACCTGCAAGAGCGCGCTCGCGATCGACGACCCGCGCGACCTCTCGATCAGCAAGAACGGCAAGCACCTCTACGTCGCCTCGGGCGGCTCCGACGCGGTCGCCGTCTTCAAGCGCAACCCGACGACGGGCGCCCTGACGCAGCCTGCCGCACCGAACGGCTGCGTCGCGCACAACGGTGACGGCGTGACCTGCACCGCGGCGAACGGCCTCGAGACGGCGTCGGCGGTGCTCGTCGGCAAGAACGGCAAGCACGTGTACGTCGCGTCGTTCGTCTCGGATGCGGTGACGATCTTCGCGCGCAACCCGACCACCGGCGCGCTGACCCAGCTCCCGGGGGCGGCCGGCTGCCACGACGAGGTGGGCGACGGCGTCACCTGCACCGACGCGGTCGCCATCGACGGCGCGCGCGGTCTCGCGCAGTCGAACAACGGACGCCACGTCTACGTCGTTTCGAGCAGCAGCTCGGGCGTGGCGTCGTTCCGGCGCAACAAGACCACGGGCGAGCTGGAGCAGCTCTACTACCCGAACGCCTGCACCACCGCGACCGGCGACAACGTGCTCTGCCGGCCGGGCCTCGGGCTGTCGAACACCCGGGCGGTCGCGGTCACCAAGAACGGCAAGCACGCGTACGTCGTGTCGTACGGCAGCGACGCCGTGTCGGCCTTCGTGCGCAAGCGCAACTGAGCCGCGGCGGGCGGCGGTGGGAGGCATCGCGACCTTCTCCCATCGCCGCCACGCCCTGGTCCGCCGCCGGTCGCGCGGTGGACGCTACCGTCGCCGCGGACGTGCCCGTCGCCGCGGCGACTCCTCTTCGCTGCCGTGCAGCTCCTGCAGCAGCGCGCTCGCGGCGCGCAGGTCGGGGGCGTCGTGGCCCTCGCCGAAGGCGTCCGCGACCGGCTGCAGCAGCTCGATCGCGCTCTTCGCTCCGGACGCGGCCGACGTCAGCCTGGCGAGGCGCGTCGCGGCACGCAGCTCCCAGAGCCGCGCTCCCTGCGCGCGCGCCACGCCGAGCGCACGGTCGAAGCAGACGGCGGCCTGGTCCCGGGTGCGACGGTCGGCAGCCCCGGCCGGCGTCGTGAAGGCGCCGAGCAGAACGTCGCCGCGCAGGCGGTGCAGCTCGGCCTCCCAGAGCCGCTCCTGTCCCGCCTCGACCAGCGACAGCGCGCGCTCGACCACCTCGAGGGCCGCGTCGCGTGCGCCGCGGCGCGCGTGACACTCGGCGAGCAGGCCGAGCCAGTAGGTGCTGCCGATGTCGGCGCCGAGCGCGCGGTGGATCGCGAGGCCCTGCTCGACGGCGGCGCCGCCGTCGTCGAGCGCGCCGTCGCGCACCAGCTCGCCGCCGTGCGCGATCTGCGCCATCGACGCCCAGAACGGAAACTCCTGCTCGCTCGCCAGCTCGCGGAGCCGCGCGATGAGTGCCTGGGTCTGCGCGCGGTCGTCGCGCTGCTGGTGGGTGAGCGCCGCGTGGTGCAGCGCGAAGGCGAGCGTGAACGGGTGTCCGATCTCGCCGGCGAGCGCGAGCGCCGCATCGGCGCGGTTCACGGCGTGGTCGAGCTCGCCCATCACCAGCAGCACCCACGACAGGTACGACAGGCACGCGACGCCCGGATCCTGGCCGTACACGTGCGCGTTCGAGCCGTGCTCGGCCGGCCGGTACAGAGACGCGCCGTGCTCGAGCATGCGGCGCGCCGCCGCGAGCTCGCCGCGGTAGACCAGCATCGTCCCCTTCGCCCAGGACGCTTCGAGCACGAGCGCCGGGTCGTCCTGCTCCTGGGCGTGCCGGTAGAGCTGGTCGCCGACCTCGATCGCGACCGCGAAGTCGGCCCGCACGCCGTAGAAGCGACACAGCCCGTGCAGGGTCGAGAACACCTCCGTCGTGCCGCCGGTGCGGCGGCACAGCTCGAGGGCGCGGGTGTAGGTCTCCTCGACCTCCGGCGCCGCGTAGCCCTGCGTCGCGGAGAGTGCGACGCCGAGCGCGACGCGCAGCACGAGCTCGATGCGGTCGCGCTCCTCGCCGTCGGGCAGCGCCGGCACGAGCGCGATCGCGCGCCGCAGGTAGCCGATCGCCTCGCGGTGCGCGGAGCGCAGGATCGCGCTCTGCGCCGCGAGGCCCAGATAGCGCACGGCGGAGGGCTCCTCGCAGCCCTGCTCGAAGTGCAGCGCCAGCTCCGCCGCGACGTCGGACGCCTGCGTGGCCGACGCGTGCTCGATCGCGCGCGCGACGCGCCGGTGCCACTGCTGGCGCTGCGCGACCGGGATGCGCTCGTAGAGGACGGTGCGGTACAGCGCGTGCCGGAAGCCGTAGAGCTGCGCGACGGTGCCTTCGGGGTCGCGGCCGATGCCGCGACGCTCGAGCAGATCGCGCGCGACCAGGTCCTCGCAGCGGCGCTCGACCTCGACCGGATCGCCGTCGAGCGCCGCCGCGAGCGGTCCGACCGCGAACTCGTCGCCGACCACGCTCGCCGCGGCGACGAGCCGCTGCTCCTCCGGCTTGCTGCGCGCGACGTGCTGCTCGATGAGCGCACGCAAGCTGCGCGGCAGCTCGCGTCCGAGATCGTCGAGCGAGCCGCCGACCTGCCAGGCGCCGTCCTCGTGCGTGATGCGGCGGCCCTCGATCCACTCGTCGAGCAGGTGCACGAGGAAGAGCGGGTTGCCGTCGGTGCGCTCCTGCAGCAGCCCGGGCAGCTCCGCCGGGAAGCGGTTGTCGGGAAACCGCGCGGCGAGATACGAGCCCACCGCGGCGCGCGGCAGGAGGCCGAGCGGCAGCTCGCGCGCCAGCCGGCGGGTCACCAGCTCCTGGGCCACCGCACCCAGGGGATGGCCCTGCGCGACGACGTCGGCCGGACGGAACGTCGCCAGGACGAGCATGCGCGCCGCGCTGCGACGGCGCGCGAGCGCCGCGATCAGGTCGATCGTCGAGTAGTCGCTCCAGTGCAGGTCCTCGAGCACCAGCAGGAGCGGCGCGCGCGCGGCGAGCACCTCGAGCGCGTCGAGCATCTCGCGCAGGCGACGCTCCGGTGCGACGCCGGCCGTCGTGCGCAGCAGGGTGACGAAGTCGTCCTCGTCGAGCAGCCTCGGCATCTGCGCGAGCCACGACGGCGCGTGGCGGCGCAGCAGCGGCACGAACTCCTCCGCCGGCACCTCCTGGGCGAGCGTGCCGAGCGCCTCGAACACCGGCAGGAACGGTTCGCCCGCCCCGTAGTGCTCCAGGCACTGGCCCTTCGCGAGCCAGACGGTCTCGCGCGCCGCGATCTGCTCGAGGAAGGCATCGACGAGCGTCGTCTTGCCGAGACCCGGAGCGCCGGTGACGAAGACGATCTGCCGGTCGCCGTCGAGCGTGCGGGCGAGCGCCTCGTGCAGCAGCGCCGCCTCCTCGTCGCGCCCGACGATGCCGGGCTTGCTGTCCGGCTCGGCGTCGCGTCGCGCGGCGACGCTCGCGGGCTCGCGCCCGCTCGCCCGGGTGGCAGCCCGGCCTGCCGCCGATCCGGCCGCCTTCACGGGGGCGATGAAGCGGTAGCCGCGGCGGTGCACCGTCTCGATGAAGCGGGGCGTCCGCGGGTCGTCGCCCAGCAGCTTGCGCAGCTCGCCGATCGCGACGGTCAGCACCGCGTCGCCGACCACGGTCTCGGGCCACACGTGCGCGAACAGGTCGGCCTTGGTCACGAGCTGCTGCGGACGCCCGGCGAGGTGGTGCAGGACCGAGAGGACCTTCGGCGTGATCGGCAGCGGCTCGTCGTCGCGCCACAGCCGTCCGTTCGGGGCGTCGACGCGGAAGTCCGCGAACGCCAGGATCGATCCCGTCGCCATCGAACGTCTGTTGGATGGGTTCGGCGGAGAAACGTCAAGTCTCGAGCGGTCGCGTCGCGTACGCCATGGCGCCGCGCCGCCGCGCCGTTCCAGTTCGGGCTTCGGCTTTGTCGACGGCGATATCGTGGCGGTCGCGGGTTGCGTGCGTGACGTGGGCGGCGCGCAGATGCTCAGGCGGGGCGCTTGCGCGTCGTCGCGGCGAGGATCGCGTCGACCAGCGACTCCGGCACGTCGTGCGGCAACAGCTGCTGCGCGAGCTCGCCGCCGGTTTCGCGTGCGAGCCGCACGGCCTCGTCGTACGAGCGCAGGTAGGAGACGCAGGCGGCGCAGACGAGCAGGTGCTCCTCGAAGCGCCGGCGTACCTCGGGTTGCAGCTCGCCACCGCGGTAGTCGGCCAGGAAATCGTTCACCTCGCTGCACGTCATCGTCGGGGCTTCTCCCGGCCATCCTGCCCGTCGCACGGGGTCGCGTCGACGGGATGCCTGGACGATCGGATGCGCCGTGCGCGTGCCCGGTTTCGCGGCATCGGCCCGGCGGGAGAAGTGCGAGGTCGCGCCACGGCGCGCGGCCGCGAAGTCCGCTTCGCGGATCCGCGAGATCGCGCGGCGAGACCCGCGAAGCCCGCGGTGCTTCCCACGATGCCGCCGGGACGATCCGTCAAGTGCCTGATCCTACGCAGGTTTCGCGACGCGGCGCGCGTGTGCGCGGAGAGGCGCGCGGCTTGCACTGGCGGCGGGCATGACCCTCAAGATCACGCCCGCAACCGATTCCCAGGATCTCGTCGCGCTGCGCCTCGAAGGACGCGTGACCGCGAGCACCGTCGAGGAGGTCCGTCTCGCGTGCGCGGACGCGCTCGCGAGCGGCCGTCCGATCGTCCTGCAGCTCGCGGGCGTGTCCTTCGCCGACCCGCCGGGCGCCGACGCTCTGCGCGACCTCGAGCGCGCCGGCTGCGTCCTCGCCGGATGCTCCGGCTTCCTCGCGACCTTGCTGCGCGGTGCCGGCGCGGCGCCGAGCGGCGCCGCGGATCCCGATGAGGCTCGCCAGCTCGCAGCGCTGCGTGCGGGCGACGCCGACGCCTTCGAGCGCCTGGTGCGACGCCAGAGCGGGCGGCTGCTCGCGGCCGCACGCCGCATCCTCGGCAGCGAGGAGGATGCGCGCGACGCGGTGCAGGAGGCGTTCGTCTCCGCGTACCGAGGATTCGCCGGCTTCGACGGCGAGTCGCGCCTCTCGACGTGGCTGCATCGCATCGTGATCAACGCGGCGCTCATGAAGCTGCGCAGCCGCCGGCGCCGGCCCGAGGAGTCGATCGACGATCTGCTGCCGTGCTTCGACGAGGACGGCCACTGGGCGAGCGGCCTCGCGCAGCCCGGCAGCGCCGAGGCGCGCATCCACTCGCAGCAGACGCGCGAGCTGGTGCAGCGCTGCATCGCGCGCCTGCCCGACGCCTACCGTACCGTGCTCGTGCTGCGCGACATCGAGGACCGCGACACCGCCGAGGTGGCGGAGCAGCTCGCGATCACGCCGAACGCCGTCAAGATCCGCTTGCACCGCGCGCGCCAGGCGCTGCGGACGTCGATCGAGCGCGAGCGCCGGGAGCGCGAGGCGGCGACGGCGGATCCCGGGATCGCTCGGGAGGTCGGGCGCGCCGGCGGCATCGACGTCGCCATGACGGGCGGCGCCGGCGCGCGGCGCGCGCAGCATCGAGTCCACCGCCTGGTCGCGGCGCTGGTGGCCGTCGTCGTCGCGTCCGGCGCGCTGCGCGCCGGCGCCGCACACGCGGCCATCCTCGGCGTCGCGCCGGGCGAGTCCATCCAGGCGGCCATCGCCGCCGCCGTCGACGGCGACGAGGTGCACGTCGCCGCGGGGACGTTCGTCGAGGACCTCGACTTCCTCGGCAAGGCGATCGCCGTGCGCGGCAGCGGACCCGCGAGCGTGCTGGTCGGGACCGGCCGCGGACCGGTCGTGACCTTCGCTCGCGGCGAGACGCGCGCGAGCGTCCTCGACTCGTTCACCGTCACCGGAGGAGTCGCCGAGCGCGGCGGCGGCATCTACGTGAACGGCGCGAGCCCGACCGTGCTGCGCAACCGGATCGTCGCCAACCGCGCGCACCGGCAGGGCAGCGGGGTCTACCTGGGCGTGTCGAGCGGCGTGCTGCGCAACAACCTGATCGCCGACAGCACGGCCGTGAGCTTCTTCGCCGGCGACGCGCACGGGATCGAGATCCAGGGCGGCGCGCCGCTGGTCGCGAACAACACCATCGTCGACGGCGACTCGAACGGCATCATCCTGCGCGGCGCGGCGGCGGCCGTGATCAGCAGCAACGTGATCGCGTACAACGGCTCGCAGACCTTCGGCGAGGCGCGCGGCCGCGGCATCTGCGACTTCAGCGGCGGCGCCGCGACGATCCGGCACAACCTCTTCGCGATGAACCGCCGTGGCGCGCTCCTCACGTCCGGCGGCGTCAACTACTCGCGCATCACGGTCGCGCAGCGGCGGATCGCCGCGGCGCGCATCGCCGGCAACGCCGACGGCAGTCCGCGCTTCGAGCGGCGCCGCGACGGCGACTACCGGCTCAAGCCGCGCAGCCGCGCGATCGACCTGGGCGATCCCGATCCGACGCTCGCCGACCGCGACGGGTCGCGCAACGACGCCGGCTACACCGGCGGCCCGCTCGCGCCGGAGTGGTGAGCGGCGGCCTTCTCCCCCAGGGCCGTCAAGCGCCGACGCTCCGCTCGTCGAGCGATCATGCCGTGAGCTCGCGCGGCAGGCTCCGGGCCGAGCGGGTCTTCACGCGGTGCTCGCGACCCTGACGATCGTGAGCGAGGCAGCGGAGAAGCGGGCGAAATCGTCGGCGTTCGTCGTCGCGAGCGACGCGCCGGCGCGCAGCGCGGTGGCGGCGATCATGCAGTCGGCGAGCGTTCCTCTCCGGCGCCCGCCGAGGTTGAACAGGCGGGCCGTGGTCTCGCAGTCGGCAGCCGTGAAGGCCGTGATCTCGCGGAACAGGTCGCGCGCGATGATGACGTCCCGCGGTGCGAGCGGACCACAGAGGAACTCGGCCCAGGCGATCCTGCCGATCCCGAGGTCCTCGCCGCTGCGGAGCCACTGCCGCAGCCGCTTGTCGGCTGGCGAGCCCGGCAGCAGCGCCCGGATCAGCAGGCTCGTGTCGAGGTGGATCGCCGCCGAGTTTTTCGTGCCGACCGCGGGGTGCCGGCGCGGCGCTCGGCCTGGACCTCGTCGGCCCAGGCCTTGGCCTTGGCGCGGGTGAGTGCGACCGAGCGCTGCAGCTCGTCGAGGCGCTCGACGGCCGGCCGACGCAGCTCTGCTTCGGCAGCGGACGCACGGACGGCACGGCGCAACGCCTCGGACTTGGAGACCGCCCACCGCCGTGCCATGCGCTCGAGCGTGTCGACGGTCTCGACGTCGAGCGCGTAGGTCGCCTTGATCGAGATTCTGACCACAACTTTTCATGGCCCTCCCGCTCGGGACGGTCAAGGAGCCGCGCCCTCGGCGATGCGGGCCGGATGGCCGGCCGCGCCCCCTTGCCAACTAGAGCCCCGAGAGCTCTGGCCAGTGTAGGACGTGTCCGAGTGCGCGCTTGACCTCGACCTCGCGTCGTGGCGACAGGCGCCCGATCCGCCTTTCGAGACAGTCCCGTGGGATGGTTCGCAGCGCGTCGAGGTTGGCGACGCATGCGCGCCGCAGCCCCTCGCGACGGCCGAGCGTCACCTCCTGGGGGATGGCTCGAATCGTGGTCGTCACCTCGACCACCAGGATCCGTGTCAGATACGCGAACGCAGGGGTTCGTCCGAGCAACAGGACCGGACGGCGACCCGCGGGATGGGGAAGGAGAGCCCACCAGATCTCGTATTGACGCGCCGAGCGCGGCTCGCCGCTCCTGCGCATCCCCTGCTCGACCCGCTTGCTCTCATCCACGGCGCCCTCGGCGCACCGTCTGCCGCCCGCTCCCACGACGTGCGGGCACCGGGGTCGCGAGCTCGTTGTCCGGGTCCCAGCCGAGGCCGTCGGCCGCGCCGGCGGCGCCGATGTCCGGCAGCGCTCGGTAGGCCTGCTCGGTCGTCCGGTCCAGTGCGCGGTCGATCGCCTGCCGGATCGCCAGACGGACGAACTCCGCGCGCATGCGTCGCTTCGCCGGCGCGACGCGCTCGAGATCGCGAGCGCAGCGGTCATCCAGCTCGACGAGGATCTGCTTCATATGGAGCTCCATATGAACGTCGGTCTGCCGGCGCAACCGGGCGGCGCTCAGTCGTCGGCGCGGAAGCGGTAGAAGAGGGCGTCGTCCTGGAAGGTGTGCTCGTCGAGCACGTGGTGCAGAAGGTTCCGCTCGACGAGCAGCCGCCCCACCGCGACGGCCTGCTCGCGGCCGAGCCCTTCCTCGCGGACCAGCCACGCCACCGCCTCCTGGCCGACGAAGCAGCGCGGGTAGAGCCGCAGGCGGTGCCGGCGATCGGCGATCGCGACGCCCGAGGGCCCCTGCATGCGCGCGGCGAGGGCGCACAGCGCGGCGTCGTCCCACAGGCGCTCGCCGGGGAGCTGTAGCATCGACTCGTCCTCGACCGTCCCGTTCGTCTGCACCCGCTCGAGGGCCGCGCGCGCCGCGGCCAGCTCGTCGGCGCTGAAGTGGCGCTTCGTCAGCGCCGTGACCAGCTCGTTCAGCTCGGGCGAGCGCAGGCGCAGCTCGCGCTGCGGGAACGGGATCTCGATGCCGTGCCGGCGGAACGCCGCCTCGATGCGGTAGTTCAGGTCGGCGACGATCTCGTTCTGCACGCGCGGCTCGCGGATCCAGACGTCGAGCTCGAAGTTCAGCGCGCTGTCGCCGAACGACGCGAGGTCGACGTCCGGACGGGGGTCCGGCAGCACGAGCGGGTGGCTCCGCGCCGCTTCCGTCAGGACGCGGCGCACGAGGCGGACGTCGCAGCCGTAGGCGACGCCCACCTTGACCGTGATGCGACAGGTGGGGTCGCCGTGGCTCCAGCTCACCACCTCCTGCTCGAGCAGCTTCGAGTTCGGCACCAGGATCGACACGCGGTCGTTGGTCAGGATCTCCGTGCTGCGCGCTCCGATGCGCTGGACCGTGCCCTGGAACTCGCCGACGCGCACGTAGTCGCCCGGCTTGATCGGCCGCTCGAGGCTGATGACGAGGCCGCTGACGAAGTTGTTCGCCAGGTTCTGCAGGCCGAAGCCGATGCCGACGCCGAGCACGCTGCCGGCGATGGCGATGGTGCGCACGTCGATGCCCCACGCCTGCAGCACGACCAGCGTGCCGAGGCCGGTGAGCACGTAGCGCAGCAGCATGCCGGCGGTCTCTTGCCCGCCGTGCTGCATGCCCCCGGCACGCAGCCAGCGCGACTCGACCATGCGCGTGAACGCCCCGATCAGGAGCCAGAGCACGCCGAGCACGACCGGCAGCGCGAGCAGGTCGAGCAGCGCGTAGCCACGCTCGCCCATGGTGAAGAGCGGCATGGTGAGCGCCATCCGGGCGCCGGCGACCGTCGCGTCACGGGCGGCGTGCAGCGCCGGCAGACGCTCGGTGACGTACCACGCGACGCCGAGCCAGAGCGCGACCTCGAGCGGCAGCGCCGCGATCCCGACGATCCGTCGCAGCGACGGATCCGGATGGCTCGCGTCTTCGGCGACCAGGCGCCGCGTGAGCAGCAGCGGCAGGCGACGCGCGACCACGCGCAGCAGCCACGTCAGCAGCAACGCCGCCGGGACGGCCGCCACGGCCCGCACCAGGAGCGCTCGCAGGTCTTCCACCGTCCTTCAGATGTCGTCCGCGTGCGGCGGTGTCGTTAGCGGCACGGTGGTCCTACGCGCCCGGGTCGTCGCCCGGATGTCGGTGCGGGTGACCGACCGGGGACCGGCGGCCGGGCGGCGATCGGGCGGCGCTCGCGGCGATCGGATTGACAGCCCCGGGGCGCTGCGCGAGACCCGCGCATGCCCAGCACGAGCCGCGCGATCGTCCAGACCGCCCCGCGTCGCCTCGAGCTGCGCGAGCTGCCGGTGCCGGAGATCGACGACGACAGCGCGATCCTGCGCGTCGAGGCGTGCGGCATCTGCGGCAGCGACGCCGAGCAGTACGACGGGACGATCCCGGCGCAGTATCCGGTGGTCCCGGGACACGAGCCGCTCGGCGTCATCGACCGGATCGGCGACCGCGCCGCGAAGCGCTGGGGCGTCGACGTCGGCGATCGGGTCGCGGTCGAGGTGCTGATCCCGTGCGGACACTGCGCCGCGTGCATCGGCGGTCGCTACCAGGTCTGCCGCGGCCGCGGCGGCATGTTCGGCTACTCCTACGTGCCGCTCGCGACGCCGCCCGGCCTCTGGGGAGCATACGCGGACTACATGTACCTCGATCCGCACACCCTGCTGCACAAGGTGTCGAAGGATCTGCCGGCGAGCACCGCGGCGCTGTTCAACCCGCTCGGCGCGGGCTTTCGCTGGGCGGTCGAGCTGCCCGACACCGGACCGGGCGACACGGTGCTGATCCTCGGTCCCGGCCAGCGCGGCCTCGCGAGCGTGATCGCGGCGCGCGCCGCCGGCGCCGACACGATCATCGTCACCGGCCTCGCGCGCGACGCGCAGAAGCTCGCGCTCGCCCGCGAGCTCGGCGCCGACCACGTGATCGACGTAGAGAGCGAGAACGTGCGCCGGCGCGTGAAGGAGATCACGAACGGTCGCGGTGCCGACGTGGTGGTCGAGGTGTCGGCGAATTCGCCGGTGCCGGTCGCGGAGGCGCTGCACCATGCGGCGTTCGGCGCGCGCGTGGTGCTCGCGGGCGTGAAGGGCTTCAAGCCGGTGCCCGACTTCGTGAGCGATCTGATCGTCGTCAAGGAGCTGCGCGTGATGGGCGCGTTCGGCGTGACGTCGCCGTCCTACCGGGCGGCGATCCGCACCATCGAGGCGGGACGCGTGCCGGTCGCCCGCATGCACACGCACGACTTCGCGCTCGAGGACGCCGAGCACGCGATCCGGCTGCTCGCGGGCGAGATCGAGGGCGAGCAGAGCATCCACTCCTGCCTCGTGCCGGAGCTCGGGAGGACGGGATGAGCGAGGGATCGACGGACGCGCCGGGAGCTTCGCGGGAGCTGATCGCGCGCGCGGAGGCGGTGCCGTACCACGCGGCGCTCGGCATCCGGGTGGAGGAGCTGTCGGGCGAGCGGGTGCGCCTCCGCATCCCCTACCGGGAGAGCAACGCGAACCCCGGCAAGGCGCTGCACGGCGGCGTCTACGCGTCGGCGATCGACGTCGCCGGTGCGCTGGTCGCGCGCGCGGCGAGCGCCGGCGACGCGCCGTCGTCCGACGCCGGCGCGACCGACGCCGACGACCTCGAGCGGCGCACGCTCGACCTGACCGTGAGCTACCTCGCGGCCGCGATCGGCTGCGACGTGCTGGTGGACGGCCGTCTCCTGCGACGCGGCAAGGAGCTCGCGTTCGTCGAGGTCGCGGTGCGCGACGAGGGCGGCCGCGACGTCGCGCGAGGCCTCGTCACGCATCGCTTCGCACCGCCGGCGCCGTCCGAGCGCGTGCTCGCGGCCGTGCCGTCGTCGGACCTCGTTCCGGGCGAGGTGCCGAAGGCCGCCCGCCTGATCCAGTCGGCGCCGTTCATGGCGGCGCGGGGGATGGACATCACGCTCATGCACGGCGGCCGGGCGCTGGTCGAGATGCCGTGCGCGGAAGCCAACGCGGACGCGGGCGGCGTCGTGCACGAGGGGGCGATCGCGGCGCTGCTCGACACCGCCGGCGCGATGGCGTCGTGGTCGGTGACCGGCGTCGACCTGCGCTACAAGGCGTCCACGCCGGGGATCCACCTGAGCTTCCACGCCGTGCCCGCGATCGGCGAGGGCGTGGTGGCGCACGCTCGCACGCTGTCGCGTGCGAGCGAGAGCTTCCTGAACGCCGTCACCGTGTACGGCGCGACGTCGGGACGCGCGCTCGCGAGCGGCTCGGTCACCTACCGGATCGTGACGTGACGCGCGGCGCGGGTCCGCCCGCCGGCGCGGCGGTGCCCGCTCTCTGAGCCGGGTCGTGCGCGCGTTCCGGACGCGGTCACCGGCCGCGTGTGATGCCGAGCTTCTTCATGCGACCGCGCAGCGTGCTCGGCTGCAGGCCGAGGCGGCGCGCGGCGCCGGCCTCGCCGTCGATCACCCAGCCGCAGGCCCGCAGAGCGTCGAGGATGTGCTGGCGCTGCTTGTCCGCGAGGCTGCGCGGCGCGCCCGCGGCGCTGCTCGCGTCGCCGTCACCCGCGAGGCCGCCGCGCGCGGCGTCGCCCACGGCAGCGACGCCCATCTGCAGGACCTCGGGCTCGATCGCGAGCACCGGGCCGCGCGACAGGATGACCGCACGCTCGACGACGTTCTCGAGCTCGCGGATGTTTCCCGGCCAGGAGTACTCGACCAGGCGCTGCATCGTACGCGGCTCGACCGACGTCACCTGGCGGCCCGTCTTCGCCGCGTAGCGCGCGAGGAAGTAGTGCACGAGCAGCGGGACGTCCTCCCGGCGCTCGGCGAGCGACGGGATCGCGATCGGAAAGACGTTCAGCCGGTAGAAGAGGTCGGCGCGGAACGTCCCGTCCGCGACCGCCTGCCGCAGGTTCCGGTTGGTCGCCGCGATGACGCGCACGTCCACCCGCTGCGTGCGCGTCGAGCCGAGCGGCTCGAAGGCGCGCTCCTGCAGCACGCGCAGCAGCTTGACCTGCACCTCGGGCGCGAGCTCGCCGATCTCGTCGAGGAAGATCGTCCCGCCGTCGGCGAGCGAGAAGCGGCCGACGCGCTTCTCGGTGGCGCCGGTGAAGGCGCCACGCTCGTGTCCGAAGAGCTCGCTCTCGACGAGACCCTCGGGCAGCGCCGCGCAGTTGAGCTTGATCAGCGGACGCGCCTTGCGCGCCGAAGCCGCGTGCACCGCGCGCGCCAGCACCTCCTTGCCGGTGCCGGTCTCGCCGAGCAGCAGCACCGTCGCGTCGGTCGCGGCGACCTGGCGCACCTGCTCGAGCACGCGGCGCATCGCCTCCGACGTGCCGACGACGTCGCCGGCGCCGTGCCCGGTCGCGATCTCCTCCTGCAGGTAGCGGTTCTGCTGCTGGAGGCGCGCCTGCTCGCGCTCGGCGAGGACGCGCGCCGTGATGTCGATCAGCATGGTGCGGGTGTGGCGACCGTCCGGCTCGGGGCGAGACCAGCGCTGCACGAAGACTGGTCGGCCGTCGCTCTTGCGCCGGAGCTCGATCTCGATCGCCGCCCGCTCGCGCCCGCTCTGCTCGGCGGCGAGCGACGCCTGGACCTTCTCCTGCACGTCGGGTGCGGGAGCGACGAGCGAGATGCCGTACGTCGAGGTCATCTCCGCGCGCTCGATTCCGAGCAGCTCGAGGGCGGCGCGGTTCGCGCTCACGAAGCGCGTGCTGGTCTCCTCGTACACGTAGGCGATCGGCGCCTCGTCGAACAGGTCGCGGAACGTGGCCTCGCGGTCGAGCGCGGGCGTGTCCTCGCGGTCGCGCGACGGCACGGGCGCCGCGTCGTCCTCGGACGAAGATGTCGCGCCGTGCGTGGCGCGTGCGGGGCGCTCGTCGCTCATGGCCGGATCCTCGTCTTGTCGCACTTTCGCCGCGGCGCTCCAAGCAGCCGCGCGGTGTTTGCAGCGGAGCCGGCACTTCAGACACAGGCCTTCCTCCGCTGCGGGCCCGACGCCGCGTGGCGCGAACCTGTCCGCGTCGCTAGGAGAGCGCCATGGAGCTCGAGCTGACCGAGGAGCAGGCCCTGCAGCGCGACACCTTCCGTCGCTACTTCACCACCGAGATCGAGCCGCGCGTCGCCGAGATGGAGAGCGGCGCGCTGCTGCCCTACGGGCTCATGCGCGAGATGCACCGTACGCTCGGCCTCGAGGCCCTCGGCAGCGCCTACGCGCGCACGACGCTGACGGTCGAGATGGCGCGTGTGAGCCCGTCGTTCGCGCTCAGCTACGGTGCCAGCGTCGGTCTGTTCGGTGCGAACGTCGCGGGGAAGGGCACGCCCGAGCAGCTGCAGCGCTGGGCGCTGCCGGTGCTCACCTGCGAGAAGGTCGGCTCGTGGGGGCTCACCGAGCCGGGTGCGGGTAGCGACGCGCTGCGCGGCATGAAGACCACCGCGCGCCGCGACGGCGACCAGTGGGTTCTGCGCGGCAGCAAGACGTTCATCACCAACGCCCCGTATGCCGACGTCTTCCTGATCTACGCGCGGGTGTCGGGCGGTGAGCTCGACGGCAGCGTGCAGGCGTTCCTGGTCGAGCGCGCGGACGCGGGCGTCAGCACCGGGCCGCCGATGAAGAAGATGGGCATGCGCGGCTCGCCGACGGGCGAGGTGTTCCTCGACGAGGTGCGCTTGCCGGCCGATCGCCTGCTCGGCGGCGGCGTTCGCCAGCGCGACCACGTCAAGACGAGCCTCGCGGTCGAGCGCGGCGGGCTCTCGGTGCTCTCCTACGGCATCGCCGAGCGCTGCTTCGAGATCGCGCGCGAGTACGCGAAGACGCGCCACCAGTTCGGCGAGCCGATCGCGAGCTTCCAGCTCGTGCAGCAGCGTCTCGCGCGCATGTACGTCGCGGTGTCGAACTGCCGGCGCATCGTCTACGCCGACCACCTCGCGGGACGGCGCCTGCGCGAGTCGGTCGCCGACGTGTGCGCGGGCAAGCTCTACTGCGCCGAGATGGGCACCTTCGTCGCGTTCGAGGCGATCCACATCCTCGCCGGCAACGGCTACATGGAGGAGTACGTCGTCGAGCGCCTCGCGCGCGACGCGAAGCTGATCGAGCTCGGTGGCGGCACGACCGAGATCCAGATCCTGACCATCGCGCGCGCGATCCTGGCCTGAAGCGCTCACGCGCCGCCGGCGCGCACCACCTGCACCGGGATGCGCGCGATCGGGGTCGCCGGGTCGGCGGCGCGCGCGACGCTCACGTCGTAGCGCCCCGCGACCGCCGGGACGTCGAGCTCGAGCGCCACCTCGCCCTTCGCGCCCGCGGCGAGGGCCAGCGGCAGCAGCGCACGTGCGCGCTCGGTCCTCTCCTCGCGGATCCCGCGCCGCCGCCAGCGGACGACGAGATCGCTCGGCACGACCGGCGCCGGATGCACGAACGTGTCGGTACGGTAGTTCAGCAGCGGGAAGGTGACGGTCGCGCGCGGCGGCGCGACCGTCAGCTCCACGGGCGACGCGATCAGCTCCGGACCGATGCGGTTCAGGCCGGCGGGGTCGGAGAAGACGCGAGCCGGCCGCTCGAGGCGGTAGGCGTCGATGCCGGCCGAGCGGCCGAGTGGCGTGAGCGGCGAGTCGGGCTTCCTGGCTGCGCGTGCGATGGCCCCGGGCTGCTCGGGGAAGGCGCCGGCGAGGAGGTAGTCGCGGTGGACGTAGATGGTCTCGAAGCCGAGCGCGCCGAGCTCGGCGAGCGCATTCGGCGACGGTACGCGCCGGGAAAGGTGGTCGATCCGCTCCTGGATCGGGGTTCCGAACGAGTTGTAGCAGGCGGCGCTCGGGTGCTGGTGGAAGGCGCTCAGCAGGAGCTGCTCCGCGTTGGCCGCGAAGTAGCCCTTGCGGCTCGGCAGGTCGAGGACCGCGCCGGCGGCGGTTCGCCGCACGAGGTCGAGGTCGCTCGATTCGGGGCGGAGCGCGTGCGCCTCGACCGGCATCGGCTCGCCGAAGCTGAAGGTCGAGAAGCCGGGCAGCCCGACCTCGGCCAGGCCGACCAAGGCGAGCAGTGCCGCGACGGCGATCGCGGCGCGCCTTCCGAGGCGCTCGACGAGGACCAGCGCGCCGAACGCGGCGAGGAAGGCGGCGCAGAGGTAAACCCCATGCCGCACCTGGGCGAGCACACGCACCGCGTCGATGCCCGGGACGTGCTTGCGTGCGAGGACCAGCGGGGAAGGAATGTGGAGGCCGAGCATGCTCACGCCGGCGAGCGAGCACTGCAGTACCAGCAGGCCCGCGACGAGGTAGACGAGCCTCGGGTCGTAGCCACGTGCGCGGCGCCTCCCGCGCACGCGATCGGCGAGCCCGATCGCCGCGAGGACGAGGACCGTCACGCCCGGAAAGAAGGCGTTGCCGGGCAGGAACTTGTCCGGCGAGGTGAAGATGCTCGATCTTCGCGTGAAGCCACCCCACGTCTCGGCGGCCGACAGGTACGGTCCGAGCACGATCCAGGTGGTGAGCGCGACCACTCCGACCGCCATCACGAGCTTCGGCAGCACGGCGGGCAGACGCCCCGGCGCGCGCAGCGCGAGAAAGAGCCCCACCACCGCGACCAGCACCGACGACGACAGCAGCGAGTACAGGCTCCCGCCGAGCAGCAGCGAGAAGGAGATCCCGAGCGCGAGCGCGTCGCGCCAGCGCGCCTGCTCGAACAGGCGGTGCAGGAACAGCAGCGCGAAGGGCGCCCACAGGTCGCCGGCGCCGATGTACGGGTGAACGGGGTCGCCGAGGCGCGAGCGCGAGAAGGCGAACAGCAGCCCCGCGACGAACGCCGCCGGCGCGCTGCGCGTGAAATGACGCGTCAGCGCGTACATGGCCATCGCCGAGATCCACGTCTGCAGCAGCAGCACGACGTTGTAGGCGAGGATCGGCTCGCCGCTGAGCGCCAGCGGTACGGCGGCGAGCAGCGAGTCGCCGAACATGTGCTCGCCGAGCGTGTACGACGATGGCGTCGGGAAGCAGTTGCCGCGGTCCGCGAGACCTGCCGGATCGGCGAGCAGCAGGTGCGCGTGCCGCGCGATCGTGGCGACCACCATCTGCTGGTCCGAATCGTTCAGCACGGGGTTCCACGCGCGCGGCGCGCCGAGAACCTGGCCGGTGGGGTCGGGCAGCACGTCGCGCATCCACCAGAGGCCGACCAGCAGGTAGGCCACGGCGGCGGCCACGGTGCAGAGACGCCCTCCACGCTCCAGCCAGCCTCGCATGCGAGCGAGTCGCCTATCGCAATCGCCGACGGCAGGCGAGTCACGTCGCGCGCCGGTGGTGTCCACCTCGATTCCGGTGACGATGCTCGCGTGGCAGAGCCGCGGGAGCGACGGCGCGGGAGCGACGGCGCGGAAGCGGCGGCGATGGCGCGACCGCGCGCGACGACGCGACGGCAAGCGTCCGGCTTGCGGCGGACGCGCTTCCTGCCGTAAGCCGGGCGCATGGGAGCGATCACGCTCCAGCGCAGCGCGCTCTTCGCCGACATCGCCGGCAGCACGCGGCTCATCGTCGAGCTCGGCGACGACGCGGCGCGCGTGCTGCTGGTGCGCCACGTCGGCCTGCTCGCGGACACGGCGCGCGCCGCGGGCGGCGAGGTCGCGAACCTGCTCGGCGACGAGGTGTTCTGCATCTTCGCCTCGCCGGACGACGCGGCGAACGCGGCGGCGACGATGCACGAGCAGGTCGAGGCCGCGTCGGCGCGCGAGCGCCTCGCGCGTCCGGTGCGCATCCGCGCGGGCTTCGTGCACGGACCGGTGGTGCACTCCGCGGAGGGCTGGTTCGGCAACACCGTGCACAAGGCGGCGCGCCTCGTCGCGCTCGCGAAGGCGGGTCAGACGCTCACCACGCGCACGACGCTCGACCAGCTCGCCGCACGGTGGCGGACCGCCGCCCGCTTCTTCGACCGCAGCGTGCTGCGCGGCGGCACGGGCGAGGAGGAGCTGCACGAGCTCCTGTGGGACGCGAGCTTCACCTCGGTGCTGGGCGCGCCCCCGGGCCCCGGCGCGGCGGCGGCCGGCGCCACCGTCGGCGTCGAGGTCGCGTACGGCGAGCGGCGGCTGCGCGTCGACGCGGCGCGGCCGCGTCTCGAGCTCGGGCGCGACCAGGCGTGCGATCTGCACGTCTCGAGCGGTGGCGTTTCGCGCCTGCACGCGGTGGTCGAGTGGAACCGCGGGCGCGCGACCCTGAGCGATCTCAGCACCAACGGCACCACCGTCGAGCGGGCGGGACGCGGCGTCCAGCGGGTGCACCACGAGACGGTGCCGCTCGAGGGCGAGGGGCTCCTGTGGCTCGGTGCGGGTCCGGACGGCGAAACGCGACCCGTCGCCTATCGCTGCCTGCCGTCCGCCTGAGCGCCTTCCTTGCCGTCGCGCCCGGGCGGCGCCGGGGTCGGACGGGGCTTCACGGGCGGGGCCGCGTCATGCCATGATTCCCGCGCGATGCCGCTCCACGCCGTCCCGCAGCCGGCCGACGCGCGCGACTTCCTGCGCGCGACGGAGCTGTTCGGCAAGGTCGCGGACGACGCGCTCGACGAGGTCGTCGAGGCGCTCGAGTGGATGCACCTCGACGGCGGCGACCGGCTCTTCGCGCAGGGGGACGAGGGTGACGCGCTCTACCTGGTGGTGAGCGGACGCCTGCGCGTCACCGTCGCGCGCGACGACGGCAGCCGGCTCGTCGTGCGCGAGGTCGGACGCGGCGAGAACGTCGGCGAGCTGTCGGTGCTCACCGAGGAGCCGCGCTCGGCGACGGTCCACGCGGTGCGCGACACCGATCTCGCGCGCCTGTCGCGCCCGCGCTTCGAGCAGCTCCTGCTCCGCCACCCGCAGACGGTCGTGCAGCTCATGCGGATGCTCGCGACCTGGGTGCGGCGCTCGAACCTGCCGATGCCGAAGGGGCGCATCGTCACGATCACGGTCCTGGCGCTCGAGCCCGGCGCGCCGATCGACGCGCTCGTCCGCCAGCTCGGCGACGTGCTCGGCGACGAGGGGCCGACGCTCGTCCTCGACGCGCCGAGCGTCGATCGCGCGCTCTTCCCAGGCGCCGCGGACCTCGGCGAGGAGGACGCACGCCACGCGCTCGTGACCGCGTGGCTGAACGAGCGCGAGGCGTCCTTCCGCTTCGTCGTCTACCGCGCCTGCGCCGACCTGCACCGCTGGTCGCGCCGCTGCCTGCGCCAGGCGGATCGCATCCTGCTCGTGGCGCGCGCGTCGGCGGACTGGCGCGACACCGGACGCACCGTCGAGACGGTGCTCGCGAGGCCCGATCGCGGCGAGGCGCGCGAGGACCTCGTCCTGCTGCACGAACCCGCCGCCGGCGCGCCGCGCGACACCGCGCAGTGGCTCGGGCTGCGTCCGGTGGTGGCGCACCACCACCTGCGGCTCGGATCGCGTCACGACGTCGAGCGCCTCGCGCGGCGCCTCACCGGCAAGGCCGTCGGGCTCGTGCTGAGCGGCGGCGGCGCGCGCGGCTTCGCGCACATCGGCGTGATCCAGGCGCTGGGCGAGGCCGGCATCCCGATCGACCGGGTCGGCGGAACGAGCATGGGCGCGGTGATCGCGGCGCAGTACGCCTGCGGCCTCGACGCGCGCGCGATGCTCGAGCAGAACCGCCTCTGGCAGGAGCGCAACCCGCTCTGGGACCTGACGCTGCCGGTCATCGCGCTGGTGTCCGGTCGCACCGGGCTGCGCATCCTCGACGCGATGTTCGGCGAGCGCCGCATCGAGGATCTGTGGCTCGACTACTTCTGCTGCTCGACGAACCTGAGCCGCTCCGAGCTGAGCATCCACCGCGACGGCCCGCTCGCGCGCTGGGTGCGCGCCAGCATCTCGATCCCCGGCATCGCGCCGCCGCTGCGGCTCGACAACGGCGACCTGCTGGTCGACGGCGGCGTGCTGAACAACATGCCGGCCGACGTCATGCGGCTCCTCGGCAGCGGCCGCACGATCGCGGTGGACGTCGCGCTGCCAGGACCCGAGGCGCTGGCGATGGACCCGCACGAGGGCGAGATGCCGTCGGCGTGGCAGCTCGCCCGCTCGTTCCTGCCGTTCGCCGCCGGCGCGCGGCCGCGCACGCCGAGCATCTTCGCGATCCTCGAGCGCACGACGTCGGTCGCGAGCCTGTCGCTGTCGCAGCGCCTGAGCCGCGAGGTGGACCTCTACCTCAGCCCGCCGGTGTCGGGCTTCGGCAGCTTCGAGTGGGCGGCCCTCGAGAGGATCGTCGCGACGGGACTCGAGTTCGGGCGCGAGCAGATCGCGCGCTGGCGCGAGGCGGGCGGCTGGAAGAGCTGAGCGCCCGCGTCAGATCAAGAAACCGAGCGGTCCTTCATTCACTGGTGGCCGGCGAAGCCGGTGCCAACGTCAGTCGGCGATCGGGTGGTCGGGTGTCAGCAGCCTCGAGACCGCGAACACGATCTCGTCGGCGGGCGAGATCCCCGGCGGCGAATCGGGGCTCAGCGAGACCGTCGCCGCGATCGAGAATCCCGTCGTCGGATCGTATGCGGTCGTCGTGTACATCCCCCAGTAGGCCGCCTGCTGCACGATCCAGGGTGTGTAGATGATCGTGCCGAGCCCGAAGTAGCGCCGCGGGGTGTTGCCGCCGAGGCCGACGTTCACCGGCGCGGTCACCTCGGCGTGCGATGCGGGCGACAGCAGCGCTCCGGTTCCGAACGCCCTGGTCCACGTGCCGAGATCGCAGACGTTCGAGGTCAAGGCCGCCCAGGACACGAACGACGGGTTCCAGTAGGTCGAGTCCTCGAACGTCTCCTCGGCCAGCGTGTGCAGGACCGGCAGCTGCGGATCGGCATCGAGCTGAAAGCGCGTGTTGCGCAGCGCGAGGGGATCGAGCACCAGCTCCTGCAGAAGCTGGGCGTAGTCCCTGCCGCCGACCTGCTCCAGGATCGCGCCCAGCATGACGAAGTCGGTGTGCGAGTACTCCCAGTCCTGGCCGGGGTGCGCGAACTGCGGCACCTGGTAGGGAGGGATGCTGCGCGCGATCAGCTCGTCGGCGGTCCACAGGCGCAGCGGGTCGGCTGCGACGTCGTCGGTGAAGGAGACCGGCGTGATGTAGTCGCCGAAGCCGGCGCTCGACGCCGCGAGCATGCGTACCGTCGCCTCCTCGGCGTGCGGATAGCTCGGGTACCACTGCGCGGCCGGATCGCTCAGCGCGAGATGCTCGCGCTCGACCATGCGCAGCAGGACCGTCGTCAGCACCTGCCAGCCGACGCCGCCGATCCGGAAGTGCATGTCGGTGGTCGCGGGCACCCCGGGCGTGGATTCTCCGATTGCAGTCCGCAGGATGGGCGCGCCATCCTGCGACGCCTCGAAGATGACGGCCGCGAGCGCGTTCTCTGCCCGGACGCGCTCGAGGGTGGCCGAGATCGCCGCGGTGGTCGCGGACGGTGGTGCTGCGGCGGGAGCGCACTGCGGCGCGGATGCATCCGAGCAGCCCTGCGCCGCGGCGAGCCACGCGCCGAGCAGAGCCGGGGCGATCGTCGCCATGCGCGAGCGCCGCCTCATGCGTCTCCGGCGCGCTCGGACCGACGACTGCATTCCGGCGTGGCGAGCGAGGGCAAGTGCCGGACGCTAGGTGCGAGGTCGGGGCATGTCAACCGAGGTTCGAGCTCCGGTCGTGTCCTGCACCGAGCCGCGACGTGCGGGGCAGCCGCGCCGCTGGCGCAGCCGGATCGCTCGCGCACGCCCGCCCGGTGGCTAGAGTGTTCACCGTGAATTGCGCCGACGACATCGTCCGCCGCGCGCGCTCCCTCTACGGAGCGCGTCTGCAGGGCCTGTTCGCGTTCGGCTCGCGCATTGCCGGTGGAGCGCGCCCGGACTCGGACCTCGACGTCGCGGTCTGGCTCGACGGATCGTTCCGCCGCCGCGACTCGTGGCTGCCGTGGATCGACGAGTTCGGGGCATCCGATCCACTGCCCGATCCCACCTTCATCACGACGGCCTCGCTCGATTCGCCTCCCTCGTGGCTGCTCGAGGCGGTGCGTGGCGGGGTCGAGATCTGGTTCGACCCGACCGGCGTGCTCGCGTCGCGCCTCGCCGAGATTCGCCGCTCGATCGAGAACGGGACGTACGAGCGGCGGCTCTTCATGGGGCTGCCGTACTTCGCGAGGGCCATGTCGTGACCAACGCGGCGGCGCTGGCGGTCGACTACATCCGGCGAGCGCGTCTGCGCGTTCGGGCCGTCGAGGCGCTGATCGCGGCGGAGGACTTCGCCGACTGAGCTCGACACTCCGCCGCGATCAGCGCTCGTCGTCGCCGCGCTTCGCGGCGACGTTCTCCAGACACCGCGCCACCAGGCACGTCCACCCCTGGAAGCTCGCCCCGAGCCCGCGGCCCGTGTCGCCGTGGAAGTACTCGTGCAGCCTCACCAGCGCCCGTCCGCCGGGATCGGTGGCGAGCGCGCCCGAGTCCGGCTGCGACGGACGCACGCCGCGCGCGTCTGGCAGGAGGAGGCTCGCGAGCCGGCGCGACAGCTCGCACGCGACCTCGTCGAGCGTCATCCAGACGCCCGATCCGGTCGGGCACTCGACGCGCAGGTCGTCGCCGTAGAAGTGCCCGTAGCGCTCGAGCGCTTCGATGAGCAGGTAGTTGATCGGGAACCAGATCGGACCGCGCCAGTTCGAGTTGCCGCCGAACATGCCGTTCACCGACTCGCCGGGCGTGTAGTCGACGCGGTACTCCGCGCCACCGGCGCGGTAGACGAACGGCTCGTCCAGGTGCCGGCGCGACACCGAGCGGATGCCGTGCGGCGACAGGAACTCGCTTTCGTCGAGCATGATGCGCAGCAAGCGGCAGAGCCGCTCGCGCGACGGGATGGCGAGCAGCGTGTGCTTGCCGTCGGGGCTCGTCTGCACGATGCGCGCCGCGAGCTCGGGGCGGTTCGCGACGAACCAGCGCATGCGCTCGGCGAAGTCGGGCAGGCGCGCCAGCACGTCGTCCTCGAGGACCTCGCAGGCGAGCAGCGGCACCAGCCCGACCAGCGAGCGGATGCGCAGCGGCGTCGCGCCATCGCCGTTCTGCAGCTGGTCGTAGTAGAAGCCGTCGCGCTCGCACCAGAGGCCGGAGCCGCCGTGCGTGTTGATCGCGTCGGCGATCGCGACGAAGTGCTCGAAGAACTTGGTCGCCATGTCCTCGCCGGCGGGATCGTCCTTCGCGAGCTCGAGCGCCATCGCGAGCATGGTGCCGCAGTAGAATGCCATCCAGGCGGTGCCGTCCGCCTGCTGCAGCGAGCCGCCGGTCGGCAGCGGCTGCGAGCGGTCGAACACGCCGATGTTGTCGAGGCCGAGGAAGCCGCCGCCGAACACGTTCTTGCCGCCTTCGTCCTTGCGATTGACCCACCAGGTGAAGTTGAGCAGCAGCTTGTGGAAGACGCGCGACAGGAACACGCGGTCGCGCGCGCCGCTCGCCGCCGCCGTCTGGTACACGCGCCATGCGCCCCAGGCGTGCACCGGCGGGTTCACGTCGCCGAAGGCGAACTCGTAGGCGGGGAGCTGGCCGTTCGGGTGCATGAACCACTCGCGCGTGAAGAGCACGAGCTGCTCCTTGGCGAGCTGCGCGTCGATGCGCGCGAGCGGCACCATGTGGAAGGCGAGATCCCACGCCGCGTACCAGGGGTACTCCCACTTGTCCGGCATCGAGATCACGTCGCAGTTGTTCAGGTGCTGCCAGTCGCGGTTGCGGCCGTGCCAGCGCTCGGGCGGCGGCGCAGGCTGCGCCGGATCGCCCTCGAGCCACTGGCGCACGTCGTAGTGGAAGAGCTGCTGCGACCAGAGCAGCGTCGCGTACGCCTGGCGCGCCACGGCACGCTCGTCCGGCGACAGCGCGGCGGGGATGCGCGTCGCGTAGAAGGCGTCGGCCTCGGCGGCACGCGCGGCCACGGTCGCGTCGAAGCTCGCCGGGATCCCCGCGTCGGCGTCGAAGCGCGCCGGGATGCCCGCACCGGCGTCGAGGCGCGCCGGGATGCCCGCGCCGGCATCTGCGGCGCGGTCGCCCCGCACGGCGGCGCCTCCGGCGGTCGGCTCGCTCGTGCGCGCGAGGCGGAGCCGCACGACGCGCGTCTCGCCGGGGGCGAGCGCGAGCCGGTACCACGCCGCGGCCTTGGTGCCCGGGCCGTCCGCGCGCACGGCGTCGGTGGCCCCGTGCACGACGCGGGCGTGGAAGGCGTCCTTCACGTGCGGCGACGTGTTGCGCGTGCCGTGCAGGCGCGCGTGGTTGGTCTCGTTGTCGGTCAGCAGCAGCTCCGGTGCGCCCTCCGCCGTCAAGCAGTGGCAGCCGAGCGCCGAGTGGCTCGTCCGCAGCACGCCCGCGCCGGCGCGCTCGATGCGCGGCTTCGCGTGGTAGCCGTCGCCCGTCCGGCCCCACGCCCACGTGTTGCGGAACCAGAGCGTCGGCAGGAGGTCGAGGTGCGCCGGGTCGGGACCGCGGTTGGTCACCGCGACGCGGATCAGCAGGTCCTCCGGGCTCGCCTTCGCGTACTCGACGACCAAGTCGAAGTAGCGGTCCTCGGCGAACGCACCGGCGTCGGCGAGCTCGAGCTCCGGCTCGTCGCGGCCACGACGGCGGTTCTCCTCGACCAGCCGCGCGTACGGGAACGCGCGCTGCGGGTACTTGTAGAGGCCGCGCAGGTAGGAGTGTGTCGGGGTCGCGTCGAGGTAGAAGTACGCCTCCTTCACGTCCTCGCCGTGATTGCCCTCGGGGCCCGTCAGGCCGAACAGGCGCTCCTTCAGGATCGGGTCGCGACCGTTCCACAGCGCGAGCGCGAAGCAGAGCAGCCCGCGGTCGTCGCTGATGCCCAGCAGCCCGTCCTCGCCCCAGCGGTAGGCGCGCGATCGCGCGTGGTCGTGCGGGAAGGAGTCCCAGCAGGTGCCGTCCGCCGAGTAGTCCTCGCGCACGGTGCCCCACTGGCGCTCGGCGAGGTACGGGCCGAAGCGCCGCCACGACGCGTCGCCGGCCGCGCAGGCGCGCAGGCGCTCGTCCTCGGCGGTCGCCGCGCCGGCGGCGTCGAGACGGAGGTTCGCGGGTCGGTTCATGACGTCTCTCCTCGATGCGTGGAACGCAGCTCAGCGGCCGGCCGGGCCGACCAGCTCCAGGGCGTGTCCGTCGGGGTCCCGGACGACGATGCGCGCCGCGGCTTCCGCCGGCGCGTCCGGCAGTGCGACCACGCCGCGCGACACGAGGCGGACGGGCAGGGCGCGCAGCGCCGCCGCGGCGCGCTCGGGATCGTCGAGCACGAGGCGCGTCTGCCAGTGCAGCAGGTCGTTCGCGCGCAGGTCGTCCGGCGCCGGTCGACCGCCCTCCGGTGCGAGATACTCGAGCAGCTCGATGCCGGGACCGTGCGGTGCGCGCAGCGTGGTGATGCGCAGGTGCGCGCCGGCGACGCCGTTCAGGCGCTCCTGCTCGGGACCGTGGTTGTCGCTGGTGCCGGCGATCCGCATCCCGAGCGTGTCGCGGTAGAGGGCGAGGCTCGCGTCGGTGTCGGCGACCACGATCGCCGTGTGGTCGATGCCGAGGAAGAGCTCGTCGCCCGCGCGGTGCCACCGGGCGGCGCCCTTGTCCGGCGGGAAGGCGAGGATCTCGAGGAAGTGTCCGTCGGGGTCGCGGAAGTAGAACGCCTCGATGCCGGCCGCATCGCGGTTCCAGTCCGGCAGACGCTGCGGCGCCGTCGACGCGTGCCGCACGCCGCTCGCGCGCAGCCAGGCGTAGGCGCGCGCCATGTCGCGGACCACGATCGCGACGTGCTGGAACGCGTGGTCGTTCGCTCGTGCGTCTTCGGCGATCGGTCGCCCGCGCGGCGTCCCGTACTCGGTGAGCGCGATCGACTCGTCGCCGAGCGCCATGGTCGCGACGCGCGCGCGCAGCCCGGGAACGCCGTGGAGACGCTCCCACGCATCCCCCGCGATCTCCACCTGCGCGGTCCTCCGGAAGCCGAGCACGCGCGCGTAGAAGCCCGCCGAGCGCTCGAGGTCGGACACGGTCATGCCGATCGGACCGACCGCCTGCACCGTGCTCGCGGGCGACCGCTCGGTCGCGGGCGCGTGCGCGTCGCCTGCCGGCGCGGGACGCGCGCCCGCACCCGCGAGCGTCGCCGCGAGCAGCAGGACGAGCGCGCGGTGGAGCCGTCGCGTCGGGTCGCGTGGAGACCGGGCTCCGGAACGAGCCGCGACTCGCGCGAGCGCTCTCACCGGCCCCCTCCTGTCGCGCCGCCGCGCGCGCCGCCGCGCCCGACGAGAGCGGTGGCGCCAGCGGCCGCGGCCGGCACGCCGGTGGTCGGCCGGGCGGTGGTCGGCCGGGCGGTGGTCGCGAGGTCGGTGGCCGCGCGCCGGTCGCAGCGGAAGATGCAGCGCGCGGCGCTGGCGGGGTGGTGCAGCTTGGCGCAGGACACGCGCTCCAGCCCGCGCGTCCGCGCGTAGGTCTCGGCGGCGGCGAGCATGCCGAGCAGCGGCGCGCTCAGGTAGATCCAGAACCCGCTCCAGACGTTCGCGGTCGCCGCGGACGCGAGGCTGCGCGCCGGGTTCATGCTCATGCCCGAGAGCGGCGCCTCGAAGGTGATCCACGTCGCGACGAGCAGCCCGGCGACCACGCCCGTCCGCCGGGCGAAGCGGCCGTTCGCGAGCCACAGCACCGCGCTCATCTGCACGAACGAGATCGCGACCTCGGCGGCGAACGCGGTGCCGGCGCCGGCCGGACCGGGGACCGTGGTCGCGAATGCGACCGCCGGGTGCGCGACCAGCATGCCGAGCACGAGCCAGGCGACGAGCACTCCGGCGAGGCCACCCAGGCCCTGCGCGAGCACGTAGGCCACCGCGTCGCGGGTGCCGATCCTGCCGAGGCGGTGGAACGCGATCGTCACCGCCGGGTTGAAGTGCGCACCCGAGCGGCGGCCCCACGGCGAGTACACGAGCGTGATCGCGGTCGCGCCCATCGCGGCGCCGACCAGCGCGCGCCGCGCCAGCGGGTCGCCGATCCGGGTCCGTACGAGCGAGGCCGGGTGCTCGACGAGCACCGTGCAGGCGCACGCCGACAGCATGAACAGCCCGAGCAGCGCCGCCTCGATCGCGTACTCGGGCCAGTGCGCCGGATCCGGCAGCGAGTGAGAGGGCATGGGTGCGGTCACGGGTCCTCCCGTCGTTCGTGCGTCAAGCGAAGGCGAGGACGTTCTTGATGCCGGCCGGGGCGCCGAGCAGCAGGTCGCGGTGCGCCGCGAGCGGAAAGCGTCCGGTGATCAGGCCGCGCACCGCGTCGGGCCAGCGGCGCGTGAAGGTGGCGAGGTCGGCGATCGCCGCCTCGAACACCTCGCGCCCCGCGTTGACCGTGCCGAGCACCACCTGGTTCTTCAGCACGAGGTTGCGCATCAGCAGGTCGGTGTCGATCGACACCGGCCCGCGCCGTCCGGGCACGCCGGTGAAGGCGAAGATGCCGTTCGTGCCGAGCACGCGCATCGCCTCGAAGGCGACCTGCGAGGCGCCGGCCGCCTCGTACACGAGATCGATGTTGCCGACCCGTGCTGCGAGGGCGTCGACCGACACGCGCTCGGCGTCGACGTAGCGGGCGCCGATCGTGGCGACCAGGTCCGCCTTCGCGTTGGGCGCCGCGCCGCGCGAGTACACGGTGGTGTCGAAGCCGGCGTTCACCAGCGTCATCGCGCCGAGCAGGCCGACCGGCCCGGCACCGATCACGACCGCGCGGTGGCAGTGCGCGCGCGCCTCGCCGGGGACGAGGCTGCACGCCCACGGCAGCCGCTGCTGCACGTGCCAGACCTGCGCCAGGGCCTTCTCGGCGATGGTCAGCGGCTCGACCAGCACGGCGACGTCGCGCAGCGCGCGCGGCACGACGTTCATGTAGCGCTCGTGGTCGACCACGAGCTCGGTCATGAAGCCGTGCGCCTCCTTGATGCCGCGCTCGTGGAAGTCGCCGGTGAAGCAGAAGTCCTGCCGCTCGCCGGCGCACGCCGCGCAGTGGTCGTGCGGGCAGGGCCGGCGCACCATCGGCACCACGAGGTCGCCCGGCGCGACGCGGGTGACGGCGCTGCCGACCTCGACCACCTCGCCCAGGCTCTCGTGGCCGATCACCAGGTGCTCGCCGCAGCCGGGCGGGGTGCCGTACTCGAAGCGGCAGATCTCCCGGTCGGTGCCGCAGACTCCGACCTCGAGGATCTTGACCTTGACGTCGTGCGGTTCGCGCAGCGTCGGCTCCGCGAGCTCGACGAGCCGTACCTCGCGGCTCCCGGGATGGACGGCGATGGCTTTCATGCGGGCGATCTCCTGTGTGCTCCGGCGTGTGCGCCTGTCGGGCGGTGTCGCGTTCGCGGCGGCGACGGCGCCGCGACGACGATGGGGGCACGTCGCGGCGCGCGAGCGCGGCCGCGCGTCGGCTTCAGTTCCCGGCGAGGAGGCGGGGCCAGCTCGCGTCGGCCCGCGCGACGTTGCCGGGCACGTCCTGCTCCCACTTCGCCTGGACGTCCTTGCTGTAGTTCAAGTAGAGCCGACCGCCGACGATGCGCCAGGCCTCCGGATCGATTCCGGCGGTGTAGCCCTGCGCGACCGCCCACGCGCAGTAGCCGCCGTACTGCGGCGCGAAGCGCTCGGGATCGGCGACGAACTGCTCGCGGTGCGCCGCGCTCGCGAAACGCCACGTGGCGCCGTGCCACTCGGTGGTGAGCTCGCTCGAGCCCGCGACCGCCTTGCCGTCGGTGAAGTAGGCGACCGGGTCGTAGCCCGCGATCGCGAGCCCGCGCCAGTTGCTCCACACCGGCTCGACGGCGCCGGCCGGCGTCGCGTCCTGCGCGACGGCCAGCACCAGCGCCGCCAGCAGCACCACGTGCCGCGCGTGCGGCCGCACCGCGACGCGCGGGCGGCGCGCGTGCCGGCGCGCCGCCAGACGCGAGAGGTCGTCGCGGCGCAGCCACGCCACGCTCGCGCTGCTCGCGAAGACGACGAGCGCGAGCGCGAACAGCAGCCCGCCGTCGTCCTGCACGACGATGCCGAGCCGTGTCAGGTGGCTCGCGATCGCGCCGCCGATCACGCCGAGCGCGAGCAGCGCGCCGAGGGCCGCGGTGCGCGGCACCAGGAGCAGCACGCAGGCGACGAGCTCCGCGACGCCCGAGGCGATGCGCCCCCAGGGCTCGAGGCCGAGGGTCGAGAAGACGTGGACCGATTCCGGCGCTGCAGTGAACTTGAAGAACAGCGTCTGGAAGAGAATCGCGGCGGCGACGATCTGGCAGAGCCAGCTCAGAGCAGCCCGTCGGCGGTCGAGTTGCATGGCCATTCCTCCTTCGTCTCGCTCCGATGCCGGGCCGCGTGCACCGTTTCGCGCGCCGGTCGGACGCGTCGCGAGCGCCGCGCGCGGCGCACCAGAGCGGCGAGCTCGCGCAGCGATGCCGGCGCGTGCCCGCGCGCGCGGTTCGCACGACCGATCGCGAAGGCGATGCGCCACTGCTCGAAGAGCACGCGGTACGCGTCGCGCAGCGCGCTGCCGGGGTGGTAGACGTGCGTCGCCTCGGCGGTGAGCCCGTTCAGCTCGACGATCTTGAAGCCCCGTCCGGCGCGCAGGTCGGACACCCGCGCGGCGCGCACGTCGTAGCGCCCGAAGTGGAAGCCCGCGTAGCGCCGGCTGATCACGTCGATCGCCTCCTCGAGCGCGGGCGTCCAGGCGAAGGCGCCGTCCTTGAAGACCGCACCCCGGCTGTGCGTGCCGACCTCGACCAGGGTGATCGTCTCGCCGGCGGCGGGGACCTCGTCGCGACGCGCGGCGAAGCGCGCGAGGTGCGTGCGCGCCATGCAGACCGCGCGCTCGTCGTCGAGGATCAGCTCCTCGAGCGTGCGCCGCCCGTCGCCGCACACGACCGGCAGCACCTTCTCGGTGATCGAGACGATGCGCCCGCGCGGCTCGTCGGGGTGGCGCACGTAGAAGATCCCGAACTCGAGGCCGGGGGCGTGCTCCTGGAGGATCAGGTCGGCGTCGCTCGCGGCGAGCGCGGCCGCGAGGTCGGCGGGTCCGCGCGCGAACGCGACGCCGGTGCCGCGCTCGGCGACGTCGGGCTTGAGCACCACGGGGTAGGCGAGGCGGGCGGCGTCGAGGAACTCCTCGGCGGCACGCAGGCGCTCGGCGAGCGCGCGACGGCCGGGGATCAGGGTCGCGCGCAGCGACGCGTCGGGCGAGCCCGCGGCGAGCGCGCGCAGGATCGCGATCTTCGACTCGCCGGCGAACCCGCCGCCGGGGATCGCCGGGTTCGCCGCGGTCGGCAGCGTGAGGCTGCGATGCCGGACGGCGAGCCACAGCACGTACGCGGCGATCGGTACGTAGAGCACCGCGAGCGGCCAGAACTCCCAGCGCGTCAGATGGCGCCAGCGTCCGACCAGCAGGCGTCGGCCGCGGTGCGTGAGCACCACCGGCGCGACGCGGGCGACGGCGATGAGCGCGGCGAACAGCGCCGCGGGCGCGAGCCAGGGACGCCCCGCGAGCGCGGCATCGCTGCCCCGCGCGGCGAGGCTCGCGCCTCCGACCAGCGCCGGAGTCCACAGAGCGGCGGCGAGCGCGAGCCAGGCGACGAAGGTGCGGGTGCGGGTGCCGAGCAGCCCCGCCGCGAAGTAGGTGGGGAGGCGCATCCCCGGCGTGAGGCGCGACAGCAGCAGGACGACGGCGCCGCGCCGCTCGAGCCACGCGCTCGCGCGCGCGACGCGCTCGCGGGGCAGCCAGCGCCGGAACGGCGCGCGCGCCAGCAGCGGGCGGCCGAGCGTGCGTCCCGCCGCGAACAGCAGCAGGTCGCCGGTGAGGATCCCGGCGAAGCACGCGAGGCTGCCGGCGGCGAGCCCGATCGTCCCGCGCGCGACCAGCAGGCCGGCCGCGACGCAGGCCGCGTCCTCGCTGACCAGCGTCGCGAGCGCGAGCAGCAGCAGGGTGAGCGCGACCGATCCGTCGGCCGCGAGCGCGGCGGGGTCGAGGAGCGCGCTCAGCGCGCCCACGCGAGCCGTCCGCGGTGCACGAGGGTCGACGGAGCGACGCCGAGCTCGCCTGAGACGTGGCGTCCGCGCGCGCGCAGCAGCTCCTTGACCAGCGCGTGGTGGTGCACCGTGTGCGACAGCAGGAACTGCAGCTCGCGCCGCACCGACGACGCGCACCACTCGGGCGCGCCGGGCGGCAGGGTCTCGGCCTCGCTGCGCACCTCCAGGGGGGCCGCGCAGTCGTCGTCGGAGATCGCCGCGAGGGCCGCGATCACCTCGGCGTGACGCTCGCCGGCGATCCGCCGGCTCGACTCGACCAGCGGGTCGCGCTCGCGCGCGTCGTAGTCCACGCGGCGCGCGGCGAGTCCGCGCAGGAACGCGCCGTAGAAGTCGAGGCAGTGCCGGAGCTGCGGTCCGATCGCCGCGCGGAAGAGCGCGTCGTCGAGCGTGCTCAGCAGCTCTGCGCCCTGTCGAAGGACCCGGACGTTCGCGTCGGCGGGCAGGGGACGGGAAGACATTCGATCTCTCCTCGGGTGACGGGCACGAAGTGGCGAACGATCGCCGCGCGCGCGTCGCGCGCGAGCTGCTTGCGCTCGCCGCCGGCGACGGGTGCTGCGAGCAGCTCGACGCGCGCGTGGCAGCACGGCAGGGACAGGAGCGCGCGCAGGTGCGGCAGGAACGCCATGTCGCCCCACCAGCAGACGGCGCGCGCCGGATGCGGCGTGCCGGCGGGCGTGGCGTAGGTCAAGGTCGCGACGTGCACGGGCAGCCCCGTGCGCACCGCGGCGGCGAACAGCGGCGAGCGGAACGCGAGCACGCGCGTGCCGTCGCCGGTGGTTCCCTCCGGGAAGACGACGACGCCGGCGCCGGCGCGCAGCCGCTGCTCGAGCAGCGGCAGCACGCGCAGCAGGTCGCGCTTGCGCGTGCGGTCGAGGAACACCGTCCCGACCGCGCGGCAGAGCGGGCCGATCAGCGGCCACGCCGCGACGTCGCGCTTGGCGACGAAGCTCGCGTCGACGGTCGCGGCGAGAACGACCACGTCGAGGTAGCTCAGGTGGTTCGCGACCAGGAGGAACGGGCCGCGCGGCGCCGCACCGCGGCGCTCGATCACGAGCCCGACGATGCGCGCCGTGCCGTGCGCCCAGGTGCGAAAGATCAGCCTGCGCGCGCGCGTTCCCGCCGTGCGCGACGCGGCGCCGGCGAGCGCCGCGAGCAGCAGTGCCAGGCCGGTCGTGGCGGTCCAGAGCGCGAGCAGGAGCGCGCGCGTGGCGCCGCGCAGCGTGCTCACGCCGGGCACCGCACGTCCCCGGCCGGCAGGAAGCGGCGCCGGCTCCGCGCGTCGAGCGCCTCGAGGTCGAACAGCACGAGGTAGTCGATCGTGCCGAAGGCGCGGTCGAGCGCGGGCTCGCCGCAGACGCGCGCGCCCATCGCGAGGTACATCTCGAACAGCCGCGGCACCGCCACGTGCGGCGCCGCGGCGCACGGCTCGAGGGCCGGCCAGCACTGGTAGCCCTGCCTGGGTCGCACGCGCAGCGACGGATCGAGCGCGCCGCGCGCCGCCAGCACGTCGAGCAGCGCGCGCCCCTCGCGGGGATCCTGGCTGGTCAGCGAGCAGCAGCCGAACAGGAAGCGCTTGTGCACGCGCTGCGCGAGCGCGGCGATGCCGCGCCACAGCAAGGAGAGGACGCGCGTGTTGCGGTGCTCGCGCGCGATGCAGGCGCGGCCGAGCTCGAGCGCCGCGCCGAGCAGCGCCGGCGGCAGCGCCGACAGGTCGAACTCGGTGGCGGTGTAGAAGCCGTGCCCGCGCGCCGCGTCCTCGGCGCTCTGGGCGCGATACGTGCCGACGACGGCGTCCGTGCCGCGATCGACGACGATCAGGTGGTGGCAGGTGGCGTCGAACTCGTCCGCGTCGCGCCCGGTGAGGACCGAGCGCTTCAGGCCCTCGCCGAGCTCGAGGTTGAACACCGCGAAGCGGAGCGCCTGCGCCGCGTCGATCTCGGCGGCGCTGGTGGCGAGGCGCGCCACGTAGCGACCCTGCGCGATCTCGAGCCGGGGCGCGGCGGTCGCGTACGGAGGGGTGAGGGCGGACGGTGACGAAGGACGCGCGGGCAGCATGGCTCAGCCTTCCTCGCCGACGCGGCGGATCGCCGCCGGGTCGGCGTACAGCACGAGGAGGTCGCCGCGACGCTCGGCGCGGCCCTCGATCGCGACGGGCTCGGCGACGTACGGCAGCAGCGCGACGTTCACGGGCTCGCCGGCGGGTCCGACGAGCAGGAGCAGGCGCTGGCTGCCGTCGCCCTCGCGCACGCGCAGGGCGGGCGGCACGCCGCCGCTGATGCAGCGTGCGGCGCAGTCGCGGTGCGTCTTGCCGTCGCCCGGGTTCATCACGCCGAGGTGGCACTTGGTGTCGACGATCTCGCCCTCGAGACGCACCCGGCCGAGGTCGACCACCGGCAGCGCGTCGCGTACGGGCGCATCGTGCGCTGCCTCGGCCACCGACTCCGGCGTGACCTCGATCATGGTGTGGCCGCCGCGATAGATCAGCGTGCCGTGCAGCTCGACGGCCTTGCCGTCGAAGCGCCGCGCGAGCTCGGCCGCGCCGTGCTTGCCCGGCGCGACCAGGAGGAGGGAGGAGCGCGTCACGCCGTCCGCCGCCTGGGCCGCTTCGGCGGCACCGGGCCGCGGGATCTCGAGCGTCGGAAACGGCGCCGCGTGGATCGTTCCGCGGAACCTCCGCTCGTGTCCGAACTCGAAGCTCGCCGGCGGCAGCGGCGCGCGGCCGAGCACGACGGCCAGCGGGACCGTGAGCACCACCGTCGCGAGCACGAGCACGGCGCGCCGCGTGCAGCGTCCGATCCGCGGCGGCGGCGCGGGCAGGTAGCCGACGTAGAACTCGTCGTCGTGCGCCGGTCCTTCAGCCACCGCACCCTCCGATGCGCGCCGGCGCGACCGGCGTCCCCGGCGCGTGCGGGCGCGGGTGTACCAGCACGCGACCGCGCACGATCTTGACGTCGAAGGTCGCCACCTTCTCCGTGAACGGCTCGGGCGCGCGTCCGGTCGCGGGATCGTACTGGTAGCCGTGCCACGGGCAGGTGACGCAGCCGTCGATCACCTTGCCCTCGCCGAGCGGTCCGTTCTGGTGGCGGCAGAGATTGGAGATCGCCGAGACCTGGTCGCCGTGGCGGAACACCGCGACCCGCTCGCCGCCGAGCGTCGCGACGCGCGCGCGCTGCGCGGGGATCTCGTCGACCGCGCAGACGTCGACGAAGCCGTCGTCGCCGCCGTCGTCGCCGCGGCCGGAGGCGCGAGCGTCGGCGCGCGGGTCGCGGTGCTCCGCGTCGCGGGCGTGCTCGCGACGTGCGGCGGCGATGTGCAGGCCGATGACGAGCGCGAGGCTCGCGTACACCAGCAGCGCGAGCGGCGGAGCGTGGTCGCCCTGCAGCGCGCCGAGCGAGACGTGCAGGACGATCAGGGCGTAGGCCGCGTAGACCAGCATGTGCAGCGCCTTCCAGACCGGCGGCGTGAGGTTGGCGAGCCAGAAGTCGTGGCTCGTCGCCGCCATCAGGAAGAGGATCGCGAGCGCGCCGAGGCCGAGCAGCTCGAACGGGAACTGGCTCACGCTGGCGAGGCGCGGGTTCGCGACCAGCACGCTCAGCAGCGGGCTCAGGTCACCGAGCGCGTGGAACTGGACGATCGCGAAGGTGCCGTGTGCGAGCGCCAGCAGGAACATGCTCACGCCGAGGTGGCGGCGGTTGTACAGCAGCGGCAGGAACCGCCGGTCGAGCCGGCACAGCGGGCCGATCGACAGGATCACGTTGAGCAGCAGGAAGGCGGCCGTGCCGAGACCGCGCAGCAGCAGCGTCTCGATCGTGACGTTCGGGTCGACCAGCGCGCCGGCGCCCGCGAACAGCGTCAAGTACCCGAGCACGAGCGCCAGCAGGACGAGGTCGTAGCGTCGCTTCTGCGGGTTCCAGCCGACGGCCCGGTAGGCGACGCTCACGGGTGGGCTCCCGCAGCCGCGTGTCCGGGAGGCGCGGCTGCGGCCGGTACGTCGAGCGTGGCGACGACGCGCGCGTGGGCGACGTCGTAGAGCGCGACCCGACCGCGCTGCGTGCGCGCCGGGTCGGGCAGGGTGAAGCGCCGCGACGCTGCGAAGCGTACCGGGCCGAGCAGCACGCTGCCGTCGGGGAGCGGGTCGCCAGTCACGCCGGCGGCGCTCCAGTACGCGAGCAGCTCGGGCGAGCCGGTGGCGCTCCGCACGTCGAGCTCGAGCATCGCCGCCCTCGGTGGGGCGTCCGGCGCACCGTCTGCCGGCGCGGCCCAGCCGATGCCTGCGACGATCGTCAGCCCGTCGTGCTCGGCGCGCGCCTGCCAGGTCACGGTGAGCGGTGCGCGCGGCGCGTCGCCGAGCGCGCGGGTGAGCGCGGGCGAGGCCGACGACGGCAGCGGCGCGCGCGCGAGCAGCGCGAGCGTCACGCCCGCGGGAAGCAGCAGCGCGAGCGCGGCGAACGCGTGGCGGTGAGCTCGGCGGAGCGCGCGCGTCATGTGCGTGCTCCGGTGCGGCGTGCATCGTCGGCCCGCGCGTCGCGCTGCTCGGCGATCCCGTGTCGCGCGGCGAGCCAGCGGCGCGCGAGCAGCGGCCACAGCGCGGCCGCACCGGGGAAGATCAGGGCGCGGAAGCCGGGGCTGCCGGTCGCCGCGGAGGGGTCGAGGCGACCCACGCCGAGGGTCACGAACGCGAGCGCGAACACGACCCCGACGCCGAGGTAGGCGCCGGCGAGGGCGAGCAGGGCTTCGGCGAGCTGGGTGTCCACGTCGTGCGACCTCTGCCCGCTCCGATGCCGGGGCGCGCGCACGGTTTCTCAGCCGGGGCCGATCGCGAGCGCGGCTCCGCTCACGGCGCGCGCCGCGGGCGAGACGAGGAAGGCGATCACCTCCGCGACCGCCGCGGGGTCGGCGAGGCCCGCGTGTGCGGACACCGGCAGCGCGGCGCGGTTCTGCGGGGTGTCGATCGGTCCGGGGAGGACGCAGTTGGCGGTGACGCCGCGACCGCGGCACTCGCACGCGATCGCCTCGGTCATGCGCAGCAGCGCCGCCTTCGAAGCACCGTACGCGGCGGCACCGGGTGCGGCGACCAGCGCGTCGCGGCTCGCGACGGTGACGATGCGTCCGCGGCCCTGCGCGAGCATGCCGGGCAGCACGGCACGGCACGCGAGCAGAGCGGTGCGCAGATTCGCGCCGAGCAGCACGTCCCAGGTCGCGAGGTCGTCGTCGGCGAGCGTCCGCCCGGCGCGGTACGCGCCGACGGTGTGCACCAGTGCATCGACGCGGCCGAAGCGCGCGAGCGCACGATCGACGACCGCCCGCCAGCCGTCCTCGTCGGCGAGATCGAGCCCGCCGAGCAGCAGAACCTCGTCGCCGGCGGCGGCGCCGTGCGCGCGCTGCAGCTTCTCGAGAGAGCGCTCGACGAGCACGGTGCGGTCGCCGCGCGCGCGCAGCGCCGCCGCGACCGCGACGCCGAGGTTGCCGGCAGCTCCCGTGATCAGGACGACCTGTGTGCTGGGCATGGCTCGGATGCTCCTCCGCGGGCTTCGATGCGCGGCGCGCGTCGCGGTTACGCGCCGCCGCGCGCGACGCGACGGCGAGCGGCGATTCGCCGGCGAGCGAAACCGCAGCGCGTCGCCGGCCATCGGAGGGTCCGAGCGAGGAGAGATCGAGCATGGGCGAGCACTTGGACGTCATCGTGATCGGGTCGGGAGCCGGCGGCGGTACGGTCGCGCACCGGCTCGCCCCTTCGGGCAAGCGGATCCTGATCCTCGAGCGCGGCGAGGCGCTGCCGCGCGAGAAGGACAACTGGGACCCGCGCGCCGTTCAGGTGGAACGCCGCTACGACCCGCGCGAGACCTGGCACGACGGTGCCGGGAACGCCTTCACGCCCGGCGTCAAGTACGTCGTCGGCGGCAACACCAAGGTGTGGGGCGCCGCGACCCTGCGGCTGCGGCCCGCCGACTTCGGCGAGGTGCGCCACGAGGGGGGGCTGTCGCCGCGCTGGCCGATCTCCTACGACGAGCTCGAGCCGTACTACACCGAGGCCGAGCACCTGTGGCGCGTGCGCGGCGCGCGCGGTGTCGACCCGACCGAGGGCCCGTCGTCGCAGCCCTACCGGCACGCGCCGATCCGCCACGAGGCGCGCGTCGAGAAGCTGCTGCACGATCTCGAGCGGCGCGCCGGCGTGCGGGCCTGGAGCTTGCCGCTGGCGCTGCTGCTCGACGAGACCCGGCCGGGCGGCGACGCCTGCATCCGCTGCGACAGCTGCGACGGCTTTCCCTGCCTGGTGCGCGGCAAGGCCGACGCGCAGACCATCTGCATCGAGCCGGCGCTGCGCTACCGCAACGTGACCCTGCGCACCGGCGCGCGCGTCACCCGCCTCGCGACCACGGGCTCGGGACGCGCGGTGCGCGCGGTGCACGTCGCGCACGACGGTGGCGAGGAGGAGTCCTACACCGCCGACGTCGTGGTGGTCGCGTGTGGTGCGGTGAGCTCGGCGGCGCTGCTGCTGCGCTCGGCGAGCGAGCGGCACCCGCACGGCCTCGGCAACGGCTCGGGGCACCTCGGGCGGCACTACATGGCGCACCAGAACTCGGCCGTCTTCGTGCTGTCGCGCGAGGAGAACCGCTCGGTGCTGCAGAAGACCTTCGCGATCAGCGACTGGTACCACGCGGGCCGGGGCGAGGCGTTTCCGCTGGGCCTCATCCAGCCGCTGAACCGCACGCCCGCCGTGCTGCTCGAGCACGCCCCGCCGGGCATCGACGGGCACGACGCGGCCCACCTCGCGTCGCACTCGCTCGAGTTCTGGATCACCACCGAGGACCTGCCGCGCGACGAGAACCGCGTGCGCCTCGGCCGCGACGGCGGCATCGTGCTCGACTACGCGCCGAACAACACGCGCGCGCACCGGCGACTCGAGACGAAGCTCGCCGAGCTGATGGCGCGGGTCGAGGGTGACGGCTTCTCGCCGGAGCGCCACTTCCGCGCGCAGCGCATGCCGGTGTCGGTGTGCTCGCACCAGTGCGGCACGATGCGCTCGGGCGACGACCCGCGCACGTCGGTGCTCGACCGCGACTGCAAGCTGCACGAGCTCGACAACGTGTACGTCGCCGACGCGAGCTTCTTCCCGTCGAGCGGTGCGGTGAACCCGACGCTCACCATCATCGCCAACGCGATGCGCGTCGCCGACCGGATCCGCGAGCGGCTGTGATGTTCCATCGACGTGGCGACACCGGCCGACGTGGCGGCTCGACGCGCCGCCGAGCCGCATGGTATCCGCCCCCGCCAGCCGACCAGCCGACGACGCGATCCCCGTGACGAGCGAGCCAGCCGACAGATCGCAGCAGACGACCGACGACGCCGCGCTGCGCGCGATCGTCCAGGGCGTCGAGGCGGAGACCGGCGACCGGTTCTTCGCCTCGCTGGTCCGCCATCTCGCCTCGGCGCTCGACGTCGCGTACGCGTTCGTGACCGAGCTGTCGGCCGACCGCCGCCGCTTCCGCACGCTCGCCGTCTGGGGCCGCGGCGGCTACCTCGAGAACTTCGAGGTGCCGGTGAAGGGAACGCCGTGCGAGGCGGTGCTCGGCGGCGAGATGTCGCACCACCCCGAGCGTCTGTGCCAGCTCTTCCCCGAGGACCTCGGGCTGCTCGACTGGCGCGCCGAGAGCTACTGTGGCGTGCCTCTGCTCGACCCCGCGGGCGCGGTCGTCGGCCACCTCGCGATCTTCGACGACCGGCCGATGCGCGACGGGCCGCGCGGCATCGCGATCATGCGCATCTTCGCGGCGCGCGCGCGCGTCGAGATCGAGCGCCTGCGCGCGGCGGCGGCGCTGCGCGAGGGCCACGAGCGCCTCGCCGGGATCCTCGACTCCGCGATGGACGCGATCGTCACCTTCGACGACGGGCTCGTGATCGAGCTGTTCAACGCGGCCGCCGAGCGGACCTTCCGCGCGCCGGTCGCGGACGCGCTCGGGACGACCGTCGAGCGCTTTCTCGGCGACGACTTCCGGCGCGCGCTCGCGGCGTCGACGGCGGCGAGCCGCGACGGTGACGCGGCGCGGGCCGTGGCCTGGCCGTTCGACGGGCTGGTCGCGCGCCGTGCGGACGGCGACGAGTTCCCCGTCGAGTCGACCCTGTCGCACGTCGTCGTGGGCGGACGCCGGCTCTACACGCTGATCCTGCGCGACGTCGATGCGCAGCGCCGGGCGCGCGAGGAGCTGCGCCAGCTCAACCTGCAGAACGAGTACCTGCAGGAGGAGATCAAGGCGACGCACAACGTCGACGAGATCGTCGGCCGGAGCAGGGCGCTCGACGCCGTTCTCGAGCAGGTGCGACTGGTCGGCGCGACCGACTCGTCGGTCCTGCTGCTCGGCGAGACCGGCACCGGCAAGGAGCTGGTGGCGCGCGCCGTGCACCTCGCGAGCGCGCGCCGCGAGCGGCCGCTGATCAAGGTGAACTGCGCCGCGCTGCCGGTGGGGCTCATCGAGAGCGAGCTGTTCGGGCACGAGCGCGGCGCCTTCACCGGCGCGCAGGAGCGTCGCATCGGACGCTTCGAGCTCGCCGACGGCGGCACCATCTTCCTCGACGAGATCGGCGAGCTGCCGCTCGAGACGCAGGTCAAGCTGCTGCGCGTGCTGCAGGAGCGCGAGTTCGAGCGTCTCGGCGGACGCCGCACCCTGCGCGTCGACGTGCGCGTGATCGCGGCGACCAATCGCGACCTGCCGAAGGCGATCGCCGAGGGCTCGTTCCGCCAGGACCTCTACTACCGCCTGAACGTTTTCCCGCTGCGCATTCCGCCGCTGCGCGAGCGCGGCGACGACATCCCTCTGCTCGTGCAGTACTTCGCGAGGCGCTACGCGGGCAAGATCGGCCGGCCGATCGCGCGCGTGCCGCGCGAGACGATGGCCCGTCTCGTCGCCTACCCGTGGCCGGGCAACGTACGCGAGCTGGAGAACGTGATCGAGCGCGCGGTGATCCTGTCGACGGGGACGGACCTCGAGGTGGCGGCGGAGCTGCTGCCTGCGATCGCCGCACCGCCGGGCCCGCCGCTGCTGCCTGCGATCCCCGGACGGGCGGGCGCGGTGCTGCGCCGCGCACCCGCCGGGATCGCGACGCCCGCCTGGCACGGGGACGCCGCCGCCGTCCCGTCGTCCGCGTCGCAGCCCGAGCTGCCGCCCGGGTCCGCGCTCGGTGTGCCCGCGGACGCCGAGCCGCAGTCTCTCGAGGCGATCGAGCGCGAGCACATCCTCGCGACCCTGCGCGACACCGGCTGGCGCATCGACGGCCCGAGCGGTGCCGCACGCGTCCTGGAGCTGAACCCGAGCACGCTGCGCAGCCGGATGAAGAAGCTCGGGATCCGGCGGAGCGTCGACGGCGCGTAGCGGACGTGCCGGCCGACGGCCGGCTGCCCGGGGCCGTCGAATCGTTCGTGGGCGCATGGTAGGCTCGCCGCCGACCTTGGACCCCGACCCACAACCCCGACCCTCTCTCCGCGCACCGTCTGCCGACGCCTCGCGCCGCCGCCCGTCGACGGGAGGCTCTTCGTGAGCATGCTCGTCGTCGCCGTGGCGGTCCTGGTTCTGATCGGCACGCTGCTCGCCCTCGCCGAGGCGTCGCTCACCCGCGTGAGCCGCGTGCGGGCGATCTCGCTCCGGCAGGAGGGACGCCAGAACGCGGTGCTGCTCGAGAAGATCTCGAGCGACCTGCCGCCCTATCTGAACGCGATCTACCTCGCCGTGCTGCTGGTCCAGAACGGCTCGGCGATGCTGGTCGCGATCCTCTCCGAGCACTATCTCGGCGGGCTCGGCATCGTGCTCGTGTCGATCGTCTTCACCTTCGTCTACTTCGTGCTGGTCGAGGCGATGGGCAAGACGTTCGCCGTGCTGCACAGCGACCGCGTCGCGCTGCTGCTGGCGCCGCTCGTGTGGCTGCTCGCCACCGTCCTCGCGTGGCCGACGCGCGTGCTGATCTGGATCGCCAACGTGCTCCTACCCGGCAAGGGCCTCGAGCAGGGGCCGTTCGTCACGCCGAACGAGATCCGCACCATGGCGGAGGTCGGCCACGAGGAGGGGGCGATCGACCAGGCAGAGAAGGAGATGATCGACTCGGTCTTCCACTTCCGGCAGGCGGTGGCGCGTCAAGTCATGGTGCCGCGCCCCGACGTGGTCGGCATCGACCTCGCGAGCTCGCTCACCGTGGCGCACCAGCTCTTCGTCGAGCACGGCCTGTCGCGCATGCCGGCGTTCCGCGGCGACCTCGACGCGACCGAGGGCATCGTGCACGCGAAGGACCTGATGCGTGCGCAGCAGGGCGCGCCGGGCATGCGGCTCGTCGACATCATGCGGCCGGTGCACTTCGTCCCCGAGTCGAAGCGCCTGGTCGATCTTCTGAAGGAGATGCGCGAGCACAAGTTCCACATGGTGCTGGTGGTGGACGAGTTCGGCTCGGTCGCGGGTCTGGTCACGCTCGAGGACCTGCTCGAGGAGCTGGTCGGCGAGATCGCCGACGAGCACGACGTGGACGACGACGAGGTCGAGGATCTCGGCGACGGCCGCTACCGCGTCGACGCGACGCTCGCGATCGCCGAGCTCGGTAGCCTGCTCGGCCTCGAGCTGCCGCGCGAGCGCTGGAACACCGTCGGCGGTCTGATGTTCGGCCTCCTCGGCTCGATTCCGACCTCCGGGCAGAGCGTGGTGTTCGAGAACCTCCGCTTCACCGCCGAGCGCGTGATGGGCCGCCGCATCGTCAGCGTGCTGATCGCGCCGGAGCCGGTCGCGGCGGCGCGCAACGCCTCCTGACGCCGTCGCGCGCCGCCTCGCCACGACGCACCGTGGCCGCTCGCCTGACGACAGCGCAGGTCGACGCGCGACGATGCGCGCGTTGACTCGGCGCGTTATAGGGGCCCCGTGAACCGCGAGCGCATGGTCGCCGCCGTCGCGGACGGCACCTGGGACGTGGTCGTCGTCGGCGGCGGGGCGACCGGCCTCGGCGTCGCCGTCGACGCGCAGACGCGCGGCTACCGGACCTTGCTGCTCGAGCAGTACGACTTCGCCAAGGGCACGTCGTCGCGCTCGACCAAGCTCGTGCACGGCGGCGTGCGCTACCTGCAGCAGGGCAACGTGGCGCTGGTGCTCGAAGCGCTGCGCGAGCGCGGCCTCATGTGCCGCAACGCGCCGCACCTGGTGCACGACCTCGCCTTCGTCGTGCCGCGCTACCGCTGGTGGGAGGGGCCGTTCTACGGCGTCGGCTTGAAGCTCTACGACCGCCTCGCCGGCAAGCTCAACATCTCGCGCTCGCGCATCCTCGACCGCGAGAGCACGATCGAGCGCATCCCGAACGTCGAGACCGAGAACCTGCTCGGCGGCGTCATGTACCACGACGCGCAGTTCGACGACGCGCGCATGGCCGTGGCGCTCGCGCAGACCGCGCACGACCACGGCGCGGTGCTGGTCAACTACATGCGCGTCGACGGGTTCACCAAGACCGACGGGCAGATCGACGGCGTCCGCACGGTCGACCTCGAGAGCGGCCACGCCCACGCCGCCCGCGCGAAGGTCGTGATCAACGCGACGGGCATCTTCGCCGACGACGTGCGCCGCCTCGACGACGGCGCCGCCGAGACCATGCTGTCGCCGAGCCAGGGCGTGCACCTGGTGCTCGACCGTGCGTTCCAGCCGAGCGACACGGCGATCATGGTGCCGCACACCGACGACGGCCGCGTGCTGTTCGTGATCCCGTGGCACCAGCGGGTGCTGGTCGGCACCACCGACACGGCGATGCCGCACGCAGAGATCGAGCCGCGCGCACTGCCCGAGGAGGTGGACTTCATCCTGCGCAACGCCGGCCGGTATCTGGACCGCGAGCCGACGCGCGCCGACGTGCTGAGCGTCTTCGCCGGCCAGCGGCCGCTCGTGCAGCCGCTGGCGAACGGCGGCGGCGGGCGCGGGCGCACCAAGTCGATCTCGCGCGAGCACTCGGTGCTCGTCTCGGACGCCGGGCTGGTGACGATCGTCGGCGGCAAGTGGACGACCTACCGCAAGATGGCGCAGGACACGGTCGACGACGCGGTCGCGGTCGGCGATCTGAAGCCGCGCGCGTGCGTCACCGAGAAGCTCCGCCTGCACGGCGCGATGCCGCACGACGACCCGCGCACGCCGCACGCGCCGCACATGCAGATGTACGGCACCGACGCCGAGCTGGTGGAGGCGTTCCTCGCCGACGACCCCGCACGTCGCGAGCCGATCCACCCGCGGCTGCCGTACGTGCTGGGGCAGGTGAGCTGGGCCGCGCGCCACGAGATGGCGCGCACGGTCGAGGACGTGCTGTCGCGCCGCACGCGCAGCCTGCTGCTCGACGCGCGCGCCGCGATCGAGGCCGCGCCGCGCGTCGCGCAGCTGCTCGCCGCCGAGCTCGGGCGCGACGACGCGTGGGCCGCGGCGCAGGCGACGGAGTTCGCGACGCTGGCGCGCGGGTACCTGCTGTAGGAAGGCACCCGGGCGCGGCGGCGCTCGGTCACATGGTGTCCTCGGGATCGGCGCGGGCGCATGCAGCAACGACAAATGTCGACACGCGGCGCTTGCTCGGGCGATGCCACGGGCCTACTCTTCGCGGCATGGCGGACGTCTTGACCATGCTCGACGAGCTCGCGCGCGGCCAGGAACGGCTCGGGCAGCACGTCGACACGCTCTCGCAGAACGTCGACCGCCTCGTCGCGGGGATCTCGATCCTCGGCCAGGACATTCGCGAGCAACGCGCGGAGATCCAGGAGCAACGCGCGGAGATCCAGGAGCAACGCGCGGAGATCCGCGAGCACCGCAAGGAAGCGGGCGAGTTGCGGCTGCTGATCGGCCGCGTCCTCGATCGCCTCGATCGCCTCGTGGAAGGCGAGATCGCCGACCTCCGCCGCCGGATCGAGCGTCTCGAGCGCCACTGAGCAGCGACACGCTGCGCAGCGTCCGGCTGCTCGCGGCGCAACGCATTGCGTAGAACGCTGCTCGTGCACCCGTCCGAAGCTTCGCCTGCGCCCGACGGCGAAACGTCGCGCGGCCCGGGACGCTGGCCGGCGCGGCGCATCGCCGCGTGGGCGGCTGGTCTCTGCGCGACGGCGGTCGCCGTGGTGCTGCTCTCGCGTGTCGACTGGGCGGCGCTCGACGCCGATGCGATCGGACCGTGGGCGGGCTTCGCGCTGGTGTGGACGGCCGTGGTGGCGGGCGCGACCGGCTGCTTCCTGATCGCGCGCAAGCTCGGACGCCCGGTCGCGCAGCGCTTCGTGTCGGGCGACAAGCTCGCCGCGTTCGACGAGAAGTTCGCCGGCCGCGGCATGCTGGCGACGTTCCTCGGCGTGCTCGCGATCCGGCTCTTCGCGCACGGCTCGTTCGACATCGTGAGCTACGCGTGCGGGCTGATCCCGTTCACCCTGCCGCTCTTCCTGATCGCGAGCGGCATCGGCGTCGTGCCGAAGGCGTTCGCGTTCACGTACCTCGGTGCGAGCGCGGGGGAGCGTCCGGGCTGGCTCGACGGCCTGATCCTGGTGGGCACGCTCGGCATGCTGCTGCTGGTGCCGCTCTGGTGGCGCTCGCGCGGTCGTGCGGGACGGCCCGTGCCGGTCGGAACCGCCTCGACCCCGAACGACGCCTGAGCGCCGGCGGGGCGGCGCCGCCGGCACGAACGTGCCGCGCGTCGCCGCCGCGTCGCCGGCGGCGGCGTCGTCGCGCCGTGAAATCAGCACTTGCGCGAGGAACGGCGCTTGCTGCACGTCCATGCGGGGGATGCGGCCCATGACGTCGACACGGCAAACTCTGAGACGGACGCTGCCGGCGCTCCTGTGCGCGATCGCACTGGAGCTGGCCGGCGCGTGCGCGGCGAGCGCCGTGCCCTACGACGTCGTCTACGTTCGCCAGCCGCGCTTCGGTGACACGACCAACACGACGTGGCCGGAGGTCTTCCACCCGGCGCGCATCGATCCGGGCGCGGACCTCATGCTGCTGCACCCCGACGGCTCCGCGGAGGTGCTGGTCGCGGGCGGCGTCGGCGCGGTGACCGATCCGTTCGTGTCGTTCGACGCGCAGTGGGTCTACTACAGCTACTTCCCGGACGCGCGTGAGCAGGCCGTCAACTACCAGCGTGGACTCTTCTACCAGGGCGCCGACGTCTACCGCATCCACCTCGCGACGCGGCGAATCGAGCGCTTGACGTTCGGCGAGTTCACGCCGAACACCGGCGCGGGCAACTTCGACGAGTCGAACCCCGTGAACCCCACGCCCGGCCACGACTACCTCGGCTACGGGATCGTCAACCTCGGTCCGGCACCGATCGCCGGCGGCAAGATCGTCTTCACCAGCAACCGCAACGGCTTCGCGCCGCCGAAGGGCTTCACCAATCCGACGCTGCAGCTCTTCGTGATGGACGAGGACGGCGCGAACGTGACGCAGATCGCGCCGATGAACGTCTCGAGTGCGCTGCACCCGACGCCGCTCGCCGACGGCCGCGTGATGTTCTCGACGCACGAGTCGCAGGGCCTGCGCGACAGCCGCCTGTGGGGCATCTGGGCGATCTGGCCCGACGGCCGCAAGTGGGAGCCGATCCTGAGCGCGTTCCGCGACGCGCAGGCGTTCCACTTCATGACCCAGCTCTCGGGCGGCGACCTGGTGGTGGTCGACTACTACAACCTGAACAACAACGGCTTCGGCACGCTGTACCGCCTGCCGCTCGAGCCGCCGGCGGGCGAGCCGCGCTTCCACGGGCCCATGGTCGCGGACAACCCGCCGATCGCGCGGACGGTCGGTGCCGGCTTCTCGTACCCGTTCCAGATGCCGTTCACGCCGCGCGGCCTGCACTCGATCACGCCGTTCACGCACGGCGACGACGAGGCGGCCCCGGTCGGCGCGGGGGGCGCGCGGGTCGGCAAGTTCACGCACCCGTCCGCGGCGCCCGACGGCGACCTGCTCGTCGTGTGGACGCCCGGCCCGGCGAACGACCTCGCGCGTCCGACGACGATCCCGTACTACGACGCGGGCATCTACGTGCTGCCCGACGGTGGACCGATCGCCTCGCCGTCGGAGCTGGTGCTGCTGAAGAACGACCCCGCGTTCAACGAGGCCTGGCCGCGCGCGGTCGTCGCGTATCGCGACCTGCACGGCGTGGACGAGCCGGCCGAGCTGCCCTGGCTGCCGAACGACGGCAGCGTGCACGAGACCCTGCCCGCCGGCACGCCGTACGGGCTGGTCGGCACGAGCAGCTTCTACAAGCGCGAGAGCTTCCCGGGCTTCGTGCAGCCGTGGTCGAACACGTTCGACGGGCTCGACGTGTTCAACACGATGGAGAACGGTCAGAGCAGCAACTGGCTCACGCAGGGGGCCGATGCCGGCAAGTACAAGAACGCCGACGTCTGGGCGGTGCGCCTGGTGGCGATGGAGCCCGGCACGCACCGCAGCTACGGGCCGAACGGCGGCCCGAGCGGCGGGCAGCTGTTCTCGAGCCACGCCGGCGAGCGCCTGCGCATCCTCGGCGAGATCCCGCTGCGCAAGCAGAACCCCGACGGCTCGCCGCTGCTCGATCCCGAGGGCAAGCCCGACACGAGCTTTCTCGCGCGCATCCCCGCCGACACGCCGTTCACCTTCCAGACGCTCGACCGCGACGGCCTCGTGCTCAACATGGCGCAGACCTGGCACCAGGTGCGTCCGGGCGAGATGCGTGCGGACTGCGGCGGCTGCCACGCGCACGGCCAGCTGCCGCTCGAGTTCGAGCAGACCGCGGCCGGCAAGCCGGGCTTCGCGGTCGTCGACCTGACGCAGGGCACGGTTCCGCTCCTGACGCGCGACGCGCAGGGCAACCCGGCGACGCGCACGGTCGCGGGCGGCGTGGTCGACGTCGAGTTCTTCCGCGACATCCGCCCGCTGCTGCAGCGGAGCTGCGTCGCGTGCCACACGAAGAACGTCGCGAGCCCGCCGGGCAACCTGGTGCTCGACGACCTCGCGCTCCACGACGGCCTGCCCGGCGACTACGCGCGCCTCGCCGACGACCAGGACGCGCGCTGGGGCTGGCAGCCGATGGCTGCCTGGAACGGCGACGGCATCTGGCGTCAGACCAACGCGAGCCGCTACGTGCGCATGTTCCAGAGCCGCCGCAGCCTGCTCGCGTGGAAGGTCTTCGGCCGCCGCCTCGACGGCTGGAGGAACTCCGACCACCCGACCGAGAGCGTGCCGGGCGATCGCGCGACGTTCCCCGCCGGCGCCGACACCAACGCCGCGGACCTCGACTTCGTCGGCTCGATCATGCCGCCGCCGGACAGCGGGGTGCCGCCGCTCAGCGACGACGAGAAGATGACGATCGCGCGCTGGATCGACCTCGGCGCGCCGATCAACGGCGGAACCAACGGCACGTCGCCGTGGGGCTGGTTCCTCGACGAGGTGCGCCCGACGCTCGAGCTGAGCCTGCCGCGCGCCGGGGCGAGCGGCGAGCCGCTGGCACGCATCCGCGTCGGCGTCGCCGACGCGAACTCGGGGATCGAGCCGGGCTCGCTATCGCTGGTCGCCGACTTCGCGGTCGCGGGACGGGCGGCCGGGCAGGAGCTCGCCGACCTGCTGCTGCCGCTCGGCGACGGAGTGTACGAGATCGCGCTGGTCGAGCCGATCGCCGAGCTGCGCGAGGGCCACCTCCTGGTGCAGGTCGCGGACCGGCAGGGCAACTGGACGCGCGTCGACCGTCGCTTCTCGATCGGCGACGCGGGTCCGCCCGGGTCACCGTGCGCGCCCGCGCCGCTCGACTGCGCCGCCGCGACGCGTGCCAGCGTGCGCTTCGACGCGAGCCCGCGAAAGCTGGTGTGGACCTGGACGGCGCCGCGCCTCGCGACCTCGGCCTTCGGCGACCCCGCCGGCGGCGGGACGGGCTTCGCCCTGTGCGCCTACGACGGCGACGACGCGCCGGTGTTCGCCGCCGCGGTGCCCGCGGGCGGCTCGTGCAACGGCAAGCCGTGCTGGACGCCGCTCGCGAACGGTGGATTCCGCTACCGCGGCGGCGCGGCGCTCGCCGCGGGCCTCGCGCGCCTGGTGCTGAAGCCCGCGAGCGGGGCGCAGGCGCGCATCCGCGTCGAAGGCGCGGGCGCGTCGCTCGCGTTGCCCGACCTGCCGCTCGCGGCGTTGCCGGCGACCGTGCAGCTCGTGCGCACCGACGACCCGGCGTCGTGCTGGCAGGCGAGCTTCGCCACCGCCAGGCGCAACGTGCCGCAGGCCTTCCGCGCGAGCCTGCCGTAGCGCGCCGGTCGCGCCGTGCCCCACGGCGGCCGGGGCCGCCGCGGTCGGCGCCGCACATGAGTTTCCGCGCTCGGCGGCGGACATCGCTCCCACGCCGTCGCTTCCGCGGCTTTCCGGCGCGAGGATCGCGACCGGAATCGAAGTGAAGCACGGCCCGGTGGGATTCGAGGTCGCGGAGCCGAGCGCGATCGCGTAGGCTAACCGCCTGTGCGGGTCTGGCGAGCGCTCTGTCTGGCGGTGGTCGCGGCGGTCGTGCTCTGGGCCGTCGCCGGCGCGGGCGCACTCGGGCGCCCGACGCGGCCGAACGTGCTGCTCGTCTCGATCGACTCGCTGCGCGCCGACCACCTCGGCACCTACGGCTATGCGCGCGACACGAGCCCGACGATCGACCGCCTGGCGCGCGAGGGGGTGGTCTTCGAGACCGCCATCTCGTCGGCGCCGTGGACCATCCCCGCGCACGCGACCATGCTCACCGGTCTGCCACCCGAGGTGCACGGAGTCGTCAGCGCGCGACACCGTCTCGCACCCGACGCGCTGTCGCTCGCCGAGGTGCTGCAGCAGGCCGGCTACGACACCGTGGCCTTCGTCTCCGGACCTACGGTCATGGCGCAGTACGGGTTCGACCAGGGATTCGCGCGCTTCGACGAGAGCATGGCCGAGCCCGACCGGCACAAGTCGTCCAAGGGCATCACCTCGCCGGGGCTCGTCGCGCTGGTCGACGGCTACCTCGAGGGCTGGGACGCGGCCGGCCGCACGGCACCGTTCTTCGTCTTCCTGCACATGTGGGACGTCCACTACGACTACGCGCCGCCAGCGCCCTTCGACCGCATGTTCGACCCCGACTACCAGGGCGACGTGCGCGCCGACGACTTCGAGCGCAACCCGCGCATCAACCCGAAGATGGCGCGGCGCGACCTCGAGCACGTACTCGCCCTGTACGACGGCGAGATCCGCTACACGGACGAGCACCTGGGACGGATCGTCGCGCGCCTCGAGGGGCTCGGCGTGCTCGACGACACGATCGTCGTCGTCACGAGCGACCACGGCGACGAGTTCTTCGAGCACGGCATGAAGGGCCACGCGAAGACGCTGTTCGACGAGGTGCTGCACGTGCCGCTGGTGATCCGCCATCCCCGGAGCATCGCGCACGGCCGCCGGGTCGAGGAGCAGGTGCGGCTGATGGACGTCGCGCCGACGATCCTGGGGCTCGCGCGCGTGCCGGTGCCCGCGGCGTTCGGTGGACCGGGGATGCTGCCGCACCACCGCTTCGCCGACCTGACGCCGTTCATTGCCGGGCGTCGCGCGACGGCGCCGGTTCCGGCGCTGCCCGCGTTCAGCGCCAACTCGGTGCTCGGCCTGCAGCAGTCGCTGCGCACGCAGGAGGCGAAGCTGATTCGCCTGCAGAACCAGCCAACGGACGCCGTGATGACGCGTCTGTTCGACCTCGTCGCCGATCCCGGCGAGAAGACCAATCTGGCCAAGTCGCGCGAGCGGCCTGCATTCGCCGGCACGCTGGAGCGCAAGCTGGCGAGCTGGCGCGACGACACCGGCCACCAGGGTGGCCACGCCCTCGCGCTGCAACCGACGGCGACGCACGAAGCGCGGCTGCGCGCGCTGGGCTACGTGCAGTAGCCGCACGCGACGCCGCGTCGCCGCGTCGCGCCGGCCGCAGCCGCGGCGCCGCGCGCGCCTTGCGGAGCGAGGCGGAATCGGAGGAGAGAAGGGGCGATGTCCTACCCGCACCTCTTCTCTCCGCTGCGCATCGGGCCCGTCGAGGCGCGCAACCGGATCGTCTTCGGCGCGCACTTCACGATGTTCTCCGAGCCGTCGTCCGTCTTCGGCGAGCCGGGCTTCTTCGGCGACCGCCTCGGGCGCTATCTCGCCGAGCGCGCGCGCGGCGGCGCCGGCGTGGTGATCGCAGGCCAGGCGCAGGTCCACCCCACCACCGCCTACCAGATGCAGAACAACGCGAATGCCTGGGACGCGGCGGCGGTGCCGCACTTCCGGCGCTTGACGTCGCGCGTGCGTGCGCACGGTGCGCTCGCGTTCCTGCAGCTCGCGCACAACGGCGGCGTCAACCAGGGGCCGTGGTCGAAGCTGCCAGCGTGGACCCCGTCCGCCGTCGCGAACTCGATGGAGGCGCCGAAGGTGCTCGAGGAGCACGAGATCGCCGAGCTGATCGAGCACTTCGCGCGCTCGGCGGCGAATGCCGCGGCCGGCGGCTTCGACGGCATCGAGGTGCACGGCGCGCACGGTTACCTGATCCACGAGTTCCTGTCGCCGAAGAGCAACCGGCGCACCGACCGCTGGGGCGGCAGCCTCGAGAACCGCATGCGCTTCGCCGTCGAGGTGCTGCAGGCGGTGCGGGCGGCGGTGGGACCGGACGTCGCGGTCGGGATGCGCCTCGTCGGCGACGAGGAGTCGCGCACGCCGGGCGACGGCGCGCTCGGACCCGACGACGCGGCGGAGATCGCGACGCGCCTCGAGGCTGCGGGGCTCGTCGATTTCCTGAACGTGAGCGTCGGCATCTCGGGCCTCGGCATGGTGCGGCCGCTCTACGTGCCGCATCTGTGCGGCACCTACGCGTCGGCGCGCGTGAAGCAGGCGGTCGAGCGCACGCCGGTGTTCGCCGTGCACCGGATCCTCGCGCCCGAGGAGGCGGAAGGCGTGCTGGCGCGCGGCGAGGCCGACGCGGTCACCCTGGTGCGCGCGCTGATCGCCGATCCCGAGTGGCCGAACAAGGCGCGCGACGGGGCCGGCGCCGCGATCCGCTTCTGCACGGGCGTCAATCAAGGTTGCTACGGCAACCTGACGCAGGGGCTGCCGGTCACCTGCGTCACCAACCCCGCCGTCGGTCGCGAGGCGGACCTCGGCTACGGCACGCTCGTCGCAGCGAGCAAGCGCAGGCGCGTGGTGGTGGTCGGCGGCGGACCGGCGGGCCTCGAGGCGGCGTGGGTGGCCGCGGCGCGCGGCCACGAGGTGATCCTGCTCGAGCGTGCGACGCGCCTCGGCGGCAAGATCCCGCTCGCCGCGACGCTCCCCGGCCGCGAGGAGGTCGCGGACCTCGCCGCGTGGCGCATCGGCGAGTGCGGGCGGCGCGGTGTCGAGGTGCGGCTCGGCGTCGAGGCGACCGCGCAGTCGGTCCTCGCGCTCGATCCCGGGGCGGTGGTCGTCGCTACCGGTGGACGCGCGACGCGCGACGCCGCGACCAAGGTGCACCCGATGCCGGTGCCCGGGTGGCAGCGGGCGAACGTGCTCGACCACGAGGAGGCGCTGCTGCGCTGGACGACGCTCGGCCCGCGCGTCGTGATCCTCGACGCGGTCGGCTTCATCGAGGCGATCGGCCTCGGCGAGCTGCTCGCGGCGAGCGGCCGCGAGGCGACCGTCGTGACGCCGCTCGCGGCCCCGCTCAACCTCGATCGCGAGACCGCCGGCTACGCGCTCGCCCGCGCCGTGCAGGCGGGCATGCGCTGGCGTCCGAACACCGCGCTCGGCGCGATCGGGGAGCGCGAGGTGACGGTGGTCGACGTGCTCGCGCGGCGTCCGGAGACCATCGCGGAGGTCGACCACGTCGTGATCCGCACGCACGGGCTGCCGTGCGACGAGCTGTACTTCGCGCTGCGCGGCAAGGGTCCCGAGGTGATCCGCGTCGGCGACGCGGTGGCCGTGCGTCCCGCGGACCGCGCGATCTTCGACGGGCACCAGGCCGGCCGCCGCGTGTAGGTGATGCCCGCCGGCCGCGTGTCGTGCGCGCGGAGGAATGCTGCGTGCAGGACGGGTGTCGTCTGCGATACCCGTCCGTTGCACCGGCGTGCCCCGCGCCTGGATCGGCCGGCGCTCTGTGTGCGCGGATGCGTCGCGAACCAGGCTCCTACGCGGACTGCAGCAGGGCCTGCAGCGCCGCGAGGTCGATCGGCTTCACGAGGTGGTGGTCGAAGCCCGCCGCGTGGCTGCGCTGGCGATCCTCGCTCTGGCCCCAGCCGGTGAGCGCGACCAGCAGCACGCCGTCGAGCGCCGGCAGCGCGCGCACGCGCGTCGCCACCTCGTAGCCGTGCATGCCCGGCATGCCGATGTCGAGCAGGATCAGCGACGGGCGGAAGTGCTGCAGCGTCGCCAGCGCCGTCGGACCGTCGTTGGCGATCACGACGTCCGCTCCGAGCATGCGCAGCAGGACGCCGAGGCTCTCGGCCGCGTCGGCGTTGTCGTCGACGATCAGCACGCGGCGCTCGGGCAGCGAGCCGGGACCGAGGCCGTCGGCGAGGGCGTCCGTGGACGCGACCGGCGAGGGTGCGAGCGGCAGCGCGACGACGAACTCGCTGCCGCGATTCGCGCCGTCGCTGCGCGCCTCGACGCGCCCGCCATGCAGCTCGACGATCCTCCGCACCAGCGTGAGGCCGATGCCGAGGCCACCCTGCGCCGACGCGAGCGTGCGGTCCACCTGCGTGAACAGGTCGAAGACCCTGGGCAGCATGTCCACGGGGATGCCGACGCCGTCGTCGCGCACCAGGATCACGACCTCGCCGTCGCGGCGCTCGACCGCGACGCGGATCCGCCCGCCGCGCGGCGTGTACTTGGCCGCGTTGTTCAGCAGGTTGCCGATGACCTGCGCGAGCCGTACGGGGTCGGCCTCGAGGAAGAGGCGCTCGTCGGGCAGCGCGACGTCGAGCTCGTGGCGCCCGGCGTCGATCAGCGGGCGGCTGGTCTCGATCGCGGCGCGCACCACCTCGGCGACCGGCACCAGCTCCGGACGCAGCTCGATCTTGCCGCGCGTGATGCGCGATACCTCGAGCAGGTCGTCGACCAGGCGCACCATGTGATTGACTTGACGCTCCATCATCGCGTGCAGGCGGTCCGCCGTGGCCCCGGACGCGCCGGCCACGCGCAGCGCGTGCAGCGCGTTGCGGATCGGCGCGAGCGGATTGCGCAGCTCGTGCGCGAGCGTGGCGAGAAACTCGTCCTTGCGCTGGTCGGCCTCGCGCAGCGCGTCCTCGACCTCGCGCCGCAGCCGCGCGAGCTCGAGCCGCGCGGCGACCCGCGCCACCAGCTCGCCGGCCGAGAACGGCTTCACCAGGTAGTCGTCGGCGCCGCGCTCGAGGCCCTCGACCTGCGCCTCCTCGCCCGCCCGCGCCGAGAGCAGGATCACCGGGATCCCGCGCGTACGCTCGTCGGCGCGCAGCTCGCGCAGCAGGCCGAAGCCGTCGAGGCGCGGCATCATCACGTCGGAGAGCACGAGGTCGAACGGCCGCTCGCGGAGCGCCGCGAGTGCGGCCTCACCGTCGGGCACCGCCTCGACGGCGAAGCGCTCGCTCAGGAGACCACGCACGTAGTGCCGCATGTCGGCGTTGTCGTCGGCGAGCAGGATGCGCGCGCGGCCGTCGTCGTCGAGCGGGGTGCCGAGACGGTCGTCCGCGGCACCGCCGGCTGCCCGCGTGGGCGTGTCGGGTAGCCACCGCAGGGCCTCGCCGACGTAGGCGCGCGCCGCCTCGGTGGGGTGTGCCGCGCGCGCGCGCGTCGCGAGCTGTGCCGGGTCGAGGTGCGCGTGGCCGCGCGGCAGCTCGACGCGGAACGTCGTGCCCCGGCCCGGCGTGCTCGTCACGCGCACCTGGCCGCCGTGCAGCCGCACCAGCTCCTGCACCAGGGCGAGGCCGATGCCCGTCCCCTCGTGCGTGCGCGCGGCGACGCCCTCGACGCGGCGGAAGCGGTCGAAGACGTGCGGCAGATCCTCGGACGCGATGCCGCTGCCGGTGTCGTGAACCTGCAGGACGAAGAGGCCCGGCTGCTCGCCGAGCTCGACCCGGATCGCGCCCGCGAGCGTGAACTTGAACGCGTTCGAGAGCAGGTTGAGGACGATCTTCTCCCACAGGTCGCGGTCGACCCAGGCCGGCTCGGCGAGCGGCGGACAGTCGACGCGGAACGCGAGCCCGGCGCTGTCGCAGGCCGAGCGGAAGGTGCTGGCGAGGTCGGCGGTGAACGTCGCCAGCTCGGTCGGCTCGAAGCTCGCCCGGATCCGGCCGGCCTCGATCCGAGAGAAGTCGAGCAGCGTGTTGACGAGCTTCTGCAGGCGGAGCGCGTTGCGCTGCAAGAGGTCGAGGCGCTCGCGTTGCTCCGCGTGGCCGGTCGCGCGCAGCTCCTCGATCGGTCCGAGCATCAGGGTCAGCGGGGTTCGGAACTCGTGGCTCACGTTCGAGAAGAACGCGGTCTTCGCGCGGTCCACCTCGGCGAGCGTCTCGGCGCGGCGGCGCTCCTCCTCGTACGCGTGCGCCCCGGCGACGGTCGCGGCGAGCTGAGACGTCACGAGCTCGAAGAAGCCGCGGTAGTCGTCGTCGAACGGCCGGAACGGGTTCAGGCCCGCGACCAGCACGCCCGAAGGACCCGTCTCCCCCGAGCGCGCGATCGGCACGGTGACGACCTGCTGCGGCGGGCACTCCCAGGGACCGCTCGGGAGGGTCGGCGCGATCGCGGAGGGGACGTCGAGCACGCGCGTGCGCTGGCTCTCCAGCACCGCCGCGATGGGCCACGGCGAGGAGGTCGCGTCGAGCGCGAGCGTCTGCGCGGCGATGCAGTGGTCCGCGGCGAGGCCCGCGGTCCCGACCAGATCGACGTGACGTCCGTCCGCGGCGAGCAGGTAGAGCAGCGCGAACGGGACGTCGCGCGCGTCGCTGTCGAGCGCCGCGGCGGAGAGCCTGCAGGCGTCGGCGACGGTGCGCGCGTCGGTGGCCGCAGTCGACAGCTCGCGCAGCAGCGTGACCCGGCGCTCGCCCAGGATGCGCGCGGTCTCGTCCGTGTTGGCGCAGAAGATGCCGCCGGTGCCGCCTTCGTCGTCGGGGATCGGGCTGTACGAGAAGGTGTAGTAGGTCTCCTCGCGGTAGCCGTGGCGCTCCATGATCAGCAGCAGCGCCTCGTCGTACGTGCCCTCGTTCTTCCGCAGCGCGGACTCGGCGCGCGGCGCGATCTGGTCCCAGATCTCGCGCCAGACCTTCGCCGCAGGCTGGCCGAGCGCCGCCGGGTGCTTGCCGCCTGCGATGGAGCGATAAGGATCGTTGTAGAGGTTGATCAGCTCCTCGCCCCACCAGACGAACATCGGCTGGCGCGAGGTGAGCAGGATGCGCACCGCCGTCTTGAGGCTGCGCGGCCAGCGCGCGGCCGGACCGAGCGGCGTGCGCGACCAGTCGTGGCTGCGGATGCGCTCGCCCATCTCCCCGCCGCCGAGCAGGAAGGCCGTGTCGAGGTTCGGGGATGGGTCCGAGGTGATCGCCATGGTTCGACGGTGCGCCGCCAGCGAGCGTGCCTGCTTCGTCGGCAGGATACCACGGAGCGTGCGGGAGAGAATCGACCTCAGCCCGCCGCCCCGAGAAACGCGAACGCCGCGCGCATCGCCTGCTTGCCGCCGCTCGCGAGCACGTCGCCGTGCGACATGATCACCCGTTCGAAGTCCCAGCGCAGGATGTCCGCGAGCGAGCGGCGCGCCGCCGCGCGGTCGCGGATCCCGAGGCGGACCACGCGGTGCGGGCCGAAGCGTCCGGTCGCACCGACCAGCCAGTGGAAGAGGCGCGCCTCGTTGCGCGCGCCCGGCGGCAGGTGGAAGGCGAGGTCCGTCAACAACAGGGTGCGTGACGGCGGGTGCAGGAACACCACCTCGTTCATCAGCGGCGCGCCCTCGAACAGGCGGCGCGGCAGCACGCCGTCGAACGGTAGTGAGCTGGTCTCGTGCAGCACGTGCTGGAAGCGCAGGTCCTGGCGCTTCTCGGGCAGGCCGGGCGCGCCGACCAGCACCGCCTCGGGATACGCCCGCGCCCAGTCGCCGAGGTAGAAGTGGTGGACCTTGCTCGGGCCGACGAGCCAGCGCACCCGTCCGAGCGCGTCGAGCGCGGCGCGCGTCGGCTCGTCGAGCGCCACCGGCGAGTGCACGAAGAGGTCGCCGTCCGGCAGCCGGATCACGGTCATGCGGCAGCCGACGTCGCCGACGACGAGCTTGAGCGGCCGCGTCGCGATCCAGAGGTCGTCGTCGAGCCTGGTCAGGGAGAACGCGGGCACGGCGCGGATCCTCGCTGTTCTTGCCCGTGCCGATCAAGCATCATGGGCGACGTTCTTCTTTCGCAGCGTCGACTGGTCGTTCCTCGGGGGTCGGGAACGCACGATGAGCTGGTCGGTTCGCACCAAGGTGATGTCGGGGTTCGCGGCGGCACTCTGGCTGCTGCTGCTGATCGACCTGCTCGCCGTGACGAGCGCGCGGCGGCACCGTCAGACGGTCGCCGGCCAGATCGAAGCCTACGAGGTGCTCGACGAGCTCGACGGCCTGCTGCAGCTTCTGCAAGACGCCGAGACGGGCCAGCGGGGCTTTCTCCTCACGGGCGACGAGCGTTACCTGGCGCCGTACTCGGCCGCGGTCCCCGAGGCGGAGACGCGGCTCGAGACGTTGCGCGGTAGCGTCGGTGCCGGACAGCGCGCCGGCGTCGACGCGCTCGCGTCGCTCGTCACGCAGAAGCTCGCCGAGCTTCGCGACACCGTTGCCCTGCGGCGCGAGGCGGGCTTCGAGCGCGCCCTGGAGGTCGTCGGTACCGGCGAGGGAAAGCGGTTGATGGACGAGATCCGCGTGCGGATCGCGGACATGAAGCGCACCGAGCGCGAGCAGCTCCTGGCGCGCGGCGCGTCCTCGGAGGCCACCTCGCGGACCGCGACCCTCGGCATCGTCGCCGGCAGCGTCCTCGGTGCCGTCTGTCTCGTCCTGGCGCTCATCCTGCTGAGCGGGGAGGACCGGCGTCGCGCGGCCGCGGAGAGCGCGCTGCGGGCGTCGCACGACGCGCTCGAGACGCGCATCGACGAGCGGACGGCGGCGCTCTCGCTCGCCAACCTGAAGCTACGCGAGGAGATCGAGCAGCGCACGGTGGCCGAGCGCCACGCCGACGAGGCGCGCGACGCACTGGCACGCAGCCGCGACGAGCTGGTCGACATCCTCGACCGGCTCGACCTCGCGGTGCTCACCGTCGCTCCCGACGGGCGTCTGACCTTCGCGAGCGACGCCGCCGTTCGGCTGCTGGGCGGCGCGAGCGACGCCGTGAAGACGTGGGACGAGCTGCTGCCGATCTCGGGAGCCGCGAGCCAGACGCTACGTGAGGCGCTGGTCCGCGGGAGCGGTGCGGAGCGAATCTCCGGGCGAATGGACATCGGCGGCCGCCGGCTCTGGCTCGACATCGAGGTCCTCGACGACGCGCGCGACGATCGCGACCGGCTCGTCGTCGTACGCGAGGTGACCGATGTCCACGACATCGACGCCACCGAGCTCGCCGATCCGCGCTTCCACGGCCTCGTCGGCCGGGGGGCCGCCATGCAGCACGTGTTCGAGCAGATCCGCGAGGTCGCCGCGGTCGACTCGACCGTGCTGATCGAGGGTGAGACGGGCACCGGCAAGGAGCTCACGGCGCGCGCGATCCACGCGCAGAGCGGCCGTGCGAGCGGCAGGTTCGTCGCCGTGAACGTCGCGAGCCTCACCCGCTCGCTCCTCGCGAGCCAGCTCTTCGGACACCGGCGCGGCGCCTTCACCGGCGCGGTCGCGGATCACGCGGGCTACTTCGAGGCGGCGCACGGCGGAACCATCTTCCTCGACGAGATCGGCGACGTGCCGCTCGAGATGCAGACGTCGCTGCTGCGCGTGCTGCAGGAGCGCGAGGTCGTCCGCTTGGGCGATACCGGCGCGCGGCGTGTCGACGTGCGCGTGGTCGCGGCCACCCAGCACGACCTCGGGGCGGAGGTCGCAGCCGGCCGCTTCCGCGCCGACCTGCTGTACCGGATCCGGGTCGCCCGGGTGCATCTGCCGCCGCTGCGCGCGCGGCGCGAAGACATCCCCGCACTGGTCGCCGCCTACCTGGCGGCCCGGCCTGTCGCCCCCGGTGCGTCGCGCGTCGAGCAGGTGGAGGACGACGCGATGGCCGTGCTCTACGGCCACGGCTGGCCCGGCAACGTGCGCGAGCTGCACGCGGCGATCGAGTACGCCTGCATCCACAGCTCCGCGGGCATCCTGCGCGCGCGCGATCTGCCGCCCGAGCTCGCGCGTACGGTCTCGCCCGATGTCGATCCCGGGCTGGCGAGCCCGATCCTCGCGGTGCTTGCCGGCAGCGGCGGCAACCGGAGCGAGGCGGCCCGGCGCCTGGGCATCAGCCGTGCGACGTTCTACCGGAGGCTTGCCCGGATCGCGTCCGCGGTCCGGCCGGGACCGCGCGACCGTCTCGGCTGAGACACCTGTCTCGGCGCGTGAGACGGTCGGATCGTCTCACCCGCGCGCCGTCAGCTGGGTACGCTCCCCGCAGAACGGGCTCCTGTCCGCCCCGCTCTGCTGGCGCGGAAGTTGCCAGGTCCAAGGGCGGCGGCGCACGGTCGAGCCGGGGGCACCGGGGTGCGGCAGGCGGCGCCAAGGGGGGATCGAGATGACACGACTCGGAATTTTCGGCGCTTCGCTCGGAGCGAGCCTGCTCCTGCTACTCGGCGACATCCCGGCCGCGACTGCGAGCCAGTGCATCCAGGGCTGCAAGGTTCCGTTCTCCGCCTGCCTGGCGAGCCTCAAGGTCGACAAGCATGGGTGCCAGCAGGCGTGCGAGGTGGACGTCCCACCCGGGCCGGAGCGAGGTGCGTGCCTGGCCGGCTGTGCGGCGACCGCGGGCGAGACGCGACCTGGCTGTCGCGAGGATCTCCGGATCTGCCGCGCGCAGTGCATCGCCGCGCCGATCGCCTGCCGGACGTCCTGCATCGATACGGCGCTCGCCTGCCGGGGCGTCGTGCGCGCCGCGGCCAGGCAGTGTCGGGCCGACTGCCGGGCCGCCTTCATCGCGGCCGTGGACGCGTGCGTCGCGGCGGGCGGCGACACCGGCGACTGTCGCGAAGCTGCGGGGGAGGCGCAGGCGCTGTGTCTCGACGGCTGTGGTGAAGCGCTCGCGGCCGGGCTCGACGCGTGCGGCTCCGGCTTCGAGGTTTGCATCGCCGCCTGCACGCCGGCCGACGGCGACGACACCGCGGACTGAAGGCGGGAGGCGATCGGTTTCGGCGCTTCGTGGCGCGCCGTGCGGCGCGGGGGGACGGACGAATGCGAGCTTCGGTCATCGGCATCCGAGGAACCGGTGCGCTGGCGGTCGCCGGCACGGTGCTGCTCCTCCTCGTCGCGCGAGACGCGGCGGCACTCGAGGCGCGTTTCGACTACGGCTGCGAGCCGCGCACGAGCTGGTGTGGCGACTTGACCTGCACCTTCGACGCGAGCGAGTCCCAGGGCGCAGTCGCAGGGTATCGCTGGTACCTTCAGCGCCGCCTGGTCGAGGATCGCGAGACCGAGACCTTCATTCGCACCGGCGTGCTCGTGACGCACACGTTCACCAGCGTTCGCTGCCGTAGCTACACCTACTCCGCCACGCTCGAGGTTCTCGACGCGGTCGGCAACCGGCATCTCCTCACCAAGAGCATCAATCCGTCGCGTCGTCTCGGCGACCCGACCCCGAGCCCGACGGCGGCGTCGACCCCCGCTCCGACCGCGATCCCCACCCCCGTGGCAACGGCGAGCGAGCCGGTCGTCCTCATCCGCACGACGAGCCTCGTGCTGCGTGACGACGCGGTCGCGCCGCTCGACCCCCGAAAGCGCCGCATGAGCTTCCGTTCGAGCGCTCGCAAGTTGAGCCCGAGCGGCGTGGTCGTGCCCTCTCCCGGTACGCCGCAGGCGCCGACGGTGAGCGGGGCGACCGTCGTGGTCTATCGTCCCGGCGGCACCCCGGGCGACGCGCGCACCCTAGCGCTCCCGGCGTCGAACTGGGTGGAGGTCGGCACGGTAGCCGATCCCGGGTACCGCTACGCCGACGTGCGCGGTCTTCTCGGGCCGATCCGCCGCGCGACGCTGCGCGCGGGCAAGCTCGAGATCTCCGGGCAGGGCGAGGGCCTCCATCCGCTCGCCGGGGCCCCGCAGGGCGAGATGGCCCTTCGGTTCGAGCTCGGTGGCGGTCTGACGATGTGCGCCGCGGCGCCCGCGCGCGAGCCCGCCGCAAGCAACGACGATGCGTCACGCTTCGTCGCCGAGCCGCACACACCGGCGCCGCTGGTCTGCCCGGAGGTACCTTGACGGAATCGCGCTCGCTCACCCCGCCTCGGGCAGCGTCGGCCGCGCGGTGCCGGTGGTGCAGAAGCCGAAGTCCTGCGACGTCGCGCCGATGGCGAGCGTCGCGACCCAGTCCGGTAAGGTCACCTCGACCTGCTGGCCGCTGCGCGCGACGGTGCCGTTCCACGCGGTCGTGATGGTGGTCGCGGCTGCGAGGCGGAAGCGGAGCCAGCGCGGCTTGCGCGGCGTCGTGCCGGGGTTCGTCACCGCGATTCGCGCGCAGTAGCCGGTCGACCACGACGACTGGATCACCACCGACGCGCTCAGGCCGGTGGGCGCAGCGGTCGCGCTCGGCACGGGGCTGGGCGTCGCGGTCGGGGCGGGTGTGCGCGTCGGCGTCGCGGAGGGGCGCGGCGTGGGGGACGCGCTCGGGCGTGGCGTCGGCGAGAGCGTCGGCCGCGGCGTCGGGGTCGCGGTCGGCCTCACGCTCGGCGTCGGCGTGGCTGGCGCCGGTGTGCGGGTCGGTGTCGCGGTAGCGGTCGGGCGTGGCGTCCCGGTCGGCGCTGGCGTCGCGGTCGGTCCGGCGCCGGGCTCGCTCCCCGCCACCAGCACGCCGTCGACGTACAGCGTCACGCGCGTCGTCGGCGTGAACTGCGTGCGCGACGCGGCATACGACCAGTCGTCGCGCTCGTCGTACGCGGACCAGTCGCTCTTCGCGACGCGGAGCTGGACCTCGCCGCTGCTGACGCCCGGGGCGAGCGTGCCGGCGCCTGCGCCGAAGCGCAGCTCGAGGTAGGCGTCCGCGCCCGGTCGCGCGGCCGGCAGGCGGACGATGCTCGCGCTCACGTTGCCGCACCCGACCGTCGCCCAGTCGCACCACCAGCTCTGCGCCTGCGTCCCCTCGGCGGTGAACCAGTAGCGCGCGGCGACCCGCGACAGCGCGATCGGCGTCGTGCCGCGGTTCACGACCTCGAGGTGCGGCTTCAGCTGGTTGTCGGTCGGGGTGGTCGGATCGCCGACCCGGTGCCGCGCCTCGAGCGACGACGGGGCCGGCGTCGGGCACGTCGTGCACGGGGTGGGCGTCGGCTTCGGCGTCGGCGCCGGCGTGCGGGTCGGTGTCGGCGTCGGACCCGGGGTGCGCGTCGGACCCGGGGTGCGCGTCGGACCGGGCGTCCGCGTCGGCCCGGCGACGTCGAGCGGGAACAGGATCGACGCGTGCGCGACGCCGGTCTGGTCGACGCCGCCCGCGAGGTACGAGCGCTTGTCGTCGTCGATCGTGCGCCAGTCGTCCTTCAGCAGGCCCCCGGTGTCGCTCGAGTTCGGGTTCCAGCTCCAGAACGTCCAGTGGCCGCCATCGGCGCCGGTGCCGAGATAGCGCGTCAAGCTGTCGAGCCACTGGCGGTCGGAGGTCGTCTGCAGCTTGCTGCCGAACTCGCCGAGCAGCACCGGTGCGACGTCGTCGCGATGCAGGTATCCCCAGAAGCGATCCCACACCGCCGGCAGGTTGGCGGGATAGGTCGGGTCCTTGAACCATACCTGCTCGAAGAGGCTCGCGGGGTAGTCGTGCGACGAGTAGACGAGCCGGTTCGGGACGTTCAGTCGTACGGGATACTGCCCGGCGCCCTCGAGGTTGCCGCCCCACCAGGTGCAGGTGGCACCCTGGCCCGACGTCGCGACGCCGCCCGGGCCCCAGCACTGGACGCCCTCCACGATGATGAGCCAGTTCGGATTGACGGCGAGGATCGCGTTGCCGGCGCGCTCGGCGGCGAGCCGCCAGTCGGTCGCCGGGTTGCCGCAGCCCCAGCACGCGCTCTGCGCGGCACCGCCCTCGCTGTGCGGCTCGTTGTGCAGGTCGGCGCCGATCACCGTCGGGTTGCCGGCGTAGCGCGCGGCGAGCATCTGCCAGTCGGCGATCCACACCGACTCCGGCGTCGACGCGGTGTACCAGAGCGCCGACTGACCGCCCGCCTCGGGGCGATGGCGGTCGAGGATCACGCGCAGCCCCACCTGGCCGGCGTAGGAGATGATCTCGTCGAGCACGCCGAGCCCGTCCTTGCCCTGCAGCGGCGCGTTCTTGCCGCCGCCGAAGTCGACGTTGGGGCGCGTGCCCGGCTCGAAGAGGTCGTTCGAGTACGGCAGGCGCAGCGTGTTGTAGCCCTGCGCCGCGATCTGCTCGAGCATGTCGCGGTAGTCGCGCGTCCAGAGGCCGTGCGGCGCGTAGTCGAAGGTCTCCATGCCGAACCAGTTGACGCCGGCGATGCGCACCTGCGCGCCGTTCTGGTCGCGGATCGCGCTGCCGTCGGTGTGCCAGTAACCGGCGCCCGCGGCGACGCTGGTGCGCGGCACGAGCACGAGCGTCGCGACTGCGGTGACGAGGAGCGGGACGAGCAGGGCGCGCGCGCCGTGGCGCGGGCGGTCGGTTCGGAGATGGGTCACGTGGGTTGCCTCCTTCGGGCTGGCAACCGGAGCCGACGCTTGACGTGGTGGTAGGCGGGGGGAGGACGCGGGAGAAGAGGGCGCTCCGGTCGATCGTGCGCTTTGCGACCGATTCCCTATCCGGGTCCGGGTGACGGCACCAGACGGATTCGTCCGCGCGCGAGCCGGGCTCGTGGTCTGTAGCGGATGCGCGGTGTGGACGCCGTGTCACGCGCGTTGCAGGATGCCGGCGTCCCCGACAGAATCCGACCCGCCGTCGCCAGCGCGCACGGCGAGGAGCAGGGATGACGAGCGGAGAGCGACCAGAGACGCAGGACGTGTCCACGGCGAAGCGCGGCGGTACGGGCGGGACGCTCGTGTCGTTCGCGCCGTGGATCGCCTACTGGATTCTCGCCGGCAACGTCGACCTGCGCGTCGCGCTGCTGGTCGCGAGCGCGATCGCCGCACTCAACACGCTGCACGCGATGCGCGGTGGCAGCGCCCCGAAGGTGCTCGACGTCGGCTCGGCGGTCGCCTTCGCGTTGCTCTTCGTGACCGCCTTCGTCGCCGACCAGGCTCTGCTGCAGCGCTGGATGCAGCCGCTCGCCAACGGCGCGCTGTGCGTGATCGCGCTGCTCTCGGTGCTGGTCGGTCGGCCCTTCGTCCTGCAGTACGCGAAGGAGGAGGCACCGCCCGAGATCTGGCACGAGCCGCTCTTCCTGCGCACGGTGAACGTCATCACGTGGGTGTGGATCGCGGCGTTCGCGGTGATGACGGCGTCGTCGGCCTTGCCGCCGCTGCTCGATACGAGGTCGAGCCTGCAGGACGAGACGCACGTGCTGAGCACGCTCTTCTACTGGGTCGTGCCCGCGGTCGCGCTCGCGGGCGCGATGCTGTTCACGCGCTGGTATCCCGAGCGCGTGCAGCGCGCCCTCGCCGCTTCGTGAGCGCGCGCGCGCTCAGGCGTCGCCGTCGAGCGCCGCGCACGCGGCGATCGCGTTGACGTTCGCGAGCCGCGCCCAGCGCGTGGGGTCGAGCTCGGGGCTCATCTGCGCGTTGGCCGAGACGACCACCGAGCGCTCGCCGTCGAGCGTCGCAGCCATGAACTGCGTGTAGCCGAAGATGTTGCCCGTGTGGCCGTACAGCGTCCCGCACTCGGTCTCGTAGCGGAAGATGCCGAGCCCGGCGGAGTTGGTGCCTGGGCCGGGTGGATCCGAGCTGCCGCCCGGGAAGAACGTGAGCTGCGCCGCGCGCGCGGCGCCGCCGAACAGCTTGCCGCCGGCGTAGGCGCGCGCGAAGCGGTTCAGCTCGAGCGGCGTCGACACCACGCCGCCCGAAGCCCACGTGTAGCCCGCGGCGACGATCTCGCTCTCGTCGTCGGGCGGCAGCGGCGGGCGGACCTCGTAGCCGTGGATGAACGGGCGCGGCATGCGGTAGCCCTCGGGCAGCGAGCTCTGGCGCATGCCGAGGCGGCCGAAGACGCGCGATCCCAGCTCGCGCTCGTACGTGTGTCCGCTCGCCGCCTCGACCATCAGGCCGATCAGGATGTTGTCGGTGTTCGAGTACGCGTAGCGCGAGCCCGGATCGAACTCGAGGTCCTCGTCCGCGACGTACTCCACGAGCTGGCGCGGCGGCACGGGCTTGCGGGGAAAGGCGACCAGCCGCTCGAAGAAGTCCTCGCTCGTCGTGAACGACGGCACGCCGCTCGTGTGGTTCAGCAGCTCGCGCAAGGTGACGTCGTCCCAGTCGGGATTGAAGCCCGGCAGCAGCCCGCCGATCGTGTCGTCGAGCGACAGCACGCCGCGATCGACCAGCGACAGCGCGACCGCGCCGCTGAACGCCTTCGCCACGCTCGCGACGCGCATGTGGTCGCTCGCGCGCATGCGCCGGTTCGAGTTCCGGTCGCCGATGCCGGCCGCGTAGACCTGGCGGCGGCTGCCGATCTGCACGATGGCGATGGCGCCCGGAGGACCGTCCGGGGCGGCGACGAGCTCGTCGAGCGCGTCCTGCAGCGCGCTCGGCACGAGCTGCGCGGTCGCGGTGCTGAAGAGAAGGGTGAGCAGTCCGAGCACGAGCCCGGCGGTGAGCTTGGTGAAGCGTGAGTGGTGCACGCGCCGACGGTACTTGCGTACGGAGCTGGGTCAAGACGTCGCCGTCGCCGGCGCCCGTTCCGCTACCGCACTTGCGCGGTCACCCGATCCGTGATCGACGACCGCACCGATGCGCAACTTTGTGCTTCTCGTCGTCGTGGTACTCGCGTCCGGTTGTACCTCGGTCGCGGTGAAGCCGGTGAGCTGGGCGCCCGACGCGGGCCGCAACGTGTGCATCAAGGAGAATCCCGTCGTGGTCGACCCCGACCTGCTGCCGGCGATCCAGGCGGCCCTGGTGCGCAACCACGTCGCGGGCGTGACGTTTCCCTGCAAGGACTTCCAGGGCGAGCATCCCGAGGTCCTCGCCGCGCCCGAGCCGATTCCCGCGGGCTGCGACTACGTTCTCACCTACGTCGGCTTCGTCTGGTGGGACATCGCGATGTACCTGCTGCGCGCCGAGTTCCGCGTCCAGGACCGGAGCTATGCCGAGGTCGGTTTCGGATCGTACGCGCTCTCCGGGCACGGCGGCCTCGACCTCAGCAAGTTCTCGAGCACCGAGAAGAAGGTCGGCCCGGTGCTCGACGACATGCTGCGCGGCGTGTCGCGCTGAGCGGACGCCTCTGGCGCGCTCAGCGGGCGCCGGCGTGCTCAGCGGGCTCCGGTGTGGTCGACGCGCCGGAAGACGACCGTCCGGTTGTTCGCGGGCATCGCGACGCGCTCGTCGAGCGTGAGCCCGTTCTCGCGCGCGACCGCCGCGACGTCGTCGAGGTCGCGCACGCCCCAGCGCGGGTCGCGCGCGCGCAGGTCGGCGTCGAACGCGGCGTTGCTCGAAGCGGTATGCACGCCGCCGATCATGAACGGACCGTAGAGCACGAGCACGCCGGCGTCCGCGAGGTGGCGTCCGGCGCCGCGCAGCAGGCCGAGGCATGCCTCCCACGGCGCGATGTGGATCATGTTGGCGCACACGATCGCGTCGACCGTCGCGACCGGCCACGGCGCGTGCGTCACGTCGAGCACGATCGGCGGCAGCGCGTTCGCGGCACCGGCGTGCACACACCACGCGGCGATCGACGCGAAGCCCTCGTCGTCGCGGTCGCTCGGCTGCCACACGAGCGCGGGCAGGCCGGACGCGAAGTGTGCGACGTGCTGCCCCGTGCCGCTCGCGATCTCGAGCACGGTGCCGCGCGGCGGCAGGACCCGGCGCAGGACGTCGAGGATCGGGCCGCGGTTGCGCTCGGCGGCGGGTGCGTGACGGCGGCGATCCATGGTCGTCGGTCCAGGGCGTGGCGCGCGGCGATCGTGCTGCGCGGACACGACGCTACACCCGCGCCGGCGCCTCGAAGCGCGCGCGCTGGTGCTCCATCCACACGTTCATCAGCGCCGTGCGTGGCAGGCCGAGCCCGCGCAGCGTGTCGGCGATCGGATGGGTGCCGAGGATCAGGTCCGCGCCGCCGAGTCCGAAGCCGACGCCGGTCGAGCTGGAGCGGAACGTCGTCGCGTGCAGCGCCCCGTCGACGTACGAGTAGGTCGTCATCGGCGTGTCGTTCAAGGTCCGCGTGCCGCCGCGCGGCACGCTCAAGGTCAGCACGTGCTGGCCGTCCATCGTGAGCCGGCAGGTGCGACGTCCGCCGGCGTCCTCGAAGTCGATCTGCTCGACCGTCTTCGGAAAGCCCCAGATGCCGGCGCCGGCCTCGCAGGTGAAGCTCTGGTCGACCGGCAGCTTCCAGATCCACGTCGCGAGCGCGCCCTTGAAGAAGTCCACGACGCTGCCGAGGAACGGGATGCCGAGCGCCGGCGACTCGCCGCGGCGCCGCACGAAGAACGCGAGCGACACCTCGTCGTAGTCGCCGAGGTCGTTGTCGCGGTAGTCGATGATCGCGATCGAGAACAGCGCCTGGCCGGGGAGCACCTCGACGACGTCGAGCTCCGGTCCCGGCAGCAGCGCGCGTGCCGCGTCGGCCTTTACCAGGTACGTGACCGCGCCGGAGGATGCGTCGCGCACCTCGACCGGCATCGTCACCTCGCGTCCCTGGAAGACGTACGTCCGCTGGTCGTGTGCGTGTGCCGCGTTGCCGCCGTTCATCGTGCCTCCTCGTCGTCGACCACCGGGATGCCGCCCGCGTCCTCGACGCGCTTCTGCAGCACCGCGCGTCGCTCGCGCAGCTCGCGGTGCGACAGCGACTGGACGTCGTCCTCGAGCCCGAGCTGCGCGCGCATGTTCGCCGGGTCGAACGCGTTCTGCGCCGGGTCGAAGCCGATCTCGCTCATGATGCGCGCGCCGTGGCGCATCGCGAAGTAGCCGTACACCTTGCCGACCTCGGCGATCAGGTCGATGTCGGGCGCGAGGCGCACGATCGCGCCGTCGATGAAGATCATGTTCTTCACGTACAGCATGAGGTGCTTCGGCAGCTTCGCGCCGCGTGCGAGCAGCGCCTTCAGGATCTCGCGAATCTCGCCGATCAGCTCCTCGCCCGACATCTTGGTGGGATCGCGCACCGGCTGGTCGATCTTCAGGTCGCGGATGAGCCCGCGGATGTCGACGTCCTCGGGCAGTGCACCGAGATCGCGGAACGCGGCGATCTGTCCCTTCACGTCGTTGACGGCGCCGGTCATCATCATGCGCAGGAAGGCGAGGCGCTGCTTGTCGTTCATGCGCCCGGTCATGCCGTAGTCGAAGAGCGCGACGCGGCCGTCCTGCATGACGAACAGGTTGCCGCCGTGCAGATCTCCGTGGAAGACGCCGTAGATCATCGCGCCCTCGAGAAAGCAGATCAGCATCGAGCGCAGCACCGACTCGGTGTCGATGCCGGCCGCGCGCATGGCCTCGACGTCGTCGTACTTGAAGCCGAAGAGGCGCTCCATCACCAGCACGCGGCGCGTGACCAGCTCCGGGTGCGGGCGCGGCACGACGATCACCGTCTGCTCGCCGTCGCGCAGCACCTGCGCGATGTCGAGCATGTTCTCGGCCTCGAGGCGGAAGTCGAGCTCCTCGACGATGGTCTCGGCGAACAGCTCGACCAGCGCCGGCGGATTCGCGAGTGCGGCGACCGGGATGCGGCCGACGAGGAAGGGCGCGATCCACGCCATCGCCTCGATGTCGCGGCGCACGTCCGTCGCGACCTGCGGCCGCTGCACCTTGACGACCACCTCCTCGCCGGTGCGCAGCGTCGCCGCGTGTACCTGCGCGATCGACGCGGCGGCGAGGCACTGGCGATCGAAGCTCGCGAACACGGCCTCGAGCGGTCGTCCGAGATCCTCCTCGACCACGCGACGAACCGTCTCGAAGCTTTCCGCCGGCACCTGGTCGCGGCACAGCTTGAACTCCTCGACCAGCTCGTCGGGGAAGATGCCCTGCCCGGACGAGACGATCTGGCCGAGCTTGATGTATGCCGGGCCGAGCTTCTCGAACGCCTTGCGGAGCCGCCGCGACAGCCCGGCGCGCGACTCGGGGCCGCCCTCCTTGCGGTACTCGCGCAGACGCCAGCCGATCAGGGCGCTGCCGACCAGGCTGCCCGCCTGCACGAAGCGGCGGATCGGCGGCATGCGGCGCTTGCGCGTCAGCACCGGCACCTCGGCGCGCGCCGCCTCGCGCAGCCGCACCGTCTCGGTGCGCCACGGCAGGTGGGCGAGATCGACGACCCACGGGCCGCGGTCGCTGAACGCGCCGAAGGCGAGGTCGGCGGGCGGCGCCGAGGAGGGCGTGGCTGCGAGTGGTGCCGGCTGGTCCATACGCTCGTCCTTCTACCCGACGACTCGGAGCGGTGCAGGTCCGACCCGTGGACGAGCGCGGTCGTACGGTGCGGCCTCGGACGCGAGGGACGCGCGCGCGGGCCGGTCTGCTCAGCCGGCCCGGCGGGGCGCGCTCGCGTCCGCAGGTCGCGCCGCATCCGGCGCCGCGAGCCGCCACGCGACCGGCGTCGACGGCTCGTAGCTGCAGAACGTGCCCATGCGGATCGCGTCGCGCAGGTGCTCGCCGAGTGCGGGGTGGGTCTCGAGGATCCGCGCGATGACCGTGCGGAGAACCTTGGTCACCGCCTTGCGCGCGGTCTCGGACGTACCGCGGGAGCGCGCGCGGCCGCCGAAGCTCTGCGCGAGCTGGGCGACCAGGTGCTCGAGCTCCGAGCGCAGGCGCTCCGCTCGGCCGCGATCGCACATCTCCTCGGCCTCGTCGAGCTCGGCGCGCAGGTCCTCGAGCCGCGCACGGTACTCCTTCTGCGCGCGCGCGTCCGGCGCGTCGGCGATCGCGCCGTCGAGGCCGCCCACCGTGAGCCCGTCGGCCACGGCACCGGCCGCGCTCGTGGCCGCCGCGTCGCGATTGGCGAGCTCGAGGACGTGGAAGTCGTGCCCGGGGGACGCAAGCAGCGTCGCGAGGTACGCGGGGCCCTTGCCGTCCTTCAGGTGGATCTCGCGCCCGGCGAAGGACGCGGTCCAGACGTCGCCGTCGCGGTGCAGCGCCGCGCCTCCGTGCGCGCAGCGCTCGGGAAGGCCGCGGCGCAGCCTCTCCAGCCGCGTGGTGACGTCGCGCAGGTCGAGCCGGCGTGCCAGGTGCTCCGCCTCGTCGAGTAGCCCCGCGACCTCGGGGCCGTGTGCGGTCGCCGGCTCGGTCGCGATCCGTGCCTCGGCGAGCAGCACCAGCGCCTGCGCGACGAACGGCTCGGCGGCCATCCGGCGCGACAAAGCCAGCGCCTGCTCGAAGTGGCCGGCGGCGTCGGCCGCGCGCCCGCAGGTGAGGGCGAGCAGCCCCAGCACGAGCGCCCACGGGCCGAGCGTCTGGCAGCCGTCCACCACCCACGCCTCGCGGCGGCGCGCGATGCGCTCGTAGAGCACGGACGCGTGGTCGCGCTCGCCGAGTGCCGCGCACAGGTGGCCGAGCGTCGCGAGGTAGAAGCGCGACATGATGCCGCTGTCGGCCGGCTGGAAGCCCGCCGCGAGCAGCATGCGGAAGTCGCTGCGCGCGCCGGAGACGTCGCCTTGCGCGAGGCGCGCGAGCGCGCGCATCGGCTGCCAGCCGGTGCCGCCGGGATCGCTCGCGACGAAGGTCGCGATCTCGTCCGCGACGTCGGCGAGCCGGCCGCGGACGAACGCGAGCATGATGCGCTGCGAGAGGTGCTGGCCGTGCGCGTTCGGCAGGTGCAGGCGGCGTCCGGTGGCGTGCGCGCGGTCCATCAGCTGCTGCGCTTCGGCGAAGCGGCCCTCGAGCGTGGCGCGCAGCCCGCCGAGCGCGTCGGCGAGCCACAGCGCCTCGGGCGCGTTCGACGCCGCCGCGGCGGTCGCGAGAGCGTCGACCTCGGCTGCGAACGCGACCGGCTCGCCGATGGCGAGCGCGCTGGCCGCATGGATGTGGCGGAGCGCCGCCGTGCTCTCGTACTCCCCGGCGGCCTCGGCGGCGGCGATGATCTGCTGCGCGCTCGCGACGTCGAGATCGGGCGCGAGCGTGGCGCCGCTGCGCGTCCGCAAGCGCAGCGCGCTCGCGTAGCGCCGGCAGAGCAGCGCGATCGCCAGCGCGCCGGCGTCGCCCGCGCGCTCCGCCGACTGCGTCGCCTGGTCGCAGAGCGCGAGCACGCGCTCGCTCTGCTCGGGCTCCTTCGCGGCGATGATGTCGCCGGCGAGGCGCGCGCACAGGCGCGCCCGGAGCGCGTCGTCGAGCCCGTCCGCGCCGCGGTACGCCTCCTCGAGGAGGGCACGCTCGCTCGGCGCGACCCGTCCGAACTGCGGCGTCGGTCCGACGTGCAGCAGCACCGCGCGCGCGAGCGGTGCGGGGCGCAGCGTCCGGCGGCACGCCATGAGCACCTCCGCGCAGCGTGCGCGTGCCGCCTGGATCTCGCCCGCGCCGCGAAGCGCGTGCGCCAGCTCGAGCTCGAGCTCGATCGCTTCCTCGGCGTCGAGCGCGTGCGTGCGCCGGCCGACCTCGAGCGCGATCTCGAGCAGGCGCACCGCTTCCTCGAAGCCGAGCCCACGCGCCGCCTGGCGCGCGCCGCGGCGCGCGTGGCCGAACGCCTTGCGCAGCGACGCGGGATCACCTGCCGACGCGAAGTGGTGCACGAGCTCGGTGGTGACGACCTCGGTGGCGCTCGCGCGCCGCTCGAGCACCGCCGCGATGCGCGCGTGCCACGCGCAGCGCTCGGACGGCGATAGATCGTCGTTGGCGGCGCGGCGGATGAGGGCGTGCGCGAAGCGCAAGCGGTCGGGCGCGCCGTCGACCGGAAGGAGGATGCGTTCGTGCGCCGCGCGTGCGAGGCGGTCCGGGGTGGCGGGGTCGTCGAGCACCTCGGCGAGCGCACGCGCGTCGATCGTGTCGCCGAGCAGGGCCGCGACCGCGAGCAGCTCGCGGCAGCCCTCGCCGAGCCCCGACAGCCGGCGCCCGATCACCTCGCGGATGCCGTGCGGCAGGCGGTCGGGCGTCAGCGTGCGCTCGCGCGCGATCAGGCGCACCAGCTCGCCGAGGAAGAGCGGGTTGCCGTTCGACTCGCGGTGCAGCGTCGCGCCGAGGGGCGCGAGGTCGCCCTCGACGCCGCTCGCCGCGAGCCACTGTGCGCAGTGCTCGGCGGACAGCCCGCCGAGCAGCAGCCTGCGCGTCGCGCGCTCGCGCACGACGCGGGAGAGCGTCGCGGCGAACGGATGTTCGCGGCGCACCTCGGTGTCGCGGTAGGTCGCGACGACGAGGATGCGCGTGCCCTCGAGCGTCGTCGCAAGGAACTCGAGCAGGCGGAGCGACGGCGCGTCGGCCCAGTGGCAGTCGTCGAGCACGACGACGAGCCCCGCCGGTGCGGCGAGGTCGGCGAGGAAGCGGCGCACGATGTCGAACAGCCGGAAGCGTGCGCGGTCACCCTCGAAGGCGGAGTCGGGAGCAGGCGTCGCGGCGGGGTCGAGCAGGCAGGGAAAGACGTGTCCCAGCTCGGCGCGGAAGGCACCCGCGGCGGCGAGCGTCTCGTCTTCGCCGGTGCGCTCGATCCAGCGGGCGAGCCCGCTGCTCCACGGCCAGAACGCCGGGGCGGAGCCGTCCTCCCAGCCGCGTCCCCAGAGGACCGGGACGTCGCGCCGGGCGGCGTCGGCGGCGAGCACTTCGGCCAGACGCGTCTTTCCGATGCCGGGCTCACCGGCGACCAGCAGGACGTGGCCGCGGCCGTCGACGGCCGCGTCGAGCGCGGCGCGCAGCTCGCGTACCTCGTCGCGTCGGTCGATCAGCGGCGCCGTGACGGGGTGGACGGGGGAGGGGCCGGCCGCGGTCGAGCGCCGGAGAAGGAGGGGCTTCGTCCGGCGGACCGGCGGCCGGCCAGGGGACAGGGCGGCGTGGCGGGACTGCTGCATGGCTCTGCCCCAGAGGACGCCCGGGTACCGACTGCCTATTGCGGGCCCGGTGCCGTCCGGCGTCCGCCGTCCCGCGTCCGCCGCCCGGCCCCGGCGTCCGCCGCCCGGCGCAGGTGTCCGCCGCCGTCAGGACGAGAGCTTCTTGCGCTGCGCCGCGCGCGCGGCCCGGCTCTCCTCGGTCGTCCACACCGCTGCGGCCGCGCGGGCCTCCTCCGCGGTCTCGGAGCGCACCCGGGCGACGGCGTCCGCGATCAGCGCCGCCTTGGTGTGTGCGTACGACTCGCGCGGGAACGCGCCCATGCGTGCCGCGCGGCGCAGCACGGTGGACTCGAGCTGGTCTGCGGGCAGCAGCTCGTCGACGATGCCGAGGCGCGTCGCCTGGCTCGCCGGGTAGAGTGCGCCGCCGAGCAGCAGCTCGGCGGCGCGGGCGTGCGTCAAGCGCAGGCGGACGATCTCCAGCGCGACGCGCGGGAACGACGCTCCGATCGCCACCTCGTTGAGCCCGACCTTGTAGTCGCCGTCGAGGCCGAGCCGGTAGTCGCACGCGAGTGCGAGCACGGTGCCCCCGGCGATCGCGTGGCCCTGCACCATGGCGATGGTCGGCTTCGGCAGCTCGAGCAGCGCCAGGTGCGCGTCGCGGTAGAGCTGCTGCAGCCGCAGCGCCGCCGCCTCGTCGCGGCGTGGCGCGACGAGATCGAAGCCGCCGCTCAGGAAGCGCCCCGCTCCGGTGAGAACCACGGCGCGCACCGCGTCGTCGCGGCGCGCGGCATCGACCGCCACCGCGAGGTCGCCGAGCATCTCCTCGTCGATCGCATTGGCGGGCGGCCGGTCGAGGGTCAAGAGACGGACGCCGGCGTCGTGGTCTTCGCTGCGGACGGTGCTCACCGGAGATCCTCCATGCCTCCCCTTACGACGGTCTCCCGGCGCACTCAACGCGCGCCGTCGCGCGCGCTCGTCCACCAGGCCGCGCGGCGCAACGGCCCGGCGCCGATCTGCTAGACGCAGGCGACCCATGTCCCGCTCGAGACCTCGCCGGTCGCGCCGCCTGCGGGCGATCCCGCGTCCGATCGTCGGCCACGTGCTGCCGCCGGAGCTGCGCGCGCCGCACGTCGCGTCGGTCGCCCGGCAGCTCGCGCACGGCGTGCACGACCCTGGCTTCGCCGCGCTGCTGCGCCGCATCGACGGCGCGCCCTTGCTGCCGGGCCGCGCGATCGAGCCGTACTTTCGCGGCCACGAGGCGTTCGTCGCGATGCGATCCGCGATCGCGTCCGCGCGGAGCGAGATCCTGCTCGAGTCGTACATCTTCAAGGACGACGGGGTCGGTCGCGACCTCGCCACGGATCTGGGCGATGCGGCCGCACGCGGCGTGCGCGTCTGCGTCCTGGCCGACGCCTTCGGATCGTTCTCGACGCGACGCGCGTTCTGGTCGGAGCTCGCCGCGCGCGGCGTCGAGGTGCGGCTCTTCCACCCGCTGTTCCCGCGACTCTGGAACCAGGGTTACCGCGACCACCGGAAGATCCTCGTGGTCGATCGCGCGGTCGCGTTCACCGGCGGGATGAACGTCGGCGACGAGTACGGCGCGCCGCCGCACAGCGCGGTGGACGCGTGGCGCGACTCGCACGTTCGCGTCGACGGCGCGCCGGCGTGGGAGATGGCGGTCGTGTTCGCGGAGGGATGGGCGCGCGCCGGCGGCGCACCGCTGGAGATTCCGCCCCTCGAGCCCGTGGCCGAGGAGGGCGCGCCGACGCTGGTGCTCGACTCGCGGCCCGGCCGCGGCCACGAGGAGTCGGCGGCCGTGCTCGGTGCGATCATCGGCGCGGCGCGCGACCACGTGTGGATCACCAACTCGTACTTCGCGCCGAAGGCCGCGCTGTCGCGCTTGCTCGGCGACGCCGCGGCGCGTGGCGTGGACGTGCGCCTGCTGCTGCCGGGACGGAGCGACGTGCCGCTCGTGCGCCACGCGGGCCACGGCTTCTTCGCCGGGCTGCTCGCGCGCGGCGTGCGCATCTACGAGTACGCGGCGTCGATCCTGCACGCGAAGAGTCTGGTCGTCGACGAGCACGTCTCGGTGATCGGCTCGACCAACATGGACTACCGCTCGTTCCACTGGAACGCGGAGTGCAACCTGCTCGTGCTGTCGCGCGAGGTCGCGCTGCGCATGCGCCGCGCGTTCGACGAGGATCTCGCGCGCTCGCGCGAGATCCTCGCGCCGGAGTGGCGCGCGCGCCCGCTGCCGCACCGCGTGGGCGACGGGTTCGCGCGCCTGCTGACGCCGCTGCTCTGAGCCTCGCCTCGGAGTGCGGCTCGGTCCGGGGACTCGGACTCGGAAGCGTCAGCTCGTCGCGATCGGGCGCAGGCGCGTCGAGACGTCGCCGTCGAGCGTCGGGTCGTACGCGTCGACCGCGCGCGCAGGCGAGCCCTCGTCGAGCTGCAGCTTGGCGAAGTCGACCCAGTACATGTTCGGGCTCCTGGTCGACTGGAAGTAGTAGACCCCGTGCGTCAGGTCGGCGATGCCGAACCACAGCGTCGGCCAGGTGTCGGTGCTGACGCTCGACGAGGTGTCCTCGGCGCCGAACGGCACCGCGACGTTGCGCGCGACGCTGTACACGCCGGCCGCGGCGCCGCGCACGTCCGTCGGCTCGGGCAGGGTCTTCAGGTACGACGAGGCGCGCACGAAGCGGCTCATCGGGTCGATGTCGCCGGGCATCGCCTTCTGGCCGCCGAAGAGCTTGTACTTCTTGAGGTTGGCGAGCTGCTCGTTCAGCGTCGGCTCGTTGGTCATCACGGTGTACTGCTTGCCGTGGTGGATCACCGGCTTGCCGTCGACGAACTCGACGATCGCCGAGTCCCCGCTCGCGTCGGCGATCGAGAGGTGCAGCGGCCACTCGCGCTCGGCGGCGACCGTCGAGACGATCTGCACCTTGCTCATGCCGGCGAGCGCTTCCTTCACGGTCGCGAAGTTGTCGAGCACCCACTGCGCCCACATCATGTTCGACAGCGCCGGACGCTCGTCGCGCGACTCGTACTGCGTGTGGTCGAGGTAGAGCAGGTTTGCGGACAGGCCCTTCTCGTTCATGCCGTCGCTGGTCGCCACGCCGAATGCGGTGATGGCGATGCTGCCGTACTTCGCCTTCCACTCGAGGCCGCCGGTCTCGCCGGCGATGCCAACCCGCGTCATGCCGCGCGGGTAGGCGGTCACCTGCGCCTCGTCCGAGCGGTAGAGGTCCACGGTACGGGCGACGACCTTCGCCTGGTCGTTGTCGTTCCAGAAGATGCGCGAGCACGCGGCGGCGGGTGCGGCGCCGGATCCGGCGACGGCCGCAACGAGTGCCATGGCGAGAGCAAGGCTGTGGTTCTTCGTCATGCTCGACCCTTCGGCAGGTCGAGCCTCGCTCTGCAGTGCGCACCAGCGTGCGCGCGGACGAAACAGCTGTTCTGGAGTAAGTAAGATGTGTTACATCGCGGCGGCGATGGCCTCCGGGGATGTCGAACCGGGCCGCTGGCTGCTGCTGATCCACCAGCTGCCGCCGCGGCCGAGCTACCTTCGGGTCAGGGTCTGGCGCCGTCTCCAGGCGCTGGGCGCGGTGGCGATCAAGAGCACGGTGTACGCCCTGCCGGTCTCGGACCGCAGCCGCGAGGACTTCGCCTGGGTCGTCCAGGAGGTGACGCGGGAGGGCGGCGAGGCGAGCGTCTGCGAGGCGCGCTTCGTCGACGGCCTCGACGACGCCCAGATCGAGGCCCTGTTCACCACCGCGCGCGAGGCCGACTACCGCCGCATCGGGGAGGACGTCGAGGCGCTCTCGGCGAAGCTGCCGCGCGGCTCGTCCGCGCCGCTGGACGAGGTCGACCGGCTCGCGGCGGAGCTCTCACGGCTGCAGCGGAAGGTCGCGGAGGTTGCCGCGATCGACTTCTTTGCCGCGGCGGGGCGCGACGACGTCGAGCAGCAGATCGCACGCGTCGCGCGCGCGCTCCGTCCGCCGGAGCCGTCCGTCGTCGAGCCGGCACGGCTCGACGCGTCGAGCTTCCGCGGACGGACGTGGGCGACGCGCAAGGGAGTCCACGTCGACCGCATCGCCTGCGCCTGGCTCGTGCGGCGCTTCGTCGACCCCGACGCGCGCTTCGTGTTCGTCGCGCAGCGCGGCTACCGGCCGGAGCCCGGCGTGATCCGTTTCGACATGTTCGAGGGCGAGCTCACGCACGAGGGCGATCGCTGCACCTTCGAGGTGATGTGCGAGCGCTTCGGCCTGACCGAGCGCGCGCTCACGGCGATCGCGGAGATCGTGCACGACATCGACCTGAAGGACGGCAAGTTCGGCCGCGTCGAGGCGGCGGGCATCGACCGTCTGCTGCTCGGCCTCGCGATGTCCGAGCGCGACGACGAGCGCCGCCTCGCGCGCGGCGGCCAGATCCTCGACGAGCTGTACGCGTACTTCCAGCGCAAGCGCGACCATCCAGCGGAGGAACCGACCCGATGAGCGACCACGATCGACCCGACGCGACCGCCGCTCCGTCCGCTCCGGCCGGAGCGGACGCCGAGGTGCAGCCGTTCTCGCTGGGCGATCTGCTGCGCTACTTCCTTTGGCTCGGCACGTTCGGCTTCGGCGGACCGATCGCGCTGGTCGGATACATGCAGCGCGATCTCGTCGAGCGCCGCCGCTGGTTCAGCAAGCAGGACTACGTCGAGGGGCTCGCGCTCGCGCAGCTCGCGCCCGGCCCGCTCGCGGCCCAGCTCGCGATCTATCTCGGCTGGCTCAAGGCGGGTACCGCCGGCGCGACGCTCGTCGCCGCGGCGTTCGTCGTTCCGTCGTTCGTGATGGTGATGGTCCTCTCGGCCGTCTACCTCGCGTACGGCGGCCTCGCATGGATGCAGGGCGCGTTCTACGGCATCGGCGCCGCGGTGATCGCGATCATCGCGCGGAGCGCATGGAAGCTCATGCGCTCGACGATCGCCGGCGACCGCGTCGGCTGGGCGATCTTCGCGCTGAGCGCGATCGTCACTGCGATGACGGAGTCGGAGATCGTGTGGCTCTTCGTGCTGAGCGGCGTCGTCATGCTCGCGGCGCGCTTCCGCGCGGCGCCGGAGGTGACCGCGGCAGCGCTCGTCCCGCCGTTCCTGCTCACCGGCCTCGCCGGGCCGGCACCGAGCGACACGCTCTGGCGGATCGGCTGGTACTTCTCGGAGGCGGGCGCGTTCGTCTTCGGCAGCGGGCTCGCGATCGTGCCGTTCCTGCACGGCGGCGTGGTGAACGAGTTCCAGTGGCTCAGCGAGCGGCAGTTCCTCGACGCGGTCGCCGTGGCGATGATCACGCCGGGCCCGGTCGTGATCACGGTCGCGTTCATCGGCTACCTCGTTGCCGGGCCGATCGGCGCGACGGTCGCGGCGATCGCCGTCTTCCTGCCGTGCTACCTCTTCGTCGTCATCCCGGCGACCTACTTCCGGCGCTCGATCGGCAGCGCGCGCGTCAAGGCGTTCGTCGACGGGGTGACCGCGGCGGCGACCGGTGCGATCGCCGGTGCCGCCGTCGTGCTCGGCCGCCGGGCGATCTTCGACGTCCCGACGGTTCTGATCGCGCTCGGCACGCTCCTCCTGCTGGTGAAGGCGAAGCGGATACCCGAGCCGCTGGTGATCGTGCTCGCCGGTGTCGTCGGCTATCTGCTGGTGGGGATCGGTTGAGCGGCGGCCGGCGCGCCGGGTGGTCGATGCGGCGGGTGGCCCGCCGCCCGCGACCCGGATGCGGGCGGTGGATCGCTCAGAGCTCCGACGGATGCTCGAGCAGGTGCTTGAGGCGCTCGAGCCCGCGCGCCGCGTAGAAGCCATCCTCGGTGCGCTCGTCGAAGGTGAACTTGAGCGCGAACACCTCGCGCGAGGCGACCGTGCCGTCGTCGCGCACGTACGGCGCCCGGTGCACGCGGCCCATGGTCATGAAGATCGGCGTCGTGCCGTGCTCGAACAGGTGGTGGTAGGCGGCGTCGAGACCGACGCTGCCGAGGTTCGCGACGAAGGCCGAGGAGTAGAGCGGGTCGTTGTCGATCATCGCCTGGGGGAGCCAGCCCGTGGCGTCGAGCCGGCGGCCGATGCGCACCACGAGCCGGCGCAGGAAGCCGGGCAGGCGGAGGATCGCGTGCACCTCGCGGTCGCTCGCCGACTCACGTCCCGAACGCCCCTCCTCGAGCACCTCGTAGATGCGGTCCACCATCTCGACCAGCGACTCCTCGGGTGAGAAGCGCATCTTGCGAGCGAACACCGGCGCGTCGAGGTCGAAGCGCATCTTGGCGCTGAACGCGATCCAGATCCCGTCGCGGTCGTAGTGCCGGCCGCCGACGACGAAGCGGTTCAGGCGCGGGAACTCGGCGAACACGCGCGTCAGCGCGCGCAGCAGCATGTGGAACTGCGTCACCGGACGGTCGGGTGAGCGCGTCGCGTTGAGCTCGCTCGCGAGCGCGCGCGTCGGCGCGGCGTCGACCTCCTGCGCGAAGAGGACGTAGGCCTCGTTCCGCGTCGGCATCAGGTAGGGCATCATCCGGCGCAGGTTGCCGAGGCCCGGGGTCGCTCGTCCGTCGCTTCGTTCGCTCGGTGGCATGGCTTCGTCCTCCGTGCTTGGATCCGTGCTTCACGTCAAGCGGAGGGCTCGAGCATGTCGGCAGTCCCGGAGCACAGCGAGCAGAGCGCAGCGTCTTCCCCGTTCTCGATGCCGCTCGATCAGGCGATGCGGACACAGCGCGCGATTCGCCGCCTGAAGCCCGACCCGGTCGACGACGCGCTGGTGCTCGAGATGATCGAGCTCGCGCAGCGCGCGCCGACCGGCAGCAACGCGCAGAACTGGGAGTTCGTCGTGGTGCGCGACCGCGCGGTGAAGGAGCGGCTCGGCACGCTCAACAACCGCGCGTGGCGTCTCTACGGCGGGCTCGGCCGCTGGATGGTGCGCGACGATCCGAAGATGCTGCGTCTGCTCGACGCGGTGCAGTGGCAGGCCGACCACTTCGCGGAGGTACCGGTGGTGATCGTCGCCTGCCTGCGCGGTCCGCGCCTGCCGTTCCCGCCGATCGCCGCGTCGAGCTACTACGGCTCGATCTACCCGTCGGTGCAGAACCTCCTGCTCGCGGCGCGCTCTGCGGGTCTCGGCGCGGCGCTGATCACCCTTCCGCTGTGGAGCACGTTTCTCGCGCGGCGCGCGCTCGGGCTGCCGTGGAGCGTCCAGCCGTGCGCGGTGGTGCCGATCGGCTGGCCGAAGGGACGCTACGGGCCGACGACGCGGCGCCCGGTGGGCGAGGTGGTGCACCTCGACCGCTACGGCAACCAGCCGTTCCGCACCTGAAGCGCGCGCCGGTGTTCGTCGTCCGCGGCGCCGGCGCCAGTCGATCGCTCCGCACGGCACGGCACGAAGCGAAGCGACGCGACGCGACGCGTCCTCGGGTCCGTTATCGACCGCTCGCGTCGGCGAGCGCGGAAGCGGCTTGCCTCGGTGGCCGAATCGCGCTTTTCTATGCCGAGCGGCTAGAACTTTTGTTCTAGGGAGCAGCGCAAGGAGCGATAGATGGCAACGAGCAGCACGGCGACCCTTCTCATCCGCAACGCGCGCATCGTGGACGGCGCGGGTGCGCCGGCGCGGAGCGGCTCCGTGGCCGTGCGTGACGGCGCCATCGTCGCCGTGGGTGACGTGCCCGACGGCACCCTGCCCGCGGGAACGCGCGAGATCGACGCGCAGGGACAGGTCGTCGCACCGGGCTTCATCGACGTGCACACGCACTTCGATCCCCAGATCTGCTGGGACCGCCTCGCGACGCCCTGCATCGAGCACGGCGTCACGACGATCCTGATGGGCAACTGCTCGCTGTCGCTCGCACCGGTGAAGAAGGACGACCAGCGCGCGCTCGCCGGCATGTTCAAGCAGATCGAGGACATTCCGCTCGCGACCTTCGCGGAAGGCGTGCCCTGGACCTGGGAGACCTACCCCGAGTACCTCGACTTCATCCGCAAGGACCTCGGCATCAACGTCGCGGGCCTCGTCGGCCACTCCGCGCTGCGCGGCTACGTGATGGGTGCGGCGGCGCAGGAGCGCGAGGCGACGCCGGACGAGATCGAGCGCATGTGCGAGATCCTGAAGGACGCGATCCGCGGCGGCGCCGCCGGTCTCTCGACGTCCTACGTTGACATCGACGAGCACATGAAGCCGGTCGCGAGCCGCTTCGCGACGCGCGACGAGATCGTGGCGCTGGGCCGGGCGATGAAGTCGGTCGGGCGCGGCATCATCCAGACCGTGCCGGTGTTCTACAACCCGCCGCAGCAGCTCGAGAACATCCGCGACATGGCGGAGATCTCGCGTCAGACGGGGCTGCTGTGCTCGGTCGCGCCGATCGTGCACTCGGCGACCAACACGCTGTGGTCCGACTCGCTGCAGCTCCTCGCCGAGGAGAACGCGAAGGGAGCTCGGGTGTACGGGCAGTCGATGCCGCGCACCTTCGACATCAACATCCGCCTCGCGGAGACGTCGTTCCTGCTGCTCGGCATGCCGGCGTGGGCCGAGGTGATGCGCATGCCCCTTCCCGAGCGGCGTGCGGCGTTCGCCGACCCGGCGCGGCGCGGCGACCTGCGCATGCAGCTCGGCTTCCTCCGCTTCGGCATCCCGATGCTCGACGACGTCTTCACCGTGGGGCGCGTCGCGCGCAAGGAGAACGCGGCGCTCGAGGGGCGGAAGCTGTCGGCGATCGCCGCCGAGCGCGGCGTCGACCTTGCCGACGCGATGCTCGACATCGCCGTTGCGGAGGACCTCGAGACCGAGTTCTCGCTGGCGAACTTCCTGCACGTCGACCCGCAGGGCGTCACCGCGATCCTCAGCGACCCGAACATCCACATCGGCGCGAGCGACGCCGGCGCGCACATCTCGCAGTTCTGCGGCGCGGGCGACACCAGCTACCTGCTCGGCCGCTGGGTGCGCGATCTGAAGGCGTTCACGCTCGAGCGCGCGGTGCAGCGCTTGACGGGCGAGCTCGCCGACGCGTTCGGCATCCGGAACCGGGGCCGCATCGCACCGGGCCTCGCGGCCGACCTGGTGATCTTCGATCCGGAGACGATCGACCGCGGCTCGGAGGACTTCGTGCACGACGTTCCGGGCGACGCCAACCGCTACGTGCGGCACGCGACCGGCGTCGACAAGGTGATCGTCAACGGCGCGGTGGTCTGGGAGGACGGCAAGTATACCGACGCGCGCGCGGGGCAGGTGGTGTAGCGCCTCGAGGCGCCGCCGCCTCCTCGCTCGCTCCGCTCGACCGCGCGCCTGGCGCGCGGTCCGGAGGCGTCGCGCCTGCTCCCCGACGCCTCGTGATCGGCGAAGCCAGAGCGAGCTTCAGTCGAGCTCGGTCCGTCGCACGATGTGGCGCGCGGCCGCGAGCAGGTCGGGGGTCACCGCGTCGACAGGGGTGTCGCCGAGCTTGTGGCGCTCCTCCTCGCCGTGACCGGTCAAGAGCAGGACGGAGCGACAGCCGGCGTTGGCCGCGGTGCGGACGTCGTTGGCGTGGTCGCCGATCATCCACGATGCCGCGAGGTCGATCGCGAAGCGCTCGCGCGCCGCGAGCAGCGACGCCGGGCTCGGCTTGCGGCACGGGCATCCGGCGTCCGGCAGGTGCGGGCAGAAGTACGTCTCCTCGATCTCGATGCCGCCGCCGCGCAGGTCCTCGAACAGCCGCTCGTTGAAGCGCCGGAAGTCGGCCTCGGTGAAGAAGCCGCGTCCGATGCCGCTCTGGTTGGTGACCATGGCGAACCGGAACCCGGCGCCCTTCAGGAGCTGCAGCGCGTCGACGACTCCGGGCAGGAGCTCGTACTGGTCGAGACGGTGGCCGTGGCCGACGTCGAAGACCAGGGTGCCGTCGCGGTCGAGGAAGACGAAGCGGGATGGGGCCATGTGCGCGCTCTCGGCTTGCTCGGCTATCGGCTCCGGGCGCGCGGGGCAAGGGGCCGCGGTGCGAGCGGCGGCCCCCGGGTCCCCGACGAGCTCTCGGACGTGCGAGGGGCCGGCAGCGCGCGTCGCTCTCCGGGCCCGTCGTCGCCGCCCGTGGTGACGGCCGGCCTTGCGCCCCGAGTCCGCGACGGCCAAGGAGAGCGGATGCCCGCCGTCCGCTCCGTGACCGTCTACGCCGGCTCCTCCACGCGCGCGTCGGCAGAGTACCTCGCGCTGGCAAGCGAGCTCGGCCGCGCGCTCGCGCGCGAGGGATGGGTCGTCGTCTACGGGGGCGCGCGCGTCGGCCTCATGGGCGCTCTCGCCGACGCGGCTCTCGCCGTCGGCGGCCGCGTCGAGGGCGTGATCCTGGATACCTTCGCGCGCGTCGCGCACGCGAGCCTGCACGACCTCGTCACGGTCCACGACATGCGCTCGCGAAAGGCCGGCCTCGCGCACCGCGGCGACGCCTACGTGGTCTTGCCGGGCGGCTTCGGGACGCTCGAGGAGCTGTCGGAGATCCTGGTCGAGCGGCAGCTCGCCATGCACCACAGGCCGCTCGTCCTGGTGAACCACGCGGGCTTCTGGGATCCGCTGCTCGCGCTGATCGACCGCCAGGTGGCGTCGGGGCTCGTCAAGGAGAAGTATCGCCAGCTCCTGACCGTGGTGCCGGACGTCGCGGGTGTGGTCGCCGCGATCGTCGACTACGCCCGCGGCGACGCGCCGGATGCGCCGGTGATCGACGGGGACGACAAGCTCCGCGGCTGAGCCGCAGCCGCCCGGGGCGTTGCCGCCGGACCGGGTAGCGGCGCGCCTCGCGAGCAGGTCGAGTCCGCGGTCAGAGACGGCCGATCAGCACGTCCGCGGTCTGCGCGACGAAGTCGAGCTGCGCTCGCGCGTCGCCGCCCATGCGGAACGGGATCAGCCGCTGCACGCCGAGGTCGGCGTAGCGGCGCGCGGTGTCGAGGTCGAGCGGCGACGCCGGCGTGACGCTGATCTCGAATCCGTCGAGTCCGCCGGGGCGCCCGAGCTCGCGCGCCGCGTCGCGCAGCCCGGCGACGCAGCGCGCGGCTCCGTCGAGGTCCTGGAAGAAGCCGTACCAGCCCGAGGCGTGCGCGACCGCGCGGCGAAACGCCTCGGGGGTGTGGCCGCCGACGACGATCGGCGGGTGCGGCTTCTGCAGCGGACGGGGGAACGCCTGCACGCCGGAGAATGACGCGAAGCGGCCCTCGTGCCGCGGCTTCTCCTGGGTCCAGATCGCGCGCATCGCGGCGAGGTAGTCCTCGGTGCGCGCGCCCTTGTTCGCGAACGGGATGCCGAGAGCGTCGAACTCGGGCTTCAGGTAGCCGACGCCGACCCCGAAGATCAGCCGGCCGCGCGAGACGTGGTCGAGGCTCGCGAGCTCCTTCGCCAGCACCAGCGGGTTTCGCTGCGGCAGGATGATGATGCCGGTGCCGAGCTTGACGCGCTCGGTGTGCGTCGCGAGCAGGGTCAAGGTGACGATCGGATCGAGGATCGGCGCGTGCGGTGGGAGAGGCGAGGGCGGCGCCTGCGGCTCCGGCAGGACGACGTGCTCGCCGACCCACAGCGACTCGAAGCCCGCGGCCTCGGCGGCGCGCCCGACCGCGACCGAGGTCTCGGGGTCGGCGCAGGCGCCCATGTTGAGGTTGAAGAGTCCGAGCTTCATGCGGCGTCCTCCGAGGCCCCGGTGGTAGCCCGTGGGCGGCGATGGGTCGAGGGGCTCACAGGGGCTTGCGCGTCGCCGCGCCGGTCGTCGCGCTGGTCGTGGAGCGTCGTCTCGACTGGGCACCTGTCGTGGCACCTGTCGTGCCGACGCGCGTGTGGCTGCGCGCGCGGCGGGGCCACGGGAACCGATGTGGCAGCGCGATGTCGTCGTTGCGTGCGCCCGTCCGCACGGTGCGCTTCGCGCGGAGTCGTGGCACGCTTCTCGCTCCCCTGGGCCGCATGGAAACGACCAGACCGAAGCCGATGGGTCCGCTTCCCGGCCGCCCGGGAGACTTCCGCAAGTCGCCGTGGTTCTGGCGCATCCTCGGGCTCTCCGTGATCGTCATGCTGATCGGCGGAATCCTCGCGACGATGCGCCCGGCGGAGGGCGGCGTGCTGATGAGCGTCGCCTTCTGCGGCCTCGCGCTGAGCGCGGTGATCGCGGGCATGGCGTCGCTGCGCTCGCGCCACCGCGAGGACGAGAGGTTGCGCGAGGCGCCGTGACGGACGTTCTGCGCGGAGGGTTGTAGAAGGTTCCGCGCGCGCGGCTCATCTCCGGCGCCTCTCTCTGCGCGTCTGCTGGATCGCCTGCGCGAGACCACCGCGAAGCGCCGCGGCCGCGGTGCTCGTCCGCGGATCCAGGGCTCCCGACTGGATGCGATGGTCTCCCGCGTCGAGGCGAGGATTCTTCGGGAGCCATGGCGTGGGCGAGACGTCGATCACGTCGAGCCCGAGGCTGCTCTCCTGGAGGACCCGGTTCGCGACGTGGGGATCGCGCCCGCCGAATCCGATCATCACGCAGGTACACGCCTCCTGGAGTGCGCGATGGAAGCGATCGAGGAGCCAGTGGAACGAGCGTCTGGATCCACCAGAACATCTCCTCGTAGTCGTCTGGCTCGCCGGACGTCGCGTCGCGATGCTCGCACAGATCGATCGCCTGGAGGATCGCGCTCGACCCGGGAACTCGGTCCGCAAGCTCGACGCGGAGCTTGCGCGTGAGATCCGCAGCCAGGGGCAGGCCGGCGTCCGCCGCGGCTCCGGCACCCAGGAGGAAGACGATCTCGTCGGTCCTGACCCGGAGATTCGACCAGGTCTCCTTGCGCCACCTCATCGGCATCCGGGTCAAGGCTTCCCTCGCGCCGCCGCTCGGCCCGGGCAGTCGACCGGGTCGATCAGGCCATGACGACGCCAGCCGACGGTGAGGAGCCACGTCGTCGCCTCGGCGACGCAGGATGGGCCGTGTGCGCACGTACGCTCGACTGCCATGCCAGCCGTCGAACCAGCGAGCCGAGCTTGCCGGATCCGGGCCCGGGCGTACGCGCTCCACGGGAATGCCAGTCTGAACGAGGTGCTTGTCAGCGCGCGCATTCCGGGCCTCGCGCGGCGTCGTGATCGCGCGCGCGTGGTAGCGGTCGGCGAGAACCCGCCCGGGGCGACGAAAGGTGCGATTGACGGTGCGTGCGAGCCTGGCACCGACGGACATCATGCCGCGTCCGAGGGGCGTGCGTCGCGTGCGTCGACATCAGGTGGACGTGGTCGCGCTGCAGCGAGTGGCACGCGGCACGCGGCGGTCAGAGCACGCGCCGGTAGTGCTCGACGGTCGGGAACGGGTCGTAGAAGTGGTGCAGCAGGGCCTTCCAGCGCTGGTACTCCGGGGAGCCGCGGAAGCCCTCGGTGTGCGCCTCGAGCGTCTCCCACTCGACCAGCAGCAGGTAGCGGCTCGCGCTCTCGAGGCAGCGCTGGAGCTGGTGCGAGAGGTAGCCCGGCATCGACGCGATGATCGCCTGTGCCTCCGCGAAGGCAGCCTCGAAGCGTGCCTCCTGTCCGGGGCGAACGTCCAGGATCGCGACCTCGAGGATCATCTCTTGGCTCCCTGTCTGCCGCGCGCCCACACACCGCCCAGGCGCACGTCGCCCGGGCGCACCGCAGCGGCACGCGGCACCGATCGCAGGCGGCGCGGCCGCACGCCGTTCGATCGCACCCGGTGCGCACGCATCACGCGTACTCCCCGCATCAGTCGATCGGCGGCAGGTGCGCCGGCGCCGGGGACGTCAGCAGCACGCCGCCGTCGACCATGATCGTCTGCCCGCTCACGAAGCGCGCGCCGTCCGAGCACAGGTACGAGATCGCCGCCGCGACGTCGTCCGCCGTCGCGAGACCGCGCAGCGGGGTGAGCGCGCGCATGTCGTCCTGCAGCGCGTCGTGGCCCTCGCCGGCGAAGAAGCGCGTCGAGTCGGTGTCGGCGTAGACGAAGTTCACGCAGTTGACCCGGATGCCGCGCGGGCCCAGCTCGAAGGCGTACTGGCGCGCGAGCATCTCCATCGCCGCCTTGGCGGCACCCAGCACGCCGTGCCGCGGCACGGTGCGCACGCAGTCGTAGCCGGACACCGCGACGATGCTCGCGCCGGGGCGGTCCTTCATCAGCGCCGCCGCACGCTGCACGCCGAACAGGAAGCCGTCGACGGTGATCGCGAACGTCTTCTGCACGTGGTGCGGCTTCACCTCGAGCAGCGGCTTGAAGGCGGTCGCGGCCGCGTTCGCGACGAACACGTCGAGCGCGCCGAAGCGTTCGGCGACCTGGTCGAAGGCGCGCTCGCGCAGATCTGCGTCGCCGACGTCGAGCTGCACGGGCTCGCCGGCGCCGCCCGCCGCCGCGAGCTCGGTCGCGAGCGCGCGCGCGGCGTCGAGCTCCTTCCGGTAGCCGATCGCCACCGTCGCGCCGCGGGCGGCGAGGGCGAGGGCGGCGGCGCGACCGATGCCGCGCGACGCGCCGGTGATGAAGGCGAACTTGCCGGCCAGATCCTGCATCGGCGCGCGCTACCATGCGCGTCGCTCCGGCGGCAACCGGTTGCATCACCTCGCGGCGGCGGGGAAGCTCACCGTCTGGAGGGCCTCCATGCGGACACGGGACCTGATCCACCTGCGCAACACCGGCCATGCCGGCATCAACGCGCTGTTCGCGAAGGCGCACTCGGCCGACTGGGACTACGAGAACGATCTCGACTGGTCGATCCCGGTCGAGCCCGACGATCCGCTGGTCGACGAGGCCTGGACCGCGTTCGGCACCACGCCCACCTTCGCAGCGCTACCCGAGCATGCGCGCCGCCACGCGACGCGCCGTGCGCTCGGTCGCATGCTGAACCTCCTGCAGGTCGGCGAGAGCGTCGCGCAGAACGTCTGCGCGAAGCTCGTGCTCGTGCTGCGCGAGGAGGACTACCGCAACCACGCCGCCGCGCAGGCGATGGACGAGGCGCGCCACCACCTCGCCTACCGGCGCTTCCTCGACAAGATGGGCGACGACGTCGAGGACATCGACCTCGGCAGCGAGATGATGTTCGACGGCCTGCTGGCGATGGACGATCCGCTCGAGCTGATCGCCACCGAGCAGTTCTTCCTCGAGAGCTTCGCCATGGGCATCTTCGAGGGGATCCACGAGCACGCGACGAACCCGCTGCTGCGCGACCTGCTGGGGCTGGTCACGCGCGACGAGAGCCGGCACATGGGCTTCGGGGTGCTCTACGTCGCGGAGCACCTGCGCACGGCGTCGCCCGAGCGGCGCATCGCCTTCGCGCGGCGCTGGCTCGGGCAGATCCTCGGCACGATCCTCGACCGGCCGGGGCCGATCATGCTGTCGCGGCTGATCCAGCGCCTGCGCGAGGCGGGCGTCGCGTCGCCGGAGCAGCACGCGGCGCGGCTGCTCGCCGAGCAGGAGGCTCGCAACGGGGCGGATCTCGCGGCGGCGGCGTCGGGCGAGCGCGTGCCGCACCTCCTGAAGAGCGCGCGTCGCGCGGGACTTCTCGACGCGGACATCCTCGACGCGCTCGGCATCGCGGACCACCCGCTGGTGCACGGCGCGCTGCGCGGCACGGCCGCCGAGGCGCGCCGTGACGCGCGCACGCCGTGAAGAGCGCGCGCCTTCGTACGTCCGCAATCGTGAGGCAGATCTCTTCGTCGGCCTCGTAGAAGACTCGCAGGAGAAAGGAGATCGAGATGGCTTTCGACGAGACGAAGATGCAGGCGTTCGTCGGCAAGGCTCTGGGCGATCTCGGCGGCGCCCTCACCGCGTCGCTGGCGGTGATCGGGGACAAGCTGGGGCTCTATCGCGCCATGGCGGGAGCGGGACCGCTCACCGCGGCGGAGCTGGCGGAGCGTACCGGCACGTTCGAGCGCTGCGTGCGCGAGTGGCTCGCGGCGCAGGCCGCGTCCGGGTACGTCGAGCACGACGCCGCGACCGGCCGCTACGTCCTGCCCGACGAGCACGTTCCCGTGCTCGTCGACGAGGACAGTCCGGCCTGCATGCTCGGCGGCTTCCAGGGCATGACCGCGGCGATGCGCGCGAGCGCCAAGGTCGTCGAGGCGTTCCGGACCGGCGCGGGCGTCGGCTGGCACGAGCACGACCCCGAGCTCTTCCTCGGCACCGAGCGCTTCTTCCGGCCGGGCTACAACGCGAACCTCGTGGACTCCTGGATCCCGGCCCTCGAGGGCGTCGAGCAGAAGCTCGCGGCCGGTGCGTCGGTCGCCGACGTCGGGTGCGGGTTCGGGGCCTCGACCGTGATCATGGCGAAGGCGTACCCGCGCTCGAGCTTCGTCGGCTTCGACTACCACCCGGCGTCGATCGAGGCGGCGACCGAGCGCGCGGAGCGTGCCGGAGTCGCGGACCGCGTCCGCTTCGAGGTCGCCTCGGCGAAGAAGTACCCCGGGAGCTACGACCTGGTGACCTTCTTCGACTGCTTGCACGACATGGGCGACCCGGTCGGTGCGGCACGCCACGTCCGCTCGTCGCTCGCGCCGGGCGGCACCTGGATGCTGGTCGAGCCGTTCGCGCACGACAGGGTCGAGGACAACCTGAACCCGGTGGGCCGCGTGTTTTACAGCGTCTCGACCATGGTCTGCACGCAGGCGTCGCTGGCGCAGGAGGTCGGTCTCGCGCTCGGCGCCCAGGCGGGCGAGGGTCGCCTGCGCGACGTCCTGCAACAGGCCGGCTTCGGACACGTGCGGCGCGCGACCGAGACGCCCTTCAACATCGTCATCGAGGCGCGTGCGTGAGCGGACGACGTCGCGCGGTCGAGGCAGGAACGCCCGGGTGCGCGCTGCACGCCCGGGCGTTCCTCGGTCGATCTACAGGCGGTTCCAGCCGCCGCCGCCACCGCCACCGCCGCCGCGGTCCTCGCGAGGCTTGGCCTCGTTGACCGTCAGCGCCCGGCCGCCGTGCTCGGTGCCGCCCAGGGCGCTGATCGCGGCCTGCGCCTCGGCGTTGCTGCTCATCTCGACGAAGCCGAAGCCCTTGCTCTGGCCTGTCGAGCGGTCGGTGATGACCGACGCGCTCGAGACCGTGCCGTGGTCGGCAAACAGCCGCTCGAGTGCCGCATCGTCGACGCCGTAGCCGAGATTCCCGACATAGATCCGCTTACCCATCTCGATTCCCCAATCCGGAGCATTGGACCCGTGTTCAGGCTTTCCGGGTCGTTTTGAAAGCGGCCGATCAGTCGGCCCGAAGGGCAGTAGGGCGATCGAGAGGAAGTCGCGGCAGACGCGATGAGACGTCCCGGCCAGGGCGAAGACTCGTTCGACGAACCAACCAGCCCTGTGCAGTAGCTGCTGCGGGCTCAGGACGCCATGCAGCGCTTTCGGAGCGGTGCCGTCCTGCGCTACGAGGTCGCATGGCCGCGAGAACCGTTGCTCAGACCGCTTCCCCCGCGCCGAAGGTGCGCGCCCTCCTCGCCCGCGACGAGCCGCTCGTCATGGGCGGGTTCTACGACGGCGTGTCGGCGCGGCTGGTCGCGCGCGCCGGCTTTCCGCTCGCGTTCATGGGCGGCTACGCAGTCGCGGCGTCGCTGCTCGGGGAGCCCGACATCGGCCTCCTGACGCAGGCCGAGATGGCCGACGCCGCCCGTCGTCTCTGCCGGCTCGTGCCGTCGCCGGTCCTGGTCGACGCCGACACCGGCTACGGCAGCGTGCCGAACGTCGTGCGCACGGCCGAGCTGTACGCGCAGGCGGGGGCGGCGGGGCTCTTCCTCGAGGATCAGGTGTGGCCCAAGCGCTGCGGCCACATGGCGGGCAAGGAGGTCGTCGAGCGCAAGGAGTGGCTGACCAAGCTGAAGGCCGTGCTGCAGCTCCGCCCGGCGATCGACCTCTTCGTGGTCGCCCGTACCGACGCGCGCGGGCCGAAGGGACTCAAGGAGGCGATCGTGCGTGGGCGCGCCGCGCGCGACCTCGGCGTCGACGCGGTCTTCGTCGAGGCTCCGCAGTCGGTCGCCGAGCTCGACGCGATCGCACTCGGCGTGCCCGGGCCGAAGGTCGCGAACATGGTCGAGTGGGGTCGCACGCCGCTCCTCGGACCCAAGGAGCTGCACGAGCGGGGGTTCGACCTGATCGTCTACCCGGTCGCCGCGATCCTCGCGCACGCGCGCGCGGTCGAGGACGTGTTCGCCTCGCTGCGGCGCGACGGCAGCACCGCGCACGTGATGGACCGCCTCTATCCGTTCGAGCAGTTCAATGCGCTGCTCGGCCTCGAGCGCCACCGGGCGCGCGAGACGGCGGCGGTGCCGATCACCGTCAAGACCGAGCCGCCCTCTCCACCGGCGCGACGCCGTCGCACGGCCTGACCCATGTCGGACCGCCTGGACGCGCTGCGCGGCCTCTCGATCTTCGGGGGGCTGTCGGACCCGGCGCTGCTCTTCCTCGACGGGCGCCTCGAGCCGGTCGAGGTCGCGGCCGGCGACGCGTTCTTCGCGCAGGGTGATCTCGGCGACTGCCTGTTCGTGCTCGACGCCGGCAGCGCGGAGGTGGTCAAGTCGCGCGGCGGCCGGAGCCTCGTCCTGTCCACGCTGTCGCCGGGCGACTGCTTCGGCGAGATCGCGCTCATCGGCATCTGCCCGCGCACCGCCACCGTGCGCGCGACGACCGGGTGTCGCGCGCTGCGTCTGCCGAGCCGGGCGCTGCTCGAGCTCTACCGTGAGCAGCCGAAGCAGTTCACGCTCGTGCAGATGAACCTCGGGCGCGAGATCGCGCGCCGCCTGGCGGCGCTCGACGAGGTCGTGTTCGAGGTGGCCGCGACGTGCGATGCTGCGCCGCCACCCGCGCCGGATGGACCGGCGGGCGCGAACGACCGAGGAGGTGTCATGGCCCACCCGCGCGAGGAGATCCAGGCGACGCTCGAGCGCTTCGTCGAAGCCAACCGTCTGGCCGAGCAGGACGGCAACTGGGAGCGGCTCGCCGACTTCTACACCGAGGACGCCGTCTACGTGTACGCCGGGCTCGCGGCGAACGGCATGGTCGAGGCGCGCGGCCGCGAGGAGATCCGCCGGCTCGTCCTCGCACGCGACATGGAGCCGTACCGCGGCTGGACGTTCCCGCACGAGTGGGCGGTGATCGACGGCGACCGCATCGTCACCAAGTGGCAGAACCGCGGCCCGGGCAAGCGCCCGGACGGCAGCTTCCACGAGGCGCCCGGCATCTCGGTGATCGACTACGCGGGTGGCGGCAAGTTCAAGAGCCAGTGGGACCTGTACGACCGGCTGTCGGTGAAGGCGGTGAAGGACGAGGTCGACGCGGCGGGCGGCTGAGCGCGCCGCACGCTCCTGCAGGATCAGCGCGCCGCGAGGGCCCCGACGGAGCCGATTCCGCTCGGCGGTCGCCCGAGCCGGGCCGCCGTCAGCCGCCGAGCTTCTCGATGCGCGTGAACGCCGCGGGCTCGAGCGGCATGACGCTCAGGCGCGACTGCTTGACGAGCGGGATGTCGCGCAGCTGCGGGTCGGCCTTGATCCGCTCGAGCGTCACCGGCTTCTTCAGCGCCTTCACCGCGCTCAGCTCGACGGCGACCCAGCGCGCGTCGTCGGTGCTGGGGTCGGGAAACGCTTCCTTCGCGACCTCGCAGACGCCGACCACCTCCTGGCCGACGTTGGAGTGGTAGTAGAGGACGCGATCGCCCTTCTTCATCGCCTGCAGGTTGTTGCGCGCCTGGTAGTTGCGTACGCCGTCCCAGGTCGTCTTCTTGTCCTTGACGAGCTGCTCGAACGGATACTTGGTGGGTTCCTGCTTCACCAGCCAGTACGACTTCGCCGCCTTCGCCATGTGCGCCTCCGCGCGCACGTCTAGCGACGTCGGGCCTCGCTTGCCAGCGGACGCGCCGTCAGGCCCAGCGCGGGATCGGTCCGAGCTGCGGCGTCGCGCGGTCGGAGAGGTCGAACGCGACCTCGTCGACGAAGCACCAACCCCAGCCCTCGGGCGGATCGTAACCCTCGATGATCGGGTGCCGGGTCGCGTGGAAGTGCTTGGTCGCGTGGCGGTTCGGCGAGTCGTCGCAGCAGCCGACGTGGCCGCAGGTGCGACAGAGCCGCAGGTGGACCCACGGGGACTTGCTGCGCAGGCACTCCTCGCAGCCGCGCGCGCTCGGCGTCACGTCGCGGATGCCGTCCAGGTGGCTGCATTCGACGGCCATGTCTCTCCCTTCCGTCAGGCGTTCGCGGCGAGCGCCGGCTCGCCGGTGGCCGCGAGGTAGGCGTGCAGGGCGGCGACGACGCGCGCGCCGTCGCCGACGGCCGCGGCGACGCGCTTGACCGACGCCGCGCGCACGTCGCCGATGGCGAACACGCCGGGCACGCTGGTCTCGAGAGGTCGCCGGCCGGAGGCATTGCCTTCGTCGCCGGCCACGACGAAGCCGCGCTCGTCGAGCACGACGCCCGACCCGTCCAGCCATGCGGTGTTGGGGTCGGCGCCGATGAAGAGGAAGAGGTGCTGCATGGCCCGGCGGGTCTCCGCGTCGGAGTCCCTGCGCCGCCAGCGAATCGCCTCGAGCACGCCGTCCCGCCCCTCGAGCGCCGTGAGGTGCGCGCCGGTCACGACCTCGACGTTCGAGAGGCCCGTGATGCGATCGACCAGGTAGCGCGACATGCCGGCGTCGAGGCTCGCCGCGCGCACGAGGAGCCAGACCTTCCGCGCGCGGCTCGCGAGGTACACCACCGCCTGGCCCGCCGAGTTGCCGCCGCCGACCAGCGCGACCTCTTGCCCGCCGCACAGGCGCCCCTCCAGCGGAGAGGCCCAGTAGTGCACACCGGAGGACTCGAACTCGTCGAGGTTCGCGACGTCGGGCCGGCGGTAGCGCGCACCGCTCGCCACCACGACCGCGCGCGCGCGCGCTCGCTCGCCGCTCGCGAGGTGGAGGACGAGCGTGCCACTGCGTCCGACGCGAGCGTCCTCGAGGCGTCGCGCCTCGTCGGGGATCGACATCTCGACGCCGAACTTGCGCGCCTGGTTGTACGCGCGGGCCATGAGGGCCATGCCGGTGATGCCGGTCGGAAAGCCGAGGTAGTTCTCGATGCGCTGCGACGCGCCGGCCTGACCGCCGAACGCGCGGCAGTCGAGCGCGAGCACGGACAGCCCTTCGGAGCCCGCGTACACCGCCGCCGCGAGGCCCGCGGGACCGGTGCCGACGATCGCGACGTCGTACACGCGCTCGGGATCGAGCGGGCCGAGCAGCCCGATGCAGCGCGCGAGCTCGGCCTCGCTCGGGTTGTGCAGCATCTGCCCGCCGGGGCAGAGGACGATCGGCAACGCGTCCTCCTCGACGTGGAAGCGCTCGACCAGGCTCGCGGCGCAGCGGTCGGAGTCGGGGTCGAGCTGCTGATAGGGGTGGCCGTTGCGGCGCAGGAAGTCGGCGAGGCGGAGCACGTCGCCGCAGCCCGCGGGGCCGACGATCACCGGCCCGCCGGCGTGCCGCTCGATCAGGGCGACGCGGCGCAGGATGAGCGCGCGCATGATGCGCTCGCCGATCTCCGCCTCGGCGACGAACAGGCCGCGCAGGCGCTCGGGTGGGATCAGGACGGCCTCGACCGCGCCGCGCGCGTGCGCCTCGATCAGCGACGGCTGCCCGGAGAGCTGCGCCAGCTCGCCCATGAACGAGCCCGGCTGGTGCACCACGATCGTCTCGCGCTCGCCGTCGTGCACCACGTGCTGCACCACGACCTCGCCCGAGAGGATCAGTCGGAGCCCGTGCCCGCGCTCGCCGACGCGCACGAAGATCTCGCCGTCGCGGTACGAGTGCCGTGTCCCGAAGCGGCGAATGCGCTCGACCTCCTCGGGGGCCAGGGTGGGGAACGCCTGCTCGTGCCGGGCTTCGAGGAGGGGCGGCGCTTCGCTGATGGGCAGGCCCGTCTGCGGAGGGCTGTCGCTGGTCGAGCTCACCGGGGGCACGATGCGCCGCGCGGAGAGCTGAAGCGAGGCTCTCTTCCAGGAGGGGGCGCGTGCCCTGGTACGCGTCCCCTCGATCTACGCGGCAAAGCCGCGCAGGGGAGTCCACTCCCCGCGCGCGCTGCGCTCGGCCGCGCGCTTCGCGCGGGAAGGGTGACTCGAGCGGTCGGCAACGGGCCGGTGGCGGAATGACCCGCGACCGGCCCGCTGACGATCAATTCGCAGCTTCGAACAGGCCTGCGGCGCCCATGCCGCCGCCGATGCACATCGAGACGATGCCCCACCGCTTCTTCTGCCGGCGCAGCTCGAGGAGCAGGGTGCCGACCATGCGCGAGCCCGTCATGCCGTACGGGTGGCCGATGGAGATCGCGCCGCCGTTCGGGTTGAGCTTCGCCGGGTCGATGCCGAGCTTGTCGCGGCAGTACACCGCCTGCGACGCGAACGCCTCGTTGATCTCGACGATGTCGATGTCGTCGATCTTGAGGCCCGCGTTCTTCAGCAGCTTGGGAATCGCGAACACCGGGCCGATGCCCATCTCGTCCGGCTCGCAGCCGGCGAACACGCAGCCGCGGAAGAAGCCGAGCGGCTCGATGCCGAGCTTCTTCGCGCGGTCGTAGCTCATGATGAGGTTCGCCGACGCGCCGTCGGAGAACTGCGACGAGTTGCCGGCGGTGACGCTGCCGTCCGGCTTGAAGGCGCCGGGCAGCTGCGCGAGACCCTCGGCGGTGGTCTGCGGACGGTTGCACTCGTCCTTGTCGACCGTCACCTCCTTCTCGGAGGTCGTGCCGGTCGCCTTGTCGGTGACCTTCATCTTGACCGTGATCGGGAAGATCTCGTCGTTGAACTTGCCCGACTGCTGCGCGGCGGCGGTGCGCTGCTGCGAGGCGAGGGCGAGCTCGTCCTGCTTCTCGCGGCTCACTTTATATCGCTCGGCGACCACCTCGGCGGTCAGCCCCATCGGCATGTAGATGTCGCGCTTGTGGTCCATCAGCCACGGGTTGAACAGGTCCTTCTTGTTGAAGTCGTTCTGCATCATGGTGATCGACTCGAGGCCGCCGCCGATCACGGCTTCTGCGCCCTCCACCTGCACCTGATGCGCCGCGACCGCGACCGCGTTCAGGCCGGACGAGCAGAAGCGGCTGACGGTCGTGCCCGGAACGCTGACCGGAAGGCCCGCCATCACCGCCACGTTGCGCCCGACGTTGAAGCCCTGCGGGCCTTCGGGGAAGCCCGTGCCCATGACGACGTCCTCGATCTCGGCGGGGTCGAGCAGGGGGGTCTTCTTCAGCACTTCCTTGATGCAGGCCGCGGCCAGGTCGTCCGGACGCGTCTGGTTGAACGACCCGCGGAACGACTTGGCGAGCCCGGTCCGGGCCGTGGCGACGATCACTGCTTCGCGCATGGGCATGTCTCTCGACCTCCGATGAGTCTCGTTTCTGGACGGCGGCCCGGACGGGCCACCGTGGATCCGAGAAATTCGCACCTGCGGTGCGACGACGCAAGACGGATCCCGGACGGATCCCAGACGGATGCCGGGACGTTGCCGGCGCGGGCGGATCCTGGCACAAGGGCGCCCTCGCGATCGTCGGAAGGGGGTGGCATGGAGCGTTACGGGGACGGTGCGGGGGCACGCACGACGCCGGGAAGCGTCGCCACGGTGAAACCCGCGGTGCGACGTGCACCCGAGTGGACGCGCTGCGACGCCTGCGGTGAGGGCATGCAGTCGATGGGCCACTGCAAGTGGCTCTGCCGCCGCTGCGGCTTCCTTCGCACCTGCATCGACACGGTGTGACGTGCGCGATCCCGGCGTCGGGGATCTCGCGACATGCCGCGAGCGGCACCACGTCGTCGCGGCCCGGCGCCGGCCGCTGCCCCGCGTCCGTCGCGACGTGCAGGGGAGGTGACACCGGGATGCGAGCCGTCGTGCAGCGGGTGAGCGAGGCGCGGGTCGAGGTCGCGGGCGAGGTCGTCGGGCGGATCGGGCTCGGGCTGCTGGTGCTGCTCGGGGTGGGACGCGAGGACGACGAGGCGGCGGCGCGCGCTCTCGCGACGCGGATCGCGCAGCTCCGCGTGTTCGACGACGCCGCCGGACGCATGAACCTGGGGCTCGGCGACGTCGGCGGCGCGATGCTGGTCGTGTCGCAGTTCACGCTGTGGGGCGACACCGGCGCCGGACGGCGTCCGTCGTGGGGCCGGGCCGCGTCCGGTGAGCAGGCCGAGCCGCTGTACCGCGCGTTCGTCGCGCGCGTGTCCGAGCTCGGTCTCGAGGTCGCGGAGGGACGCTTCGGCGCCGACATGGACGTCCACCTCGTCAACCGCGGACCGGTGACCGTCCTGTTCGGGACGGAGGCGTGATCCCGTGCCCCCGACGGTCAGGACGGCGGTCTGCGGCGCTCGCTCACGCCTGCGATCCCCATGCGCCGGCGCACGCCGCGAGCCGCGGAGGGTCTTTGCTTGACGAGAGAGCTTCCCGAGCTGCGGACCGAGCGCCTCCGGCTGCGCGGCTGGCGCGACGCCGACCGCGCGCCGTTCGCCGCGCTCAACGCCGACCCGCGCGTGGTCGAGTACCTGTCGGCACCCCTGTCGGCCGCGGCGAGCGATGCGCTGGCGGCACGGATCGTCGCCCACTTCGCCGAGCACGGCTTCGGTCCGTGGGCGGTCGAGATCCCCGACGTCGCGCCGTTCGCCGGCTTCGTCGGCCTCGCCGTGCCGCGCTTCGGAGCGCACTTCATGCCGTGCGTCGAGATCGCCTGGCGCCTCGCGGCCGAGCACTGGGGTCGCGGCTACGCGACCGAGGGGGCGCGCGCCGCGCTCGACTTCGGCTTCGCAGGCCTCGGCTTGCCGGAGATCGTCTCCTTCACCGTGCCGGCGAACCTGCGCTCGCGGCACGTGATGGAGAAGCTCGGAATGAACCACGACGTGAACGGTGCTTTCGACCACCCGGAGCTGCCGGCAGGACACCCGCTCCGCCGTCACGTGCTCTACCGCCTGCATCGGAGCGCGTATGCCCGCAGCCCGGGGGCGCGCTGAGACACCGCGCGTGGGCGCCCCTCCTGCGGCTCGGCGCGCGGAGCGCGCGCGGTCAGCCGGCTGCGTCGAGGCGCACCGCGGCGCGGTACAGGACGAGCGCGGTCAGGATCTCCACCGCGATGAACTGCGCCGCGAAGTCGGCGCCGTGCAGCAGCCAGGCGAGCGTACGGGTCACCGCGGCGCAGCCGATCAGCGCCGCCGGGAAGTAGAGCACGGCGGCGCGTCCGGGCCGGCTGCCGATCAGCATCGCAACGCCGGCGGTCAGGAAGAAGGCTGCGAAGTCGCCGATCTGCGTGCTGCGCGCGAGCCCGTCGAGGAGCGGCATGCCGAGCGACCCGGCGACCCGCTCGGGGAGCACGAGCCAGCCGAGCCCCTGCAGGGCGAAGAACGCGCCGAGGACGGTGACGACGAGGCGGAGGCGGGCGGTCGGCATGAGGTCGGTCTCCTTCGTTTCGCGTGCGGACGATTCGCTCAGCCGGGAGCGACCCCGAGCCCCCGCGCGAGGTCGGCCCAGAGCGTGTGCTTCAGCGTGCGGAAGATCGCGCGGTCCTTCTCCGCCAGCGGACGCACGATGTCGAGCGCCGTCGCGACCAGCTCGCTCTCGGATGCGGCCACGTCGGCGAGGCCCGCAGCCAGCGCGTCCGCGGCGGCGTAGCGGCGGCCGGTGAGGACCGCGTCGCGCGCGGTCGCGGCCGGCAGCTTCGCGCGCAGCAGCGCCATCACGCCGACCCCGATCGGCACGCGGGCGTCCACCTCGGACATGCAGATCCAGCCGCGGTCGGCGCGCTGCACGCGAAAGTCGCAGCACAGCGCCAGCACGGCGCCGCCCGCGAATGCATGGCCATTCACCGCGGCGACCGTCGGCACCGGCAGCACGACGAGGCGGCCGAAGGCGAGTGCCACGTCGCGGTCGAACCGGCGCCGCGCGTCGGGATCGAGCTGCATCAGCGCGGCGACGTCGAGCCCGTTGCTGAAGAACTTGCCGCGCGCGGTGACGACCAGGGCACCCGGTCCGTCGCTCGCCACCTCGATCCGGTCGAGCGCCTCGTGCAGGCGAGCGACGAAGGGCGGGTCGATCAGGTTTACGTCGTCGCCCAGGTCGAGCACGTGGACGTTGCCTTCGCGGGACAGCTCGATCATCGTGCGGGTCTCCGCCCGAGCTTGAACAATCCGGCATCGCGTGTGTCAATAGTCGCCGGCGCGGCGGCAGGAGTCGCCGGCGCGGCGGGAGGCCGCAGGAGGTCCACGATGAAGGTCGGTCTGATCCCGGTGAACATCGGCGTGAAGAGCGTCGACAAGATGGTCGGGCTCGCGCAGCACGCGGAGAAGGTCGGCTTCGAGTCGGTGTGGACCTTCGAGCACGTCATGGTGCCGGTCGACTACGCGTCGAGGTACCCCTACAGCGCCGACGGCAAGATGGGGGCGACGCCGGAGACCAACTTCGTCGATCCGCTGATCGCGCTGACCGCGGTCGCGGCGAGCACGACGCGCGTGCGTCTCGGCACCGGCGTCAACATCCTTCCGCAGACCAACCCGCTCTACCTCGCGAAGCAGGCCGCGAGCCTCGACTTCGTGTCGAACGGGCGCCTCATGCTCGGCCTCGGCGTGGGCTGGCTCGAGGAGGAGTTCGCCGCGCTCGGCGTGCCCTTCGAGCGCCGCGGCGCGCGCGCCGACGACTACCTGCAGGCGATGCGCAAGGTGTGGTCGGGCGAGGTGGTCGAGCACGACAGCGAGTTCCTGCGCTGGCACGGGTTCAAGAGCTACCCGGTGCCGGTGCAGAACCCGCTGCCGATCGTCATCGGCGGCTCGAAGGGCAAGGCGCTCGAGCGCGTGGCGTGCTTCGGCGACGGCTGGTACGCGCCGGCCGCGACCGTCGACCAGATCGCGGGCCTGCTGCCGAAGCTCGACGAGGCGTGCCGCAAGGTCGGCCGCGACCGGAAGACGATCGAGATCACGACCATGTGGATCCCGGCGATGGAGGGCCCCGACGTGGTGCAGCGCTACGCGGAGCTCGGCGTCGCGCGTCTCCTCGTGCCCGCACCGGCGCTCGGCATGGGCGGCGACGTGATCGACGGCATGACGAAGCTCGCCGACGAGGTGCTGTCGAAGCTCGGGTGAGCGTGAGCGTGAGCGGTCGGCCGGTTCCGACACTGGCAGCGCGAGTTGACATGGCCGGCACGTGAATCTTCAATGATTCACGTGAAGACGACGACCGTCCGCGAGCTGCGTACGAACTTTCCCAGGGTCGAACGCTGGGTAGCCGAGGGCGAGCGCGTGCAGATCACGAAGCGGCGGAAGGTCGTCGCGATGCTCGTCCCGCCTCCGAAACCGGCACGCGCGCGATCAGGCGTGCTGCCGAACTTCGCGGAGCGCGTGCGGTCGACGTTCGGCTCGCGCAAGCTCACCAGGGAGCAGTCAGCCGAGCTGCGCGCGGCGCTCCGTGGCGAGAGCTGATGCACTACGCGGACACGGGGTTCCTGGTCTCGCTCTATCTGCCCGAGGCGACCACCGCGCCGGCATCGGCGGCCATGCGACGCGTCACCCAGCCGATCGCGATCACGGAGCTCAACGTGCTGGAGTTGCGGAATGCCTTCCGGCTGGCCGTGTTCCGCCGTTTCATCGCCGAGGACGACCGCGCCAGGTGCTGGGCCCTTTTCGAGGATGACGTCGCGGGCAGCGTCTACGAGCGGGCGACGGTACCGTCGTCCGCGCTCTACGAACATGCCTCGCGGCTGGTCGAGGTGTACGGCAGCCGCCTCGGCACTCGCACTCTCGACGTGCTGCACGTTGCGGCCGCGTCGCTGCTCGGCGCGAGCACGTTCCTGTCGTTCGACCGGCGACAACGGGCGCTCGCGCGCGCGGCGAAGCTCCGCGTCGCCCCCTGATCCGTCGAACCGGCCATGAACGCGCGCGCACCACGTACCGCGCGGCGCTCCGTCACGCGCCGCGCAGCACCTGCCCCGCGCTCGCTCCCGTCAGCTCCCCACGCTCGACCGTCACGGCACCGTTGACGATCACCGCCTCGATGCCGTCCGCCTCGGTGACGAGGCGCGGTCCGCCGCCGGGCAGGTCGTAGACGAGCTCGGTCTCGCGCGCCGCGATGCGCGCCGGGTCGAACAGCACGACGTCGGCGTGGTTGCCGGTCGCGAGCACGCCGCGCTTCGAGATCCCGAACAGGTCGGCGGGAACCTTGGTGAGCTTGCGCACCGCCTCCTCGAGTGGCATGAGCCCGCGCTCGCGGACCCAGGTGCCGAGGAAGTAGGTCGCGTAGGCGTGGTCGGCGAGCAAGGTCAGGTGCGCGCCGGCGTCGGAAAGGCCGATCAGGTAGCCGTCGTCGACCAGGGTCGGGCGGCGCGGCAGGTCGCTCGACAGGCAGTAGCTGAACTCGGTGCGCAGCTGGTCCTCGAGCGCGACGTCGAAGAAGACGTCGAACGGGTCCGCGCCGCGCGCAGCGGCGATCTCGGCGACCGTCTTGCCGATGCGGTCCTTCAGCGACGGGTCGGCGACGAGCAGGATCTTGACGCCGTCCCAGTCGCCCTTGAACATGCGGAAGCCCTCGTACTCCCCGGTCACGTCCTGCCGGAATGCGGCGCGGAAGGCCGGATCGCGGAAGACGGCCGGCAGGTCCTCCGGCTTCGCGTGCATCACCTGCCGCCACGACGGCAGCTGGTCGAAGATGCCCATGCCGACGAGCTTGAAGTCGGTGAGCGCCGGACGGCAGCTCGTCTGCGGTACGAGCGTCAATCCCTCGCCGCGCGCCTGCTGGATCGCCGCCATGCCGTCGGGACGGATCGCGCCGAGGAAGGTCACCGGACGGCCGCTCGCGCGCGCCGCGGCGATGCTGACCGTCACGTCGACCAGGTGCTTGGTCGTGATCTCGACCATCCCGCGCTCGAAGCCCGCGAGCGCGCCGGCGAGCGCGACCACCTCCTCGTCGCTCGCGGCCCGGCTCGGCACCGGCTTGCCGTCGCCGCCGAAGTGCGTCGGCGCCTGCGAGGTCGAGAAGCCGAGCGCGCCGGCGCGCATCGCGTCCTCGACCAGCGCGCGCATGCGCGCGATCTCGTCGTCGGTCGCGGCGCGCTCGGTGGCGTCGTCGTCGAGCACGAAGTAGCGCAGCGCGGAGTGGCCGATCAGTGCGCCGACGTTCAGCGCCGGGCGCATGCGCGCGAGCGCGTCGAGGTACTCGGGGAAGGTTTCCCAGTCCCAGGTGATGCCGTGCTCGAGTGCTGCGAGGCTCATGCCCTCGACACGCTCGAGCATGCGCATGATGCGCTCGCGGCGCCCGGGCGCGCACGGCGCGAGCGTGAAGCCGCAGTTGCCCATGACGACGCTGGTGATGCCGTTCCAGCACGACGGCGTGAGCGCGCGGTCCCAGCACACCTGCGCGTCGTAGTGCGTGTGCGGGTCGATGAAGCCGGGGCTCACCGCGAGCCCGCCCGCATCGACCTCGCGCGCGCCGGCTCCGGCCTTGCCGCCGACCTGCGTCAGCGTGCCGCCGTCGATCGCGACGTCGCCGGTCGCACCGGGGGCGCCGGTGCCGTCGACGATCGTCCCCCCTCGGATCACCAGATCGTGCGCCATGTCCTGCGACTTAGGACGGCGCGCGGGGTCGGATCAACCGCATGCGGGCGACGGCGCCGGTAGACCCCGTCGCCCGCATGCGCAGGTTCAGGGTCAGGTTTTGGGCGGATACAGGTTCTGGAACACGTAGTCCGCGATGCGCCGGCCCTGCAGGATCCCCTCGTCCTTGTCGAAGCTCCAGTGGATCCCGAGGTAGATGCGGCTCTGGCCGTTCTCGTCCTCGGCCTGGGACAGGCGGGCGAAGTCGCGCGGGTGCAGATCGCGGACGTTTCCTTGGTTGTCGACCGTGAGGCCGTTGTACTCGTCGGAGATGAAGGTGAACGGGATGTCGTCGGTGCCGAAGACGTTGCGCAGCGTCTCGAAGACGGCGCCGCCGAAGGTGGCGTGGCCCGACGGATAGGCGGGGAAGGGGGGCGTGAAGTTCGGCCCGGTCGAGTTGCTCGCCGGTGCGCCGAGCGGCGTGAAGCTCGGGTCGCCCAAGGTGTCGGGGTTGCCGTCGTCGTCGGCCATGCGGATCGCGGTGATCGGGCGCGCCGTCTTGTAGTGGTACTTCGACTCCCACGCGGCGATGCCGGCGTCGGCCATCGAGACGTTGACCAGCGCGAGCAGGCGCGACAGGTCGACGAGGTCGAGACCCTGCTCCTGGCCGAGCTGTACCGCGACCTGATTGTAGAGGCGCGGCGGCGCGCACAGGCTCGGCAGGCCGTCGTAGGCCCAGTAGATGCCGGCCGAGGTCTCGTCGGCGTTGCGCTCGGTCGGCGTCGTGATTCCGTCACCGCCGAGCAGGTACACCTCCGCGAAGGCAGCCGCGTACTCCGGGCTGCCGGGCGCCGGCGGCGGCGGGATGCGGAACTGATCCGCCGAGGCCATCACGAACGGCCGTACCTCCATCCAGCGCGCCCCGAGCGCCAGCGGGTGCCTGCTGATCGGGTCCTGGCGCCAGACGAGCGCGCCGTCCTCGGGGATGTAGTCGACGTTGACGCGCGGCTCGGGATGGTCGGAGCCGTCGTTCGCGCGCAGCTCGAGGATCGACTGCGCCGCGCGGCGGCCGAGATCGATGCCGGCCGCCTTCTGCGCATCGGGGTCCTCGACCTCGTCGAGATCCTCGGCGAGCTGGGCCGCGAAGCGCGGCGCGTGCGAAGGGTACAGCGCGACGAGCGTGTCGTGCGCCGCCTGCGCGATCGCGGCCTTGAGCGAGGTGTCGGCGGGGGCCTGCGGCAACCCGGTGTAGCTCTCGTAGCGGCCGGCGATCGCGTTCACCGCCTCGAAGACCGCGACCTGCACGATCGCCATCGCGCGGCTCGCGCGGCCGGGGCCGAGCTGGTGTCCGAAGACACGGTCCTCGCCGTCCTTCACCGGCGCGTGGTCGAGTCCGCTGGTGTCGATCGCGACGTGGTTCCAGTGCACGATCCACTCGGTCGACGCAGGCGGTGCGGGCGGCGGGCCGCCGTCGCTGCCGCCACCGCCGCCACAGCCTGCGAGCGCGAGCAGGCCGACGAGGGCGATGGACCAGAAGGATCGCGAACGAGACGACGCCATGAACATCACTCCGTGCAGGTCGACCGAGCCCTGCTCGCACCACCCACGAGAGGTGCCGAGAAAAGACGGATGGGGCACGGCAACCTGACACGCCGCGACACGATCGGCAACCGAGAAAACGGCGGGATGTCGCGGACCTCCGGTCGGCCGGTGGCCCGAAACGGCCGAAAACGCGACGGGCCGCGCCGGACGTCGCCGGCGCGGCCCGCGCTGTCGCGGTGCCTCGGGTCGAGGCCTAGAGCACGTACTCGATCTGCGCGCGCACGTTGGCTTTGTCGCGCACGAGGCCGATCTGGTAGCGGTACACGCCGCTGTTGATCGCCGTGTAGTCGACGATGAAGCGCCACGGGTCGCGGATGAAGCGCACGCCGGGCTGGAACAGCAGCATGCCCTGCCAGTCGTAGAACATGTTGAAGCCGGGAACCACCTGCAGGTTCGTGTTCGTGAACGGCGCGTGCACGTTGTAGGTCGTGCTGATCGCCAGCGTGTGCAGGAACGTGTCCTCGACGAGCGGGACCGTGCGCGTCGAGTTGTTCTGCTCCGGCACCGGCAGCGACTGGCCGACGCAGTCACCCGGCGTGCACGAGAACTTGTAGTCGAAGATGTGCCGGTAGAAGAACTGCGTCGAGAAGAAGATCGTCTGGTTCGGGTTGATCCAGCGAACGAGCTGGTTCGTGTCCCAGCCGATCGCCATGTTGAAGCTGTCCTGCCGCCGGACCGTGTTGAGAAGGCCCGAGGCGACGGGTCCGAGGAAGTCGGTCGCGAACTGCGCGGTCACGCCCTTGTCGGGATACAGCGCCGCGACCGGCCCGACGAAGAACGCCTCGTCCTTGAACCAGGCGATCTCGGAGCGCAGCACGCTCTTCAGAGACGGCAGCGCGGTGGTCATCGAGGCACCGTTCACCCACACCAGCGGATAGCTCTGCTCCGCGGTGATCGCGCTGATGCCCGCGACGTAGCCGTTGTCCTCCGGACGCGCCCCGCGGAACTTGACCGCCGGAACGTCGAACATCGTCTGGTAGCTCGCCAGCGTGAAGGTGAAGTCGGCGGCGTTGAACACGAAGCGTCCACCGCCGCGCGTGTTGTGCAGGCTCACCGAGGGCGCGTTCAGCTGCGACAGCGTGCTGCCGGTCGGCGCGCCGAGCGGCGTCGCCCACGGCGAGCCCGTCGGCGCTCCGGGGATGCCGGCGACCGTGTTGTCCATCGCGGCGTAGGCCTCGATGAACGCCTGGTCCATCGGGCCGAGAGTGCCGATGTTGTAGCTCACGCGCAGCATGTTGAGCGGCACGCGCCGCTCGTCGAGATCGATGAAGAATCCGCCGAAGCTCGAGTCGGTCGGGTTGATGTTGTCGAGCAGGCGGAAGACGTCGGTCTCACCCCACACCAGGTTCTGGCGGCCGAAGCGGATGAACACCGGGCCCTGCTCCCAGTCGACGAAGGCCTGGAAGAGCCGGTTCCGGTAGCTCGCGACGCTGCGCAGGCGGTGCCGCGTGCGCTGCAGGCGGAAGTCGAGCGAGTCCTGCGAGTAGCCGCCCTGGCGAAGCGCCTGCGAGATCTCCTGCCGCGACTCGAGGTTGTTGCGATACGCGCTCGGGCCGATGTCGTAGATGCCCTCGTACTCGCCCCGGTACGTCAGGTTGTACTTGAAGGCGGTCACGTTCTGCGGCAGCACGTCGCTCCACCAGTCGAGGAGGTCGTGGTTCCACTTCGCCTCGAGGAAGTAGCGATTCTGGATCATGTTGCCCGCGCCCGAGTACGGGAACGTGCCGCCGAAGTTGCAGTTGTTCGCGTTCGGCTGCGCGATGCACGCGGGCGGCTGGTTGCCGGGTCGCGTGGACTGCTTGGCAACCGTACCGAAGCGCGCGTTCACGTAGGCGCGCATCGTCAGGTTGATCGTGCCCTCCTCGTTGAGGGCGATCGCGTGCGCCGTGCCAGCCCAGCCGAGGACGAGCAACGCCGTCATCGCGATCGGGAAGCGCCACCTCGAGTCCGCCATCGTCACCCCTCCTTGGAAAAACGATGAAACCCTCCCGCACAGCCAGCCTGCGGGACGCGCACTAGAGCACGAGTGTGGAAAGCGCGCGAGCGCTCGCGCCATCTTTTTGCATCAGCAGTTCATCCATGCGTGCCATCGCGATCGCAGGCGGAGCACGCTCACCGGACGCCGCGTTGCGTCGACGACAGCGAGTGGGTACCCGTGCCTGCGTGTTCGGACCTGCGGGACATCGTGGCGCGTCGCCGTTCATGCGACCCGCCGGTCGTCCGGGGCTGTCGCACGTGATCGACGGCCGTCTGCTGGTGGGCGAGTACCCGACGCCGGCCGACGCCGAGTGGCTGCGCGACCAGCACGGCGTCGACACGGTTCTCTGCCTGCAGGACGACGCCGACCTCGCGAGCAAGAACCTGCGGCTCGCGGATCTCGAGCAGGCGTATGCGGGCGTGGGCGTCGCGTTCCACCACGTTCCCGTGGTGGACGGCGACTCCGAGCACCTCGCGGCGCACCTGCCCCGGCTGCTCGGCCTCATCGCCGGTGCGCTCGAGGCGGGCGGCTGCGTCTACCTGCACTGCAACGCGGGCTTCAACCGTGCGCCGACGGTGGCGATCGCCTACCTACGGACGTACCTCGGCCTCTCGGACGAGGACGCCTGGGCGCACGTCAAGCAGCGCCGGGCGTGCGTGCCCTACCGGCGGGCGCTCGCGCTGCACTTCGGCGACGACGCGGTGCGCTGAGATGAGTCCGTCGTGAGTGGTACGCTCCGGCCGTTCGCCGCGCGCGCGCGCGGCGCGTCGCGGCTGGTGGCCGCGCTGGCCGCCGCGGCTGCGCTCGCTCGTGCCGCGCCGGCGGTGGCCGAGCCCTACGCGATCGACCACGCGAGCAGCGAGCTCGTGGTGCGCGTGTTCCGCGGCGGGATCGGTTTCGCGCTCGCGCACGACCACGTCGTGCGCGCGTCCGCCTGGGACGGGACGCTCGACGTGAACCGCGACCCGGTCGCGCTCGCAGCCGATTTCCGCGTCCCGGTCGATTCGCTGGAGGTGGACGAGCCCGAGGTCCGCGCGCGGCACGGCCTCGACGGCGTGCTGTCCGACGACGATCGCGCGTCGATCCGCGCGAGCATGCTCGGCCCGGACCAGCTCGACGCGGCGCGCTTCCCGGAGATCCGCTTCCGCGCGGCCGAGATCGACCGCCAGGGCGACGGCTTCCGGCTCGCGGGCGAGCTCACCCTGCACGGCGAGACGCGCCGCATCGCGCTGCCCATCTCCGTGCGCGACGACGCGGGCACGCTCACCGCGAGCGGCTCGGTGCGCGTCGCGCAGAGCGACTACGGCATCACGCCCTACCGCGCGCTGCTCGGGCTGGTCCGCAACCAGGACGAGGTCGAGATCGTGTTCACCGTGGTCGCCGCGCCCGCCGCCACGCGGTAGGCTCGACGACATGGGAACGCGGACCGAGAGCGACAGCCTGGGGCCGATCGAGGTTCCGAGCGGCGTCTACTACGGCGCGCAGACGCAGCGCGCGATCGACAACTTCCCGGTCTCGGGGCAGCGCTTTCCGCGCCGCTTCGTCGAGGCGCTCGGGCTCGTGAAGTGGGCCGCGGCGCTGGAGAACGAGGCGCGCGGCGACCTGCCGCCGGAGATCGCGCGGGCGATCGCCGCGGCGGCCGAGGAGGTGGTCGAGGGACGGCACGACCGCGACTTCGCGGTCGACGTCTTCCAGACCGGATCGGGCACCTCGACCAACATGAACGCCAACGAGGTGATCTCGAACCGCGCGATCGAGCTGCTCGGCGGCGTGATCGGCAGCAAGTCGCCGGTGCACCCGAACGACCACGTGAACGCGGGGCAGTCGTCGAACGACGTGATCCCGACCGCCACGCACGTCGCAGCGCTGCTCGGCCTGCGCGACGACCTGCTGCCCGCGCTCGAGACGCTCCGCGCGAGCCTCGCACGCAAGGCGGACGAGCTCGCCGACGTCGCCAAGACCGGGCGCACGCACCTCATGGACGCCGCCCCGGTCACGCTGGGACAGGAGCTCGCGGGCTACGCGGCGCAGATCGACGCCGGCAGCCGTCGCGTGCGCGCGGCGATGCCCGATCTCGCCGAGCTCGCGCTCGGCGGCACGGCGGTCGGCACCGGGCTGAACGCGCCGCCGGGCTACGCCGCGGCGATCATCGCACGCATCGCCGCGCGCACCGGGCTCGAGCTGCGCGAGGCGGCCGACCACTTCGAGGCGCAGGGCGCGCGCGACGCCTGCGTGCACGCGAGTGCGGCGCTGCGCACCGTCGCCGCGAGCCTGATGAAGATCGCCAACGACCTGCGCTGGCTCGGCTCGGGGCCGCGCGCGGGCCTCGCGGAGATCCAGCTGCCGTCGCTGCAGCCGGGCTCCTCGATCATGCCGGGCAAGGTGAACCCGGTGATCCCGGAGATGTGCCGTCAGGTCGCGGCGCAGGTGATGGGCAACGACGTCGCGGTCGGGATCGCCGGCGCGCTGGGTGACTTCGAGCTGAACGTGATGGTGCCGGTGATCGCGAAGAACCTGCTCGAGTCGATCGCCATCCTCGCGCGCGCCTGCCGGCTGCTCGCCGAGCGCTGCGTCGACGGCATCGTCGCGGACACGGCGAAGCTCGCGCGCGACGCCGAGATGAACCTGCAGATCGGCGCCGCGCTCAACACCGTGATCGGCTACGACGGCGCCGGCCGGATCGTCAAGCAAGCAGCCGCGACCGGCAAGTCGATCCGCGAGGTCGCCGAGGAGGAGGGCGTCCTGTCGCACGACGACCTCACCCGCCTGCTGGACCCGCTGCGTCTGACCAAGGGCGGCGTGATCTAATAGCACCCTCTGGCGCGTGAAGACCTTCCGGGTCGGCGGAGGCTCCGCTCAGAGCCTGAGCAGAAATCGCTCAGGCTCTGGTCATCACCAAGGGGACGGCCGCGGCCCTCCCCTCGCCCGCGAAGTGAATTCGCGGGCTTCACCCCACCTGCAGGCGGGCCCTTGGCCCGCCTCCTTCGAGCGTTCGCAATTCTTGCTCACACTCTCAGATGCCGAGGACGCGGAACGCCGCTTGCGGCTGGGCGAAGCCCTTGAGGTTCAGCTCGCCGACCGGTTCGGTCGCGACCGGCTCGCGCAGCGCGGCGCAGGCGCGGGCGGTGATCAGGATCTCGCTGCCACCCGCCGAGTCCGAGAGGCGGGCGGCGAGGTTGGTGACGTTGCCGATCACGCCGTAGTCACGCCGCCCCTCGTAGCCGACGAAGCCGCAGGTCGCATAGCCGGAGTCGATGCCGATGCCGACGTCGATCGGGTAGCCCTTGCGCGCCCAGCGCTCGCGCAGGCGGCGCACGTCGCCGCACATCGCGAGCGACATCCGCACCGCGCGGTCGGCGTGGTCGGGCTGCTCGACCGGATCGTTGAAGAAGACCATGAAGCCGTCGCCGGCGAAGTGCTCGAGCGTACCGGCGTACTCCGCGATGCGGTGGCCCATCGCCGCGTGGTACTCGGCGAGCGTCGCCGTGACCTCCTCGGGCTCGGCGGTCTCGGAGAACGCGGTGAAGCCGCGCAGGTCGGCGAACACCACGGTGACGAGCTTGCGCTGGCTCTTCAGCTCGGACGCGCCGCCGCGCGCCATGACCTGGTCGATGATCTGCGGCGGGAAGAAGCGCTTCAGGTCGGCGAACTCCAGCTCGCGCGCGCGCAGGCGCTCGGTCGCCTCGACGCGCAGCAGCGCCTGCGCCGCCTGCTGCGCCACCGTGGAGAGGGCGTCGATCTCCGCCTCCTGGTAGACGTCGCCGGTCGTGCGCCCGCCGATCGCGAGCCCGCCCACCACGCGATGGTCCTGGACGATCGGCAGCAGCAGCTCGGCGCGCAGGCGGTCGAAGCCGGCGTGGCACTCGGTCGCGACGTTCGAGTACGCGGGCTCGAGGGCGAGGCGCTCGCGAACGATGTGCTTGCGCATCGTTCGCAGCAGCTGCACCAGCGGCTCCTCCGCGAGTGGGGCCGCGCCGCGCAGCGGAACGCCGTCGCTCGCGCGCACGTGCTCGATCGCGTCGAGCGTCCCGGCGAGCAGGAACGCGACGCTGCTGCGCGCGTTGCAGAGTCGCGCCGGGGCTTGCGACAGGGTGTCGAGCACCTCGTCCGCCGTCGCGCAGGTCGCCATCTCGTCGCCCAGCTCGCGCAGCAGCTCCGGGAAGCGCGCGCGCTGCGGGTAGAGCTTGTGGTCGAGCCAGGCGTCGAAGCGCGGCCAGACGTAGAGCAGCGGCAGGAGCAGGGCCGCGACCGCGTACGGCCGCACCGACACCAGCGCGATCGCGAACACCGTCAGCAGTCCGACCACGACCGCGTAGATCAGCGCGCGGCGCACGGTGATGCGCGCGTTCAGCAGCTCCTGGCTCAAGGTGACGCGCGCCAGCGCGAGGACGAAGATGCCGAGCGCCCACTGTGCGAAGCGCGGATCGATCGCCAGCGTGCCGAGCACCTGCTGCGCGAACTGCACCAGCGCGATCGGCGTGAAGCCGAAGATCGCGCCGGCGAGCAGGATGCGCGCGCGCTGCGCGATCAGCGGGTCGTGGCTGAAGGCGTGCTCGAGGCAGCGCACGACGAAGAGCAGCATCGAGGCGAACAGCGCCGCCGACGACACGCCGCGCGTGTAGATCCACGGCCCCACGTTGCCGACCACCCAGGTGACGAGGTTGGCGACGCCCTGCAGGAAGCCCGCGCCGTACACCAGCCACAGGATGCCGCTGCGGCGCACCAGCAGGCGGTGCGGCAGCGGGAAGGCGAGCGCCATGTGGAAGGGGACGTAGCAGGTGACGCCGATCAGGAAGCGGAAGTACACCGAGGCGACGGGGTTGTGATCGTTGTCGATCGGGATGAACGTCGTGACGAGCGTGCTGCCCGCCGTGCTGGCGAGCGCCAGCAGCGCCCAGCTCGGGACCTCGAACGGTCGCAGGAGGAAGACCGTGACGCCGACGCCGAAGATCAGGATGCCGATCAGGTCGGAGGCGCCCTCGGTGAAGAGCGCGTCGTGCCAGGTCCAGTCGCGGACCGGGATCGCGATCTCGCGCACGCCGATTCCGGGGCGCTGCACGCGCAGCACGTTGACGGCGCCGGGCGTGTGGTCGACCAGGCGGAGCTTCTCGCGTCGCGCGTCCGCGGGCGAGATCTCCGTCCCGTTGATGGCGAGCACGCGTCCGCCGCCGCGCAGCCCGGCGTCGGACGCGTCGTCGCGCGTCGGCGAGACGTAGACGCTGTCGATCGAGAAGCCGCAGTCCGGCTTGCCGACGCGCTCGATCTTGTCGTCCACGGTGAGGGCGAGGCCGAGGACGAACAGGGCCACCTGCACGAAGAACAGCGTCTTCTGGCCGGGCGTGCCGGCGTCGAAGCGCGCCCGTGGGCTCTCCGCGGCGCTCGCGCGCGGGAGCGCGCGCAGGCGGGTGCCAGCGCGTGGGCGTGACGGCGGGGCAGGGGACTCGAAGCGCGCGCCGGAGGGGGCGGCCGGTGCCATGACAGTCGGCGACCCTAGCACGGCCCGCGCGCCGAGGCGCGTGTCGCGCACCGATTCCTGTCGCGCGGCGATTCCCCGCTCCGGCCGAACGCCGGCCGCGCGACGCGGCGTCCCGGCTGCGGCAGCCGCTGGCGCTGCCGACACCCGCCGGCGGTCAGCGCGCGGTCGTCGCGGTGGTCGCGTCGAAGCGGTCGAGGTCGAAGATCAGGAGCCCCGCGCCCTCGCCCTCGGTCGGCCCGTCGATCGAGAGCTGGAAGGCGAAGCTGCGGCCGTCGCGGCTCCAGGTCGGGTTCGAGGCGTAGTAGCCGCCGCGGTAGCGGTTGAAGTACGTGAGCCGCCGGAACGTCGAGCTGCCGTCGAGCGACAGCTGCCAGATGTCGAGCGGTCCCGGGATCGCGGTGCTCTCGAGGTCGCGCTCGACGAGAACCGAGCGTCCGTCGGGCGAGACGCCCTCCGCCTCCTCGTAGACCGGGCTGTTCGAGTAGTTGCGCACCACGCCGGTGACGAGGTCGACGCCCATCACCTCGCCGCCTGCGTGCGCATAGGCGGTGAAGATCATCTCGCGCTCGGAGCGCGGGCGGAGGCCCTGCGCCTCGAGCACCGCGATCGGCGACACGGCGGTCCGCTCCACGACGCGCCGCACGTCGGTCACGACCGCCTGTCCGCGCAGGAAGCGCAGGTCGGCGGTCCAGATCTCCGAGACGCCGAAGAGCACGCGATCGACCAGGTCGGCCGCGGTGTAGTCGACGTCGGAGCGATTCCACGCGATGCGCATCGTCGTGCGCGACGCGACGATCCCTTCCCAGCACGGCAGCCCGAGCGGCTGCGGCGGCCGGTTCGGGAACGCGGCGCGCAGCACCGAGAGCACGCCGGTGAAGCGTCCGGCCTCCGGGCGTTGCTCGCTCGGCAGCGGTCCGGAGGTCGGGCCGCACAGCAGCACGTCGCCGTTCGCGAGATACTGGGCGCGCGTGAACCCGCGGTGCGCGAAGTGCGTCGTCAGCGGGCGCAGCGCGCCGGTCGCGACGTCGACGCGCCAGGCGTCGCCGAGCGGCGCACGGTCGAGGAAGAGCAGTGCGCTGCCGTCGGGCGAGAAGTCGGGTCGCATGCCGAAGTCGGCGACCAGCCGGACGTGCGGCGGCAGGTCGTCGAGCGGCGAGCCGTCGAGCGTTCCCTTCTCGGGATCGACGAGCTGTGCGCTCGCCGGCGCCGGCGCGAGGCCGGCAGCCGTCACGGCAAGGGCGAGCAGGATCCGAGCGGTTCGTGCGAGCATCGCCGTCCCTCCGCGGCCGTCATACGACGGCACGGCGGGGGACGGTCAACCCGCGACGCCGCCGAGTGTCGCGACGACGCCCAGACCCCGCGACGGCGTCCAGCCGCGCGACGACGTCCGGCGACGCGACGGCGTCCTGGCCGATCGTCAGCGCGCGGGCGTCAGGGCCCGGGCCTTCGCGAACTGCTGCTCGGCCTCGTCGGTCTTGCCGAGTCGCCGCTGCACGGCGCCGAGCGCGTTGTACACGGCCGGACTCTGCTTCACGGCGAGCGATCCCTGGTACGCCTGCTCGGCCTCCGCGAGCTCGCCCGCGCGCACGAGGGCCTCGGCGAGGTTGTTGTAGGCAGGTGCGTACTTCGGGTCGATCTCGATCGCCTTCCGGTACTCGGCGATCGCTTCGTCGCCGCGACCCTGCCGGCCGAGCACGTAGCCGAGGCCGTTGTGCGTCTCGGCGGTCGGCCGGCCCGGCAGCGCCTTGCGGTAGTGCGCTTCGGCTTCGGCGAGCTTGCCGCCCTGCACGTAGGTGACGGCCATGTTCAGGTGTGCCGACGCGCACTCCGGGTCGAGAGCCAGCGCCTCGCGGTAGGCCGTGAACGCCTCGTCGGTCTTTCCCATGCGCGCGAGCGTGAAGCCGAGGTCGCTGTAGATCTCCGCCCGCGGCTCGATCACCAGCGAGGCGTCGAAGTGCTGCGCCGCCTCGTCGAGCCGGCCGAGATCGAGCAGGGCCAGCGCCAGGTTGTTGTGCGCCTTCGCGTGCTTCGGATCGGTCGCGAGGGCGCGCTCGTACTCCACCACCGCGTCGGCCGAGCGTCCGGACTGGAAGAGCGTCCAGCCGAGCGCGTTCAGGATCTCGGGATCGCCCGGCGCGAGCTCGAGGCCGCGCCGGAAGGCGCGCTCGGCGCCGGCGTGGTCGCCGGTGCGCTCGTTCGCGGTGCCGGCGCGCAGGAACGAGTACGGATCGAGGAACTGCTCCTTGATGTCGGCGATCGCGGCTCCCGGCAGCTTGACGAACTCGGGGATGTTGGCGGCGCGATCGGGCGAGGTGAAGCGCTCGAGGAGCACCGGCGGGCTGTCGTTCCCGTTCTCGTCGATGTGCGTCAAGAAGAGCTGCGTGTACGGACCGTTCACTTTCGACGAGAACACGAGCCAGCGGCCGTTCGACGACCAGCTGTGCCACGAGTTCATGCGCGCGGTGTTGTAGGTGAGCCGTCGCGCCGCGCCGCCTGCGGCCGGGACGATCCACAGCTCGCTGTCGGGCTGCAGCAGCATGTAGCTCCTCGACCGGGTGAACACGATCCACTTCCCGTCGGGCGAGTACTTCGGGAAGTAGTTGCTCATGCCGTTGCCCGACGCGCCCTCGAGCGGGACGGCCGTGCCGCCCTTCCCGCCGTCGAACGGGATGCGGTACAGGTCGTACAGGAACGGCTGCTGCTCGACGGTGAACTCGGGCACGTCGCTCGCGTCGAGCAGCGCTGCGTTCTGCTGCTCGAGGCGCTCCGACTTGTGCGCCTTCGCGCGCGCGAAGACGATCTCCTTGCCGTCGGGGCTCCACGCGGCGTTGGTCTGCACGTACTGCGGGTCGTCGGCGCCGGGCAGCGGCGCGAACGTGCCGGTCTCGCGGTCGTAGACGACCAGGATGCCTTTGATCGGGAAGAAGAGCTGCGAGATCATCAGGTCGGGCATCGCGACGAACACCGAGCGGTCCTTGACGGTGCTGATCACGTAGCGGCCGGTCGGCGAGACGCGCGACAGGAGGCCGAAGGTGAGCTCGCCGTCCTCGCGCTCGTAGTCCGCCCAGGTGATGATCTTGTCGTCGCTCAGCACCATGTGCTCGGACACCGGCAGGATGCCGTAGCCGCCCTTGTCGTTGCCGTAGTCCACGTCGAGCCCGAGCACGCTGCCGTCGTCGGCGAACGAGTGGCAGTTGCCGCACACCGGCAGGTCCTTCAGCACGACCGGCGGGCCGTCCTCCATGTCCACCGTCCCGAAGCGCCAGCGAATCTTCGACGGGTCCTGCACGGCCTTCAGGAACGGCAGCGGCACCTCGCGGTAGAACAGCGCATCCGACACCGGGTCCTTCGAGGTGCGAAAGCGGACGCGCGCCGACGGTGCGCTCGCGTCGCCCGCGGCGGCGGTGGCGGGTGGAGACGCGCCCGAGGCGCTCGCGCGGCGGACCGTGACCTCGAGATCGCGCTCGAGGCTCTTCCGCTTGAGCTCGGCCCAGCGCTCGGCCGACGGTCGCCACCGCGGCGCGTCCGCCGCGTCCTTCAGGACCTCGGCGCCGGCGCCGTCGCGCACGACGACCTCCCAGCGTGCGGCACCGGGCGTGGTGTCCTCCCACGTGAAGGTCGGAGCGACGATGTCGGCGGGGAACAGCGTCCCCTCGGCCGGGTAGGTGATGCGCAGCGGCACCGTCGCGGGGGCGGCGTCCTGCGCTGGGGGAGCGGCAAGCGCCGCGCCCGGACCGACGACGCCGCGAAGCCCGTCCGGCATGGCGGCTCCGTCGGCCATCGCCAGGGCCACGGCCGCCACGATCGCGGCGGAACGACGCTTGCCGGCCATCCTCGACCTCTACGCCCCCTGCGGCGTCCGCGGAAGGACCGCCACGGCCTCGGTCTCGCACAGCAGGTCGCCGCGGCACAGCGCCGCCTCGACGACCGCGCAGGGGAAGTCACCGAAGCCGCGGCGCTGGTAGAGTGCGTGCAGGGCGTCCGCGTCTCTCGCGCGCCGCAGGTAGGTGACACCCGAAAGCAGGCTCGCGAAGCTCGCGTCCTGGCGCGCGAGCAGCGAGGCGAGGTTGTCGAGCATGCGCTCGGCCTGGGCCGCGAAGTCGCCCTCGTGGACGGTCCGTCCGGTCTCGTCGATGCTGGCGGTTCCCGACACGTGCAACGTCACCCGGTTCCCCTCGACGACGCGCAGGCCGCGCGAGAAGTCCGCACCGTAGCTCCATGCCTCGTTGAGCAGCGGCGTGGTCATCGGTGAGACGTCGAGCGGGCGAGGCGACTTCACGGCCAGCAGGCCGAGCGAGCAGAGGTGCTCGTCCGGGAACGGGGTGCCGCCGATGCCGGTGCTCGCCGGCCGGAGGTCGATCCCGCTGCGGGCGAAGAAGTCGCGCCGGGCCGCGTTCAACGCGTCGTAGTCGCGGTCGATGTCGCGCAGGTGGATCCAGGTGCGGACGACGTGGTGGAAGTCCATGCCGTGGGCCGCGAGCAGACGCCCGGCGACGGCGAAGACGTCGCTCGCCTGCGCGTACGCGTCGACGCCGGTGCCGTACAGGTTCGACGTGTGCAGCGACACGCGCCCGCCCAGCGTGACGACGCGCGCGCCCGAGAGCGCGCATCCGGCGCACGGACACGTCGCTGCGGCCGCGACGTCGCGCACCGACCACGCACCGCGATCGTGCGGTACCGACGCCGACGCGAGGGCGACGAAGCGGGCGTGTCCGCCCGCGGGTGGCTGCCCGATGACCAGCGGCCGCGGGGCGTCCGCCTCGGCGCCGACCTCGCTCAGGGCACGCGTCCGGGCGGCGAGGATCGCGGGCAGGTCGCGGCGCACGTCGCCCACGAGCAGGCTCTCGCTCGTGAGATCGCGCGGCGACGCTCCCTGCGCCGCGAGCGCTTCGACGAGCGCCCGGTACGCCGACTCGGCCTGCGCGTCGGCACCATCGGGGCCGTCGCCGGGACGGAGGAGCCAGGCCAGCTCGTCCGCCTCCGGCGCGGGCACGCGCCGGAGGACGGTCGAGGGCGGTCTCACGGACACCGCGTCACGTCACTTCTCACGCGGCGATCCAGTCGCGTGCCGGGTACCGCTCGGGGCCCGGCGTCCTCAGCACTCCGGCAGAGGAGGGGACAGGATCACGACGTTCGCGGTGTTGTCGCTCGCGCAGTTGTTGCTCCCGCCGAGTCCCAGCAGATCACCGGCCAGCGCCTCGAACGGTCCCGGCGGCGGGTCCGAGCCGTTGCCCGTCACCGTGTTGCCGACGATGCGCAGATCGTCCGGCGACGTGTCGGCGTAGAAGGGCGGGTTGTTCTGGCAGCTGTTCGCCGTGCCGTCGACCGCGAGGCAGTAGTCGATCAGCGCGATGCCGAAGAAGTTGTTGTTCTGGATGACGTTGTCGCGGATCTCGACGTCGTCGACGCCGAGCACCAGCACGCCGCCGCCCGGCGGCAGCTCGCCGACGAGACCGCCAGAAACCGGGTTCGGCTTGTTGTTGTTCTCGACGCGGTTGTTGATCAGCTTCCAGTTGCGGAACGGAGACGGTGGCCAGTCCTGCGGCGGCAGCCCGGCGCCCGAGGGATGGTACAGGCCCACGCCGATGACGTTGCCGTGGACGTGGTTGCCTTCCATGTGGACGTCGTTCGAGACCGTGACCTCGAGGCCGGTCGGGCTGTCGTAGACCTCGTTGTCGATGACGCGGACGTTCTCCGCCGCCTCAACCCAGAGGGCCGCGTCGAGCGAGCCGTACGCGACGTTCTTGCGGACCTCGCCGTTCGCGGACAGCGTCGGCCAGATGCCGTTCTCGAGGTTGTCGATCGAGACGTTGTTCTCGATCACGAAGTTCTGCACGTAGCGCAGCCAGATGCCGTTGTTCGGGAAGCCCTCGACGGTGAAGCCGTTGATCTCGACCCCGTCGACGTCCGGGTCGTCGGCGTTCTCGGGCTCGACCAGGATGCCGTGGCGCTGCCCGGCGCTCGGCAGGATGCGTACCGGCGCGGTCTCGCTGCTCTCCGCGATCAGCTTGAGCGGCTTGGTGATGCGCACCGCCGCGCGTCCGGCGTGACTCTCGGTGTAGTCGCCCGGCATCACGCGGATCGTGTCGCCCGGCTCCGCGGCGTCGACCGCGGCCTGGATCGACTCGCCCGGATTGACCACGGTACCCGAGCTGCCGCCGGAATCGCTGCTGTCGCTGCACCCGGCCGCCGCCAGGAGGAGGGCGAAGCCGATGATCGTCGAGGCTGATCGCATGAGGGCTCTTTCTACGCGCCTGGCGAGACGACCTGCGCGTTGGGGGTGACGGAGGCTATACGGCTCGACGGAAAGGGGTGTCAAGGAAGGTTCCGTCGTCTCGGGGACGGGGAGTGGTCAGTTGTCGGCAGCTCCCTCGAGGATCCAGTTGCGGATCGCCTCGATCTGCTCCGCGGGCAGCGGCGAGCCGTTGTACGGCATGCGCTCGCCGGCCCCGGTACCGTCGAGCTTCTTGTAGAGGAAGCTCGCGTCGGGCTGGAACGGCACGATGAACGGACCCTGCATGCCGTTCACCCCGTTCGACTCGACCAGGAAGGTGTTCTCGTACGACGTCGCCGGAGACAGCACGACGTACTGCGCACCGTTGCCGTGGCAGACGGCGCTGGTCGAGCACGACTGGTTGTAGATCGGCTGGACGTTGCCCGCGTAGGTGGCGCGCGTGCTGGTCGGCAGCAGGAACGAGCCCGGGATCGGCCCGACCTCGCTCGCCGCACCCCACTGCGTGCCGCACGGCGCCGACGCGCACGGCGCCGACGCCCGGCAGCTCAGGTAGTAGCCGGCGTCGGCCGGGTTCGGGGCCTGATCGACGCGGGTGATGTCGCAGGTGAGGAAGGTCGGCGCGCCGCCGTCGATCGGGAAGACGTTCCCGGTGACGGTCTTGTCGTCGAGGTTGTAGGTGATCGCCCAGCGCTCGTTGCCGACGTCCTTGCTGATGAAGTAGCGGTTCGACTCCGGCGCGAGCTGGATGCCCGACTGGCGCTGCGCGTGCGCGGCGCCCGGGGATCCGAGCAGGAGCCCCGCGAGCACGGCCAGGAAGGCCGCGCGGGGCACGATGCCGGTACGATTCTGGAATGGGTGCATGCGTTCCTCCCCGCGTCGTTCCTTGCGGGAGCCGGCGGCCGGGCTCCGGATCCGTCATCGCCGGGCCTCGGCGCGTGGAAAGACGAGCCGTTCTCCTACCTTGGCGCCACACGGTAGCGGTCGCAAGACACTTTCGCCGCTGCGCAGCGACGCGCGTGGCGAGCCGGCCTCGAGGCGCGCCGGGCTCCGCGCCTACGGCAGGGCGTACAGCGAGATCGTCGGTCCCCGCCCGGCGTCGATCGGCGAGAAGCGCTTCACCAGGCGCCCCCGGTCGAGGAGCGAGCGGTAGAACGCGACCTCGCGCGGATAGCGCTGCGCCTCGCGCAGGTAGCGCGAGTAGATGGCGTCGCTGATCATCAGGTACTGGACGCCGGCGTCGCGGTAGTGATCGACGTCGCCGTCGGCGGCGAGCGCGAAGTGGTAGTCGGCGCGCAGCTCGGTGTCGTGCAGCGGGGCGGTGTAGAAGTCGGCGGCGATCGTGCTGCCCGGCGGCACGTTGGCGACGATCCACTCCCGCGCGGCGATCCGCGTGCTGGGTCTCGCCTGCAGCAGCGCGACGTGCACGAAGTCGCGCGCCGGCAGCGCCGAGACGAGCCCCGTCAGCAGCACCACCAGCACGGCCGTCGCGCGCGGACGCCGCGGTACGGTGCGCGCCACCAGCGCGGCGAGCGCGACCAGCGCCGCGGCGACGAACACCGCGAACAGCGGCACGATCTGGATGAGCCAGCGCTGCCAGTGCAGCGCCGCGGTCGAGATCGCGACCAGGAAGAGGACCGCGACCAGCGCGACCAGCAGTGCCGCGACGCGCCGCCGCACGGCCGCGAGCAGCAGGCCGGAGGCGCCGAGCGCGATCCAGGCGGCGGGCATCGAGGCCGGCAGCGCCGACGTCAAGTACCAGGCGAGGTTGCCGGTGAAGCCGCGCCCGTCGGCACCCAGGTGCTCGTCGCGCATCTCGTGCGCCAGGTTCTGCCACACGCTTCCGAAGTCGAGCAGGAAGTACGGCGTCGAGAGGAAGAAGCCGAGGCCGACGCACGCGAGCCCGAGCATCGCGGCGCCGATCAGCGCGCGCCGCGCGCCGGGACGGCCGCGGAGCCGCGACAGCAGCACCAGGTCGGCGCAGACCAGGGCGGGGACGAAGGTCACGAGGAAGTAGCGCGTGCCGATCGCGACCCCGAGCGCGAGACCCGCGAGCGCGTGCGCGCCGCGCGACGGACGGTCGAGGACGCGCAGGCTCAGCAGCAGCCCGAGGCAGCCGAAGAAGAGACCCGCCGAGTCGGTACGCAGGAGCTGCGCGTGCAGCAGCGCCAGCGGCGAGAGCACCGCGAGCCACGCCGCGACGACGCCGGTGGTCGGGTCGAAGGCGCGGCGTCCGATCGCGAACACCAGCGGCAGGGCGGCGACCGCGTAGAGCACGGTCAGGAAGCGCCCGAACAGGAAGTAGCGGCCGGGGTCGCCGCCGACGCGCGCGGCGAGCCCCGGGTCGACCTGCAGCAGAGGCAGCCCAGCGTCGACCGCGTTCGCGACGTGGAAGATCGCGGCCAGCGGGTAGACCAGGGTCGAGCCGGGGTGGCCGAACCAGCGCGGGTTCGGATCGCCGGTCGTGGCCATCTGCAGAGAGAGGACGGCGAACTTGCCCTCGTCGCTCTCGTACGCCCAGGGCAGGTCGCCGCGCACGCCGACGAGGTGCGTCCACGCGGCGAAGACGACGATCGCGACGAGCAGGACGCGATGTACTGCGGTCGTTTCGGTGGTGGGGGCCAAGCGAGCGGCGGAGCGTCGCACACGGGCCCGGGGCCAGCAACCGCATGGTCCGCGGGCACGCTTCGTGCCCGCGGCGGCGCATCACGGGTGGTTCGGGATCGTGACGGGGAGGTGATCGTGCGCGCCGATCCGCCGGTCTCGCCGCGTCACTCGCGGTGCGAGACCGGCACGAGGCCGAGGTCCTGCAGGCAACGCGCGAGCTCCGTCGCCACGAGCGCGTGCCCCTCCGCGCTCCAGTGCACGTCCCACTGGTGGAAGCCGTGTCTGCCCGTGCGCTCGAAGTGGTCACGGAACGCCGGCTGCAGCAGGCAGGTCTTGAACCGCTCGGCAGCGAGCAGGCCCTCGGCGCGGGCTCCGGGCAGGGTGTGGTCGACCGCCAGGCGATCCGATCCGTCGAACCACGTCTCCCGGAAGCCGATCGTGCCGAACCTGCTCGGGACCACGGCGACGGCGAAGCGCGCCCCGCGCGACTCGACCTCGCGTCGCGTGAGCAGCAGGACCGCCTTGGTGATCCACCATGCGTACTCCCACGCCGGCGGCAGCGTCTCGAGCGCGAACGCGAGACGCGGCGGCGGCTGCGGGCGTCGAACGGCCTTCGCGGCTGGGCGGGACGTCGCGGGACCGCGGGATGCGGCGTCCCCCGTCGCCTCGGGGGAGGGGGCGAGCGACGGCTCACGCTCCGGCTGGTTGGCGATCCCCACGTCCCGATCGCGGTCAGCGCTCGCACCCAGCTCCTGCGCCGCCTCGGTGAACAGATGGTGCAGCAGCGGGTAGACGTGGGTCCGCCGCTCGAGCCAGTCGGCGATGGGCCCGTTTCCGGCCCCCGGCATGGGCGCGGCGTTCGTCGCCGGGAAGTCACGCAGCACGAGCTTGTCGCCGTCGAACGTGAACCACGGCTTGATCGCCTGCTGCCGGTCGGTGCCCCCGAGCCCGGGGATGTTCTCGCCGATGTCGTTCGCCGGGTTGAACAGGAGCACCACCAGATCGGGCGAGTACCGCGCGCCCTCGAGCATGTAGTAGACCAGCTCCTGCGCGTTCCCCCAGGCGCTCACCCCGGCGTTGAGGACCTCGACCGGACGACCCGCGATGGCCGTGAGCCGGCGCTCGAGCGCGGGGGCGAAGTGGTCCGCGAGGTCCACGGTGAAGCCCTCGGTGAAGGAGTCGCCGAGGAGCAGGACGCGGAACTCGCCGTCGGGCTTGTCGTATGGATGCGAGCGGTCGTCGCGCAGCCCCTGATCGTTGATCTCGACGAACGATCGCCAGTCGATCCCCCCCTTGATGCAACCCTGTCCCCAGCCCGAGGTGCCCGCGCGATGGAACCATCCCAGCTCGGGATCGGGCTCCCAGACGTTGGGCCCCTTGGGCGCGCAGGGCAGCAGCCGCAGCCGGCTCGCCGCCTCGAGGGCACCGAGCGCCAGTGCGATCCCGAGCAGCACGGAGACGAGGGTCGCGACGCGCTTGCGCTTCACGGGCACTCCAGCACGGGCGGCCGTTCGGGGCTCCGCTAGAGCCGCGTGACCTCGCCCGTGCCGAAGTGATGGCGCGGTCGGGTCGCGAGAAAGGGCGGCAGCTGCGGTCGCGGCCGGGCGAGCCGACGATCGAGCTCGCCGGCGAGATCCGCGCGTGCGGCTTCCCACGCCGGATCGCGGGAGAGGTCGCGGTGCTCGGCGGGGTCGGTCGCGAGATCGAACAGCAGCTCCTCGCGCCCGTCCTCGCTCCGCAGGTACTTGACGTCGGCCCGGCGCAGCATGTGGAAGTAGCCGGGGCCGACGCAGTACACGCCGCGTGCCGGGGCGCGCTCGGGCGCCGCGAGCAGCGGCTGCAGCGCCGTCCCGTCGAGGTCCGCCGGGACGGGCAGCCCCGCCGCCGTCAGGAAGGTCGGCGCGACGTCGGCCAGCGACACCGGGCTCGCGACCTCGATGCCGGCGGCGACTCCCGTGCCGCACGCGAACATCGGGATGCGCGCCAGGGGCTCGAAGGGGACCGGCGGCGACTTCAAGACGCGGTCCCGCTTGCCCAGGTAGTCACCGTGGTCGGAGCCGAACAGGAGGAGCGTCCGGTCGAGGTCGAGGTGCTGCGCGATCGCGCCGACGGCGTCGTCCAGCTGGCTCGTGAGCGCGCGGTAGGCCGACACCAGCCGCTGGAACGCCTCGCGCGACATGCGATCGCGCCGGAATCCCAGCGAGGCGAAGTGCGCGAGGGACGGCGGCATGCCCTGGAGGTCGTCCCAGTGGTCGGTCGGGATCTCGATCGAGGCCGGCGAGTACATCGAGGCGAACGGCTCGGCCGGATCGTACGGGAGGTGCGGTGCCAGGAACGACACCACCAGCGCGTACGGACGCTTGCGCGGTTGCGCCCGTGCCCGCAGGAACTCGATCGCCCGGTCGCGCACCCACGAGACGCGGTGCTCGGTGGGATCGAGGGACCACGTGCGCGTGTGCGGGAACCCCGTGCGCTTCTCCTCGTGCCGTACCTTCGCCAGAGCGCCGCGACGTTCGAGCCAGTGCTCGTAGTCGTCGCGCGGCAGCGCGCCGGGCGGCTTGGGCTTCGGATCGCAGAGCGCCATGCGCTCGAAGCCGTGGTTCCCGTCGCGCGGCGTGAGGTGCATCTTGCCGACGAGCACGGTCTCGTAGCCGGCGGCGCGCAAGGCGTGCGCCCAGGTCCACGTCCCCTCGACGATCGTGTCCTCGGCCTTCCCCGTGAGGCTCCAGCGGTGGAAGTCGACACCGCTCATCAACGACGCGCGCGACGAGATGCAGGGGATCGCGGAGCAGTAGGCGCTGCGGAAGACCGCCCCTCCGGCGGCGAGCCGGTCGAGATGGGGGGTCCGCACCCGGCCCCCGGACGCATAGCCGATCTCGTCGAAGGACTGGTCGTCGGTCATGACGAGGACCAGGTCCGGTCGCGCCCCGGCGTGGTCGCCCGCGGCCGGCGGCGTGCTCGAGCCGCAGCCCACGGCCAGCAGCGCCGCGGCACGCAGCCCGCCGGCGATCACGTCGCGGCGCGTCACGGGCGCGTCCAGGCGCGGCGGCTTCATCGCTGGCACACGTGGCAGAGAGCCACGTGACCGGCAAGAATGAAAGATCCCTGCGGCGGGGGAGGCGCGCGCTCGCCCGTCGCCCGCACCGCGGAGAGGGGCCGGCGGTGATGGGTTCAGCTGCCGCGCGCGTGCGCGGTGTCAGGCGTTCAACGGGCGGCCGTCGACGGCGAGCGCCGCTTCCTTCAGCGCCTCCGGCAGCGTCGGGTGCGCATGCGTCGAGCGCGCGACGTCCTCGGAGCTCGCGGCCATCTCGATCGCGAGCCCGGCCTCGGCGATCAGGTCGCCCGCGTGCGTGCCGAAGATGTGCACGCCGAGAATGCGGTCGGTCTTCGCGTCCGCGATCATCTTCACCGATCCCTCGGTCTGGCCCATGGTCTTCGCGCGCGCGTTGGCGATGAACGGGAAGCGGCCGATGCGCACCTCGAGTCCCTGCTCCTTCGCCTGCTCCTCGGTGATGCCGACGCTCGCGAGCTCGGGGTAGGTGTAGACGACCGCGGGGATCGCGTCGTAGTTGACGTGGCCCGCCTTGCCGGCGAGCAGCTCGACGCAGGCGACGCCCTCGTCCTCGGCCTTGTGCGCCAGCATCGGGCCCGCGATCACGTCGCCGATCGCGTAGATGCCCGGCACGCTGGTCGCGAAGTGGGGATCGACCACGATGCGGCCGCGCGCATCGGTCTCGACGCCCGCTTCCTTCAGGCCGAGCAGGTCGGGGTAGGCGCGGCGACCGACCGCGACCAGCAGGACGTCGGCCTCGAGCGTGCTCGTCGTGTCGTCCTTGCCGCGGACCGAGAGCGTCACGCGCTCGCCCGCGACCTTCGCCGACTCGACCCTGGTCTCGAAGAGGAACTTCATGCCCTGCTTCTGCAGCGCGCGCTCGAGAAGCTTCGCCATCTCGCGGTCCATGCCGGGCACGGCGCCGGGCGTCAGCTCGACGACCGTCACCTTGCTTCCGAGCCGCCGCCACACCGAGCCCAGCTCGAGGCCGATCGCGCCCGCGCCGACGACGATCAGCTCGTCCGGCGGCGACGACAGCTCGAGCGCGCCGGTCGAGTCGACGATGCGCTTGCCGTCGAAGGCGAGGCCGGGCAGCTCGATCGGCACGCTGCCGCTGGCGATCAGGATGGCCTTGGTCGCGAGCTCCTTCGTCGTACCGTCGGCGGCCGTCACGAGCACCTTGCCCGCGCCCGCGACCTTCGCGGTGCCGGACACCCACTCGACCTTGTTCTTCTTGAACAGGCCGGCGATGCCGCGCGTGAGCGTGGTCACGACCTTCGTCTTGCGCTTCATCATCGCCGGCAGGTCGAGCTCGACGCCCGACACCTTGATGCCCTGCTCGGCGAAGCTCTCGCGCGCCTCCTCGAACAGCTCGCTCGAGTGCAGCAGCGCCTTGCTCGGGATGCAGCCGACGTTCAGGCAGGTGCCGCCGAGCGCGGGGTCCTTCTCGACGCACGCGACGCGCATGCCGAGCTGACCGGCGCGGTTGGCGGCGGTGTAGCCGCCCGGCCCGGCGCCGATGATGACGAGGTCGTACGTTCCGTTGCCCGGATCACCCATGTTGGTTGGTGCGCCGTCCTTCGCGGCGTGTGCGGCGTGCGCGTCGTGAGGGCGCGAGATCAGAGGCCGAGCAGCAGGCGCGTCGGATCCTCGAGCGCTTCCTTCACCCGGACGAGGAAGGTGACCGCGCCCGCTCCGTCGACGATGCGGTGATCGTACGACAGGGCGAGGTACATCATCGGTCGGATCACGATCTGGTCGTTCACCACGACCGGACGCTTCTCGATCTTGTGCATGCCGAGAATGCCCGACTGCGGTGGGTTCAGGATCGGGGTCGAGAGCAGCGAGCCGTAGACGCCGCCGTTGCTGATCGTGAAGGTCGCGCCCGAGAGGTCGTCGACCGACAGCTTGTTGTTGCGCGCCAGCTCGGCGAGGCGGCCGATCTCCTTCTCGATCTCGGCGAACGACATCCGGTCGGCGTCGCGCACCACGGGGACGACGAGCCCGCGCTCGGTGCCGACCGCGACGCCCATGTGCACGAAGTGACGGTAGAGGATGTCGGTGCCCTGGATCTCGGCGTTGACCGCCGGCACCTCGCGCGCGGCGGCGCAGCAGGCGGCGACGAAGAACGACATGAAGCCGAGGCCGACGCCGTGCTTCTTCTGGAAGGACTCTTTATACCGCGCACGGACGTCCATGACGGCGCTCATGTCCGCCTCGTTGAACGTCGTGAGGATCGCAGCGGTGTGCTGCGCCTCGACCAGCCGGCGCGCGATCACCTGGCGCATGCGGCTCATCGGCACGCGCTCCTCGACGCGCTCCTCGCGACCCGGCATCCCGGCCGGCAGCTCGCGCCTCGCCGGCGCCGGCGCCGTCGCCGCGGCGGAGCCGGAGCCCGCGGGGGACTGCGCGGCCTTCGCCTTGCGCTGCTCGGCGAGGTCGAGCACGTCGCCCTTGGTGAGGCGTGCGTGCGGGCCCGTGCCCTCGACGCCCGTGACGTCGAGGCCCTCCTCGGCGACGATGCGGCGCACCGACGGACTGAGCGGCTGGTCCGCGCGGGCGGTCGGGGCGGCCGCTGCGGCGGGCGCCGGCTGCGCCGTGGGGGCGGCGGATTGCGTCGCGGCCTGCACGGTGGCCTGCGGTGCGCTCGGCGTCGCCGGCGCGACGGCGGCCGGCGTGGGGGCCGCGGCGGCGGCGCCGTCGGCGGCCTCGATCGTCGCGACCAGGTCGCCGACGTTCACCGTGTCGCCGGCCTTCTTCAGGACCTTCAGACGTCCAGCCTGCTCGGCGGCCAGGTCCATGTTCGCCTTGTCGCTCTCGAGCTCGAGGATCGGCTCGTCGACCGCGACGACCTCGCCGTCCTGCTTGATCCAGCGCCCGATCACGGCCTCGGTGACCGACTCACCGAGCGACGGAACGCGTACCTCGAACGCCATCAGCTGCTCCTCGCGCTAGCCTGAACGATGCCGGCCTTCGCGAGCCGACGCGGCCGCGCCGCGACGGGATGTTCCGGTGCCTGATCGAAGACGGCCGCGAGCAGGGTGGCCTGCTCCTTGCCGTGCCGGCGGTACGACCCGGTCGCCGGGCTCGCCGCCTCGTCGCGTCCGGCGTAGCGCAGCGAGCGCCCGTCGAGGACGCCTGGCAGCTTCTGCGACAGGTACCACCACGCGCCCATGTTGACCGGCTCTTCCTGCAGCCAGACGATGTCGCGCGCGTTCGGATACGACTCGAGCAGCGCGCGGATCTCTCTCTCCGGGAACGGGTAGAGCTCCTCGACGCGTGCCGCGACGACCCGCAGGTCGGCGCGCGCCTCACGCTCCTTGGCGAAGTCGTAGAACACCTTGCCCGAGCAGAGCGCGACGGTCGTCACGGTCTCGGGATCGACCTTCACGGGGTCGGCGAGCACCGGCTGGAAGGTGCCTTCGGTCAGCTCCTCGATCGCCGAGCTCGCGGCGCCGAGTCGCAGCAGGCTCTTCGGCGACATGACGACCAGCGGCTTGCGGAACGGACGTCGCATCTGACGGCGCAGCAGGTGGAAGATCTGCGCCGCCGTGGTCGGATAGGCGACCTGCATGTTGTCGTCGGCGCACAGCTGCAGGTAGCGCTCGAGGCGCGCGCTCGAGTGCTCCGGCCCCTGGCCCTCGTAGCCGTGCGGCAGCAGCATCACGAGACCGCTCGAGCGCTGCCACTTCGACTCCGCGGCCGAGATGAAGGTGTCGATCACCACCTGCGCGCCGTTGGCGAAGTCGCCGAACTGTGCCTCCCAGATGGTGAGCGTGTGTGGCGCGCCGAGCGAGTAGCCGTACTCGAAGCCGAGCACCGCGACCTCCGACAGCATGCTGTCGATGACCTCGTAGCTCGCCTGCGTCTCGCCGGGACGGGCGAGCGCGTTCAGCGGGACGTGCTGCAGGCCGGTCTCCTGATCGTGCAGCACCGAGTGGCGGTGGCTGAACGTCCCGCGCCCGGAGTCCTGTCCGGACAGGCGGACCGGCGTGCCCTCGAGCAGCAGGGTGCCGTAGGCGAGCATCTCGGCGCAGCCCCAGTCGATGCCCTTGCCGCGACGCACCATCTCGAGTCGCGCCTCGTACTGCTTGTGCACCTTCGCGTGCGGGGCGAAGCCCGCGGGCAGGGCGAGCGCCTGCTCAGCGACCTGCTCGAGCCGGCCGCGCGGCACCGCGGTCACCGCGCTGCGGTCCGTCGCCGCCGGACCGAGACCGCCCCACGCGTCGCCGAAGGTGAACACCTCCTGGCGCGGGCGGAAGTCGCGCGCGTAGTTCAGCGCCAGGTCGAGGATCTCGAGGATCTCCTTCTTGACGCCGTCGAGCTCGTCGGCCGTGAAGCCGTGACGCTCGACCAGGGCCTGCGCGTACAGCGCCCGCGTGCCGGGGTGCTGCGCGATCTTCTTGTACATGGTCGGCTGCGTGAAGGTCGGCTCGTCGAGCTCGTTGTGGCCGTACTTCCGGAAGCACACGAGGTCGATGATGACGTCCTTGCCGAAGCGCTGCCGGAATCCGAGCGCGAGGCGGATCGCGTGCACCGCTGCGTCCGGGTCGTCGCCGTTCACGTGGAACACCGGCGACTCGATGATGCGCGCGATGTCGGTCGCGTAGCGCGTCGGACGCGCCGAGGTCGGCGGCGTGGTGAAGCCGATCTGGTTGTTGATGACGATGTGGATGGTGCCGCCGGTGTAGTAGCCCGGCAGGTGGGTGAGCAGCAGGGTCTCGGGGACGACGCCCTGGCCGACGAAGGAGGCGTCGCCGTGCACGAGCACCGGCAGCACCTTCGCGTGGTCGCGGTCGCCGATGAGCGCCTGCTTGGCGCGCACCTTGCCCTCGACGACCGGGTTCACGACCTCGAGATGGCTCGGGTTCGGCGTGAGCGAGACGTGGACCGTCTTGCCGTCCGCCGAGACGTGGTCGCGCGAGTAGCCCTGGTGGTACTTGACATCGCCGTCGCCCTGCACCCAGTCGGGCAGCGAGCTGCCCTCGAACTCGGAGAGGATCATCTCGTAGGGCTTGCGCACGATGTTGGCGAGGACGTTCAGCCGTCCGCGGTGCGCCATGCCGAGCACGACGTGCTCGATCGACGCCGCGGCGCAGCCCTCGAGCAGCGTCTCGAGCATCGGGATGAACGTCTCGCCGCCCTCGAGCGAGAAGCGCTTCGCCCCGGGGTACTTGACGTTCAGGAACTGCTCGAAGGCCTCCGCCTCGGTGAGCTTGGTGTAGACGAGCAGTCGCGTCGCCCGATCGAGCGCCGGCTCGTTGCGCGTCGGCTCCATCTGCGACTCCAGCCACTCGCGCTGCTCGGTGTCGCGGATGCCGGTGTACTCGACGCCGAGCGTCCGGCAGTACGTCGCGCGCAGCGCCTCCACCAGCTCGCGAAGCGTGCGCGGCGGGTCGCCGCGAAAGCCTCCCGGCACGGTCGGCCGGTCGAGGTCGTCGTCGGCGAAGTCGTACTGGGCGATCTCGAGCAGCGGGTGCGACAGCGGCGGATCGCTCAACGGGTCGATCCGTGCGAGCAGGTGTCCCAGCTCGCGGTAGGCGTTGACCAGGCCGAAGGTGCCGCGGCCGGGACGCGCGCCGCTCGCGGCGTCCTGCCCGGCTTCCTCCCGTCCGACGTCCAGTCCGGCGAAGAACGCCCGCCACGTGGGCTCGAGCGACTCGGGGTCGCGACGGTACTGCTCGTACAGCTGGTCGATGAACTCCGCGTTCGCGCGGTTCACGAAGTCAGGCGCTGACACTCCTTCTCCCTGCCGTCATCCCTGCGCACCGCGAACCCGCTTCCCGGCAGCGAGGGAACTGCCTTTCTTCTTAACGTGTTTGTCGGAGATGCCCAACCTCGCGCGCGAGAAGAGAGGTTTCTTTCGCGTCATGCTCGCAGCTTTCGCGAGCTGGTTGAAGCCGTGCGCCCGACCGTGCACAGAGAACGGGCATGTCTGCGGCCGGTACGCCTCGCGTCGCGATCGTGCTCTCCGGTGGGGGGGCGCGCGGTGCCTACGAAGCGGGCGTCCTGTCGTGGGTGCTCGACGACCTGCCGGAGCTGCTCGGGCGACCGCCGCACGTCTCGATCGTCACCGGCACGAGCGTCGGCGCGATCCACGCGTGCTTCCTCGCGTCGATCGGCTGCGCTCCGGGGGGCGGGGAGCGGCTCGGCCGGCTCTGGCGCGACATGACGCTCACCGGAGTCTATCGGCTCGGCATCAGCGACGTGGTGCGCGTTCCGCTGTGGCTGCTCGGACGCCTCGGCGGGGCAGCGTCGGGGACGGGGGCGCGCGACCAGGGCCTGCGGCTGCCGGGCCTGTTCGACACCGGCCCGCTCGAGGAGATCGTCGCCCGCGAGATCGACTGGGCGCGCATCCACGGCAACATCGAGTCCGGCGTGATCGACGCGCTGGCCGTCACCGCGACCGAAATCGCCACCGGACGATCGGTGGTCTTCTTCGACAACCGCGAGAACGCGGCACCGAGCTGGCCCGCCGACCCGTTCGTGATCGCCCGGCACGCGAAGATCGGTCGCAACCACGCGCTCGCGTCGGCGGCGATCCCGGTGCTGTTCGCGCCGCTGCGCATCGACGGTACGTTCTACTGCGACGGCGGGCTGCGTCTGAACACGCCGCTGTCGCCCGCGCTGCGACTCGGCGCCGACCGCGTGCTGGTGATCGGGCTGCGTCACCCGCGCCCGACGTACGTCGAGGACCGGCTCGCGAAGCACCGCGAGGTGTCGTACCTCAACCCGGCGTTCCTCGCCGGCAAGATCCTGAACGCGCTCTTGCTCGACCGGATCGAGAACGACATCGACCAGCTCCGGCTGATGAACGACGTGCTGCGCTCCGGCGAGGAGGAGTTCGGGCCCGACTTCCTCGCGCGCCTGAACCGGCACGTCGAGGACCACGGACACCCGCCGATGCGACGCGTGCCGAACGTCTTCATCCAGCCGTCGGAGGATCTCGGCGAGATCGCCGGCGCGATGCTCGCGTCGCGCGAGGTCGACCGCGCCATCACCGAGCGCATCGCGAGCCTCGCCATGCGGGCGGCGGCGCGCGGTGCGTTTCCGGACAAGGATCTGCTCTCCTACCTCCTGTTCGACGCCGCCTACACGCAGCGCCTCGTCGACCTCGGTCGCGCCGACGCCGCCGCCTGCCGCGACGACTTGCTCCGTCTGTTCGGCACGGACACCTGAAGAGCGCGAGCAAGAATTGCGAACGCGCGAAGGAGGCCGGCCAAGGGCCCGCCTGCAGGTCGGGTGAAGCCCGCGAATTCACTTCCGCGAGCGAGCGTCAGCCGAGTGCGGCGCGGACGATCGGGCCGAGCAGCGACACGACGAGGATCACCGCGATCACCCCCGCGACGTCGAGCCAGATGCCGTGGCGCATCATCGTCGTGAGCGGGATGCGACCCGAGGAGTAGACGATGGCATTGCACGGCGTGGACACCGGCAGCATGAAGCCGAGCGACGCTCCCATGGTCGCCGCGATCGCCGGCAGCAGCGGGTCGATGCCCGACGAGCGCGCGAACGCGATCACCACCGGCACCACCATGTTGGCCGAGGCGGTGTTGCTCGTGGTCTCCGACAGCACCGCCGCGATCGCCGCGCCGAGCGCGATCAGCCCGAGCTCGCTCTGCACGCCGAGCAGCGACGTCAAGCCGAAGCCGACCGTCTCGGCGAGCCCCGTCTTGAACGCGAGCGTGCCGAGCGCGATTCCGCCGCCGTAGAGGAAGACGATCCACCAGTCGATCTGCACCGCCTCGCGCCAGGTGAGCGTGAACTCGTGGCGCGCGAGGTTCGTCGGCAGGACGAACAGCAGGGCCGCCGCGAGCAGCGCGACCACGCCCTCGGGCAAGGCGCTCGCGAGCTGGCGGTACGCGGGGTGATCGCTGCCGAGGAGCAGCGACAGGACCCCGGGCAGCACCCACAAGGTCACCGCGAAGGCGAACGCCATCACCGTGTTCACCTGCCCCCGGGTCCACGGGCCGAGCGCGGCGCGCTCGGCGGCGATGAACGCGGCGACGCCGTCGAGGCGCGCGCCGTCGTCGGTCGCGGACCAGACGAAGCGCGCGAGCATCGCGCCGAGCGCCAGCACGACGACCGGCACGCCGAGCGCCATCCACGCGAAGAACGTCACGTCGACGCCGGTCTCCTTCTGGATGAAGCCGATGCCGATCAGGTTCGGGGGCGTGCCGACCGGCGTCGCGACGCCGCCGATCGACGCGGCGAACGCGTTCGAGAGCAGCAGCGCCGCCGCGAAGCCGCTCGCGCGCCGCGCGCTCGGACCCGACAGCGACTCGAGCGAGCGCAGCAGCGCGATGCCGATCGGGAACATCATCGCGGTGGTCGCGGTGTTGCTGATCCACATCGAGAGCAGGCAGCTGGTCGCGGCGTACGCGACGAGCACGCGGCCCGGCCGCTCGCCGACGCCGCGCAGGCCGAGGATGGCGAACGCGAAGCGCCGGTCGAGCCCGTGGAAGAAGATCGCGCGGGCGAGGATGAACGTCCCGACGAACAGGAAGACCAGCGGGTCGGCGAACGGCGCGAAGGCCGCCTGCGCCGGTGCGACGCCGAGCACGACGGCGGCCGACACCCCGAGGAAGGCGGTGATCGCCATCGGGATCGCCTCGGTCACCCACAGAACGATCACCGTCGCGAGGATCGCCGCCATGCGGTGCGCGGCGGGCTCGAGATCGCCGGTCGCGAGCCACACGGCGACGAACGTGATCGGCGCGGCGACGAGCCCCGTACGCTGCCGCCACAGCTCGAACCGATCCGGACCGACCTCGCCGGAGTCCTCTCGCCCGTCCACCGAGTCCACCCCCGGGCGACAGCTATGCAGAGTCCTCCGTCCCTGACAAACCCGGCTCTTCTGCTATCTCGGGCCGGCGCGCCGGCGGGGACGCGGCCGGGGACGAGGGAGCGGTGCACACCACGACGACCAGCAGCGACGATCCGCACGACGTCCGCCCGGCGAGTCCGCAGATCTCGCTCGCGCTCGCGGTGCTCGTCACGCTGCCGGGGATCCCCGTGCGATCGATGCGCGAGGAGATCGATGCGCCAGGGGATCGATCCGCGAGCATGATGCGCATCGATGCGCGAAGAGATCGATCCGCGAGCATGATGCGTACGGTGTCTCGTCCGCCCGCCGCGCGACCGTTCGGCGCGCGCGTGCGCGCCGCGTCGTCGCCGGCGTGGCTTCTCCCGTCGCCAGTCCCGCTGTAGGCTGTGGAGTCGGTGGGACGATCACGGAGGGCACTCTGCATCCGCCTGCTGCTCTCGGTGGTGCTGTGCGGGTCGCTGCCCGCGGCGGGGGCGGATTCCGGAGTCGAGCCGCTCGAGAAGCTCGACGCGCGGCGCGAGTGGCGGATCACCACCGTGGACGTCGAGGGGCTCGACGTCATCCAGCGCTTCCTCTGGGTGCCCAAGCTGCAGACCACGACCCGTCCCTGGTGGGTGCTCTGGCGCGCGCGCCCCGACTTCGCCCCCGCGGACCTGCAGGCCGACGCGCGCCGGCTCGAGCGCGAGCTGCACGCGATCGGCTTCTACGAGGCGAAGGTGCGCGCCGAGGTCGAGGTGCTCGAGCCGGCGGGCGAGGGCGAGGCGGGCCCGCCCGGGCTCGTGCGCGGCCGTCTGGTCGTCGACCTCGGCGAGCGCGTCAAGGTCTGCAAGCTCGACCTCGTCCTCGGCGATCTGCCGATCCCCGCCGACGACGTGCCGCGCCTGCGGCGCAACCTCGCGATCGTGGTCGGCGGCGACTTCACCGAGAACGACTACCAGGGCGCCGCGCAGCAGGTGGTCGACTTCCTGGGCGAGCACGGCTACGCGGCGGCCGAGGTGCAGCGACGTGCGCGCGTCGACGTGCCGCGACGCTGCGTCGAGGTGGAGTACGTCGCAAACGCGGGTCGCCTCGCGCTGTTCGGTGCGACCTCGATCGAGGGGCTGACCGACGTCTCGGAGAGCATCGTCCGACAGGAGATCTCGTACGAGGAGGGCGAGGTCTACGACCGGCGAAAGACCACCGAGACGATCCGGCGGCTGCGCGGCCTGCGTCTGTTCACGATCGTCCGCCTCGTCCCGGAAGGGCTCGACGAGAACGACGAGGCGCCGATGCGTCTGACCCTCACCGAGGGACCGCCGCGCGAGATCCGCCTCGGTGCCGGCTTCAGCACCGACGACGGGGTTCGCGGCCTCGCCTCGTGGAACCACTACAACTGGCTCGGCGGCGGGCGGCAGTTCGGCGTGTCGGCGCGCGTCTCGCAGGTGCGGCGCTCGGTGAGCGCGAACTTCCTGCAGCCCTACTTCCCCGGACCGGCCACCCGCACGCTGGTGAACTTCACCGTCGGGCAGGACGACGAGTCCACGTACCTCGACGACTTCGTGCGCCTGATCCCGCGCATCGAGTGGCGTGTCAGCAGCCGGATCGACGTCAACTTCAGCATCATCGGCGCCTACGACTCGCTGTCGAGCGTGAGCGAAGAGTCACGCGCAGCGCTGCCCGGATTCGTCAGCTCGGGCTTCACGGTGGCGCCCGGCGCCGGCATCCGCTGGATCGACGTCGACGACACGCTGAACCCGACCAAGGGCGTGGCGCTCGGCGCCGCGGTGGACGTCGCGAGCCGCGCCTTCGGCGGCGACTTCGGCTGGTACCGCCTGGTCCTCGAGTCGCGCACCTTCTATCCGATCTGGGGAGACCTGGTGATGGCGACGCGGCTGTCGGGCGGAACGATCGTGCCCTACGGCGGGACCGAGCAGATCCAGTTCTGGCAGCGCTTCTACGCCGGCGGCACGGGCATCAACCCGGTGCGCGGCTACGCGCGTCGCCGCGTCGGGCCGCTGTCGGGCTCCGACGACCCGATCGGCGGTCGGAGCGTCGTCGTCGGCAGCCTCGAGCTGCTGCACCCCCTGGTCGGCCCCGTGCAGGGCGTCGCGTTCGTCGACGCGGGCGACGTCGAGCTGTCGGCCTGGCAGCTCGATCCCGGCAACATCCAGACCGGCGTCGGCTTCGGGGTGCGCGCGAACTCGCCGGTCGGGCCGGTGGAGCTGGGCGTCGGCTTCGGCCTCGACCGCCGTGGCGGCGACTCGCTGGCCCAGGTCTACTTCAACATCGGCCCGAACTTCTGAGGGGGGACACGGTGCGACTTCTGCGCTGGATCACGATCACGCTCGCCGGGCCCGTCGTGCTCCTGGTCGTGCTCGCCGGCGCCGCCGTGGTGCTGATGGATCGCCCGGGCGTGCGCGCGGCGCTCCGCCCGCGCCTCGAGACCCTGCTGTCGGACGCGCTGCGGCTCGACGTGAAGATCGACGAGGTCGCGGGCCTGAGCTTGACGCGAGGCGTGCGTGTCGCGGGCGTCACCCTGTCGAACGACGGCGAGACGATGATCGCCGCCGACTCCCTGCACGTGCGCCTCGGCCTCGAGCGCCTGCTGCCGCCGCTGGTGTCGATCCGCGCCGACGGCGAGGGCGTCGCGGTCGACCTGCAGCGGCGCAGCGACGGCACGTGGAACCTGGTCGAGGCGTTCTCGAGCGAGGAGGAGGCGGAGAAGAGCCCGCCGCCTTCGTGGCTCGACGCGATCACCGTCGTCCTGCAGCAGGGGCGCGTGCGCGTCGGCGGCCTCGCGCCCGAGGCGCTCGACGTGAGCGCGATCGACGGCGAGGCGGTGATCGTCCTCGGCGATCCGGGCAAGCTCACCGTCGAGCGGCTCGCCGCACGCTTCGGTGCCGGATCGGCGCTCACGGCGCAGGGCTGGCTCGAGCTCGACGCGCCGTCGGGCGTCGAGCTGGCGCTCGACGTGTCGGCGCTGTCGGGCGCCGACCTGAAGCCGCTCGTCCCGCAGCTCGCCGCGACGGCCGCGCTGAGCGGCACGGTGCAGGTGGCCGGCACGCTCGACGCGCCTTCGGGCGAGGTCCACCTCGCGACCGGACCCGGTACGATCGACGTCTGGGCGAAGCTCGCGGAGGCCCGGGAGGGAGCGCGCGTCGACGGCTCGTGGCAGGTCGTCGCGCTCGACCCGGCGTCGCTCGTCGAGGGGGCGCCGGTCGCGTCGGTCTCGGGTGCCGGCAACGTCGACGCCGTGCTCGGCGAGTCGTGGCCGTCGGCCCTCGCGGCGGACGCGCGGCTCTGGTCGACCTCGGTCGCCGACGTCGCCGCCGACTGGCTCACCGCGCAGGCGCGGCGCGACGGCGAGCGCATCCTGCTCGACGTGCAGCTCGCGGCGCCTGGCGGGGCCGCGAGCGCCGAGCTCACGTCGTGGGTCGGCGTCGCCGAGCCGCACCCTGCGGGCGGCGAGCTGCGCTTCGCGCTCGTGCAGCCCGAAGCGCTGCCCGAGCCCGTGCCGGTGGCGCTCGCCGACAGCCAGCTCCGCGGGCGCTTGACGGCGAGCGCCGACCGGCTCGCCGGCGACGACCGTGCGCTGCGCGCCGAGCTGCAGCTCGAGCCCGGCAAGCTCCGCGGCGTCACGCTCGACCGTGCGCTGGCGCGCGCACAGCTCGAGGCGGGCGTGCTGTCGCTCGACGAGCTGCGCGTGGAGGGCGGTGCGACGCGTCTCCTCGCCTGGGGCTGGACGCAGCTCGAGGGCGCGCCCGAGCAGCGACACCTGCGTGCCGGCTTCGTCGGCCCGATCGACCTCGCGCTCCTGCCCGGAGCGCGCGGCAAGGTGTCGGCGCGCGGCTCCGCGTGGGGCACGACCGCCGCGATGGACGCCGAGGCGCGCGTCGCGAGCGACGGCAGCGTGGTGCTGCCGGGCGCGAGCGGAACGTTCACGGTGAGCGCGCGTGGCGCAGGGATCGGCTCGCCGCAGCCGCAGGCGGACGTGGCGCTCGATGCGCGGCTCGCGCCCGCGACCCCGCTCGCGGACGCGATCGGCGGCGCTGCGCGCGACCTCGACGTGAAGCTCGCCTGGCGCCGGCCGCGCGCCGGCGATCCGACGCTCACCGTCGCCGCGACGGCGGATGCCGCGACTCCGGAGCAGCTCTCGCTCGAGCTCGCAGCGAGCGAGCCCGACCGCCGCAAGCACGCGTTCAACGGCATGATCGAGCTGCGCGGCGACGCGATCGCGGCGCGCATCGACCAGCTCCGCGTCACGCCGCCGCGCGGACCCGCGTGGTCGCTGCTGCAGACCGCGCAGGTGACCTACGGCCCGGACCGCATCGGCGCGCAGCGCCTCGAGATCGGCTCGCGCGCCGGACGCTTCGGACTCGACGGCACCCTGGTGCGCGACGGCCGCAACGACCTGTCGCTGACCGTCGCGGACCTCGACCTGAAGGAGGTGTGCGCGCTGCTCGAGCTCGCCGAGTGCGGCGGGGTGCTCGACGCGGCGCTGCGCCTCGCAGGGACGACACGCGCGCCCGACCTCTCGGGCACGGTGCGCGCGCGCGACCTGTCGCTCGCGGGGCAGGAGTACGGCGGTGCGCAGCTCGCGCTCGCGACCGAGGATCGCCTGCTCGTGCGCGGCAGCCTCGGGCAGGCGCCGCTGGGCCCGCTCGACCTCGTCGCACGCCTGCCGCTCGCGCGCGGCTGGCCGGTGCCGACGGTCGATACCCAAGGCCGCTTCGAGGCGACCGTCACCGGCAACGACATCCAGCTCGCCGGCTTCCGTGCCTTCGCCGGCGGAGCGCTGACCGAGCTCGCCGGGCAGGCGGACGTCGAGGTGACGGCGAGCGGCGCGCTCGTCTCACCGCGCCTCGCCGGCGGCATCACCGCGACCGGCCTCGCCGTCGGCATCGCGGCGACCGGGACGCGCTGGAAGGACGGGCGCATCCGCCTGAGCTTCGCCGACCAGAGCGTGCGGCTCGACGAGCTGTCGTTCGGCGACCGCTCCGGCGGATCGATCTCCGGCTCGGGCACGGTCGCGCTGGTCGAGGACGCGAGCGGCGGCGACCTCACGATCAGCTTCACCTCTCTCGAGGTCTACGCCCGTCCCGAGATGGACGCGCGCGCGACCGGGAGGATCAACGTCGGCGGCAGCGTCGCGCGGCCCCGGCTCAGAGGAGACGTGCGCATCGACGACGCGACCATCCGCCCGGCGTTCCTGCTCGCCGGCGCGGGGCCGCCGGTCGATCCGACGATCGAGGTGGTCTTCGCGGACACTCCGCCGGGCCCCGCCGCGACGGCCCGGCGCCCGGCGGCCGCCGCGCCCGCCGAGCCGCCGGCCGCGTTCATCGAGCGCGTCAGCATGGCGCTCACGGTGCGCCTCGGCGAGCCGGTGGTCGTGCAGCGCGTGGACGCGTACGCGCGGCTCGGCGGCGAGGTCTACGTCACCAAGGAGCCCGGCGACGCGCTGCGCGTGAGCGGGCAGATCTCGGCCGATCGCGGCTGGTACCTGTTCCGCGGCCGGCGCATCGTGCTGCAGTCGGCGTTCGCCTCGTTCTCCGGCGAGACGCCGATCGATCCGTACTTGACGGTGACCGCGACCTACCAGGCGCCGGAGCACGTGGTGGTGGTGCGCGTCGAGGGCACGGCGACGCGGCCCGAGCTCGAGCTGTCGAGCGACCCGCCGCTCGACCAGAGCGACGTGCTCGCGCTGCTGCTGTTCGGCCGCACGACGTCGCAGCTCACGGGCGGGCAGGGCACCGAGCTTCGCCAGGAGGCGATCGGCATCCTCGCGAGCTACGTGGCGCCGGAGCTCGAGCAGTCGCTCATGGACACCTTCGGCCTCGCGAGCCTGACCTTCCAGCTGCCGACCGGCACGTCGTACGGTTCGGTCGGCGTCGGCCGGTACCTGGGCGACGACATCTTCGTCTCGATCGGTCAGACCTTCGGCGGTCCGCAGGGCGGCACGCAGCGCCAGCTCGGCGGTCTGGTCGGGTCGTCGATCACCATCCAGTACTACTTGACGCCGAGCGTGACCCTGCAGACGTCGTCGTCGACCGAAGGCGAGAGCGCGCTCGACGCCGTCTGGCACCGCAGGTACTGACGCGTCGATGGGCTTCGCCCGCCACCAAGGGATGAAGGACCCCGAGGTGTCTTGATCCCACGGCGGCGGTCCGGAGCATCGACGAGAGGACTGCCCAGACCGCGCGGCCGTCGCTCGCATCCGCACCCTGCACGCAAAAAGGTTCTTGCGTGCGTGCGCGATGCTTGCGAGCTTGCTGTCGATCCGGTGGCGGCCGAGCCCGCGGTTTCGGGCCCTCCGTGGCACCTGAATTGCTCGATGCGCCGTCCGGCGATCTGGGCGCGGAGGGTACGTACGAATGAGATTTGCGTGGGACGTTGCAGCGGGTCGGGTGGGCTCCATCCGGCGCGGCCTGGTTGTCGGCATCACCTGGACGATCCTCCTGCTCGTCACCACCTCGCGCCCGGCGTCTGCCCAGACCCTCGAATCGATCACCCTCACGCCGCAGGATCCGGTGATCCAGGCGGGCTTCTGGCGGACGTTCACCGCGACCGGGCACTACAGCAACGGTGCCACCGCGAACGTAACGCAGCAGGCGACCTGGACCTCGGGCAACACCGGCGTCGCGATCGTCACCAACCAGCCCGGTCTGAAGGGGCTGGTCACGGCGGTCGCGCAGGGCACCGCGCGCATCACCGCGGCGATCACCGTCGGCACGACGACGATCCGCGGCACATCGACCGTCACGGTCTCCGACGGCGACCTGGTCTCGATCACCACCAGGCCGACGACCAAGAACCTCGAGGTCGGGCAGCAGAGCCCGTTCAAGGCGACGGCGCTCTACGTCGACGAGTCGACCGACGACGTGACCAACGACGTCGTGTGGAGCTCGACCGATCCGACGATCGCGTCGGTGAGCAACACCGCGGGCTCGAAGGGAGTCGTGACCGCGCACAAGGTCGGCACGGTCACCATCCTTGCTCTCGACGCCGAGAGCGGCGTCAAGAACACGGACGGGCTCACCAACGTCCGCGCGCGGGTGTCGCACCTGTCGTTCGACCCGCCCAACGTCGTGATCGGCAAAGGGCTCAAGTTCCCGCTGCGCGTCTACGCGAACCGCGTCGACGGCACGCGTAGCCAGATCACCGAGGACGTCGAGTTCTCCGTGCTGCCGGCGGGCGTCGTGAAGATCGGAACCGGGGACGAGGCGGGCATCGTGACGCCGCTGAAGAACGGTGCCGTGACCATCTCGGCGTTCGACCCGAAGCGCCAGATGTCGACCGCGACCAGTGGCCACAACGGCCGCGTCGCGGTGCGCGGCAAGCTGAAGGAGCTGGTCGTCGAGTCGAACCCGATCCGTCTGGTGGTGGGCGAGGAGAAGAACGCGCGCGCGATCGGCATCCTGAGCTCCGGCAAGCGTACCAGCGATCTGCGCCGCATCGTGCAGTGGAGCGTCGTGAACCCCGCGATCGCCACCGTCGGCAACACGGTCAACGACGTCGGCGAGGTGGTCGCGAAGAAGAGCGGCGTCACCACGCTGCGCGCGACCTACGGCAAGTTCGTCTCGACGCAGACGGACAACGTCCAGGTACTCGGTGCGCTGCAGTCGGTGGCGCTCGAGGCCGGCGACGGGCTCGTGCCGCTGAACGAGGAGGTCGAGTTCAAGGCCCGCGGCACGTACGAGGGCGGCGTCCAGCTCAACATCGGCGACCGCTGCGCGTGGTCGGTGGTCAACGGCGCGCTCGCCGAGGTCGACAACGCCGACTCGGGCGTCGACGGCGACGGCAAGGGCTGGGTCAAGGGCAAGGCCCTCGGCTCGACAACGGTGCGGGTCGATTGCGACGGCAAGAAGGCGCAGGCCCCGATCACGGTGATCGGCAACCTGATCGGTCTCGAGGTGAATCCCACCGCCTACGACGCCGAGGCGCTCGAGGAGAAGCAGTTCCGCGCCTGGGGCCAGTACGACGACGGCAGCGAGAAGGACCTCACCAAGCTCGCCACCTGGTCGTCGAGCAATCCCGCGGTCGCGACCGTCGACAACGCGCTCGACCCCGGCACCGTGGTCGCGATCGGCACCGGCGGCACGACCATCACGGCGAAGTACCGCACCTTCACCGCGACCGGCCAGCTCACCGTCGGTGCGGGCATCGTCAGCATGTTCATCGTGCCCGAGTCCGTCACCGTGCGCGGCAGCGAGTACAAGAAGCTCAGGGCTCGCGGGCGGACGTCGGACAACGACGTGGTGGAGGTGACGAAGCGCGTCGTTTGGTCGTCGTCGAACGACCAGGTCGCGCGCGTCAGCAACCGTCCGAACGAGCAGGGGCTCGCGTTCGGCGGCGGTACCGAGGGCACGGCGCAGATCGTCGCCTCGCTGCCGAACACGCCGTTCGTCGCGACCGCCTCCATGACCACGAGCTGTCTGCTGAAGAGCCTGCTCCTGGTGCGCGACCCGAAGCCGCTCCAGGTGGGCCGTACCGGGCGCGTCAAGGCGCGCGGGACGTTCTGCAGCGGCGCGACCAAGGTCATCTCGCAGAGCGTGGTGTTCAGCTCGAGCAACCCCAACGTCGTGCTGGTGAGCAACGAGCCGAAGGCGTACGGCGTCCTCACCGCGGTCTCGCCGGGCACGGCGACGATCACCGCCGTGGACGTGTCGAGCGGCATCCAGGCCAGCAATCCGAGCACCGTCACCGTCGTGCCGTAGCGTGCTGCAGGACCCGGTGCCGGGAGTGCCCGGCGCCGGGTCCGCCGCGCCCCGCGCGCGCTCGACAATCCGCACCTCACCCGATACGAACGACGAGAACGTGGGCGCCCGATCGATGCCGGCGCGCGCGCGGTCGACCCGCCGCTGCGGGAGACCGTTTGCGCTGCGCCTCTCCGCCCTGCTGCTGGTCGTGCTCGCGGGTTGCTCGCGTGCCGACGCGCCGCTGCAGCCCGTGCACCGCCTGATCCGCGAGCTCGAGCCCAAGCTCGAGCAGATCCCGATGCACTGCGACGTCGCCGACGTGTTCCGCCCGTCGATCGGCTGCGTCGCGTTCGTGCCGCTCGGGATCGTACCGATGCCGCGCCCCGAGGGGCGGACCATCACCATGCCGGTCACGCTGCCGCCGGGACTCGAGGGCAACGAGCTGGTGGTCTTCGAGCCCAAGCTCCGCGGCCCGCGCGAGGAGTGGCGGCGTACGCCGAGCATGCTGATGGCACGCCCGGATTCGGGCCAGGTCGACCTCACGGTGCCGTTCCCCGAGCAGGTGAAGGGCGACAAGATCGAGACGCAGGTGCACGTCCGGCCGGTGCCGCCGAACCACCAGTCGCGGGTCACGCGGCCGCTCAAGATCGGGCGCGGCGCGAAGCTCGCGCTCAACCTGGGCTTCGACGCGCTCGGCGTGCGCCTCGGCGCCGCGCCGGTGACGTTCCGCGTGTCGGCCGAGGTCGGCGGCAAGAGCACGCCGCTGCTCGAGGAGACCCTCGACCCGCGCACCGCCAGGGAATGGCAGCCGCACACGATCGACCTCGGGTCGCTCGCGGGCGAGCGCGTCCGCTTCCGCCTGACCACCGACGTCGCCCCGCGTGCCGGCGGCGTGGCGTTCGGCTTTCCGCTCTGGGGCTCGGCGCAGGTCCTCGAGCCACGCGCGCGCGACGGCCACAAGAACGTGATCCTGATCTCGCTCGATACGCTGCGCGGTGACCAGCTCGGCGGTACGCTCTCCGGCAAGGAGCTGATGCCGAAGCTCGACGCGCGGGCCGAGCAGGGAGCGCGCTTCACCCGCGCGTACACGACGTATCCGTCGACGACCGCGGGCCACATGTCGATGTTCACCGGGCTCTACCCGGCCACGCACGGCATGGTGTTCGCGACCGGTCACCTGAGCCCGGACATCGTCACCCTGCCGGAGATCTTCGCGCGTCACGGCTACGCGACCGGAGCGGTGACGGAGAACGCCATGCTGAGCGCGTACGTCGGCTTCGTGCGCGGCTTCGATTCGTACCGCGAGATCAAGGGCAAGTCGCTCTGGGATACGACCGGCGAGATCGAGCAGACCTTCGAGGCCGGCCTGGACTGGCTCGAGCGTCACCCGAACGAGCGCTTCTTCCTCTTCCTGCACACCTACCAGGTGCACGTGCCGTACACGCCGCCACCGGCGTTCGACGTCTTCCGGACCTGGACGAAGGACGGAGTCGAGCAGCCGATCGACAAGACGACGCCGCCGCCGATCCGCGACCGCCACCTCTACGCGGGCGAGGTGCTGTTCACCGACTCGGTGCTCGACGGGCTGCTCGACCGCCTCGGCGCGATGGGACTGCTCGACGAGACCATCGTCGTGATCACCTCGGACCACGGTGACGAGTTCGGCGAGCACGGGCTCATCGGGCACGCGAAGACCGTCTACGACGAGGTGCTGCACGTGCCGCTCGTGCTGCTGGCGCCGCGGCTGGTGCCGGCGGGCAAGCACGTGGACGTGCCGGTGTCGCTGGTCGACCTGGCGCCGACCCTGCTCGACCTGGTGCGGCTGCCGACGCCGCCCGACCTGCACGGCCAGAGCCTCGTTCCGCTGCTGCGCGGCGAGGAGTTCCCCGCCTCGCGCGTCCTCTACGCGGAGGCGCCGAAGTGGGGGCCGCGTACCGGACATCGCGTCGCCGCGCGCACCCAGGGCTTCAAGTGGATCGGCAGCGACGATCCGCAGGTGCCGATGCAGACGTTCGACCTGACCACCGATCCGGGCGAGAAGAAGCCGCTCGACGACCCGGAGATGGCTTCCCCGGGGACCGCCTTCGAGGCGACCTATCGCGCGCTCGCGCGCGCGCAGAAGCAATCGGCCGCCGACGAGCCCGGCACGCCCGCGAAGAAGCCCGAGCTCGACGAGGCGACCATCGAGAAGCTCAAGGCCCTCGGCTACATGGACTGAGAGCGTGAGCGAGAATTGCGAACGCTCGAAGCAGGCGGGCCAAGCGTCCGCCTGCAGGTGGGGTGCAGCCCGCGAATTCACTTCGCGGGCGAGGGGAGGGCCGCGGCCCTCCCCTTGGTGATGAGCAGAGCCTGAGCGATCTCTGCTCAGGCTCTGAGCCCGCGTCGGCTTTGCCGCCCCCCGGGGATGGAACCGGCAGGACGTTCCATCCGACGTGTCGATCGGCTTGGCCCGCACGTGGGGATGAAGAGCCGCTCCGGGGCGTCATCCGACGTGTCGACTCGAGTCCGCGGTCGTCGAGGGCGAGGGTGCCTGCTCGTCGTGCGTCGCCCCGATCGGCCGGCCAAATTCGTGTATTGCCCACACCCGAACCGCCGCCGTAACTACGATCTGCGGCAGCTCGTTCCCCGACCCCACTCCTTCCGCCGCGCAACCGGTGGCGCCGCGCGCGCACCCGAAATCACGTCGACGTCTCACCAAGGAGGAGTACGAATGAACGCGTTTGCCCCCGCCGCCCGCCCGCTGGGATTGGTCCTCGGCCCCGTCGTCTTCGCAGCGACGCTGGTCGCGAGCACGCCGGCGATCGCCGACCAGATCTGCAAGGCCAAGAACGGAATCCTTCGGCTCCGGCCCGCGTGCAAGGGAAGGGAGGTCGCGCTGCCGATCCAGATCAGCGCCGACGGGAAGACCGTGCTCGTCTCCGGCGCGAACCTGCAGGTCGTCTCGGGAGCCGGTCATACCGGCAGCGCGCCGAATGGCCTCGGCAACGTCGTCATCGGCTACAACGAGGAAGGTGCGCCCGGCGAGCGCGCGCGCACCGGCTCGCACAACCTCGTGGTCGGCGACGAGCACGCCTACACGAGCTACGGCTCGATCGTCGCCGGACGCAGCAACTTCGCGCTGGCGCCGTCGAGCGCGATCCTCGCCGGCACCAACAACCGCGTCCTGGGAGAGCGCTCCGCGATCCTCGGCGGCGGCTCGAACGTGACCCGGGGATGGGATTCGAGCGTCTCCGGCGGCGCTGCCAACGCGGCCGACGGCAACGACTCCTCCGTCCTGGGCGGCGCCGAGAACGCCGCGCTCGGCCACGGCTCGACGATCGGCGGCGGACGAGGCAACGCCGCAACTGGCGAGCAGGCGTCGGTCTCGGGCGGCGTCTACAACCGGGCGTCCGGCGAGACCTCGAACGTGAGCGGCGGGCAGAACAACGAGGCGAGCGGCGGTGCGTCGAGCGTCAGCGGCGGCAGCGTCGGCACGGCGAGCGGTGTGTTCGCGGCGGTCTGCGGCGGCAACATCGGTCACGCGTCCGGCGAGGCGGCGACGGTGTGCGGTGGCGTGCTCGCACGTGCGACGGGCATCGCCTCGTCGGTGAGCGGCGGGCTTCGCAACGAGGCGAGCGGCCTCGGCAGCGCGGTGACCGGCGGCGTCGCGAACACGGCGTCGGGGTTCTACGCGTCGGTGGGCGGCGGGCAGGACAACGTCGCCGGTGGCGGCGCGCTGATCACGGGCGACCAGGACGTCCACGTCGCGGGCGGCTCGGTGAGCGGTGGTCGCGGCAACGTCGCGAGCGGCGACCGCTCGTCGGTGAGCGGCGGCGCGTCGCGGACCGCCGCCGGCACCGACGACTGGGCCGCCGGCAGCCTGTCCGAGGATGATTGACGCGCACCCTTCGCGCCCCCGTCCCGGGCGCGGCGGTGCGCGAGGCGCCGGCGAGAGGCGAGCCGCGTACCGCCGCGCCCGAGACGACCGAGCGCAGTCCCCGTCCGCTCCGCGCGCGAAGGCCCGACCCGCCCGTAACCAGCGGCGAGGCGCGCATGGCGCCCCGCGGCGAACGCCGCGCAGCGCCGCCGAGACACGGCGAAGCTCAGCTTCGCCGATGTCGAGGCTGAGCCGAGGGGCGCCATGCGCGCCTCGCCGCGGCGCGAGTGCGGGACTCCTGCGGCGCGAGTGCGGGAGTTCTGCGCCGTGGCGCGAGTGCGGGACTCCTGCCCAACGGCGCGACGCGTCCGCGCCGCGTCCGCTCAGACCGCGCCGAGCTTGCGCCCCTCGGGCGACAGGAAGCGCGGATGCGCCACGCCCGCCATCGCGAGCCTCGCCGCGAGCGCCGTCCCCAGCACCCCGAAGCCGTACTTGACGCTGCGCCGGAAGTTGATCGACGACGAGTCGGTCGCGTAGCGCGTCGGGCACGTCACCTCGGCGATCTTGAAGCCGAAGTGCAGCGCCTGCACCAGCATCTGGTTGTCGAACACGAAGTCGTCGTCGTTCTCCTCGAGCGGCAGCGTCTCGAGCAGCCGGCGCGAGAAGGCGCGGTAGCCGGTGTGGTACTCCGAAAGCTTCTGCCGCATCAGCAGGTTCTGTGACAGCGTGAGGAAGCGGTTCGCGACGTACTTGTAGAGCGGCATGCCGCCGCCGCGCGCGCCGCCGCCGAGGATGCGCGAGCCCAGCGCCGCGTCGAACAGCCCGCTCGCGACGCAGCTCGCGAGCGCCGGGATCAGCAGCGGCGTGTACTGGTAGTCCGGATGGACCATCACCACGATGTCGGCGCCGCGCTTGAGCGCCTCGGTGTAGCAGGTCTTCTGGTTGCCGCCGTAGCCGCGGTTCTTCGGGTGGACGATCACGTGCAGGCCGAGCCGGCGCGCGACCTCGACGGTGCCGTCGGGCGACCGGTCGTCGACCACGACGATGTCGTCCACCACGTCGCGCGGCACCTCGGCGACCGTCTGCTCGAGGGTGCGCTCGGCGTTGTAGGCCGGCATGACGACGCAGACGCGCTTGCCCGCGATCAACGCGCAGCCCTCCCGGGGTGCGCCGCGGCGAGGATTCTCCCGCGCGCGGTCCCGAGCGATCGACGACGTAGCCACTGATGCACGAGGAAGATCCCGACCACCGCTGGTGGTAACGCGAGAAGGGGCCACAGCGCCAGTAGCGCCGGCGACGGCTCGGCGACCTCGAGCTCGGCGCTCGCGACCGCCGTCGCGTCGCCGCGCCGGGCCTCGGCGACGAGCCGGAAGCGGCCGCTCGCGGGCAGCGTGACGAGCGCCGCCTGGAGCAGCTTGTTGGTCGCGGTCGCGCGGTCGAGCGGCGCGTCGACGAGGGGGGCGCCGCCACCTGCGGGCTCGACGCGGACGCGCACGTCGGCGTCGAGGAGTGCCGCGCGCGTCCGCGCGTCCTGAACCAGCACGCTCACGTCGGCGATCCCGACGCGGAGCGGGGTCGGGCTCGTGAACAGCGTCACGACGAGGCCCGCGTCCTCGGCGCTCGCCCGCACGAGCCCGCCGTCGGCACCCGAGCCCGCGGGCGTCGCGAGCGTGGCCGGCAGGGTGAGCGTCGCCAGCAGCGCGAGCCGCGTCATCCGGCGACGGAGAGGCGTCGTCATCAGTGCACCATCGTGCCGCGCATCTCCATCGGCTGCAGCAGGATCCAGATCGCCGCCGCCCAGAGCGCGCACGCGACGCCGCCCCAGGGGGCCGCGAGCGCCGCCTCGCGGCGTGCCCGCCCTGCGTAGCTCGCGGCGACGCGCCACAGGAGCCAGAGCGTCAGGAGGAGCCCGGCGTCGAGCACCAGCACGAGGCCGGGCAGCAGCCACGGCAGGTCGCCCGACGGTGCGGCCATGTCCCACGCGGGCGCGCCGAGGAAGGTCGCGCCGGCGTCGCGCGCCGCGCGCTGCACGACGGGCAGCACGCTCGCGCCGCCGGTGACGAGGTGGAAGAGGACGTGCGCCGCCCACATGCCGGCACCGAGAGGGACGAGCGCCAGCGAGAAGCGGCAGAAGAGCTCGCGCAGCGCGGCGCCGCCGCCGGCGAGCGCGCGCCCTGCGATCGTGCAGCCGAAGGCGACGAGCAGCGGAGCGGGGAGCAGGGCGAGCAGCAGGAGGGTGACGACGAGCGGCTCTTCCGGCACGCCGAGGAAGCTCGCCAGCTGCTGCTGCCAGGCGACCACGGGTGCCGCCATCGCCGCGGCGTTGGCGAACGCGCCGAACACCAGCACGAGGACCAGCAGCGCGACGTCGGGGCGTGCCGAGAGGCGCCCGAGCGACGAGCGGCGCGGGTCGCCGGCCAGGTCGGCCGCCGGCGTGACGGCGAGGATGCCGACGTTGTCGTGCGGGCAGGCGTGCACGCAGTCGAGGCAGAAGGTGCAGTCGAGGTTGCCGCGCTTGCGCGGCAGGTAGAGATCGAGCTCGCAGCCGCGCTGCGTCGCATTGCCGCGGATGCAGTCGTGCGTCGTGCAGGTGCGGCACACGTCGGGGTGCTTGACGGCGACCTCCAGCGGCGCGACCGTCGCGGTGACGAAGTTGAACTGTCCGATCGGGCAGACGTACTTGCAGAAGCTCGCGCCCTGGAAGAGCCCGTCGACGGCGAACGCCGCCGCGAAGTAGCCGAGCACGATCCAGGCGGTGACGGCGGGCGCGTCCCACGGGTCCGCGGCCTCGTAGAAGCACAGGTAGGCGACGAGCAAGCCCGCGGCGAGCCACTTCGCGCGCAGCGCGCGCGGCCAGCGCAGGCGCGCGGGGAGAAAGCGGCGGCCGAGATCGCGCGGCAGGAGGAAGGGGCACGCGGTGCAGAACCAGTTTCCGGCGACGAGCAGGGTCACGACGAGGAGCCCGCGCCAGTAGGTCCAGGGCAGCACGCCGGCGAGGTTCATCGGCGCCATCGACGGGCCGAGCAGCCCGTCGGCGACGATCAGCGCCGCGAGCACCAGCGACGCGAGGCGCAGCGCGCGCGCAAAGCGCGGGCTCCGCAGCACGGCGCCGAGCAGCGGCACGTCCAGCAGGTCGAAGCGCCGGCGACGGCGGCGCGACGTCGCCGCGGCCCGGGCCAGCGCGAGGGCGCGCGTGGCTTCGTCGCGGTGCTCGGCGGGGCGCTCTCCCGGACGCGCGAGCGGCGGCGACAGCAGCCGGATCGCGATCGCACCCGCGGGAACGAGGAAGCCGAGCGAGCCGAAGAGCCACATGAGCGCGCCGGCGGCCGATTGGTCCGCGTGCGCCGATGTCGCGGAGAGTCGCGGGGCCGCGGCATAGGTCGGATAGAGCACCTGGTCGGAGAAGGAGAACAGCGCCGAGAGCGCGCTGTTCGCGACGTCGGCCGCGAGCAGGTACGGCAGCATCGCCCAGCGCGGCCAGCGCGGGACGCTCGGCCACGGCGCGACGATCGGCCACCAGAAGAGGAGGGCGGTCGCGAGGAAGGTCGCGTGCTCGAAGGCGTGCCAGCGGTCCGAGCGCAGCGCGATCTCGTACAGCGCAGGGAGGTGCCAGAGCCAGGTCGTGCCGACGAACGCGATCAGCGCGAACGGCGGGTACGAGAGCGCGCGTCCGAGCGCGCGCAGCTCGGGCGCGGCGAGAAACGGACCGAGCGCGCCGCGCACGAAGCCCGACGGCAGACCGCGCAGCAGCGGCGTCTGCGGCGCGCCGAGCAGCAGCAGCGGTGCCGCGACCATGGTGAGCAGCAGGTGCTGGATCATGTGCACCGTCAAGAGCAGGCTCGCGAACGCGTCGAGCGGCGACGCGATCGCGACGAGGATCGTCGCGAGGCCGCCGAGAAAAGCCGCGAGCTGCGCGCTGCCGAAGCGCTCCGGCATCTGGCGCGACAGCGCGCGCCAGCCGCGGACGTACACCAGCGCCGTCGCGAGCAGCGGCGCGACGAGCCACGGGTCGAAGTCGAACGAGCTCAGCGCGGCGCGCGTCGCCGGGTTCATTCCGTGTCTCGGTCGCGCGGCGCGCCGCCCGGGGCAGCGTGGGCCGCGCGGCGACCCCGCTCAGCTCGCGTCGGCTGCTCCGGCCGCTGCCGCTGCGCCGGCCGGCTGTGCCGGTACCGCCGAGTCGCGCGCCGGCAGCGCGCCCTCGGGGTGCAGCGTGGTGAGGAACGCGACCAGCGCCGTGACCTCGGCGGGGCGCAGATTCTTGCCGTAGGCAGGCATGTTGCCGCCGCCTTGCAGCACCTGGCGGATCAGCTGGTCGCGCGTCAGGCGCGTCGCGACCCCGTCGAGGTTCGGGCCGCGCAGCCCGCCGCCGTCACCCTCGGCGAGCTCGTGGCAGTTGCGGCACTGCTTCGCCTGCACGACCAGCGCGCCCTGCAGCTCGAGCGGCGTGCTCGCCTGCACCATCTGCTCCGGCACGGGCGCGCCACTCCACGCCGTCATCACGGGCGACCACGGCGAGAAGGTCCCGAGCCAGCTCAGCACGCCGAGGAACAGGAACACCATGATGACCAGCACCCACGCGCCCGGACGCCGCTTCCAGCTCTTCTCGCCGGTGCCCGAGTAGAACGGCAGCAGGAAGGCGAGCGCCATCAGCACGACCGGCGCGGTGAGGATCAGCACGGTCTCCATGTACGGCGGCAGCAGCGCGAACACCGAGAACAGCGACAGGAACCAGAAGTCCGGGCGCGGGTTGGTCTCGATCAGCGTCGGGTCGGGGATGCCGCTCGGACCCTTCGGTCCGAAGTACGCGGCGAACGCGCAGATGGTGAGCATCACCAGGCCCGCGAACACCACGTCGCGCGTCACGCCCTGCGGCACGAACGGCTCGCCGTCCTTCTCGACCAGCTCGTGGTACTCGCGCACGTAGCGCTCGCGCGTGACGAGGCGTCCGGGCATCGGCCACTCGTTGATGCCGACCTTGATCACCAGCAGCAGGTGCAGGCCGACGAGCGCGAGCAGGGTGCCGGGGATCACGAAGACGTGCAGCGCGAAGAAGCGCGACAGCGTCTCGCCGGCGATCATCGGCCCGCCGAGCATGAGCTGCACGACCTGCTGCCCGATCAGCGGGAAGCGCGCCGCCATCGAGGCGCCGATGCCGAGGCCCCAGTAGGCGTCCTGGTCGAAGCGCATCACCTGCCCGGTGAAGGCCATGGCGAGCGTCAAGATGAAGAGCACGCAGCCGACCAGCCAGGTGAGCTCGCGCGGGTACTTGTAGGCGCCGAACATGAACACCTGGACCAGGTGGATGGTCATCAGGAAGACCATGAAGTTCGAGCCCCAGTAGTGCATGGCGCGCAGGAACCAGCCGAGCGGCTGCTCGTAGTTCAGGTACTCGAGGCTCTGCCACGCCTGCCCCGCGGACGGGACGTAGACGAGCGCCAGGCAGATGCCGGTGACGAGCTGCAGGATCAGGCAGACGAGCGTCGCGCTGCCGAAGACGTAGAACCAGCTCGCCGTGCTCTTCGGGATCGGGTGGACGATCGAGGGCAGGAACGACTCGCGAAACTTGACGCGGTCGTCGATCCACAGCCCGACGCGCCGCAGGACGCCCGCGGCGTCCTCCTCCGCGCGCTGGATGCGGCCGGGTTGTCGCGACGAGGGGGCAGACGCCCCCTCGCCCCTTCGGGCGGAGCCCGACGGGGCCCCACTCCCCGTGCCCGCCGACGCTCGGCCGCGCGCCTCTGGCGCGCGGGGGCCTTCGTCGTCCTTCGTGCTCATACGGGATTCGCCAGCGTCGGCATCTGGCCGCCGCGCACCCACAGCTCGTCGCCGCGGACCTCGTACTCGTACTCGAACAGGCCGCGCGGCGGCGGTCCCGACGCGCGCGAGCCGTCCTCGTAGTAGACGCCGCCGTGGCACGGGCACATGAAGAGCTTCGACTCGGGGAACCAGCGCACCGGACAGCCGAGGTGCGCGCAGTTGACCGCGAAGACCTGCAGCTTGTTCTCGCCCAGGTGCCGCACCCAGCACGCGACGTTCGCGGTCTTGCCGTCCCACGGCACGGTGAACGGGTTCACGTAGGTCGCGAGCCGCGTCTGCCCGGCGGGAAAGTCGTTCATCGAGCCGAGCTTGACCCACGCCTGGTACGAGCGCTTGCGTAGCGCGGCCGCGACGTAGCCGACGACCGGCACCGCGATCAGCGCCGCCGCCACCACGTTCAGCGCGATGCCGATCTTCATGAGGAAGTTGCGCCGCGAGTCCGGCGCGCCGTGTGCGTCTTCAGCCATCACCTGCTCCCCGGGTAGGGCTCACCCGGAAACTTGGGTCGCTTCGCCGCGAGCCACGCGACCACGTCGGCGATCTGCGTCGGGCTCATCGGCGTCGTGCCGGAGGCGCCGCGGAAGTCGGGCATGCCGAGGTCCGTGCGGCCGGCGATCACGGTCGAGCGCAGGCCCTGGTCGCTCACCAGCGCCAGGTACGAGCCGTCGACGATCGAGCCGCGCGCGCTGCCGCCGCTGCCGTCGGCGCCGTGGCACGGTGCACAGTACGCCGCGAAGGTCGCGGCGCCGCGCTCCGCGTCGCCCGGCGGCGCCGCGAACGGCGGCAGGTCCACGCCCGCGACCTGCTGCGGCTGCGCCCAGCGCTCGCGCATGCCGCGCACGAGATCCGCGATCTGCGCGTCGGTGAGCGTGCCGCCGGCCGAGATCGCGAACGCCGGCATGGTCGTTCCGGCGACGCCGTTCGCGACGATCTGCTGCAGGTCCCGGTCGCTCGCCACCGCGAGGTAGAGCGGGTCGTTCAGCGGGCGCGCGGGGCCGAGGCGTCCGTCGGCGCCGTGGCAACCGGAGCAGTTCTGACCGTACAGCACGGCGAAGCTCGTGACCGTGTCGGGGCGGACGTAGCGCTCGTCGCGCTTCGGCCGGCCCGGCAGGTCGTCGCACGCGGCGAGGAGCAGCGTCGCCGCGAGCGCGAGCCGGCGCAGCAGCGGTCGCGTCACGCGTTCCTCCCGTCGTCGTCCTGCCCGCGACTGTCCTCGCGCATGCCCCCCTCGATGCCGACGCGCAGCGCGAGCGGCAGCGCCTGCATGGTGCGGATGCGCTCGGTGCGCGCCACGACCGCGCCGGCGACGACGCCGAACACCACCTGCGAGGCGAAGAACCAGCCCCAGTGAATGCGCGCGTTGAGCAGCGGGTTCACGATGCCGAGCGACGCCCAGACGAGGCCGGTCCAGAGGAGCGGCGCCACGACGCCGCCCATGAAGATCGGTCGGCGCGGCATGGTCGGCAGCAGGAACGCGTACAAAAAGCCGACCAGCAGCGACATCGCGCCGTGGACCAGCGTCGCGACGAGAAGCGCGAAGCCGTCGAAGCTCGCCAGCTGTTCGGCCGATGCGCTCGCGAGCGAGGGCAGGGCCGCCGCCGCGAGCAGGTTGATCGGGTACCAGACGCTGCCGAACGCGACGAGCCCGAACACGCACGCGACCAGCGCCATCGCGACGCCGCCCGCGAGACCCGCCCAGAGCCCGGCCGAGTACGGGTGCATCTCGACCGGAAGCCGCATGCGGTGCGCGTGCGCTCCGCCCGGCTCGAGGTGCTCGACCGTGAGCGGCGACGCCACGACCTGGCGCGCGCGCAGCGCCGGCGCGACGAATGGCACGATCTCGTGCTGCTCGTGCGGCAGCACGTCGCGGAACCAGCCGACGCTCGACACGACGAACACGACGACGCCGACGATCGTCACCAGCACGTGCGTGACGAGCCCGGCGAAGACCAGCGTCGCACCGAGCGCCGCGAGCAGCGGCCACGACGTGGGTGCGGGCACCGTGACGGCGTCGACGTGCTCCTGGTGCTTCTCCGCCATCACCTCACCGCCCGATCACGTAGACCACGGTGAAGACGACGATCCACACCGTGTCGACGAAGTGCCAGTACCAGGACAGGACCTCGGTGCGCTCGGCGTGCTCGGGGCGGAGCTTCCCGGTGAGCCCGAAGACCAGCACCAGGGTGAGCATCAGCAGCCCGAGCGTCACGTGGAAGGCGTGGAAGCCGACCAGCGAGTAGAAGGTCGTGCCGAACAGGTTGGTGTCGATCCAGAGGCCGTGCTCGACGATCAGCCCGTACCACTCGATCCCGGTGCCGACGAGGAACTCGAGCCCGAGCAGGATCGTCACCAGCCACCACGCGCAGAACATGCCGGTGCTGCCGGCGCGCAGCGCGCGGATCGCGAGCACGATCGTGACGCTGCTCGACAGCAGGCAGATCGAGCCGAGAATCGGCAGTTCGAGCACGTCGGCCGGGAACGGGCCGTTCAGGCTCTTGCCGATGTAGAAGACGTAGGCGACGACGAAGATCGCGAAGAACGAGCTCTCGGTGAGGATCAGGCACGCCATGCCGACCTTGCCCTTGTCGGGCAGGCGCCAGGGTGACGGCACCGCCGGCGGCGTCGTCGCGAGCGTGCTGCTGGTTCCGGCGGCGCTCATTCGTACTTCCAGTCCGGGTCCTCGGGGTGCTTCAGGTCCCACAGCGGACGGCGGCTGTGCACCACGGGAACGCTCTCGAAGTTGTACTCGGGCGGCGGCGACGTCGTGGACCACTCGAGCGTCCACGCGTCCCACGGGTCGTCGCCGGCGGGCTCGCCGCGCAGCAGCGAGCGCACCACGTTCCACAGGAAGAAGCACAGCCCGATCGCCTGCACGAGCACGCCGAGCGAGCAGATCAGGTTGAGCAGGTCCCAGCCCCGTCCGGCGTCGAAGGTGTAGATGCGCCGCGGCATGCCGAGCAGGCCGGGGAAGTGCATCGTGCCGAAGGTGACGTAGAAGCCGGTCGCGAAGACCCAGAAGTGCAGCCGTCCCAGCTTCTCGTCGAGCATGCGGCCGGTGACCTTCGGGAACCAGTAGTAGATCGCTGCGAAGATGTTGAACAGCAGCCCGCCGATCAGCACGAAGTGGAAGTGCGCGACGACGAAGTACGAGTCGCTGAGCTGCCAGTCGAACGGGACGATCGCGAGCATGACGCCGGTGAGCCCGGCGATCACGAAGGAGAAGATGAACGCCGTGCACCAGAGCATCGGCATCTTGAAGCGAATCTTCCCGCCCCACATGGTGCCGAGCCAGTTGAAGATCTTGATGCCGGTCGGCACCGCGATCAGCATCGTCGACGCCGCGAAGAACGTGTTGGCCGAGGCCGACAGCCCGACGACGAACATGTGGTGCGCCCACACCGAGAGGCTGATGAAGGCGATCGTCACCGTCGCGCCGATCATGAACGGGTAGCCGAACAGCGGCTTGCGCGAGAACACCGGCACGATCTCGCTCGCGATCGCGAACGCGGGAATGATCAGGACGTAGACCTCGGGGTGGCCGAAGAACCAGAAGAAGTGCTGCCAGAGCACGGCCGAGCCGCCGGCTTGCGTGTCGAAGAACTGCGCGCCGAGAAAGCGGTCGAAGAGCAGCATCACCTGGGCCGCGGTCAGCGGCGTCAGGATGACGAGTGTCAGCAGGCAGTTGATGAGCATCAGCCAGACGAACACCGGCAGCTTGCTCCAGGTCATGCCGGGGCAGCGCGCGCAGAAGATCGTCGTCGCGAGGTTGAGCGCGGTCGCGGTGCTGCCGAGGCCGCTCACCAGGATGCCGAGGATCCAGTAGTCGGTGCTGTTGCCGCGCGAGAACGCCCTGCCGGTGAGCGGTGCGTAGGCGAACCAGCCGACGTCGGGCGCGGTGCCGGCACCGTAGAGGCCGTCGCCGCCGAGGAAGCTGAAGTAGAGCAGCAGCCCGCCGAACAGGAAGAGCCAGAAGCCGAACGCGTTCAGGCGCGGGAAGGCGAGGTCCCGCGCGCCGATCATCAGCGGCGTCAGGTAGTTCCCGAAGCCGAAGAACATCGGCATGCCGACGAGGAACACCATCGTCGTGCCGTGCATGGTGAACATGCGGTTGAAGGTGTTCGGCGGCAGGAAGTCGTTGTTCGGCACCGCGAGCTGGATGCGCATCAGCGACGCCTCGAGCCCGGCGATCAGGAAGAAGACCAGCGCCGACGCGATGTACATCACGCCGAGCTTCTTGTGATCGACCGTCGTCGCCCACGCGTGCACGGTCACCCAGCGCGAGACGTGCTCGGGGGCGTGCGGGCGGGCGATTCCTTCGTCGAGGACGGTCACCGTTCTCCTCCGTTCATCTCAAGGTCAGAAGAAAGGCGGTGAGCTGCTCGAGCTCGGCGTCGTCGAGCTTCATCGCGGGCATGAGGACGCCGGGCTTGAACTGGTGCGGGTCGTCGACCCAGGCGCGCAGGTTCTGCGGGGTGTTCAGCGCGGCGCCGGCGCCGATCGTCGTGCGGCTCATGAGGCGCGACAGGTCGGGTCCGAAGCGGCCGTCGGCGTTGGTGCCGTCGAGCGTGTGGCAGTTGATGCAGGCGGTACGCTCGAACACGGCGCGCCCGGCGGCGGCGATCGCGGGATCGACGCCGGCCGCTGCGGCGTCGGCCGACGCCCCCTTCTGCGATGCCGCCCAGCTCTCGAAGTCGGCCGGCTCGTGCACGATCACGCGCAGCAGCATCTTCGCGTGCTGCGTGCCGCAGTACTCGGCGCACTGGCCGAGGAAGGTGCCGGTCACGGTCGGCTCGACCCACATCAGATTGCGCCGGTTCGGCACGACGTCGGTCTTGCCGGCGAGCTGCGGGATCCAGAAGCTGTGGATCACGTCCTGCGACTCGAGCGTCAGGTAGGTGGGCCGCTTCGCGGCGTCGGAGCTCACCGGCAGGTGCAGCTCGTTCGCGGTCACGACGCCGAGGTCGGGGTAGCGGATCTCCCACCACCACTGGTGCCCGACGATCGTCACGTTCAGCGCGTTCTCCGGCACCTCGCTCGCCTGCAGCTCGTTGATCGTGCGCGCCGTCGCGAGGAAGAGGACGAGCACGATCAGGACGGGAACGATCGTCCACGCCCACTCGATGGGGTTCGAGCCGTACACCTGCGGCGGCTCGCGATCGTCCCCCGGCTGCTGGCGGTAGCGCCAGACGCACCAGAAGAGCACGCCCGAGACGGTGAGGAAGATCCCGGCAGAGATCGCGGCGACGAGGAACGACAGCTCGCGGATCGACTCGGCCGGCGACGACACCGGCGCGAACATGCTGGGCACCGGGTGCAGGGTACCGCCCGCGCCGTTCTCGGCGAGCGCGCTGGACACCCCCGCCGCAACCACGGCGACGACCGCGCCCGCCAGAACTCTGCGTGCGACCCTCGGTCTCTGCACGTCGGCCCTACCCCCCTCGGACTCCCTCGAGTCCCAACCGCCGGGCACACTAACCACGAAGGCTTCGCGGCGTCAAAACGGATCCTCTTTAGGTTCCCGGGCGGCGCGCTCCGATCGCAGGTCGCCCAGGATGGCACCCGCGCATTTGCCGCCTGTCTGACCATCCTGGACGCGAGTATGCTGTCCTGGGTGGTCGCGCTGCTGGGCGGTCTGCTGCAGAGCGCCGCGCGCGGTGGGAGGAAACGGTGAAGATCCAGCACTTCTACGATGCTCGCACCTCGACGCTCACCTACGTGGTGCACGACGAGCGTGACCGGGTCGGCGTCGTGATCGACCCGGTCACCGACTACGACCCGAAGAGCGGACGCACGTGGCACGCGTCGAACCTCGCGGTCGCGCGCTACGTCGACGAGCAGGGCCTGCGTATCCCGTACGTCCTCGACACGCACGCGCACGCCGACCACCTGAGCGGCATGCCGTTCTTCAAGGCGCGCTACGGCGCCCGGACGGTGATCGGCCGGAAGCTGCCGCAGATCCAGGCCCTGTGGGCGAAGCTGCTGCACCTCGGCCCGGACTTCAGGACCGACGGCAGCCAGTTCGACGTGCTCGTCGAGGATCGCCAGGTGCTCGACGTCGGCCCGTTCGCGATCGAGGCGCTCTCCACCCCCGGACACACGCCCGCGTGCATGACGTACCGGATCGACGACGCGCTGTTCGTCGGCGACGTGCTGTTCATGCCGGACTACGGTGTCGCGCGCTGCGACTTTCCCGACGGCTCGGCCGACGCGCTGTACGACTCGGTGCAGCACCTCTACGGCTTGCCCGACGCGACGCGCGTCCTCACCTGCCACGACTACCAGCCGGGCGGACGCGAGATGCGCTTCGCGAGCACGATCGGCGAGAACAAGGCGCACAACGTGCAGCTCGACGCGACCACCACGCGCGACGCGTTCGTCCGCTTTCGCGAGCGCCGCGACGCCGAGCTCGAGATGCCCGTCCTGATCATCCCGTCGGTGCAGGTGAACATCCGCGCCGGCAACCTGCCCGAGCCCGAGGCCAACGGCGTCGCCTATCTCAAGGTGCCGCTGAACCTCCTCGGGCGGTCCCCGGAGGAGCACCATGGCTGACTTCACCCCCTGGTCGTCGCTGCTCGGCGGCGTGCTGATCGGGACCGCGGCGAGCCTGCTCCTGGTCGCGAACGGCCGCATCGCGGGCATCAGCGGCATCGTCGGCGGCTTGCTGCGGGGAGGTCCCGAGATCAGCTGGCGCGCGCTGTTCGTCGCCGGGCTCCTCGCGGGCGGGCTCGTGCTGCAGGCCGTGGCGCCGCTCACGATCGGACCCGCGGTGGTCGGGCTGCCGGTGCTGGTCGTCGCGGGGCTGCTGGTCGGCTTCGGGACGCAGCTCGGCAGCGGCTGCACGAGCGGTCACGGCGTCTGCGGGGTCGGCCGGCTGTCGCCGCGCTCGCTGGTCGCGACGGCGACGTTCATGCTGGCCGGCGCCGTCATCACCTTCGTCGTGCGACACCTGATCGGGGCCGGCTCGTGAGGGGCTCGGTGTCCTTCGTGGCGGGGCTGCTGTTCGCGCTCGGGCTCGGCGTCGGCGGCATGACGCAGCCGTCGAAGGTGATCGGCTTCCTCGACGTCGCCGGAGACTGGGACCCGAGCCTCGCGTTCGTGATGGGCGGCGCGCTGCTGGTCTACGCGGTGGTCGCGCGCCTCGCGCTCGCACGCCCGGCGCCGCTCCTCGACGGCCGCTTCTTCGTCCCCACGCGGCGCGACGTCGACCGTCCGCTGGTGGTCGGGTCGCTACTCTTCGGCGCGGGCTGGGGGATCGCGGGCTACTGCCCCGGGCCGGCGCTGGTGTCGCTCGCCTCCGGACGCGTCTCCGTGATCGTGTTCGTCGCGGCGATGCTGCTCGGCATGTGGATCGAGCAGCGCTGGGCGGCGATGCGAGGCGAGCGCAGCGGAACCCTCAGAACGGCTGCAGCAACGGCACGAGCAGCACGCTGACCAGCAGGACGATCAGCGCGAACGGCACCCCGACCTTCACGAAGTCGCCGAACGCGTAGTTGCCCGGCCCGACCACCAGCGTGTTCACCGGCGAGGAGATCGGCGTCATGAAGGCCGTCGACGACGCGAGCGCGACGGTCAGCGCGAACGGGTACGGCGACGCGTGCAGCTCCTCGGCGATCGCCAGCGCGACCGGCGACATGAGCACCGCGGTCGCGGTGTTGGAGACGAACATGCCGAGCACCGCCGTGATCGCGAACACGCACGCCAGGATGGCACGCGGGCCGAGCCCGCCGACCAGCTCCGTGAGCGCCTCCGCGGCGAGCTCGACGCCGCCGGTGCGCTCGAGCGCGAGCGAGAAGGGCAGCATGCCGACGATCAGGACGAGGCTCTTCCAGTGGATCGCGCGGTACGCGGTGTCGAGCTCCATGCAGCGCAGCGCGCCGAGCAGCAGGCAGCCGATCAGCGCCGCCTGCACGTTCGGCACGAGCCCGCTCACCATCAGGCCGACGACGAGACCGAGGCAGAGCACGGCCTGCAGCGCCTTCCCCGGCGCCGGCAGCACGGCGTCGCGCTCGGCCGGGAGGACCAGGACGACGAGGTCGCTCGTGTCGGCGCGGAGCTTGTCGATCTCCTTCCAGGGGCCCACCACGAGCAGCGTGTCGCCGACGCGCAGGCGCTCGTCGCGCAGGCCGCCTTCGAGCGCCGTCCGGCCGCGCCGCAGGCCGATCACGGTGAGGCCGAAGCGGTTGCGGAACTCGGCCTCGATCAGCGTGTTGCCGGCGAGGTCCGAGTCGGCGGCGACCATCACCTCGGCCATGCCGATCTCCTGCGCGCGGTCGCTGAAGTAGGCGCCGGTGAGCGGCAGCTCGTGCAGGGCGTAGCGAGGCCGGATCTCCTCGATGGCGGCGCTCGGGGCGAGGAGGTCGATCAGCAGCACGTCGTCGGCCTGCAGCTCGGTGCTGGCGACGGGCCGGATGACGTCGCGCGAGAAGCGCCGCGTGCGCTCGATCGCGACGATGTTGATCCCCTCGGTGGCCCGCAGATCGAGGTCGCCGAGCCGCCTCCCGACCAGCGACGAGCGGGTGCCGATCCGCACGCGGTACTCGCGTCCGGCGAGCCGGTAGCGCTCGATCCAGGTGGCGAGCGTCGGGCGCGCGGCGGCACCGTCGTGCGGGCCGTCGTCTGCCGGCAGCCAGCGCCGGGCGAACAGCATGTACGTCACCCCGAGCGCCAGGACCGGCAGCCCGACGGGAGTGATCGAGAAGAAGGCGAGCCCCTCGACGCCCGTGCGCACGAGCGCGCTGTTGACGATCAGGTTGGGCGTCGTCGCGACCAGGGTCAGCATGCCGCTGATCAGCGCCGCGACGCTGAGCGGCATCATGAGGCGGCTCGGCGACGTCCCGGTGCCGCGCGCGACGCGCAGCGCGATCGGGATGAAGATCGCGACCACGCCGGTCGAGCTCATCACCGAGCCGAGCCCCGCGACCGCCAGCATGAGCATGACGACGAGCCTCTGGTCGCTGTCGCCGGCGCGCGCGATCAGCCAGTCGCCGACCTTCTGCGCGACGCCGGTCCGCACCAGGCCGTCGCCGAGCACGAACAGCGCCGCGATCAGCACGATGTTCGGGTCGCTGAAGCCGGCCAGCGCCTCGCTCATGGTGAGAACGCCGGTGAAGGGCAGCGCGGTCATCACCAGCAGCGCGACCGCGTCCATGCGCGGCCGGTCGATCGCGAACATCGCGATCGCAGCGGCGAGGAAGACCAGAACGACCGCGAGCTCGACGTTCATCTGCGGCGAACGCCTATCACACGGCTCCCCGGTTTCCTCGCCGCCGGCCCCCACCGGCGGCGGCGACCCGGATTGCGACCTCGCGTGCACCGGGGATAAAGTCCGCCGCCATGGACTTGACGTTCTCCGCGGGCGCCGAGGAGCTGCGCGCCGAGCTGCGCGCCTGGCTCGCGCGCAACGTGCCGGCGCAGTTCGCGACCGGTGACGCGGTCGAGTTCGCGAGCCTCGACGACGAGTTCGCGTTCCTGCGCGACTGGCAGGCGAGGCTGGCGCGCGACCGCTGGGTCGGCGTGCACTGGCCGCGCGCGTACGGCGGGCGCGGCGCCGGGGTCGAGGCGAACTACATCTTCCAGGAGGAGATGGCGCGCGCGCGGGCGCCCGAGGTGATCAATCGCATCGGCGTCAACCTGGTCGGGCCGTCGCTCATGAAGCACGGCACCGAGGAGCAGAAGCAGCGCTACCTCGCGCGCATCCTGTCGTGCGAGGACGTGTGGTGCCAGCTCTTCTCCGAGCCCGGTGCCGGCTCGGACCTGACCGCGCTGCGCACGGTCGCCGTGCGCGACGGCGACGTCTACCGCGTCACCGGCCAGAAGGTGTGGACGAGCTGGGCGCAGTACGCGGACTTCGGCATCCTGATCGCGCGCACCGACCCCACCTCGAGCAAGGCGCGCGGCATCTCGTACATGATCGTCGACATGCGCGCGCCCGGCGTCGAGGTGCGGCCGCTCCGGCAGATGACCGGCAGCTCGGAGTTCAACGAGGTCTTTCTCGACGACGTGCGCGTGCCGGTCGCGAACCTGGTCGGCGAGGAAGGGAAGGGCTGGGAGATCGCGCAGACCACGCTCGCGCACGAGCGCGGCACCGCGCCGCGCCAGCTCGTCATCCACCGCATGCTGCTCGAGGACCTGATCCGCCTCGCACGCGAGCGCCGTCGCGAGGACGGCGACGGGCTGCGGCAGAGCGTCGCCGCGGCGGCGATCGAGGTCGAGATCGCCAAGCTCAACAACTGGCGCACGCTCACGCGTCTCGTGCGCGGCGAGCCGCTCGGGCCCGAGAGCTCGTTCATCAAGCTGTACTGGAGCGAGATGAGCCAGCGCATGCACGACACCGTGATGCGCGCGCTCGGCCCGCGTGCTGCGCTGTGGGGCGGCGACGCCCCGGCCCGCGGCCGTCTCGCCGACTCCTACCTCTACTACCGCGCCGCCTCGATCTTCGCGGGAACGAGCGAGGTGCAGCGCAACATCATCGCGCAGCGCGTGCTCGGGCTGCCGCGGTGAAGCACCGCTTGCCGTTGCGTCCGAGCGGCCCGCCCCAGCACGTCGGTGATTGGGTGCTTCCGGAACGGGCAGAGCTGGCGTAGGCACGAGATCTGCCATGCAGTTCACGAAGCTCATCCTCCAGAACTGGATGAATTTCCGTCACGTCGAGGTGCCGCTGCGTGAGCGCATGTTCGTGGTCGGGCCCAACGCGAGCGGAAAGTCGAACCTGCTCGCGGCGTTCCGGTTCCTGCGCGACGTCGCGGAGGCGCGTGGCGGGCTGCAGTACGCGGTCGAGAAGTTCGGCGGGATGTCGAGCATTCGTTCCCTTCACGCCCGCCGGCATCCCGAGGTCGTTCTCGACGTCGAGATGAGCCTCGACGACGTCTCTTGGCGTTACCGCCTCGTGCTGGTGCAGAACAACCAGCGTCGCGTGATCGTCAAGGAAGAGAAGGTATGGCGCGAGGGGAGATGCATCCGTACGCGGCCCGACCCCGACGATGCAGACGATCCGGGCCGGCTCGATCAGACCCACCTGGAACAGGTGAGCGCGAACGTCGGGTTTCGCGATGTCGCAGAGTTCCTGGCGCAGGTGAGATACCTGCACATCGTCCCGCAGCTCATACGGGACCCAGAGCGGTACTCGAGGCAAAACGGTGGACACGATCCGTACGGCCGAGATTTTCTCGAGCAGCTCGCCCGTATGCAGAAGGAGAAGCAAAGGACGTTCGATTCTCGCCTGCGACGCATGAATGAGGCGCTGAAGGTCGCCGTCCCGCAGTTTCGCGAGCTGAGGCTAGGGCGCGACGAAGCGGGTCGCCCGCATCTCGAGGCACTCTTCGAGCACTGGCGTCCGGCTGCAGGGTGGCAGGCCGAGCGCCAGTTCTCTGACGGAACACTGCGTCTCCTCGGTCTTCTCTGGTCCTTACTCGATGGCACTCGTCCCCTCCTGTTGGAGGAACCGGAGCTGTCACTGCACGAGGCACTGGTTCGCCTGCTCACCCCGATGATGTGGAAGGCCACGCGCAAGAATCGGCGGCAAGTGTTCGTGAGTACGCACTCGGCGGCACTGCTGTCGGACAAGGGAATCGCACCCGAGGAGGTCCTTGTCCTCGAACCTTCGCGACACGGGACGTCGGTTGCCCTGGCGGCGGAGAGCAAGGAGATTCTCGCGCTTCTCGAGAGCGATTTGTCGATGGGCGAGGCGGTCTTGCCTCGGGTCGCTCCAGCGCAGCCGGAACAGCTTTTTCTCTTCAGCTTCGATTGAACGATGATCGACCCGATCACGCTCGCGGTGGAAGGCGTAACGGACGAAGCCGTCGTCAGGCGTCTCCTGGCCGATGCTGGCCTCCAGACCGGCCCGGTCTACAGGCGAAGCGGCAAGCACTCTCTGGATCCGCAGCTCGCAGGATACAACAGCGCTGCGCGCTTCTCGCGCTGGCTCGTGGTCCGGGATCTCGACGACGATGCTCCGTGTGCCCCGGCGCTAACGGCTCGGCTGCTTCCGCGGCCGACTGGACTGATGCGACTCCAGATCGCCGTCCACGCGGTGGAGGCCTGGCTCATGGGAGACCCGGAGTCGCTGAGTGCCTTCCTCGGCGTAGGCCGCGGAAAGGTTCCGCCTCGCCCCGAAGTCGTCGTCGATCCGAAGAGGGCGTTGATCGACCTTGCGCGCCAGTCTCGGAGACGAACGGTTCGAGAGGAGATACCACCGCCGGTGGGCAGCAAGGCCCGAGTGGGTCCAGGATACGCCGCAGCTTTGATCGAGTACGCGACCGGAGAGTGGCGTCCCGCCGTTGTGGCCGTCCACTGCGAGAGCCTGGCTCGTCTGCGGCGCTACCTGAGCTGCATTCCGAAGGCACAGCGAGCCTCGCGATGAAGCGAGATTCGACGAAGCCTACGCGCCAGCTTGGCGCCCGAACGCAAAGCAGAACGTCACCGCAGCGCACCAGGGCGCCCCGGGCGCACTCGTCGACGGCCTTTCGTCGTAATGCGCGTGGCCGTCCGCCCCTGCCACTCGCCGGGCTGCGCATCCTCGACCTCGGCACGCGCATCGCCGCACCCTTCGCGGCGACGCTGCTGGCCGACTTCGGCGCCGAGGTGATCAAGGTCGAGCAGCCCGGCGTCGGCGACTTCATGCGCACGATCGGCCCCTTCGAGGACGGCTACTCGCTGTGGTGGGCGGTCGAGGGACGCAACAAGAAGTCGATCACGCTCGACCTCCGCAAGCCCGCCGGGCAGGAGCTGCTGAAGCGGCTCGTCGCGGTGTCCGACGCGGTGGTCGAGAACTTCCAGCCCGGGACGCTCGAGGCGTGGAACGTCGGCCCCGAGGTGCTGCGCGCGGTCAACCCGGAGCTGGTCGTGTCGCGGGTGAGCGTCTACGGGCAGACCGGCCCGTATCGAGACCGTCCGGGGCTCGACCGCAACGGCATCGCGATGGGCGGTCTCCTGCACTTGACCGGCTACAAGGACCGCCCCCCGGTGCGGCCGGGCATCATCGTGTCCGACTACTTGACGGGTCTCTTCAACGCGCTCGGCGTCATGATCGCCCTCTACGAGCGCGATCACCGCGACGGCGCCGGTCGCGCGTCGCGCGCGACCGGCAAGGCGAAGCGCGGCACGGCGAGGACCGCGGCGCGCCGCGGCGGCAGCGGGCGCGGGCAGGAGCTCGACCTCGCGCTCTACGCGTCGATCCTGCGCATCCTCGAGCACACGGTGCCGGCGTACGACCACCTCGGCATCGTGCGCGGGCGCGAGGGCAACCGCCTCGCCAACTCCGCCCCGCTCGACAACTGGGAGACCGCCGACGGCCAGTTCGTCGCGCTGATCGCGGCCGGCGACGGCCTCTTCCCGCGTCTCGCGAAGCTGATCGGGCGTCCGGATCTGCTCGCCGACCCGCGCTTCGCGACGCTCGCGGCACGCGTCGCCAGCAGCGACGAGATCAACGGCATCGTCGCCGCGTGGTGCAAGGAGCACGACGCGGACGAGATCGAGCGTCGCTGCCTCGATGCGGGCGTGCCGTTCGCGCGCACCATGACGGTCGCCGACATCTGCGCCGATCCGCACGTCGCGGCGCGCGGCGACATCGCGACCGTTGCCGACCCCGTCGTCGGTCCGCTCCGCATGCAGGGCGTCTACCCGCGCCTGTCGCGCACACCGGGCGCGATCCGCCGCGGCGCGCCGCGGCTCGGCGAGGACAACGACGCGGTGTACGGCAAGCTGCTCGGGATCGGCGCGAAGGACCGCGCGCGGCTGCGCGCCGAGCGGGTGATCTGATGCACGCGGCGCGGCGGATCCTGGCACTGAGACTCGTCGCCGCCGGCTGCGCGGTGCCGAAGGCGCTGCCGACCACGGCGCTGCGTCCCGGTGTCTCGGCGAGCGGGCTCGTCTACTTTCCGTCCGGCGACCACCGCGAGCTCGAGGTCGTGCTCGTCGGCGAGAAGGAGGTGGTGCGCGTGCTCGTTCCGGTCGCGCCGCCGCCCGCCGAGGAGGAGTGACGCGGGTGGATCTCTCGCGCGAGTCGATCTTGCTGCTCGAGGAGGTCGCGGCGAACGCCGTCGCCGCGACGACCGTACAGCTCGTCGACGGCTGGTTGCTGCGCGCGTGGCCCGAGGCCCCCTTCCGCCGGCCGAACTCGGTGCTGCCGGTGCGCGGCGACGCGCACGGGGTCGCGGCGCGCATCGCCGTGGTCGAGGAGTTCTACCGGCGTCGCGAGCTGCCGGTGCGCTACCAGATCGGCCCCGTGGTCGAGCCGCCGGCGCTCGACGAGCAGCTCGCGGCGCGCGGCTACGCGATCGAGGCGAGCACCACGGTGCAGGTGGCGAGCGTCGCCGCCGTCGTCGACGCGACGGCACGGGGGCGCGCGTCGGACGTCCGCGTCCTGCTCGCCGACGGCGAGGCTGTCGGCGCGCCTTGGCTCGCCCAGCACCGGAGCGCGCACGGCGACGACCCGGCGCCCGCGCGACGCATCGAAGCGTACGCGCGCCTGCTGCCGCGTCTCGGGCCGCGCGCTGCGGCGGCCGCGGTGCCGTCGCGCGACGGCGCGCCGCTCGCGGCGGGCTTCGTCGTCGTCGAGCGCGGCTGGGGCGGGATCTTCGGCATGGGGACGCGCCCCGAGGCGCGCCGGCGCGGCATCGCGCGCACGCTGCTGCGCGCGCTCGCCGAGCACGCGGCGGCGCTCGGCGCGGCGCGCCTCTATCTTCAGGTCGAGGACGAGAACGCGCCTGCGCTGGCGCTCTACGGCGCGGCCGGCTTCGACCGCGCGTATGGATACCACTACCGGAGCCTGACACCGCCGTCGCGGTAGGCCGGGCTCGAGGAGGAACGATGGCAGCGATGAAACCCGAGGAGTGTGACCGTCTGTTCGAGGAGGGAGTGAACGGCGGCGACGCGGCGGCGGTCGCGGCGCTCTACGAGCCCGACGGGGTGCTGCTCCTCGACGGCCAGACCCACCGCGGACCGGAGACGATCCGCGCCGTCGTCGAGGGGATGATCGCAGCCGGGGCGCGGATCACGATGAACGTCAAGCACGTCGTCGCGGCCGGCGACGTCGCGATGGTCTACAACGACTGGCGCCTGAGCGTCGCCGGTCCGGACGGCAAGCGGGACGAGTCGAGCGGCAAGGCGATCGAGGTCGTGCGCCGGCAGGCGGACGGCAGCTGGAAGTACGTCGTCGACGATCCGCGCGCACGCGGCTAGCGGGACGCTAGCGGCCGCCTGCCCCGGCGTCAGAGCGTCGGGAAGCCCTGGAACGCGATCACGGTGCCGGTCGACGCGCGCCAGCGGTGCTGCGAGAGCTGCTGGTACTCGGGGGACTGGTACCAGCGACGCGCTTCCTCCTCGTCGGGGAAGCGCAGCAGCACGGCGCGCGTGTACGGCCACTCGCCCTCGATCACCTGCGGCTCGTCGGAGACGGCGAGCAGCTCGCCCTTGTAGCGTGCGAAGATGTCGAGGAAGCCGGCCTGGTACCTGCCGTACTCCTCCGCGTCGGCGATCCGGATGCTGGCGACGATGTAGACCGGCATGTGGCGTGGCTAGCCGGTTCGCATGACGGCGACAAGGGTTGCGCGACCGGGCTGCGCGGGGCGCTGCGTCGGCGCAGCCCGGCGCGGACGTGCGCGCCGTTCCGAGGCCCCCCGTCCCACCGGTGCGTAGCCGTTGCGCGAGGGCGGGCTCGTGTGGCTTTGCTGTGCGCATGAGCTCGATCGCGCCGCTGCTCGTCGGGAAGCGTCCCGGCGGGCCCGAGATCCACCTGCTGCCGGCGATGGCGAACCGCCACGGCCTGGTCGCCGGTGCGACCGGCACCGGCAAGACGGTCACCCTGCAGGCGATGGCCGAGGCGTTCAGCCGCATCGGCGTGCCGGTGTTCGCGGCCGACGTGAAGGGCGATCTCGCCGGCATCAGCCAGCCCGGCGGGGGCAACGCGAAGGTCGAGGCGCGCGCGGCGGAGCTGGGTCTCGCGCCGCTCGCGTACTCCGGTGCGCCGGTGGCGCTGTGGGACGTCTACGGCGAGCTCGGGTCGCCCGTACGGACGACGGTCTCGGAGATGGGTCCCCTGCTGCTCGCACGCCTCCTCGGTCTGAACGAGACCCAGGCCGGCGTGCTGGGCATCGTCTTCCGCGTCGCCGACGACGAGGGGCTGCTGCTGCTCGACCTGAAGGACCTGCGTGCCATGCTCGAGGACGTCGCGGCGCGCGCGAAGGATCTCACCACCAGCTACGGGCGGGTGACGGCGGCGAGCGTCGGCGCGATCCAGCGCGGGCTCTTGACGCTCGAGGAGCAGGGCGGCGACCGCCTCTTCGGCGAGCCCGCGCTCGACGTCCACGACCTGATGCGCGTCGACGGCGGTCGCGGCGTCGTCAACCTGCTCGCGTCGGAGAAGCTGTTCCGTGCGCCGAAGCTGTACGCGACGTTTCTCCTCTGGCTGCTCTCCGAGCTCTTCGAGCAGCTCCCCGAGGCCGGCGACCTCGAGAAGCCGAAGCTCGTGCTGTTCTTCGACGAGGCGCACCTGCTGTTCGAGGACGCGCCGGACGCGCTGCGCGAGAAGATCGAGCAGGTCGTGCGCCTCATCCGCTCGAAGGCGGTGGGGGTGTACTTCGTCACGCAGAACCCGACCGACCTGCCCGACGACGTGCTCGGCCAGCTGGGCAATCGCGTGCAGCACGCGCTGCGCGCCTTCACGCCGCGCGACCAGAAGGCGGTTCGCGCGGCGGCCGAGACGTTCCGCCCGAACCCCGGGCTCGACGTCAAGCAGGCGATCGTGGAGCTGGGCGTCGGCGAGGCGCTGGTCTCGTTTCTCGACGCGAAGGGCATGCCCACGCCGGTCGAGCGCGCGCTGGTGTGCCCGCCGGTGAGCCGGATCGGAGCGCTCGGCGCCGACGAGCGTGCGCGCGTCGTGCAGGCGTCGCCGCTGCGCGTCAAGTACGCGCAGGCGGTGGACCGCGAGTCGGCCTACGAGATGCTGCGCGCCCGTGCCGAACGCGCCGCGCCCGACGCGACGGCGGAGCGCCCGGCGCCGGCGGCGCGTCGCGAGACGCGCGCGGAGCCCCGCGCCGAGCGCCCGGCGGCCGGCCGCGGGGCGGGCAGCCAGCGCCAGACCGCGGGCGAGGCGATGCTGAAGAGCGCCGCGCGCTCGCTCGGCACCGAGGTCGGCCGGCAGCTCGGCGGGCGGGTGGGCGCGAAGATCCTGCGCGGGCTCCTGGGGTCGCTCTTCGGCGGCCGCAGCTGACGGCCTCGCACGGCGTCCCGATCCGCTCGTCTGGCGCTCGGCGACTGCGAGTGCGCGCGGCGCGCGGCGCGCGGCGCCGCGGTGCGTCGCTCGATCGTGTCGGTCGATCGCTTTACGGTCGGCGCGGTCCGTCGTAGGAAGCCGGTATGGAGATCCTGAACGACATTCGCGTCATCGAGGTCACCGAGTGGGGCTTCGTGCCCTCCTGCGCCACCGTGCTCGCCGACTGGGGAGCCGACGTCATCAAGATCGAGCACCCCGCGCGCGGCGACTCGATGCGCGGGCTGATCACCTCGGGCATGATCCCCGGTGCGAAGGGGATCAACTTCTTCGTCGAGCAGCTGTTCCGCAACAAGAAGAGCGTCGGCATCGACTTCACCAAGCCCGAGGGGCTGCAGGTGCTCTACAAGCTGGTCGAGAAGGCGGACGTCTTCGTGACGAGCTTCCTCCCCGAGGCGCGCGAGCGGCTCAAGATCACCTACGACGATCTCAAGAAGATCAATCCGAAGATCATCTACGCGCGCGGCCACGGCCAGGGTCAGAAGGGCCCGGACGCGAACCGCGGCGGCTACGATGGCCTCTCGTTCTGGGCGCGCGGCGGCGTGGTCGACGTGCTCACCCCGCCGGGCCAGCCGTTCATCCAGCAGCGTCCCGCGTTCGGCGACTTCACCGGCGGCATGTTCCTCGCGGGCGGCATCGCCGGCGCGCTCTTCCACCGCGAGCGCACAGGTCTGGGCACCGAGGTCGACGTGTCGCTGCTCGGCGAGGCGGTGTGGATCCTGTCGCCCGACATCGTCGCCGCGATGACCTACGGCTTCGAGCTGCCGAAGGGCGGCACGGCGGGATCGCCGAACCCGCTGGTCGCGACCTACGAGTGCAGCGACGGCCGCCACCTCGTCCTGATGATGCTGCAGCACAACCGCTTCTGGCCGATCTTCGCCAAGGCCGTGAAGCGTGAGGACTGGCTCGCCGACCCGCGCTTCAACCCCGACGAGGAGCGCGCGAAGAACCACCCCGCGCTGCTCGAGGAGATGAAGGCGATGTTCAAGTCGCAGCCGCGCCCGCACTGGGCGGAGCTGCTGAACGCCTCGGAGTGCATCTGGGGCCCGGTGCAGTCGCCGCTCGAGGTGGTCGAGGACGTGCAGGTCAAGGCAAACAACTACATCCTCGACGTGGACCATCCCGAGTTCGGCAAGGTGCGTGTCGCCGCGAGCCCGGTGCAGTTCGGCAACGAGCCGCCGAAGGTGCGGAACCACGCGCCGGAGATCGGGGCGGACACGGAGTCGGTGCTGCTCGAGGCGGGGCTCACGTGGGAGGACATGGGGCCGCTGAAGGAGGGTGGGGTCATCTCTTAGTTCAAACGAGGGGCCACGGCGCCCCTCGCCCCACGCGGCGGAGCCGCGTGGGGCCCCACTCCCCGCGCTCCCTCTGGTCGGCCGCGCGCTGCGCGCGCGGAGGGTGCTACGCTCGGCCGCGCGCTTTGCGCGCGGAGGTGCTCGCGCCGGTCGCGGCGAGTGCACCGGCCGCGGCGAGCGCGAGCAGCAGCGGCTCCGTGAACGGCAGCCGGAAGCGCAGCACGGTCTGGAACGGCACGTGCGCGAGCCCCGCGAGGAGCACGCCCGCGACGAGCAGCAGCGTCGTCGCGCGGTCTTGACGCCACGAGCGCACGAGCCCGACGAGCGCGAGCGCGCCGAGCGTCACGAACCACGCCGCGCTGAGGGCGATCGTCTTCCAGCCGTAGACGGCCGGATCGAGCCACGGGCGGAAGAACGTGAGCGCGTTGCGCGCGAGGATGCGCGCTCCGCGTGCGGGATCCTCCGACAGGTGCGCGCGCGCCGCGGCCCACCAGCGCGCGTCGCGTTCGGTCGGTGACGCATCGCTGCCGAGGCCCTGCTCGTGCACGAGGCGAGCGAGGTCCTCCTCGAGGACGCGGCTGTCGGCGGCGAAGCGCGCGGGGTCAGTCGTCGCGAGCATCGCGTGCAGGCGCGGGTGCGTGCCGCGCCACGCGTTGTAGCCGCCGGCATCGTTGACCAGGATCGGCGCGCCGAAGTGCCGCCAGTTGCGCAGCGTCCACGGTGCGAGCGTCGCGCCGAGGGCGAGCGCTGCCGCGAGCACCACGACGCCGCGCTCGCGCGTCGTGCGCCGCGATGCGCGAGCGCACGCCGGCAGCAGGAGCCACGCCGGTGCGATCGCGAGCGCTCCGGGACGCGTCAAGCAAGCGAGCCCGACCGCGACGCCGCCGAGCAACGCGAGCCGTGCCCCGCGCGACGTTCCCGGCGGCTCTTCGCGTGCGGCGAGCAGCGCGCACAGCGCTGCCGTGAGCAGCAGGGTCGCGAGCGGCTCGGTGGTGACGTCGCTCGACGCGAGCGTCAGGAAGGGATCGATCGCCGCGAGTGCCGCCGCGAGCAACGCAGCGCGCCGTGCGGACTTGCCGAAGAGGAGCAGGACGAGCAGCGCGACCAGCGCGGTCGTGGCGACGTCGCACAGCGCGAGCGCTAGCTTCGCGGCCACGACGTGTCCTGGATGGCAGAGCGTGACGGCCGCCAGGAAGACCGGCAGGCCGGGCGCGCGGAAGAAGGGCAGGCTGCCGCGATCGGGGTAGCGTCCGTCCCGGCACAGAGCCTCGGCGGTCGCGACGTAGTCGGCGGCGTCGCCGAAGCGCAGGGTCGTCGGACCGGTGGCGACGATCGCTGCGACACGAACTGCGAGCGCGAGCACGAGGATCGCCGCGAGCCACCATCGCCCCTGACGCCACCGTTCCCGTTCCGCCGGCACGAGCGCGACAAGAGCGGAGCGCGGGGCGCCCTGCAAGCGACGGCACGCGGTCGAACGGTCGAGCGAGCGTGAGATCCCGTCGCCCGCGGCGCCCGCGCATCGCTAGCGTCGGACCGCTCGACATGCAGGAGATCCTCGCGCGAGCAAGGAGGGACAGCATGGAGCCACGCATCGCGCACCGCGCCGCCTTCAACGTCGTCGGCCTGGCGGGACGCTTTACGCCGCCGACGACGAGCCGGATCCCGGATCTGTGGACGCGCTTCGTCGTGCGCATCGGTGAGATCCCGCATCGTCACGGCGCCGCGACCTACGGCGTCTGCGCCGACGCCGACCCCGCGACGATCGACGAGGCTGGCTTCACCTACGTGGCCGCGGTCGAGGTCGAGCGCATCGACGCCGTGCCCGACGGCATGATCGCGCTCACCATCCCCGGCGGCCGCTATGCGGTGTTCACGCACAGCGGACACGTCTCGCGGCTGCACGACACCGTGCAGCGGATCTGGGGCAGCTGGCTGCCGGCGTCGCGCCATCGCCACGTGCGGCGCCCGGACTTCGAGGCCTACGACGAGCGCTGGAATCCGGTGACCGGGCTCGGTGAGATCGACGTCTGGGTGCCGATCGCGGACGACTGAGCGCTGCACGTCACCGGCTGCGGTGACGTCGGTTGACGCCGGCGCGAGGAAAGCGAATCCTCGCCCATGCGACGCAGACGATTTCTCGAAGCTGCCGCCGTGACCGGTGGCACGCTCCTGATCGAGCCACGCGCTGCGGAGCCCGCGCGCCTGCCGTTCCTCCCCGGCCCGGCGCTGCCGAGCTACCGCTTCCTCACCGACGACCCGCAGTACCTCGACGCGCGTCCCTGCTTCTCGCCGCGCGGTGACCACGTGCTCTTCATGCGCAGCCCGGCGCACGACGAGAATCGCTCCGCGTTCTGGATCGTGCGCAGCGACGGCACGGCGGCCGCGGAGCCGTTCTTCGTCAGCGACTCCCTGCAGGCGACGCGTCCCGACTGGTCGTGGTCGCGCACCTCGTACGAGATCGCCTTCACCGGCATCGACGACGACGGACTCCTCGGCGTGTACCTGCTCGACGCACGTACGCGCGACGTGATCCGGCTCGCGGCCGGCGACCCGCGCGTCGACGTCATGTCGTACCCGTCGTGGTATCCCGGCGGCCGCTCGCTGGTGGTGACGAACTACGCGAGGGGCGTCAATCAGATCGTGCGGCTCGACCTCGAACGCCCCGGCGTGCTCACGCCGATGACCGATCCGTCGCTGGTGTGGGCCGGCATGTCGAGCGTCTCGCCGTCGACGGCGACGGGCAACCCGATCGTCTTCGCGGGCCAGCTGCCGGTCGGCGAGTACGACCAGGACGAGAACCAGATCTGGATCCAGGAGCAAGGCCGCGCGCCGTTCCGGATCAACCCGGGCCAGGGGCGCGCCCCGTGGTGGTCGCCCGACGGCGGACGCATCGCCTTCGAGTCGAACCGCAACGATCCGGCGAAGCAGGTCTACCAGATCTTCACCCTCGACGCGGACGGGAGGAGCCTCGCGGCGGCGTCGCCGCACGCGCTCGCCGCGCAGCACGCGAAGTGGTCGCCCGACGCGCGCCAGGTCGCGTTCGCGGTCGGCTTCCCGATCGGCGGCGGTGGCGTCGCGCTGGTCGCGAACCCCTGACCGGTGCGACGAGCCGGCGATGTCCGCACGACGCCTCGACGGCAAGGTCGCGATCGTCACCGGCGCGTCGCGCGGCATCGGCCGCAACATGGCGGTGGCACTCGCCGAGGCCGGCTGCGCGGTGGTGATCGCGGCGCGCTCGGTGGAGGAGAACCCGAAGCTGCCGGGCACGATCCATTCCGTCGCGGCGCGCATCGAGGCGTCCGGGGGCAGAGCGCTCGCGGTCGCGTGCGACGTGACCAGCGAGGAGAGCATCGCCGCGACCGTCGCCGCGACGCTCGAGCGCTTCGGCCGCATCGACTGCCTGATCAACAACGCGGGCGTGATGTGGCTGGCACGGACCGAGGAGACGCCGCTCAAGCGCTGGGAGCTCGTCATGCGCGTCAATCTGACCGGCACCTTCCTCTTCACGAAGGCGGTGCTGTCGGCGATGCGCGCGCAGAGGAGCGGCAGCCTGGTCGCGATCACCACCAATGGCGTGCAGATGACCGACGCCGCGCAGAGCGGCGGCAGCAACGCGTACTGGGTATCGAAGGCGGCGGTCGAGCGGCTCTATGCCGGGCTCGCGAGCGAGCTCGCGCCGGACGGCATCGCCGTCAACTGCCTCGCACCGAGCGGCGTCGTGCTGACCGAGGGCTGGGAGCACGGCAGCGGCGGCGCGAAGGTGCCGCCGGAGTACGTCGAGCCACCCGAGATCATGGGCGAGGCGGCCGTGCTGCTCGCCGCGCAGGACGCGGCCGGGATCACGGGCCGCGTCCTCTTCAGCCGGCAGCTGCTCGCCGACGCCGGTGCGGACGGGTTCAGTCGCGCGGGAAGGTGATCCCCTCGAGCGAGGTGAAGCCGGTCGCGTCGCTCTGGTCGACGACGCCCTTCACGAACGCACGTCCGCTCGGCTGGATCGTGAGCCGCCCCGGCTGGCCGTTGATCAGCCCGACCGGCAGGTAGAGGTCGCGGTTCGGTCGCATCTTCTTGGGCAGCCGGAACGCGACCCCGCCGGCGCCGCCCGGGGGCTGGGAGATAGCCCCCTTCAGGTGCACGATGCCGTTCGGGTCGACGGCCGCGGCCGGGGCGCCGGTGCCGAGCCCGTACGCCTGCCAGCCGTTGAACAGCTTCAGGGGACGGTAGGCGAGCGATCCCGCGGAGGCGTCGCCGCACAGCAGCGCAGGACGGCGGTGGCGACGAGCAGCGACCGGGTCGTCGCGAGGGAAAGCCGGGTCTTCATCGTGATCCTCCGTTTTCGACGGGCGACTCGCGTCCGTCGCCGAGAAGGCGTTCGCTCGCCGAGAACAATGTTCGCGCGCGAGGGCGCTCCGGGCGTCACTCCGGCGGTGCGTGCGCTGGCCGGACCGCAGCGAATGCGTAGCCTCGCTCGATGCCGGCGAGCGCAGCTCGCCGATCTTCGAGGACTGAGCGGCGGGCCGGCCAGCGCACGCACCGCCGCGCACCGCGACCGCGCACGTCGCCGGCGCACGCCACGCGCACGCAGCCGCACGACGACCTGCCTTCCCCCACGCGCCGGGCCGCGATAGAACGCCGCGCATGCCGCGACACGCGCAGCGCGAGGACATCCGCCTCACCGACGGCGACTTCTACGCGAGCGAGCCGTTCGAGCAGTACGCCTGGATGCGCGCCAACGCCCCGGCCTACTTCGACGGCACCGTGTGGGGCATCACCCGCCACGACGACGTCATGGCCGCGTCGAAGGATTCCGCGACCTTCTGCAACAAGCACGGCATGCGCCCGGACTCGCCGCCGATCCCGTCGATGATCAACTTCGACGACCCCGAGCACAAGCTGCGCCGCGGCCTCGTCAACAAGGGCTTCACGCCGCGTCGCGTGGCGGACCACGAGCCGAAGGTCCGTCGGATCTGCCGCGAGCTGATCGGCAAGGTGGCGCCGCTCGGCCGCTGCGACTTCGTCGCCGACGTCGCGGCACCGCTGCCGATGATCATGATCGGCGACATGCTCGGCGTCGCACCCGAGGACCGCGACATGCTGCTGCGCTGGTCCGACGACCTGATCAAGGGATCGGCCGCCTCGGCACCGCTCGAGCTGCAGATGGGCGCGATGAAGGCCTTCGAGGAGTACGCGGCCTACAACAAGCGCGTGGTCGCGGATCGCCGCGCGCGCGGACCGGGCGAGGACCTGATGAGCGTGCTGGTGCACGCCGAGATCGACGGCGAGAAGCTCGACGACGACGATCTCCTGCAGGAGAGCCTGCTGATCCTGATCGGCGGCGACGAGACCACGCGCCACGTGCTGACCGGCGGCATGGAGCAGCTCGTGCGGAACCCCGGTGAGCGCCAGAAGATCCTCGACGATCCCGCGAAGCTGCCGCTCGCGATCGAGGAGATGCTGCGCTGGGTGTCGCCGATCAAGAACATGGCGCGCACCGCGACGCGCGACGTCGAGCTGCGCGGCGAGACCATCCGCGCGGGGGACAAGGTGCTGCTGCTCTACCACGCGGCGAATCGCGACGAGCGCGTGTTCGACCAGCCGGAGCGCTTCATCGCCGATCGCCAGCCGAACAACCACGTCGCCTTCGGCGGCTACGGTGCGCACTTCTGCCTCGGCGCGAGCCTCGCCCGCCTGGAGCTGCGCGTCATGTTCGAGGAGCTGCTGCGCGTGCTGCCCGACGCGGCACTCGCGAGCGACGCTTCGCTGCCGCTCCGTCCGTCGAACTTCATCGTCGGCATCGAGCACATGCCGATCGTCTTCACGCCGCGCGAGATCTGAGCGCGCCTCTCTCCTCGAGGATCCGATGAGCACGCAGGGACCGAAGCTCCAGTTCTGGTACGAGTTCGCCAGCACCTACTCCTATCCGTGCGCGATGCGCATCGAGGACGCCGCGCGCGCGGCCGGCGTCGCACTCGAGTGGCGTCCGTTCCTGCTCGGCCCGATCTTCGTCGGCCAGGGCTGGAACGACTCGCCGTTCAACGTCTACCCGGTGAAGGGCCGCTACATGTGGCGCGACATGGAGCGGATCTGCAAGAAGCACGGCGTCGCGCTGCAGCGGCCGTCGCAGTTTCCGCGCAACGGGCTGCTCGCCGCGCGCGTCGCGCAGATCGCCTGCGACGACGGCTGGGGCGCCGACTTCACGCGCGCCGTCTACACCGCGAACTTCGCCGAGGACCGCGAGATCGGCGAGGAGCCGGTCATCGCGGAGATCGTCGCGACGCTCGAGCGCGACGCCGACGAGGTGCTGGCGCGCGCGGTCACGCCCGAGAACAAGGAGCGCCTGAAGCGCACCGGCGAGGAGGCCGCGCGTCTCGGCCTCTTCGGCGCGCCGAGCTTCGTCGTCGGCGACGAGCTGTTCTGGGGCAACGACCGCCTGGAGGACGCTCTCGCCTGGGCGGCGGGGACGCGCGTCTAGACGTCGCGCCTCACCCGCGGCACGACTTCTCTCCGGCCGTCAACTCCAGAGCGTCGGCGCCGGGTAGGCGTTGAACACGGAGTCGTGGGTCACGATCGTGAGCCCTTCCTCGAGTGCTTGCGCGACGAGGATCCGATCGAACGGATCGCGGTGATGCGGGTGAAGGGTTCGAACGCGGACCGTGTGTGCGACCGTGACGGCGAGCTCGGCGAAGCCCAGGTCGCGCGCCGCCCGGGCGATCACGCCCACGTCGCCATCGAGCTTGCCGAGGGCCGACTTGATCGCGATCTCCCAGGTGCTCGCCGCGCTCACGAAGAGATGGTTCGCTGGATCGCGCAGCGCCGCCGATGCAGCGCCCGCCAGCCGATCGGGGCGGCCGAGCGCCCATAGCAGCACGTGCGTGTCGGCAAGGAGCCTCAACCTTTGCCCTCGAACGCGTCCAGCAGCTCCTCCGGGAGCGGGGCATCGAAATCCTTCGCGATGCGGATCTTGCCACGCAGCGCTCCGAGCTTCCGCGGTGTCTGCCGTACCTCGATGGGAACCAGCTTGGCGACGGGCTTGCCGTGCCGTGTGATGACCACTTCCTCACCGCGCTCGACCTGCTCCAGGAGGCGCGAGAGCTGCGTCTTGGCGGCGTAAACGTTGACGTCCATGGGCTGACCTCGGTCTAAGGTCTGACTAGACTAGACCAGAAACGGCAGTCCGCGCAACGTGGGCGCAGATCCCTCGCTACAGTTGGCGCCGGTAGGGCTCGTGCACGCGAGCCGCAGGCGAGCGCGGAGCGACAGCGACCGGGTGAGTGGGGCCCCGCGCGGCTTCGCCGCGTGGGGCGAGAGGGCGGCGCCCTCTCGTTGAACTAGGCGGCGACCGGGTGAGTGGGGCCCCGCGCGGCTTCGCCGCGTGGGGCGAGAGGGCGGCGCCCTCTCGTTGAACTAAACCTCGAGCCCCGCCGCGCGCATCAGCGCGAGCGCGTTGCTCTTCTGCACCACCCCCGCCCGCATGCGGTAGTCGAAGCGCATCGCGCCGTCCTCGACGTGGTCCTCGAAGTGGACGTTCTCGACCGGCCGGGGCGCGCGCTCGACCATGCTCGCGAGCGCGAGATCGTGCGTCGTGACGAGACCGATCGCGCCCTGCTCGAGCAGGTGGAAGAGCACCGCCTCGGAGCCGATGCAGCGGTCGTGCGAGTTGGTGCCGTGCAGGATCTCGTCGAGCAGGAAGAGCAGCGGCAGCGGCCCGCGCGCGACGTCGGTGATCTGCTTCAGCCGCAGCACCTCGGCCTGGAAGTGCGAGCGTCCGTCGAGCAGCGAGTCGGCGACGCGGATCGACGCCCCGATCGCGAGCGGCGAGACGCGAAAGCGCGTCGCGCGCACCGGCGCGCCGGCGAGCGCCAGCACGACGTTCAGCCCGACCGCGCGCAGCATCGTGCTCTTGCCCGACATGTTCGAGCCGCTGACGATCAGCGCGCGCCGCGCGTCGCCGAGGGCGAGGTCGTTGCGTACGCAGCGCGCCTCCGCGATCAGGGGATGTCCCACGCCCGTCGCCTCGACGAGCGGCCCCGCGCCGGTGACGATCTCGGGGAACGGATCGGCGGGATGCTCCCAGGCGAAGCCCGCGAGCGAGCCGAGCGCCTCGAGCTCGGCGAGCGCGTCGATCCAGCGGCCGATCTCGCCGCCGTGGCGCGAGCGCCAGCGGTCGATCACGCAGGCGAGCTGCACCGGCCAGAGCAGCAGCAGCGAGATCGGGATGAAGAACAGGTTCCGCCCCGAGTCGTTGAGCTCGATGCGCCGCTGCAGGCCGCGGATGAGGCTCGCCGCCGGCGCGCCCTCGTGCCGCAGATGTGCCGCGAGCTCGACCAGCAGAGGGCTCGCGAAGCTCTCCGCCTCGAGCCGCAGCAGGATCGCGCGCAGCATCGTCAGGTCGCGCCCGGCCCGGTCGACGCCGTGCAGCGCGTCGTGCATGCGGGCGCGGATCAGCAGCAGGAGACCGGTCTGGAGACCCGCCGCGACGATGAACGGCGTGATGCTGGCACCGGGACGCATGGCGAGGACGAGCGTCGTGATCGTCAGCGCCGACAGCAGGGCCGCGACGACGGGAACGATCCAGCCGGTGAGCGCCGGCGGCCGCGCGCCCCAGGCGACGAGCCGGTCGGGCGACACCTCGGCGCGCAGCTCGGCGGACGACGACGCGAGGTCCTCGCGCAGGTCGAGCCGCGGCCTGAGCTCCGCGACCGCGGCCTGTCGCGCGCGGATCGTGGCCGGATCGGCCGGTGCGGCGAGCCACGACGCGAGCACGCTCTCGCCGCTCTGCGTGCGGGCGTCGCACACCAGGTCGAACAGCGAGCCGTGGCCGAAGAGGTCGAGGTCGGCCGCGTACGGGTGGTCGGCCGGCACGAAGTCGGCCCGCGTCGGCCCGGTGCCGGGCCACGCGTCGCCGAGGCGGGCGAGGCCGCGCTCGTAGTAGCGTACCGCGCCGCGCAGGCGGTCGCGCTCGCGCGTGATCCGCCCGTGCCGCATCACCAGCCCGACGAAGGCGAGCACCGGAACCAGCAGCGTCAGCGGCGGCAGCAGCGCGCGGTCGAGCACGATCCACGCGAGCACGATCCCGCCGACGAAGGTCGCGAGGCGCACCCTCGACAGGACGCGATGCTGCCGCTCGGAGCCCGCGAGGCTCGCGCGCCGTGCGTCCAGTCGCGTCCGGTACTCGGCGATCGGTGCCGCCGCGTCGGACGCTGCTTCACCCGCAGGATGGCTCAAGCCGGGCCGCCCGTTCAGCGGCCGAACATCGCGCGCTCTTCGGCGATGCAGGCGGCGAACGACGGGCGCGCGTGCACGCGCGCGACGTGCGCGGCGAGCTTGGGCCAGCGCGCGGCGTCGATGTCCTCGCCGGCGTGCTGCAGGTTGACGAACATGCTGGCGATCGCGACGTCGGCGATCGAGAACCGGCCGTCGACGATGCCGTCGCCCGCCCCGATCTGCCCCTCGAGGTAGTCGAGCAGGGGCGGCAGCTCCTCGGCGAGCGCCTTCTCGACCATCGCGTCGTCGCACGGGCGGTTGAAGAACATCGGGTTCACGATCCGCTGGAAGAAGACCTTCGGGCCGATCACCGCGACCAGCGCGGAGTCGGCGAACTCCTCGAACCACAGCGCGCGCCCGTATGCGTACGGGTCCTTCGGGTAGATCGGACGCTCCGGGTACTTGCGCTCGAGGTAGGCGCAGATGACCGAGGAGTCGGGCAGCGTCGCGTCGCCGTCGGTCATCGCCGGGATCTTGCCGAGCGGGCTCAGCTTGCGGAACTCGGCGTCCGCACCGAACGGCGAGACGGGCTCGAGCTCGTACGCGAGGCCCTTCTCGGCCAGCACCACGCGAACCTTGCGGACGAAGGGCGAAGCGTTGGCACCGTGGACCGTGATCATCGAGGCTCCTCGTCGTTCGGCGGCTCGAGGGCCGCGCCTTGCCGGCCGACCGCCGTGCGTGAAGGACTGCGTGCGGGACGATGAAACAACGAGCGACGCTCCGCAGCAAGGGCAGGGCGGCACGCGCTTCGATCCCGGGGCGCGGCACGGGGCGTGGCGTGATGCCACGGGCCCGGTGGCCGAGCGCTGTGTCGGGCGCATGCGCAGCTTCGTTGTGCGCCGCCTGCGCAGCGGCGTTGCCGGAGAGAGCCGACCGCTCGCTCGCCCCCGAATGTCGCGGCGTTCTTCAAGTCGATCCGCCTGCGCGTCGAATACGGAGCGAGGCACGGCGTCTCCGTGCGTGGAAGGAGTCCGGATTGAGCGACGCGTCGCCAACCTCTTCCGAAGCGGAGTACGTCCTGCGGGCCATGCACGGCGTGGCGACGGCGAACGGCCGGCGCGTCGCGCTGCCGATCGAGCGCGAGCTGCTGCTGCTCGTGCAGCGGACGCTCCTGCGGACGAGCCTCGACGTGGACGACCTGGCGCCGGTCTCGCCGCGGGAGCTTCGCAGCCGCATGCCCGGGCCGGACCTGCGTGTCTGGCTCGTCCGCTGCGCGGTCGTGGTCCCGTACGTCTCGCTCGAGGTGGAACCGGCGAAGGTGGCCGCAGCCGATGCGCTCGCGATGCAGCTCGCGATCGCGCCCGAGCTGCTGCGCGAGCTGCACGCGTACCGCATGCGGCTCGCGCAGCGTGTCGCGCATGACCAGGCCCGGCGCGGCGCGCGGCTCCTGCTGACCGTCCACTCGTCGAGCGCTGCGCGTGGTCTCGCGGCCACGCTGCGCGCGCACCAGGGCGATCCCGTGCTCGCCGCACGCCACCGGACGCTCGCGTCGCTGCCGCCGGGATCGCTCGGCCGCGCGCTGTACGAGTTCCACCGCGCGCACGGGCTGCCGCTGCCGGGCGAGCCCGGCGCGCTGGACGAATCGCTCGTCGGACGCGATCTCCTGCGTCTCCTCGGCGGCTTCGCCTTCGACGACGCCGGAGAGGCGGAGCTGATCGGCTTCGTGGCGGGGCTCGAGCGGCTGCCGATGGGCCGCCGGCTGGTCCTCGAGGCGCTCGCCGAGATCTGCACCGCGGCGCACCTCTCCGGAGCGCTCGCGTGTGGCAATTCTCCCCGTCTCGACCTCGCGACGCTCGGTGCGGCCTACGACCGCGGCGTCGCGGCGAGCGCGGACCTCGCGCACGCGTGGCCGTGGTGGAGCGTGCTCGGCGAGGACGTGGCGGCGCTGCGCCTGCGCTACGGCCTGCGCGTCGCGCGTCGCACCCGGCGCGTCGCCGGCGAGCGCCGCGCGAAAGCGTCCCGGGCCGCCTGAGCGAGGGCCCGGCGAGCTCGTCCAGGATCGGTCCGGGGACCTTCGCAGGCTCTCAGCGCGCACGCAGCGCGCGCTCGACGGCGCGCAGCAGCCGCGCTGCCGTGGCCGGGTCGAGCTCGCGGCGGGCGTCGAGGTAGAGGTCGAAGTAGCGCAGCAGCGCGACGCTCGCGTCGTCGACGTGGGCCAGCACCGGCCTGAACGAGCGCCGCGCTGCGCGCGCGAGCGCCGTTCCCTGCGCCGCCGTGTCGACGTGCACGCGCGCGACGCTCGCGGTGGCGAGCAGCGCGCCCGCGACGAAGAAGGTGAGGGCGCGTAGCGCGCGCTCGTGCTCGGCGACGCCGCGCAGGTCGAGGACGGGATGCTCGAGGCGGACGTTGGTGAAGCCGCCGATGTGCAGCTCGCTGCTCGCGAGCGCACGCAGGTCGTCCGGGGCCCCGGCGACCAGCGACGCGAGCGCGTCCTGCCAGGACGGCGCCGCGTCGTCGTTCACGTCGTCGGGTGTCTCAGGACGACGCACCCGGCGGCGTCGGCGCGGGCACGTCGTGCGCGGATCCGCCGGCAGGCTGGCAGTCCACGATCAGGTTGCCGAACGGATTGGAGCGCGGTGCCACGCTGTTCACGATGCGATAGCCCGCGGGGCAGACCTGGTTCGCGAGCTGGTAGCAGTCGTCGAGCGTGCGGAACATGCCCGAGCAGTCGACGTAGGTGTAGGGCTTGCCGTCGCTGCCGTGGATCGGGACCGAGGTCGCGCTACAGCCGGCAGCTGCGGCGAGGAGCAGGAGGCCGGCGCGGCGAAGGATTCGCGTCATGCCTCGACGCGTTACACGATCCGGCGCCGCAGGTGAAGCGCGGCATCGTCCGGCGCGCGGCGGCGTGCGCGGTCTGCGTGCGCGATTTGACGCGTCGCGGGTGGTGTGGTTCGTGCGGCGCGGTGCGACGCGCGGCACTCCTGGCACTGCTGATCGCCATGGCTGCCCCGGCCGCCGCGCAGGTCGCGACGGAGGCCCCGTCGCTGCTCGAGCGCGAGCGCCTGAGCGGCGACTGGGACGGCTGGCGGCCGTGGCTGCGCGATCGCGGCCTCGAGCCGTACCTCGTCTACACCGGCTCGATGTGGTCGAACGTCGACGGCGGCATCCGCACCGGCACCGAGCTCGACGGCTACATGGACCTCGGCTTCGGGCTCGACCTCGCGAAGCTCGGCGCGTGGGACGGGCTCCGCTTCCAGGTGAGCTGGCACTGGTTCCAGGGGCGCTCGCCGAGCCGGATCCTCGTCGGGGCAAACGTCGCGCAGGCGGTGAACCCGTGGGAGGCGTCGAACGCGTTCCGCTTCTACGACCTGTACCTGTCGCAGTCGTTCGGTGACGACGGCGTGGTGCGCATCGGCCAGCTCGCGGTCGACAGCGACTTCATGATCTCGCGCTACGCGAGCACGATGCTCAACGCGGCGTTCGGCGACTTGCCGTCGCAGAACGTGAACCTCGACGTGCCGGTCTATCCGGTGGCCGGCCCCGGCGTGTACGCGAGCAGCGCGCTCGGCGACGTGTTGACCGGACGCCTCGGCGCCTACACCGCCGCCACCGCGCCCGACGTCTCGGGCAACCACGGGCTCGAGTGGCGTCTGGGCAACAACGCCGGCTACGCGCTGTTCGGCGAGCTGACGGCGACCGCCAAGCCGGGCGGCCTGCCCGGCGCGTACACCCTGGGCGGCTACGTCGCCTCGGTGCGCCAGCAGAAGCTCGACGCGAGCGGCCTCGTCTACATGCAGTGGAGCGGCTGGCTGATCGTCGACCAGGCGCTGCTGGTCGACGATCAGGGCGACCCGCGGGTCGGCGTGTTCGCCCGCTTCAGCTACTCGCCCGAGGACGGACGCGACTTCGTCACCCTCTACGCCGATGCGGGTCTCAACGTGTTCGGTCCGATCCGCGGCCGTCCCGACGACGTCTTCGGCTTCGCGGGCTCGGTGGCGCGCTACTCCGACGCCTTCGTCGAGAGCATGGCGCCGCCGTCGGGCGGCGGTGCGGTGCTCGAGGTGACCTACCAGATCGCGGCGACGAGGTGGCTCCTCGTGCAGCCCGACCTGCAGTACGTGATCGACCCGATCGAGGCCGGAGCGCGCAACGCGACCGTGATCGGCTTGCAGATGGAGCTGACGTTTTGACGCCATCGCTCGCCGCGGGGCGCGGCGGCGGCGACGCGCGCCTGACGCTGCTGCTGGTGCTCGGCGACCTCGCGATCGCGCTCGCCGCGTACGCGACGGCGTTCGCGCTGCGCATCTGGGTGCCGCTGCCGTTCACCACCTCGCTGCTGCCGCCCGAGCGCGCGACCCTGCTGCACGACGCCCTGCCGCTGGCGCTCGCCTCGCAGGTGCCGCTGCTCTACCTGTTCGGCCTCTACGACCGGCGTCACCTGCAGCGCGGCACGGACCCGGTCTCGACGCCGCTCGCGGCGCTGGTGGTGCAGCTCCTGCTGGTGTCGGCGTCGTACTTCTTCCGCAACGAGCTCTTCTTCCCGCGCTCGGTGCTGGTGCTCTTCACCGCGTTCAACGTGGCCGGCGTGTCGGCCTTCCGGGTCGTCGTGCGGCGCCACCTCGACGGTGCGCACCGCACGCTGCGCATCGCGCTGGTCGGCGCCGCGGACGACGTCGCCGACTTCCAGGCGGCGCTGCGCGCCAACGACCCGCTCGGCCGCCACTACGCGGTGGTCGCCACCGCCGAGGCGGGCGAGCACGTGGACGTCGCGGCGCTCGCCGCGGACAACGAGCTCGACGAGGTGATCCTGGTCGCGGCCGAGTCGTGGAAGGACGACTTCCTCGGACGCCTGCTGTTCGACGGCTCGGAGCTGGCACGGCCGCGGGTCGCGGTGGTGCCGACGGTGTACGACCTCCTGGTCGGCCGGCTGTCGTCGTTGCAGGTGGCGGACGCGCCGCTGATCGAGGTGCTCAGGGATCCGAGCGAGAGCCTCGCCTGGCGCGCGAAGGCGGTCGTCGACTACGTCCTCGCCGCGGCGCTCGCCGTGCTCGCGGCGCCGCTGTGCCTGCTCGCGATGCTCGCGATCGCCCTCACGTCGCCCGGACCGGTGCTCTACCGGCAGCGTCGCGTGGGCCGGCGCGGCCGGCCGTTCACGATCTACAAGCTGCGCACCATGCGACGCGACGCCGAGGCCGAGAGCGGCCCCACGCTCGCCGAGAACGGCGACCAGCGCGTCACGCCGGTGGGACGCCTGCTGCGCGCGACGCGCATCGACGAGATCCCGCAGCTCTGGAACGTGCTCAACGGCACCATGAGCCTCGTCGGGCCGCGACCGGAGCGGCCGGAGTTCGCGACCCACCACCTGCGCGACATCCCCGGCTACGGCGAGCGCTGGCTCGTGAAGCCGGGTCTGACGGGTCTCGCGCAGGTGCGCGGCGAGTACCACACGCCGGCGGTGTACAAGCTCAAGTACGACCTCGCCTACGTCTACAACTACTCGCTGCTGCTCGACCTGCGCATCCTGGTCGAGACGCTGAAGGTGCTGCTCACGCGCCGCGGCGTGTGACGGCAGAGCTCGCGCGTGCCGGACGCGATCGCGAGTCGCGCGCTGCGCGGCGGGGCGGTGCTCGGCGCACGGCAGGTCGTCGTGCAGGGCGCGAACCTGCTCGGCTTCGTGGTGCTCGCGCGCCTCCTCTCGCCGGGCGAGGTCGGCACCGTGTTCATGGCGCTGTTCGCGCAGAGCATGCTGACGAGCCTCGCGGCGCTCGGCCTCGGCACGAGCCTCGTGCGCCTGCCGCGCGAGCCGGACGACGAGGACCTGCGGACGGTGCTGGCGACGCAGCAGCTGGTCGCCCTTCCGCTCGCCGCCGCGTGCTGGCTCGCCGCCCCCGCGGCGGTGGTCGGCGCGCTCGCGCCGCCGGGCGACGCGATCGTGATGCGCGCGGTGGCGCTCGCCGTCGTGCTGCTGCCGCTCCAGGCGGGCTCGCTCGCGCGTCTCGAGCGCCGCCTCGACTTCGCGCGCGTCGCGCGCGTCGAGGTGGCGCAGGCAATCGCCTTCAACGGCGTCGCGGCCGGGCTCGTCGCGGCCGGCGCGGGAGTCGGCGGCGTCGCCGTGGCGTTCGTGGTCCGCGCAATCGTCGGCGTCGCGCTCGCGCTCCACGCCGAGCCGTGGCGCGTCGGCTGGCGCCTCGACGTGGCGCGCGCGCGGCCGCTCCTGCGCTTCGGTGTGCCGCTGCAGGCGGGTGCCTTGATGTCGCTCGCGAAGGACGGCTTGTCGCCGATCCTGGTCGGCGCCACCGCGGGCGCCGCGGCGGTCGGGCTCATCGAGTGGGCGCAGGCGCTCGCCACCTATGCGACGGTCGCGCTGATGATCCTGCCGCGCGTCTACGTGCCGGCGTTCGCGCGTGTGCAGCACGAGCCCGCCGCGCTGGCTCGCCTCGTCGGTCACGCCGTGCTCGCGGCCAACGCGGTCGTCGCGCCGCTCGCGGTGGTGACGCTCGTCCTGTTCGCGCCGATCGTCGATCTGGTGTTCGGTGCGCGCTGGCATGCGGCCCGCGAGCTGTTCTACTGGCTCTGGTGCGCGAACCTCGTCGTCCCCACGGTCACGCCGCTGGTCGGCCTGCTGACGGCCGTCGGCCGCTCGCGCGCGGTGCTCGCGCTCTCGGCGACCTGGACGCTGGGCACGTGGCTCGCCGGCGCCCCGCTGGTGCTCGCCCTCGGTCCGATCGGCTTCGGCGTCGCGAACCTGCTCGTGCAGGCGTCGGCGATCTGGGTGCTGCGCCTCGCACGCGAGCACGTGGAGGTGCCTCTGCTGCCGCGCGTCCTGCCGCCGTGGACCTGCGCCGCCGCGGTCGGCGCGCTGACGCTCGTCGTGGCACGGCTCTGGCCGCCGAGCTCGATCGTGGCGCTGGCCGCGCTCGCGCTGGCGTCGCTCGGTGCGTACGCGGGCGCGCTCGCGCTGCTGCTGCCGCGCGAGGCGCGTCTCGCGTGGGCGGCGCTGCGGGGGACGCCGTGAGCGGCGCTCGGGGCCGGCCGTGAGCGCGACCGTCAGCGCCGTGCTGAACACGCTCGACGAGGAGCGCAGGCTGCCGTACGCGCTGCGCTCGGTCGCGCCGTGGGTGGACGAGATCGTGGTCGTCGACATGCAGAGCACCGACCGCACGCGTGAGGTCGCCCGCGCCTTCGGCGCCACGGTCGCGACGCACCCGCGCACCGGCTTCGTCGAGCCGGCGCGCGCGTTCGCCTGCGCGCAGGCGCGCTGCGACTGGATCCTCGTGCTCGACGCGGACGAGATCGTGCCGCCCGCGCTCGCCCGGCGCCTGCGCCGGGTCGCGGCGAGCGACGAGGCCGACGTCGTGCGCGTGCCGCGCATCAATCACATCTTCGCGGCGCCCGTGCTGCACTCCGGCTGGAACCCCGAGCGTGATCTGCAGACGCGCTTCTGGAAGAAGGACGCGGTGACGCAGCCCGAGGGGATCCACGGCCACGCCGCGCCGCGCGCCGCGATGCGGGTGCTCGACCTGCCCGCACGCGACGGCGAGTGCCTCGTGCACCTGAGCCACGCCGACGTCTCGGCGTTCGTCGCGAAGCTCGACGCCTACACCAGCGTCGAGGCCGCGCAGGCGTTCGCGCGCGGCGAGCGGCCGTCGGCCGTGCGCGCGCTGCGCGCGGCGGCGCGCGAGTGGCTGGCGCGCTACGTGCGGCACGGCGGCTGGCGCGACGGCTGGCGCGGCTTTCACCTGTCGCTGCTGATGGCGGGCTATCGTCTCACCGCCGCGGCGAAGCTCGCCGAGCGCTGGGACGTCGGCGGGCGCGGCGTCGCCGAGGCGCGCTACGCAGCGGTCGCCGAGAGCATCCTCGGGGGCTTCGCGACCTTCGCGAGCGACGACCGGCCTGCGGCGGCGCCGCTCGCGGACGCCGAGACCGGGTCGTCCGATGGCGAGCGCTAGACGGCGGTCGGGGCACGGCGGCACCACCCGCGCTGCCACGGTGTCCGCGTCGTCGCCGAGCGTGTCCGGCGGCCGCGGCGCGGCAACGGTACGTCCCGGTAGCGACACGCAGGCGCCCGATCTCGGTGCGCGCGTCGCGCTGGGCGTGCTCGCCGGCGTCCTGCTGCTGGCACCGCTCGTGGTGGACACCGGCGCCGAGGCGTCGTTCGACGCGCCGAAGCGTCTCGTCGTCCTGGTCGGGAGCGCGCTCGCCGCCGCCGCGGGGCTCGTGCTCGCGCCGCGTGCAGCGGTCCCCGGTGCGGCTGCGATCTGGCGCGCCGCGGGCGGCCGGGCACGTGCGATCGCGCTGCTGGCGGCCGTAGCACTCGCGGGCGGCGTCGCGGCGGCGGTCGCCTCGCCGCGCGCCGCGCTGTCGACGAGCGCGCTGCGCGTCGTGCTGCCGCTGGCGCTGCTGCTGCCGCTCGGCGCGTCGCGTGTGCTCGAGCGCGGCGGCGGAGCGACCTTGCTCGCGGCGTTCGTCGCGGCGTCGTGCGTCGACGCGTTCGCGGCGCTCCTCGAGCGTACGGGGACGCTGCAGCTCTTCGCGGTGGAGAGCGTCGCCGGACGCGGCGGCACCGGCGCGTTCGTCGGCAACGAGGGCAGCTTCGCGCTGCTGCTGGCGCTCGGCACCGTCGCGTCGCTCGCCTTCCTTCTCGAGACCGGCGCGACCGCGTGGCGTGTCGCAGCCGCGCTGGCCGTCGCGCTGCAGGGGCTCGCGCTCGCGCTGGATCCGAGCCTGACGGCACTGCTCGCGCTGCTCGCCGGCACCACCGCGGTGTCGCTCGCGACGCTCGGCCGGCGCGCGGTCTGGGTACTCGCCGCGTGCGTCGGCCTGCTGGCGGTGACGACGCTCGCCTATGCGCCGCTCGGCGAACGCGTCGCGACGGCCGCGCGGGCGGCGCGCGCGGCCGACTGGGACGCGCTCCTCACCTACCGCCTCGGCCCGTGGGCCGCGGCGAGCGAGATGGTGCGCGCACGCCCGCTCCTGGGCTTCGGTCCGGGCACGTTCGGCGCCGAGTTCACGGCGGCGCGACTCCGAGCCGAGGAGCGCCACCTGCGTCGCTTCGTCTTGCCGCGTGAGACCAGCACGTTCGCCGAGGCGCACAGCGAGTACCTGCAGGTCCTCGCGGAGGCCGGCGTCCCGGCCGGGACGGCGGCGCTCGCGGCGCTCGCGCTGCTCGTCGCGACGCTCGCGCGCGCCGTCCGCCGACGACCGTGTGACGCTACGCGCGCGGAGTCGGTCGTCGCATTGGGTCTCGTCGTGACCGGCGTCGTCGGTGCGGCGACCTGGTTTCCGCTGCAGCTCGCGTCGACCGCGCCGGTCCTGCTGCTCGCGCTCGGTCGCGCCTGGCGGCTGGTCGCGGCGCCGGACGGTGCGACCGCGGACGCGCGCGGCGCGCCGTCGTCGATGCCGCCGACGCCGTCGCCGCCCGCCGCCGGGGAGGGCGACAGCGCACCGGCGCTGCGCACCGCGCGCGCGCTCGCCGCCGGCGTGCTGGTCGTGCTCGTCGTCGTGCCCGAGGTGCGTCGCCACGGCGCGGAGCGCGAGCTCGCGCGCGCCACGGCTGCGGTGAAGGTCGCGCTCGCGGCGCCGCGCGGCACCGTCTCTCCTCGAGCCCTCGACGCGGCACTCGCTGGCGCGCTGGCAAGCGCCGCCACGCTTCCGGGCGATCCCCGTCCGGTGCTCGCGGCCGGTGCGATCGAGCTGGTGGCGGGGCGCCCGGAGCAGGCGCTCGAGCGCTATCGCGCGGCGCTCGGTCTCGGCGAGCGCGCCGAGACCGACCTCAACGCGGGCCGCGCGTACGCGCTGCTCGACCGGCGTCCCGAGGCGCTGGCCGCGTTCGTGCGTACCGCGTGGCTCAGCCCGGCACTGGTGCCGTCGATGCCGGCGGCGGCCCAGCCGCTCGCAGAGGCGGAGGTCGCACGTCTCGCGGAGCAGCTGCGCGCGGGCAGCCTCACGGCACCGCCGCCGCTGCCCGAGTCGCTGCGCGTGCCGGGCGTGCGGTGAGCGCGCGGCCGGATTCCGCGGCGGGCACGAGCGACCCGCCGCCGCCGCCGCTGTCGGTGGTCGTGCCGACGCACGACACGCGGGCGCTCACGCTGCGCTGCTTCGAGGCGCTGGCAGCGGCGTGTGCCGGCGTTCCCGGCTGCGAGTGGATCCTGGTCGACGACGCGAGCCGCGACGGGACCGCGGAGGCCGTCGTCGCGGCGCACCCGGCCGTGCGGGTGATCGGCCTCGCGGGACCGCAGGGCTTCACGGCGGCGGCGAACGCCGGGCTCGAGGCCGCGCGTGGCGAGATCGTCTGGCTCCTGAACAGCGACACGGAGGTCGAGCGTGGCGCCGTCGTCGCGCTGCTCGGGGCTTTCGAACGCAACCCGTGGCTCGGCGTCGCGGGTGCGGAGCTGGTCGCGCCGGACGGCACGCCGCGCTGGAGCGGCGGCGCCACGCCCGGGCTGCGCTGGCTCTTCGTGCTCGGCACCGGAGTCGCGGGCCTGCTCGGCCGCGTGCCCGGCTGGCGCTACGTCAAGCATGCGGGCGCGACCGCCGGGGTCGAGGTGGACTGGGTCTCGGGTGCGGCGCTCGCGCTGCGTCGCGCGGTCTGGCTTCGCACCGGCGCGCTCGACGCGCGCTATCGCTTCTACGGTCAGGACGTCGACCTCTGCCTGCGGGCGCGGGCTCTCGGCTGGCAGGTGATGATCGTGCCGGGCGTGCGCGTCCTGCACCACGAAGGTGCGACCATCGGCCGCCGTTCCGGGACGGTGGCCGAGCGCTATCACCCGGCACTGCTGTGGACGGACCTGGTGCGGCTCGCGGCCGCGCACCACGGCGTCGCCTTCGCCCGGCGCGCGCGCGCCGCGCTGCTGGTGGGAGCGGGGCTGCGTCTCGCGTCGCGCCGCGTGCTGCGGCCGCTCGTACCGCACGACCGTCGCGCCACGTGGCGGCGCGACACCGACGCGCTCGCCGCCGGGGTCGCGGCGTTGCGGGAGCTCGATCCCGCGAGCGCGGATCGCTGCGGAGACGCGGGGTGACGGGTGCGCCAGAGCGCGCCGAGGCGTCCGTGAACCGATGCGCCCCTGAGCCGTGCCGTCGGTCTGCTACGGCGCGCTGTCGCGCGCCCGGCGCGCGGCATCGCGGTACACGTCGGCGAGGCGCGTCGCGATCGTCCCCGGCGCGTGCGCGCTGCGCAGCCGCACGCGCCCCGCGGTGACCAGCGCGCCCGCGAGCGCGGGCTCGCGCACCAGGCGTGCGAGCGCGGCGGCGATCTCCTCCGCCGTCGCGGCGACCAGCAGCTCGCGCCCGTGGCGCGCGCCGAGCCCCTGCACCGCCTGCGGCGTCGCGACGACCGGTACGCCGCGGGCCCACGCCTCGAGGATGCGCATGCGCACCCCGGAGCCGTAGCGCAGCGGGACCACGCAGATCGCGCCGGCGGGAAAGGCGTCGCGGCTGTCGGTGGGCGCGTGGTGGTAGGCGACGCCGAGCGCGCGATCGGTGGACGCGCCGCGGGGGTCGCCGAACACGTGCAGCGCGGCGCCGGGCAGGGCGGCGCGCACGACCGGCCACGCGTCGCGCACGAGCCACGCGAGGCCGTCCTCGCTCGGGCGCCAGCCCGAGCTGCCGAGCGTCGTCACCACGGGTCTCGCTTCGGGCAGAGCGGCACCGGGCTGCAGCTGCGCCGGGAAGGGTGGTGCGATCGCCTGCACGGCCACGCCGCCCGCGAGCTGCCCGAGGCGCGCCGCGTCTTCCGCCGTGAGCGCGACCGTGGCGGTGGCGCGGCGCACCGCGCGCGCCTCGTGCCGCGCGAGGCGGTGCGCCTCGAGCGCGGCGAGCGGACGCAGCGCGCCCGCGCTGCGGGCGAAGCCGCGCCAGACGTCGCTCTCGACGTTCTGGCAGCGCAGCACGACCGGCACGCCGGACGCGAGCGCCGGTGTGCACGCGGCGAGCGCCTGCAGCTGCTCGGCGTGCACGGCGTCGTAGGCGCTCGCGTGCAGCAGATCGACGACGCGTGCGCGGACGGCGGCGTGATCGTGGCGCGCGATCGACAGCGGGACGCGCCGCGCGGCCGACGCGAGCGAGGCCGCGAGGAGGCCGCGCGCGGCGACGGGAACGAGATCGGCGCGGCACGCGGGCGCGAGCTCGCGCACGATGCGCTCGGGCTCGAGCGTTCCGGGCACGTACGGCGCGACCAGGTCGATCGCGTGGCCCCGGCCCGCGAGGGCGGCGAGCGTCTGCGCGACCACCAGCCGGCCGCCGTCGATCGGCGGCCAGGGCGGCTTGGTCACGACCCAGAGGAGCCGCACGGGTTTCCGGCGATCGTCGCGTAGATCGACTCGAGGGCCGCCACCGGCGTCGACCAGCCGTAGCGGGCCGCGACCAGGCGGTACGCCTCGTCGGCGAGCTGCCGGGCCGCTTCGCGGTCGCGCAGCAACCGCACCACGGCGTCGGCGAACGGGGCGGCGCCGTCGGCGACGCGCAGGTGGACGCCGTCGCGCGCGTCGAGCCCCTCGGCGGCGCGGCTCGTCGCGACCACCGGCGTGCCGCACGCCATCGCCTCGAGGACCTTGAGCGCCTGGCCGGAGCCGGCCCGCAGCGGTGCCACGGCGACGCTCGCCCGGCCGATGTAAGGTGCGACGTCGGGGACCTCGCCGAGCACCTCGACGTGCGCGCCGAGGGCCGCGAGCTCGCGGACCGCGCGCGCCGGCCGCGCGCCGACGACGGTCAAGGTCGCGTCGGGAATCGCGGCGCGTACGCGCGGCAGCACCTCGCGCGCGAGCCAGACCACGCCGTCGACGTTCGGGAAGTAGCCGAGGTTGCCGCTGAAGACGATGTCGTGCTCGCGCCGTGGATCGTCCCGCCGGACGAAGTGCGCGAGGTCGACCGCGTTCGAGTTCACCACCAGGCGCGGGAAGTCGCCGATCGCGCGGCGGTCGACCTCGGAGGCGACCAGCGCGCGGTCCCAGGTCGCGCACAGGTGGCGCTCCTGCGCCGCGAGGCGCGCCTGCTCGAGCGAGGCGACCCAGCGCGTGAGGCTCCGGTCCAGCAGGCGGCGGCGCGCCATGTTCACCGACAGCGCGTCGATCAGGTCGACGACGCGCGGCGGGCTCGAGATCCCCTCGAGGAGCGTCGCCATGCGCGCCATCTGCACGTGCACCACGTCGTGGCGGCGCTCGGCGAGCAGCCGGCGCAGCACGCGGCGCATGCCCGGCGTGTCGTAGATCGAGGTCTGCAGCGAGCGCCCCGAGAGGAGCCCGCGCACCGCGCCCTCGGCCATTCCGAGGAGCCCGAGCGGCACGGCGTGCACCTCGTCGCACAGGGTGCGCAGGTGGGTGAGCACCGCCGGCCGCGGCGGCGTGACGCAGTAGCCGACCAGCGTGACGCGGTGCCGGCGCGCGAGCAGCCGGATCTGGTGCCAGGCGCGGACCTCGTAGCCCCGCGTCAACGGGTCGGGGACGCGGGCGGCGATGAACAGGATCCTCATGCGACGGGACGACGGGTCGCCGCGCGCGGACCACGACGCTGCAACGCCGCGTGCGGAAGCGAAGCAGGGTATCGGAGCGCGACCCCAGCGCGAAATGCGCCCGCGCGGGCCACCTCGACCCCCCGGGCGAATTCGAGTACCAGCCTCGCGTGCGCAACCAATCTCTCCGGACGATCACGTTCTCGCCCGCTCTCGTTGCGGTCCTGCTCGCAGGGCTCGCGTCTCTCCCCGTCCGTGCCCCGGACGCCGCGGCCGACGAGCCGGCGTCGCCGAAGGCCGTCCTCGGCGCCGCCGAGCAGAATCTCGGCGTGGTGGCGCCGGGCGAGCCCGCGGTCGCGACGTATCGCATCGAGAACGCAGGCCGCGCGTCGCTCACGGTCGCGGCGGGCAAGCCGGTGCCGTTCATCGCCGGCGTCGACAGCACGGTCGAGGGCTCGCCGGTCGCGCCGGGCGGTGCTGCGACGGTGACCGTGCGCATCGCGACCGGCAAGCTCGCGGGCGAGGGCACGGTCGTCATCCCGGTCACGACCAACGACCCCGCCGCGGAGAAGCTCGAGCTGCGCACCACGGTCGAGGTGAAGCCGCTGCTCGTCGCCGACCCCGGCTACGCGCGCTACAACGTCGTGCAGAAGGAGCGCGCCGGCACGATCGCCCAGACGGTGTGGTCGGTCGACGGCAAGAGCTTCCGCGTGCTCGCGGTCGAGCCGCCGACCCCCGCGCTGCGCACCACGTTCCGCGAGCTGGCGGACGGCGAGCGACGCGCGGATACGCCGGGCAGCCAGTGGCGTGTCGAGACCACCTTGCCGGACGACGCCCCGGTCGGCGCGCTGGTCGGCGACGTCGTGGTGGTGACCGATCATCCGCGCCAGCAGCGGCTGCACCTTCCGCTGAGCGGCTTCGTGCGCCCGGTGATGGCGGTGACCCCCCCCGAGGCGGAGATCGGCGACGTCGACGGGGCGCATCCGTTCCGCTTCACGCTGGACGTCAAGAGCTTCGCGACCGAGAGCATCGCGCTCGAGCGCGCGGAGTGCGATCTTCCCGGGGCGACGGCCGAGATCGTGCCGGTCACGGCGGGACGAGCCTACAAGGTGCGCGTCTCGGTGCCCGCGGGGCTGCCGCCGGGGCCGCTGGCCGGAACGGTGCGCCTCTTCACCGCGAGCGCCAAGGTGCCGCAGCTCGACGTTGCCGTCCGCGGGCGCATCGTCGCGAAGACGGGAGCGCCCGCGGACGGCAACTGAGCCTCAAGGAATGAGGACCTCGACGACGGCGCCCGGATCCAGCGCGTTGTCGAGCTGGATCGCCTGGAAGCCGACCGCGAAGCGTCCGGAAGCGTTCTGCACGGACTCGACCCACGCCTGCGCCACGCCCGGCTGCTGATCGCCCGTCACGGTGTGGCTCAGGTTGAGGAAGAGCCAGCCGAAGGACGCCGGGGGAGCGAGCGGGTAGCCGAGCGGGTTTCCGCTCGCGGTCGCGACCCGCTGCGACGCGAGCGGGAAGCAGGGCCGCGAGCCGCCGATCGCCGGTGAGAAGTTGTCCACGACGAAGCACAGATCGGTCGGGTTCTCCTGCTCGTCGAACGAGACCACGTCGCTCTGCGAGAGCGGGAACCAGCTCGGCGTCTTGCTGCAGTTGTGCTTGCCGTTCGCGCCGGTCGGCGGGAGCTTGGTGTCGCGCCAGACGAGCAGGTCGGTGCCGCCGTCGAACGTGCCACCGTTGACGTAGCGCGTGGCGAAGACCGTCGACAGCGGCTCGCGGTTGTCCGCGCCGCTCCAGCCGTTCAGGCGCCCGTAGAAGGTGTAGTCACCCGCGCCGAAGGGGCAGTTGCCCGCGCCGTTTCCGACGTAGCCGATGAAGCCGCCGCCGTGGCAGGCCTCGACGTGCACCAGCGAGCTGCCGACCTGCGCGTTGTCGGCGGGCGAGGTGATCGCGTAGTCGCCCCACAGGATGTTGCGCGAGTCGGCGGTGCCGCTGAAGTAGCCCATGGTTGCCGGGTTGGTGGTGGTGCACTGGGTCACGGAGTCGACGGTGACGTAGCCGCGCGCGACGAGGTCGCCGTAGGTCGCGCCGGCACAGCCGCCCAGCACGGCCGAGCGCCGCCCGGTGTGCGCCGTGCGGATGTGCTTGAGCTCCGCCGACGTGAGCTCCGGGCTCGTGTAGAGCGTCTCGCAGACGCCGCCCGTGCCGGCGAAGTTGATGTCCTGCGACCGCGGTCCCTGCGGGCTCACCGTGTCGCTCGTGTCGAGGCCGTCGTCGGCGGTGATCGGCACGACGCCGCCGTCGAACAGCGAGCGCAGGTTCACCTGCTGGACGTCGAAGCCGGTCAGGTAGACGTTGAAGCTGAACGTCGGGATGCCCTCGTCGGTCCACAGCGTCACCTGGGTGAGCGCGGCCGAAGCCGAGGCGTTGTTGATGGTGAAGGTCGTGTTGACGCCGTTCGCGTCGTCGAGCTTGACCTCGAAGTAGGGCAGCAGCAGCGTCGCCGCGGGCACCTGGTCCGTGGTGCCGATCTCGGCGCGCGCGCCGCGCGGTGACGCGATCAGCGCTGCGCAGGTCGCGGCGGCGAAGGCGAGAACGAGAGCGATCTTCTTCATGACGACGGTCTCCTCTTTCCTTCGCGCCTAGGGGAAGACGGTGTAGCCGACGGGGGCGAGCGCGTTGTCGAGCTGCAGCGCGCTGCCGCCCGTGCTGTAGCGGCCGTCGGTGGAGCGCACCGTCGAGACCCATGCCTGCGCCACGTTCGGGAAGAGGTCGGCCGAGACCGTGTGGCTCAGGTTCAGGTGGAGCCATCCGGCGGTGTACGGCGCCTTGATCTTCGCCGCGAGCGCGTTGCCGGTCTTGACGTTCACCCGCTGCGTGGCGAGCGGGAAGCAGGTCGGGCCCCCGGCCGGCGAGTCGTTGCCCATCAGCGGGCAGACCTCGGTCGCGTTCTCGCTGTTGTCGAACGCCACGATCTCGCTCGAGCCGAGCGGGAACCACGCGGGCGAGGTGCCGCACGCGCGTGCGCCGTTGGTGCTGATGGGGGCGCGCTTGGTGTCCCGCCAGACGACGAGATCGGTCTTGTTGGAGCCCTGGTAGCGGGCTGCGAAGGTGGTCGCGAGCGGCTCGCGCTGGTCGGAGGCCACGCCGCCCACGTAGCGCGAGTAGAACGTGTAGTCGCCCGGCACGAAGGGACAGTGTCCCGCGCCGTTGCCGGTGTAGCCCGAGTAGCCGTTGCCCGGCACGCACGCCTCGATGTGCACGAGCGTCTCGCCCTGGGCGAAGTTCTGGGCCGGGTTCACGTAAACGTAGTCACCCCACAGGATGTTGCGGGTGTCGGCGACGAAGCCGGGGAAGTAGGCGGCCGAGGCCGGCGTGTCGAGCGTGCACTGCGTGACGGTGTCGATCGTCACGTAGCCGCGCGCGATCGAGTCGCCGTGCGTGCCGCCCCAGCACAGGCCGTTCAGCGGCGAGCTCTGCCCGGTGTGGACGCGATTGATGTTCTGGACCTTGATCGGCAGCGTCGGGTCGGGCGCGTTGTACAGCGTCGCGAGGGAGCCGCAGGGGCCGTTCGAGCCGGGGAAGTTGATGTCCTGCGACAGGATGCCCTGGCTGCTGATGCCGTCGGTGGGATTGCTGGTGTCGAACGGGTCGGCACCGTCGTCCGCGGTGACGGGCAGCACGCCGCTGAAGATGTCGCGCAGGTCGATGGTCTGCACGTCGTAGCCGGTCAGGTAGACGTTGAAGCCGAACGACGGCACGCCCCAGTCCGTCCACAGCACGACGTTCGCGACCGCAGCGCTCGCCGAGGCGTTGTTGACCGACAGCAAGGTCGTGATGCCGTTCGCGTTGCCCAGGTCGACCTCGAAGTACGGCAGCAGCAAGGTCGCCGCGGGCGTGACGTCGGCGGTGCCGATCTCCGCACGCGCGCTCGGCGCCGCGGCGAGGCCGGCGAGGATCGCGAGTCCGATGACGATCTTCTTCATGTGCACGATCTCCGGTCTCACGTCGGGGTTCATGGGATGAGCAGCACGCCGCCCGGGTTGGCGGTGCGGGCGTTGTCGAGCGCGATCGCCTGGGCGCCCACGGCGAAGCGTCCCTCGCTGTCCTGTGCGATCTCGACCCACGCCTGGGCCACCCCGGGCTGCGGATCGCCCGCGACCGCGTGGTTCAGGTTGAGGAAGAGCCAGCCGGACTCGAACGGCGTGTCGAGCGGGAAGCCGAGCGGGTTGCCGCCGATCACGCTCACCCGCTGCGTCGCGAGGGGGAAGCAGGTCTGGCTGCCGCCGATCGGCGGCGACACGTTGTCGGTCAGGTAGCAGAGGTCGCTCGGGTTCTCGCGCTCGTCGAACGCGACCACGTCGCTCTGCGCGAGCGGGAACCAGGTCGGCTTCTTGTTGCAGTTGTGCTTGCCGCTGAGGCCGGTCGGCGCGAGCTTGGTGTCGCGCCAGACGAGCAGGTCGGTCGACGGGCTGTCGATGCCGCCGATCCGGTAGCGCGCCGCGAACGTGGTCGCGAGCGGCTCGCGCTGGTCGGCGGCGTCGAACGCGGTGAGCCGGCCGTAGAACGTGTAGTCGCCCGGCACGTAGGGGCAGCTCGCGCCGTTGCCGACCCAGAGCGGCCCGCAGGACTCGATGTGCACCAGCGAGCCGCCCCACTGGAAGTTCTGCGCCGCGTCGGTGATCTCGTAGTCGCCCCAGAGCACGTTCTGGCTCGTGGCGATGCCCGCGAAGTAGCCGGGGGAAGACGGATTCAGCGTGTTGCACTGCGACACCGTGTCCACGGTGACGTAGCCGCGCGCGACGTTGTCGCCGTAGGTCGCGCCCGCGCAGCCGCCGAGGATCGCCGAGCGCTTGCCGGTGTGTGCGGCCCGGACGTGGCGCAGCTCGGCCTGCGACAGCGCCGGGCTCGCGTAGACGGCGCCGCACGGACCCGTCGCGCCGGGGAAGTTGATGTCCTGCGACAGCGGTCCCTTGGGGCTGATCGTGTCGGCAGGATCCTGCTGGGCGTCGGCGGTGATCGGCAGGTCGCCGCTGGTGAAGAGCGTCCGCAGGTTCACCTGCTGGACGTCGTAGCCGGTCAGGAAGATGTCGAAGCTGAAGGTCGGGATGGCCTCGTCGGTCCACAGCGTGACCCGCGCGAGGACCGCGGTCGCGGACGCGTTGTTGACCATGAAGGTCGGGGTCGCGCCGTTCGGGTTCTTGAGGTCGACCTCGAAGTGGGGCAGCAGCAAGGTCGCCGCCGGGGTGATGTCCGCGGTGCCGATCTCGGCACGGGCCGCACCCGCGGTCACGACCGTCGCGGCGAAGGCAAGAACGAGAGCGAGCTTCTTCATGACGTGCGTTCTCCTCTTCCTTTCCGCGTCACGGGATCAGCTGCACGCCGCCGGGCGACGTCGCGAGAGCGTTGTCGAGCTGGAGTGCGCTCGAGCCGCTCGCGTAGCGGCCGGTGACGTTGCGCACGCCGGTGACCCACGCCTGCGCGACGCCGGGAACCGGGTCGGCCGAGATGGCGTGGTTCAGGTTCAGGTAGAGCCAGCCGGCGGTGTACGGCGGCTTGATGCGTGCGGCGAGCGCGTTGCCGTCCTTGACGTTCACGCGCTGGGTGGCGAGCGGGAAGCACGTCGGAGCGGCGGCGGGCGAGCTGTTGGTCGCGAGCGCGCAGGCGTCCGAAGGGTTCTCGGTGTTGTCGAACGCGACCACGTCGCCGTGCGCGAGCGGGAACCAGCCAGGGCTCTGTCCGCAGCTGCGGGTGCCGTTGTTGCCCGTCGGGGCGAGCTTGGTGTCGCGCCAGACCAGCAGGTCGCTCTTGGTCGCGCCCTGGTAGCGAGCGGCGAAGGTGGTCGCGAGCGGCTCGCGCTGATCGATGCCCGTGAAGCCGACGTAGCGGCCGTAGAAGGTGTAGTCGCCGGGGACGAACGGGCAGTGGCCTGCGCCGTCGCCGACGTAGCCGCTGTATCCGTTGCCCGGAACGCACGACTCGACGTGCACCAGCGTCTCCCCGATCGCGGAGTTCTGCTGCGAATCGACGATCGCGTAGTCACCCCACAGGATGTTCCGGGAGTCGGCGATGCCGCTGAAGTAGCCGACGTCCGAGGGGCGCAACAGCGAGCAGGTCGTCACGGTGTCCACGGTGACGTAGCCGCGCGCGATCGAGTCGCCGAGGGGCGCGCCCCAGCACCGGCCGTCGATCGGCGAGCTCAGCCCGACGTGCACGCGGTTCAGGTTCTGGAACTTGATCGGGGCGCTCGTGTCCGGCTTGTCGTACAAGGTGGACGAGGCGCCGCACGGGCCGACGCTGCCGGGGAAGTTGATGTCCTGCGAGAGCGCGCCCTTGGGGCTGACGGTGTTGCTGGGATCGGCGCCGGCGTCGGCGGTGACCGGCAGCTCCCCCGCGAAGATCCGCCGCAGGTCGATGCTCTGTACGTCGTAGCCCGTCAAGTAGACCTGGAAGCCGAGCGACGGCACGCCCCAGTCGGTCCAGACGACGACGTTGGCGACGGCGGCGCTCGCCGAGGCGTTGTTCACCGTGAACAGCGTGTTGACGCCGTTCGGGTTGCCGAGGTCGACCTCGAAGTACGGCAGCAGCAGCGTCGCTGCCGGAGCCACGTCGGCGGTGCCGATCTCGGCCCGCGACGGGCTCGGAGCGCCCAGCAACGCGAGTCCCATCACCAGGACGGCAAGTCTCTTCACCGTGATACCTCCTCCAACGCCGCAGGGCCAAAAAAGCTTCGAGAGATAACCCTCTTTCTTGGGCTGCGTCAATCGAACGTCGTTCTCCATGCGCGAACGCTGCCCTGCGAGCGGCACGACGGGCCGCCCGCGAGCAGCTCGCCGTCCTCGTCGGCGAAGCTCGCGACCACGTCGTCGCTCGCACCGCCCGTGACCTTGCCCAGGCGCAGGCCGTAGCCGGCACAGCGCTCGGCGAGCGCGGGTGTCGCGAGCGGCTCGCGCCGGAAGCCGCCCTTGCCGTCGCCGCGGAAGACGTGCAGCGCGCCGGCCTCGTCGAGCGCCGCGAGGTCTGCGTTGCCGTCTCCGTCGAGGTCCCCGGCCGCGAGCGCGTTGATCCCGTCGCGGCCCTCCTCGGCGAGCAGCGTGCGGCGCTGCCGGTTGCCGTCGCGCGCCAGCAGCACGTCGACGCCGCGGCGATCGACGCCGAGCTCCGCGCTCACGTAGCCCACGGCGAGGTCGCTCTTGCCGTCGCGATCGAAGTCCGCGACCGCGACCGCGCGCGGGATCGCATCGGGCCGGATCTCCGCGACCTCGGTCTCCTGCCAGCTGCCGTCGGGCTTGCCGAGGTTCAGGATGCCGCGGAAGCCGCGCCGCTCGCTTCCGGCCACGATGTCGAGCAGGCCGTCCCCGTCCACGTCGGCGACCGCGAGCGTGTTGCCGAAGCTGCCGCTGCCGCGCTGCGTGTGCTTCTGCCAGCTGCCGTCGCCGCCGTTCAGATAGACGGTGATGCCGCGCGAGCCGCGGTCGACCTCGGTGCGCTTGCCCGCGGCCATGAGCTGCGGACCTTCCCCGATGGCGATCACGTCGAGCCGGCCGTCGCGATTCCAGTCGGCGAGCTCGATCGCGCGCGAGGTGAACGCGGGCGTCGCCTCGGCCGAGCCGGGAAGCGAGAACTCGATGCCCCGGCTCCACTCGGTGAAGGCGCCCTTGCCGTCGCCGATGGTCGCGACGATGCCGCGCAGGTGGCTCGCGAGGACGACGTCGGGGTGGCCGTCGCCGTTCAGGTCGCCGACCGCCGCGTCGCCGTAGTCGAAGGGCAGGGCCGGGAAACGAGCTTCCTGCCAGACCGACCAGCTCCCCTTGCCGTCGCCGCGCAGGACCGTCGGCGGCCGGCGCGACTTGCGCGGTGGCGCGAAGGTGACGTCGAGGTGGCCGTCGCCGTCGACGTCGGCGAGCGCGAAGCCGTTGCGCCACTGCCCGCGCTGCGGCAGGCCCTGGTCCACGGGGAAGAGCCGCACGCCCTTGCCGTCCGTCGCGTCGGGGACGTACGTGCGTGCGGCGCGCTCGAGGTCGGCCGGGCTCGGGCCGCGCGGCGGGGCCGGCGGCTCGTCGTCGGTGCGATAGATCTTGATGGTGAGGGTATCGGCATCGTGCGCGAGAACCTCGACCTCGACCCCGTGCCGGGTCCGCGCGCGGGTCTTCTCGGCATCGACCCATTCATAGGAGCCGGCCGGCTGCGGGACCTTCATCCCGAAGTACTCGTTGCCCTCCGCGTCACGCAGCCACCGGCCGTCCGGAGGAGCGAGCGGCGCCAGCGGGTCGGGTGCCACCGTGGCGGCCGGGGGCGGTGGCTCCGCGGCGGAGACGCCGCCGCACGTCGCGCCGAGGAGGAACGTGAAGGAGGCGCCGACGAGCGAACCGCGGATCCCGTGCATCGTCGTCGTCGTGGCAGTCGCCGGCCGAAGGGTCAAGACAGCTTCGTGCGGCCCTCACGTCGTAAGGCGTCGGCTCACGCGTTCGGGAGCAAACCGGACGCGCACGGCGGCGCATCCGAAGCGACGCGGCGCAGAGCCGCGAGGAGGAGGGGAACATGGCGAACGCCAGCGTTCGACGAAGTGCAGACCGGATCGGGCTCGCGCTGCTGCTCGGTGCGGCGACCATCGCGGTGCTCGCGTGGAGCACCCACGCGCACGCGCAGCTGTCTTGCGGGGACCGCATCCCGGCCGGATCGCAGGCGATCCTCGCCGGCAACTTGACATGCCCCGACGCCGAAACTCTCACGGTCGAGGGGCCGGCGGTGCTCGATCTGAACGGATTCGTGCTCCGTTGCACCCGTGTCGACGGCTTCAGCCGCGGGATCGTGCTCTCCGGCCATGGCGCCACGGTGCGCAACGGCTTCGTGCAGGACTGCGAGACGGGAATCGTCATGGCCGGCGAAGGCCGGCACCTGGTGCGCGACGTCACGGTGATCGGCGCGGACGACACCGGGATCGACGCCGCGAGTCCGCGCAACCGGATCAAGGACGCGTTCGTCCTCTTCCCCGGCAGGGTCGGGATCGAGGCGCGCGGAGAGAAGTCGATCGTGACCGGGAGCTCGGTCACCGGCTCGGCCATCGTCGGCATCCGCGGGCGGGGTCCGGTGTCCCTCACGCGCAACGTGGTCGCGAGCAGCGGCGGCGACGGCTTCCTGGTGACCGGCGAGCGCAACGTGCTGACCGGCAACCGCGCCGTCGGCAACGAGGTCGGCTACAACGTGATCGGCGATCGCGGCCGCTACGCGCGCAACCAGGCCGAGCGCAACGGCCTCGGCTTCGAGCTCGACGGCTCCGCGAACGACAACGTTCTGACGGGCAACGACGTGAGCCGCAACGAGCGCGACGGCCTGCTCGTCTTCGGCGACGGCAACCGGATCCGCAAGAACCGCCTGGTCGAGAACGGGCGGCAGGGGATCCGCCTCTTCGGCCAGGTCGTCGGCGCGGTCGTCGCCGGCAACGAGGTCACGGGCAACCAGGAGCTCGACCTGTCCGACGACGCGCCGGACTGCGGCACCAACCGCTGGCGCGGCAACACGTTCGGCACGCGGAGCCAGACCTGCATCCGATGAGTCGCCAAACCCCGGCGATCCGTGCAACCTCCCGGGCATGGCCTTCGATCTCGTCCTCGCAGGTGGCTCGATCCTCGACGGAACCGGACGCGACGCGTTCGCAGGCGACGTCGCCGTCACGGGCGGCCGCATCGCGGCGGTCGGTGACCTCGCCGGCGCCGAGGCCGGGCGCACGCTCGACTGCACCGGACGCACCGTCACGCCGGGCTTCATCGACATGCACTCGCACGCCGACTGGGTGCTGCCGCAGCCCGACCACGGCGACGTGCTGGCGCCGCTGGTCGAGCAGGGCATCACGACCTTGGTCGCCGGCAACTGCGGCTGCTCGCCCGCACCGTACGTGGACGGCAACGCGCGTCTGCTGCCGATCCTCGGCCGCATGCTGCACGATCGCGACCTCGACTACGGCTGGTCGGGCATGGCGAGCTACCTCGGCGTGCTCGAGCAGCGCGGCCTCGCGCTGAACGTGGCACAGCTCGTCGGACACGGCACGGTGCGCACCGCGGTGAAGGGGGCTGCGCCCGGTGCGTCGTCACCGGACGAGCTCGCGCACATGGCCGACCTGGTGCGCGCGTCGCTCGACGAGGGCGCGATCGGGCTCTCGACCGGGCTCGGCTACGCGCCCGGCATCTTCGCCGACACCGCGGAGCTGATCGCGGTGACGCGGCCGCTCGCCGAGCGCGCCGGCGTCTACACCTCGCACGCGCGCAGCTACGTCGCGCTCGGCTCGCGCAAGCACCCCGATCGCCCGCCCGGCAACTTGACGGCGCTCGACGAGACCGCCGCGGTGTGGCGCGCGCACGGCGTCAAGGTGCAGCACTCGCACCTGATCTTCGTCGGCGACGTGACCTGGCCGACCACCGACCGCACGCTCGAGCACCTCGACCGCCTGCTCGACGAGGGCGTCGACATCGCCTGCGACGCGTTCCCGTACGTCGGCGGCAACACGACGCTGATCGTCTTCCTGCCGCCGTGGGCGCTGTCGCGGGTGCACGACTCGGTCACCGAGCCGGCGCTGCGCGAGCGTCTGATCGGACACCTCGACTTCGTCCTGCCGTCGCTCGGCATGCGCTGGCACGACACGCAGATCCTGTGGGTGCCGAAGCGCGCGCACGCGCACCTCGAGGGCCTGACCGTGGCGGAGATCGCGCGCCAGCGCGGCACGCCCGAGACCGCGACCTACCTCGACCTGATCGCCGAGCTCGGCAGCCAGACGCGCATCATGAACTGGAACTACTCGGGCCGCGACGCCGAGGAGACGAGCCTGCGCAAGGTGCTCGCGCATCGCGCGTGCTGCTTCGAGACCGACACCATCCTGACCGGCAACGGGGTCGACAACCCGGCGTCGCACGGCACCTTCCCGCGGCTCCTCGGACGCTACGTGCGCGAGCTGAAGCTCCTGACCTTGCCCGAGGCGGTGCGTCGCATGACCGGCTTCAACGCCGAGCGCATGGGGCTCGCCGACCGCGGCCGCGTCGCGACGGGGCTCGCCGCGGACCTCGTCGTGTTCGATCCCGACACGGTCGCCGACGCGTGGAGCGAGCGGCCGGCGGGCATCGATACCGTGGTGCTCAACGGCGCGGTGGTCGTCGAGCACGGCCGCTTCGATCGCGCGTCGCGCGCCGGCGCGGTGCTACGACGCGCGCCGTGACGGCGAGCGACCGGAGCTGCAAGGGCTGCGTCGCTGGCTGCTCGCGACGCGCGACGCGCACGCCGTATACCGCCGCTCGGCTTCCGGCCGATCGCGCAGCCGGAGCGCTGGATGGAGATCGCGTCGCCGTCACCGTACGGGCGCGCGCGCGGCTGACCAGCTGCTGTAACGGCGCCGGGAACGCGTGCCGAGGGAGGATCGGTCGCCGCGCTCAGGAGCTCTGGTCGGTCGCCGCTAGGGCCGCGGGGCGGTTTGCCTCGAGCCACAGAGGCTCGCTGCCGTGCGGGTTCTCGACGCGGACGCGGAGGCCGGCGACCGCGAAGCCACCCTGCCAGGCGGGAGGCAGGCAGTTCAGCGCCGGATCGTCGCCCGGCGCGTACCTCTGCGCCTCGCTGCTGACGAACGTCCCGGGCGGATCGCTGGCACGCGCGAGCCAGATGCCGTGCCGCGGCAGCGGCTCGGGCAGGTCGAAGCCGCTCGCGCCGCGCCAGGTGACGACGAACGAGGTCGCGTCGGAGGCGTCCGGAGCCGTGAGCGTCGACACGCGGAGCCCCGTGCCAGCGTCGCGCCAGTAGACGCGCAGCGACGGAGCGAGCTCGTTCGCCGCCTGGAGCAGCACGATCGAGTCGGGTGTCCGGCACAGGCGGTGCATCTGACTCCGCCCGGCGTCGCGCACGATGCTCGCACCGTGGGCGAGGTCGATGCGCTCGACGCGAACCTCGGGCGGTGCCTGCCAGCGGGCGACCAGCACGTCGCCGGTCGGCGTCGTCCAGCGGTGCGCGGCGGCGAGCGCGTGCTGCGGAGGCGCCTCCTCGGCCATCGCGAAGCCCGCGCTCTCGGCCGAGCGCGCGATCGCCCACGCGACCGGCTGCAGCTGGTGCGCGACGATCGACACGGCGATCGCGAAGGCGAGCGGGAGGAGCGCGAGCTGGAACGACTCGCCGGCGGTGAGCGGCGGGCGCGTCGCCCGTCCGACGAGCCAGTGGAGCCCGAACCAGGTGAGCGGGGCTGCGGTGAACAGGAGCGCGTAGGAGACCGCCAGGCCCTCCATGCCGCTGACGCTCCGCGCCGGCAGCGCGACCGTCGCGGCGGAGGCGAGGGCGATCGGGATGGTCGCGAGGCGCACGATCGACCAGGAGCGTCCCTTGCCCGAGCGCGCGAGCTGCGCTCGCTCCCAGCGCAAGAAGACGGCCAGCGCGATCAGCACGGCGACCCCGAACGCGGCGAAGAGCGCGACCATCACGGCGGATTCGTCGAGCGCCATGCGGCGATTCGTATGCTTGCCGCCGAGCTGAGGCGAGGATCGCGAAGCGAGGATTCGCGAGCGCACGGCGAGCCGCGAGCGCGCGCGAGCGTTCGCCGTGCCGGGTGCTCGGGAGGCTGGTGTCCGAGCGCCGTGAACGCGTCGCACCACGGCGACGTCGCGGGGCTGCGGCGGCCCCCCCCGGCGCCCGCGCCCGGGCGCTGCCGAGGGGGCGGGCGTTCGCTCAGGCCTCGAACGCCGCCAGCTGCTCCGCGAGCGCCTTGCGGAACGCGGGCCGCTCCTCGCAGCGCGCCTTGTACTCCACCAGCACCGGCTGCTCCTCGACCAGCGTGGTGTGGCGCAGGATCCGCAGCACGGTGCTCATCAGGATGTCGGCGGCGGAGAAGTTGCCCGCCAGGTACTCGCGCGCGCGCATGGCGCCCGCGAGCTCGCCGAGCCGCCGGCGAACGTGCGCCTCGGCGGCGGGCCGGCGCTCCTTCGCCCAGGCCTGGTCGGCGTGGAAGAGGTCGATCTCGGCGAGCCCCTGGATCGCGGGCTCGATCGTGTTCAGCGCCGCGAAGCACCACTGCTGCACGCATGCCCGCGTCTCGGGATGGCGCGGCAGCAGCGACGGCGCGCTCTCCGCGACGTGGAGCACCGCGCTCGCGGCGCACGTGATCTGCGCGCGGCGGCGCGAATCGGGCTGGCGGGTCGGCCGGTCTCACGATAGGTCGATCTCATGCGCGTCCCGACCGCCGGCCGATTCCTGACCTCCGTCCTGCTCGTGGCGATGCTGCTCGCGGGCTGCAGCGACGGCGACTCCGGCGGCACCGCTGCAGCGCCCTACCGCGACGCCGGGCCGTATGCGGCCGGCGTGACCACGCTCGATCTCGGCGACCGCCAGGTCGAGGTCTGGTACCCGGTCGATCCGGGCGCGGAGGGCGACGCGCCGCGCGACGCGTACTACATCCGCGACTGGCTGCCGGACTTCATCGACGCGCTGCTGCCCGCGGACGTGAACCCGCCGCTCGTCACCGACGCCTACCGCGGCGTGCCGGCGAGCCGCGAGGGGCCGTTCCCGCTGGTCCTCTTCGCGCACGGCTTCGCCGCCTTCCGCAGCCAGTCGACCTTCCTCACCGCACACCTCGCGACGTGGGGCTTCGTCGTCGCGGCACCCGACTACCTCGAGCGCGGACTCGCGGCGCAGCTCGGTCAGCCGCCCGCGACGCGCTACGCGGACGTGCAGCTCGGCCGCGCGACGGTGGACCTGCTGAAGGCCGAGAACGGGCGTGCGGGAGGCCTGCTCGAGGGAGTCGTCTCCGCCGAGCGCATCGCGATCACCGGACACTCGGCGGGCGGGGGCTCGGCGATCCTCTTCGGCGCCGAGCCGGACGTCGTGACCTACGTCCCGCTGTCGGCCGGCATCCGCGGCGGCGGCGACGAGATCGCCCTGCCCGACAGGCCGTCCCTGTGGTTGACGGGCGCGACGGACGGCGTCGTGCCGCTCGACGGCGTGCAGGCGGCGTACGATCGCGCGCAGCCGCCGAAGCGCCTCGTCGTGATCGAGAACGCGGGCCACCTCGCGCCGAGCGACCTGTGCGCGATCGGTGCGACCGGCGGCGGCATCGTCGCGATCGCGATCGAGGCCGGCCTGCCCGTGCCGGAGCAGCTGCAGCGGCTTGGCACCGACAGCTGCCAGCCCGAGGCGCTCGACCCGGAGGACGGCTGGCCGGTCGTCAAGCACTTCGTGACGGCGCAGCTCCGCTGGGCGTTCGGCATCGATCCCGAGCCGGTCGGACTGTCGGCGGACGCGGCGCGCGATCTGCCCGAGGCGACCTTCTCGTATCGCGAGACGCCCTGACCACGAATTGACCGTCGTCCTCGGCGCGCGGTCGCGTCCGACGGACGCCTGCGCCGGCGCGCGAGAATCCGCTCGCCCAGTCCGGACGGCGAAATCGTTGGCGACGCAGCCGTTGGGGGCCGCGAGCCGACGGGCGCGCTCACGCAGCTCCCAGGCGCGGCCGGCTGCCACGACGAGAGCGCGACGGCGTCACCTGCACCGACGCGATCGCGCTGAACGGCTCCGCGGACGCGACGATCAGCCCCGCGCGGGCGCGGGCAGATCGAAGACCGCCCCCTCGGCGCCGATCGTCAGCCCGCACGGCAACGCGATCCGCGCGCGCGCCTCCGCCGTCAGTCGCTCGATGTCGTCGTCGCCGTGCCAGGGGTCGTGGTGGAACGTGACGAGGTGCTTGACGCCGGCGAGCCGCGCGAACGCCAGCGTGTGGTCGAGCGCGCTGTGTCCCCAGCCGACGTGATCCGGGTACTCGGCGAGCGAGTACTGCGCGTCGTGCAGCAGGAGGTCCACTTCGCGCGCGACGCCGTAGCCCGAGGTCCACTCGGCCCGCGTGGGAAAGTCCGGCACGCCGAGGGCGGGCTCGTGGTCCGACAGGTACGCGAACGTCGCGCCGTCCGCCGCGACGCGAAGCCCGACGGTGAAGCCCGGATGGCACACCGGCTCCGCGGCGACGCGGAGCTCGCCGACGTCGAACGCTCCCGCGGGCAGGGCGTGCAGAACGAGCCTCGGCAGGTCGCGCAGGCGGACGGGGAAGAGCGGCGGCGAGAGGTAGCGCCGCAGGCGCGCGGCGAGGTCGTCGGCGCTGCGTGCGGGCCCCCAGACGTGCGTCTCGACGGCGCGGTCGTGCAGGGGGGCGAAGAAGCCGAGCCCCTGGATGTGGTCCATGTGCAGGTGCGACAGCACGACGTCGACGCGCGACACGCCCGCGAGCGTGCGGCCGAGCCGCCGAATGCCGGTGCCCGCGTCGATCACCAGAACGTCTCCGGCGGCACCGCGCACCTCCACGCACGAGGTGTTGCCGCCGTAGCGCGCGGTGTCGGTGCCGGGCGACGCGAGCGATCCGCGCGTTCCCCAGAGCCGCACCTTCACGACGGCAGCTCCCAGAACACGGCCACCGCACCGACGAGCTCGTCGGTGACGCGGATCAGCGGCAGCGCCGTGACCTCGATGTGACGCGGCGTCCCGTCGAGCGCGTGGATCCAGAAGTCGCCGCGCGCCGGGCGGCGCTCGGCGACGGTGATCGCGAGCGGCAGCTGCTCCACCGGGCGCGGCGTGCCGTCGGCGTCCGCGGGCTGCCAGACCGTCGCCCACTCGCCCACCGGCATCTCGCCCGTCTCGTCGAAGCGCCTGCCGAGGAGGCGCTCGGCGGGCTCGTTGTAGAAGACCAGCGTCCCCTCGTGGTCGACGAGGAAGATCGGCATCGCGAGACTGTCCGCGAGCTGCCGCATGAGGATCAGCTCGATCGGCTTCTGCGACATCGGCCCGGATCCCTCCTCGACCTCTCTACGTCCGCGCCGGTCGCGGCGTCAACGCTGCTCCGCGACGCTGCTCCGCGACGTCGCACGGCTCGCGGCGGAGGTCGGCGTCCGTCGGCGAGCGGGCCGGTGGTGCGTTCATCGACAGCGACACGTCGTTCGTGGTTTAGGGCCATCTCCTCTCCGAGGATCGCCGTTCTCGACCGGCGCACGCGACGATCCTGCGGGCCGTCGCGCCGGCCGGAGAGCCGGAGGCCCCGGGATGGAGGGCGGCCCACGACGTTCCAGGCGCTGCGGAGTATTCTTGAGAATCCTCGACGTGAGCATCGTCGCGACCGCGGTCGTGATCATGGGGACGCTGTGCGGCGTCGCCGCCGGCTGCGGCAGCGGTGCGACCTCCGTTCCGGACGCCGAAGCGGTCGCGAGGCTGGTCCCGATCGGAGGCGAACGCGACCTGCTCCTCGTCTGCATCGGTGAGGGAGAGCCGACGGTGGTCCTCGTGTCCGGCGCGCGCGGTGCGCACGACGACTGGACGCACGTCGCCCGTGCCGGCGGCGCGCCGCGGCCGAGCGACGACGCGGTGCTGCCCCAGGTCGCGCGCTTCACCCGCGTCTGCGCGTACGACCGTCCCGGCACGGTGACGTTCGCCGGCTCGCCGACGCGCTCCACGCCGGTGACGCAGCCGACCGACGCGGCAAGCGGAGTCGCGGACCTGCACGCGCTGCTCTCGGCCGCAGAGGTCGCCGGTCCGTACGTTCTCGTCGCGCACTCGCTCGGCGGGGTGATCGCGCACCTCTACGCGGCGGAGCACCCCGACGAGGTCGCCGGGCTCGTGCTGGTCGACCCCGGGTCGCGCTTTCTCGCGAGCGCCTTGACGCCGGCGCAGTGGGACGCGTTCGTGCGCGGCGCGCGCACCCTCGGCGCTCCCGCGACCACCGAGGCGCACGACTACGCGCGCAGCGTCGCCGCGATCGACGCCGCCCCGCCGCTGCGGACGATCCCCGCGACGGTGCTCACGGCCGACGCGCCGTTCGACTTCGGCGCGGGCACGGAAGGCACCTGGCCCGCCTGGCTCGCCGCGCAGAAGAGTCTCGCCGCGCTGCTGGGCGCGCGTCACATGACCGAGACCGGCAGCGGCCATTACGTCGCCGGCGAGCAGCCCGCGCTGGTGACGCGCGAGATCCGCGACGTCGTCGAGCGGGTGCGCTGCGCCCGCGGAGCGGGGTGCCCGGCGTCGCACGAGACTCTGTCTCTGGCGCGTCGGGCTCCTGGGCCGCCGAAGATCGCGCCGCCTGTTCGACGCCACGGCGAAGCCTGATAGAAGGCGGCGCCCGCCCGACGCGCGGGCTGCTGCCATGACGGGGTCCCGACTGCAAACGACCGTCCCGCCGGGGAAGACGTGCTCACGCTGAGCCGCCTCGAGCTCGTCATGATCGAGCTCACGAACCTCTGCAACCTGCGCTGCATCATGTGCGGCATCTGGGAGGAGCTGCCGAACCGCGTCATGACGCTCGACCGGTTCGCCGGCGTCGTCGGCGCGAAGCCGGTGCGCAACGCGCGCGCGATCGCGCTCACCGGCGGCGAGCCGTTCATGATCGGCAACCTCCTCGAGTACGACCAGGCCGTGCGACGGCTCTCGCCGCGGAGCCACGTCAACTACAGCACCAACGGCTGGTACACCGAGCGGACGATCGAGCTGCTCGAGCGCGTCGACCGCCGGCGCACGTCGGTCACGATCAGCTACGACGGCATCCGCTCGCACGACGCGATCCGGCGCGTGCCGGGCTCGCAGGAGCGGCTGCTCGACACCGCCCGCCGGGTGCGGGCGCGGTTCCCCGAGGTCGCGCTGTCGCTGAAGATGACGGTCACCAACCAGAACCACGGCGAGATCCTCGACACCGCGCGGCAGTGCCGCGACCTCGGCGTGCCGTTCCGCATGAAGACGCTCGAGAAGCTCGTCTGCCACCAGGGCCGCTTCCCGTCGCCGGTCACGGGGCCCGAGTACGACGACGCGATGGTCGCTTCCATCACCGAGCAGGTGCGCCGTGTCCTCGCGCTCGGCATCGACAGCAACCGCGACTACCTGCAGAGCCTGATCCGCAAGAACGGCGGCGCCGACGAGCCGTGCAGCTGCACGCCGCGCACGCTCTTCGTCGGCATCGACGGCAAGGTCTTCCTGTGCCGGCGCCGCGCGCCGATCGGCGACCTCGGTGCGGACGACCTGCGCGGCATCTGGGCGTCGTCGCGAAAGCGGGACGCGGTGCGCGAGATGCAGGTCTGCAGCGGCACCGGGCCCGCGCTGGGGTACCGTCATGCTTGACGCACGGACGCGCGCCGCGCTGCGTGACGTGCGCCGCAAGGCCGGCGACGCGGCACGCGCGCTGCTGACCCGGGAGATCCGCATCGAGTTCGAGCGCATCCCGCTGCCGGTGCGCAACGCGTCGCTGCGCAAGGTCCGCAACTGGCTCGCGGTCGAGGCCGGGATCGCGCTGCGCCGGACGGAGCCGTGGGGGCTGCCGACGCACGCGCAGATCGAGCCCTCGAGCCGCTGCAACCTGCGCTGCACGTACTGCCCGGTCGGGACGGAGACCGGCACGACCGGGCACATGGACCCGGCGCTGTTCCGCGACTTCGTCGACCAGGTGCAGGACCACGCGCTCGTGCTCGCGCTCTGGGGCTGGGGCGAGCCGTTCGTGTGCCCGTCGGTCTACGAGATGATCGCCTACGCGCACGCGAAGCGGATCCGCGTCCTGTCGAGCACCAACGGCCACCTGTTCGTGAAGCCCGAGCACGCCGACGGCGTCGTGCGCTCCGGCCTCGACGCGCTGATCGTGTCGCTCAGCGGCACCACGCAGGAGGCCTACGAGCGCTTCCGGGCGGGACGCCTCGAGACCGCGCTCGACGGCGTGCGCGAGATCGTCGCGGCGAAGCGCCGCCTCGGCTCGCGGACGCCGCACGTGCAGATCAGCTTCATCGTCACCGACTACTCTGAGAAGGAGCTCCCGGGGCTGCGCGACCTCGCGCGCTCGCTCGGCGTCGACGGGCTGTCGCTGAAGCGGATGAACACCGCGTCGGTGAAGCCGGACCCGAATCGCGTCGACGAGGCGCTGCCAGAGGACCTGCGGCTCAGGCGCTTCACGTACCGCGACGACGGCGTGACGCGCGTGCGCGTCAAGAACAATCCCTGCAAGGCGCTGTGGCACAACCCGACCGTGCGCTGGGACGGCACGATCAACCCCTGCGTGTACGACTTCGACGGTGCACACGTGCTCGGCGACCTGCGCCGCGAGCCATTCGGGGCGATCTGGTCGGGTGCGCGCTACGCGGACATGCGACGCCGCTTCCGCACCGGCTGGGAGCAGATCGACATCTGCAGCCGCTGCACCTACGCCTTCGCCGGCGGCAACTACACCGACGTCCTGGCGGACACGTGGTTCTTCCCCGAGAACGCCGTCGGCGCGGCCGCAGCGTCGCCGCAGGAGCCGTCAGCGCGGCCGGACGTAGCCGGCGAGCTCGCCCGCTGACCACAGGCAGAGGCCGAGAAAGACCAGCGGTGCGCTGCGCACGAGCGGCAGCCCGGGCTGTGCGCGCTCGCGGACGCGGCGCACGAGCCGCAGCCCCAGCACGAGCGGCAGCACCGGCGACAGCGCGGCGAACGCGAAGCGCCGCGCCGTGGAGAAGCGCTCCTCCGCGACGCGCATGCGCGCGAACGCGCGCCCGTGCATGAGCTGTTTCCGCACGAAGCCGAGCGCAGTCGGCTGCATGATCTGCGCGACGCGGATCGACGGGTCGAGGCGCGGCGGCGCGCCGGCACGCGCGAGCTTCCAGTTGAACGCCGTGTCCGAGCAGTAGCCGTCGCTGCGGAACGGGCCGAAGCGCTCGAGTGCGCTGCGCTTCAGCGACAGGCAGCAGGTCGGGATGTCGCGCATCGGGGCCGCCGGTGCACCGGGGAGCCACTGGTTGAACTCGCACAGGTAGAGCGCGGTGCCGAGCGCCGTGCGCGGCGCTGCGAGATCGATGACGCCGCCGATCACGGGCGTCGGGTCGCGGTGGGCGGCGAGCACGCGCTCGGCCCAGTCGGGGGCCGCGACGCAGTCGGAGTCGACGAAGCCGATCAGCGCGCCGCGCGCCGTCGCGATGCCGACGTTGCGCGCGGCGCCCGGCGCGTGGCGCGTCGCGAGGCGGACCAGCCGCACCTCGGGAAAGCGGCGCGCGACGATGTCGGCGGTCGCGTCGGTGCCGCTGTCGACCACCAGGACCTCGACGTCGTCGCGGCACTGCGGGACGAGGGCCGCCAGACAGCGCTCGATCGTCGCCGCCGCCTGCCAGCAGACGACGATGATCGACAGCGCGCGCGGCTGATCTGCCGGGGAAACGCTCATGCCAGGCAGGCGACCACCTGGCGCGGGCCGCGAAACGGCATGCGGCCGTGCGCGACGGCGCGGTTGTCGATCGCGAGCACGTCGCCGCGCCGCCAGGGCGTCAGCACGGTGTGCCGCCAGATCGTCTCGAGGAGCGCCTTCACGTCGGCGTCGGGAATCGGCGACGCGTCGGCGTAGGTGCAGTAGTAGGCGAGCTCGTCGGCCGGCGCGCGTCGCTTCACGGCGACCGACGCACGCACCAGCTGCCACCAGAGCAGGTGGTGCAGCGTCGGGCGCAGCCGGAAGATCCTCGGATACGTCCACGCCGACGACGCGAGGTGGTGTGCGGCGTACTGGTTGTACCAGACGGTCTCGCCGGTCTCGGGGTGCGAGCGCGTGACCGGCTGCGTGATGCGCAGGCGCAGTCCGTCGTCGTCGGTCCACTCGAAGGCGATGCCTTCCGCGGCGCACTTCTCCTCGACGACGGCGCGGTCGCGGGTCGCGAAGAAGTCGTCCCAGCGCTCGAGGCGGAAGCGTCGCTTGCGCACCGACGCCGGGCCCTGGAACGTCCGCACGATCACGATGCCGCCGCGCGCGAAGCGCTCGCGCAGCGCCGGATCGAGCGCCCGCCCGACGCGACGGAAGTCCGCGAGCGGCGTCTCGCCCGTGCCGGCGCGCGGCTCCGACAGGCAGCAGAAGAAGACCCGGCGCGGCGGCGTGCGCAGGTAGCTCATCTCGCAGTGCGGCGCGATCGGGTAGCCACCCGGCACGTCGCTCGCGCGGAACACGCTGTCGGTGAGGCGCGCCGACGGCGTGCCGAGGAAGTCGGCGCGGACGCCCGGGTCGATCGCGCGTGCCACCGCCTCGAACGCGCGCGCGTCGTGGACGTCGAAGCCGCGCAGCAGCAGTGCACCGTTCCGCGTGAGGGCTCCCTGCACCCACTCCGCCCGGTCGCGGAGCCATCCGACGAGCTGCTCGCGATCGCGCGCGCCGTTCGCCTCGAGCACGAGCGGCAGCCGATCGGGATCGTCCGCGTCGATGCGGTACGGCGCCGGATCCGTGCCCGGTGCATGGATCATGCGGCCGCGACCCTAGTGCTCCCGGCTCGGCCGATCAATCGCCGCAACGACGCCGCAACGACGCCGGAACGACGGCGTCGCCGTCACGGCACCGCTCGTCCCTCGCTGACGCGGACGTAGTACCCGTCCGGGTCGGTGAGGCGGAAGTCGCGATCGCCCCACGACTGCCGCGCGATCGGGCCGGGGGCGTAGCCGGCGGCGCTCGTCTGGTCGTGCAGATGCTCCAGGCGCTCGGTGTAGAGCACGATCTCGGTGCCGATCGGGGGACGGCGCAGGAAGGCGACGACGCGAAGGGGTAGCCACCAGGGCACGGGCGAGAGCGCGACGATCGTGCTGCCGCTGCGCAGCGTGGTGTAGCCGTCACGCTTTGCATGGGCGGTCGTGAAGCCCAGCACCTCGTAGAAGCGCACCGCTTCGCCGGGGTCGGTGACGAACAGCTCGAACTTGGAGTCGACGATCTCGCCGGCGCTGCTGGCGGCGGCGCCGGCGGCGAGCAGCGCGATCAGGCAGCCCGTCGACACGAGGGTGAGTCCGGTTCGCGACACGGCGGCTCCTGTCATCTCATCCGGGCGGGACGTCGTACGTGGGCCGAGCGCCTTCGCATGGGCGTCGTTGTAACTCGGGTGGCCACGTCCCGTCATCCGCGCGCGACCGGTCGCCGTCGCGATTGCAGGACCGAGCTCGTCGGACGCGCCGCCGTTCCGCCGGACGGCCCGCGATGGGCGAAGCCCGTGGACACGTCAGTCGGTTGGTAGGCGCCCCGCCTCGCTCGCGGGCGCGCCGTACCGCAGCACCGCGAGGTCGCAGGCGAAGGGCCTGCGACACGCGACCGCCGCGCCGGTCAGCCGGCCGGCTCGCGCGCGGCTCCGGCCTCGAGCGCCGTCGTCGTGGGCGTCGCGTCCGGCTCGTCGTCGGCGACCTCGAACGCGAAGCCGCGGCCGCTCCGCTTGGCGTCGTACATGGCGATGTCCGCCTTGCGCAGCAGCGTGCCCACGTCGCGCGCGTGCGCGGGGCCGAGAACGATGCCGAGACTCGCCGTGATCCGTAAGCGGTGCTCCTCGACGGCGACGGGCGCGTCGAGGACGTCGAGGATCTTGCGCGCGACCTTGGCGGCGGCGTCGGGGCCGGCGACGTCGGGCAGCAGCACGACGAACTCGTCGCCGCCGAAGCGCGCGACCGTGTCGCTCTTGCGCAGGACCTGCCGGAGCCGGCGTGCGACCTCGCACAGCACGGCGTCGCCGGCCTGGTGCCCGAGCGTGTCGTTGACCGCCTTGAAGCGGTCGAGGTCGAGGAACAGCACCGCGAGCTGGCCGCGGTCGCGCTGGCGCTGCAGGAGCGCCTGTCCGACGCGGTCGGCGAACAGGACGCGCGTCGGCAGCCCGGTGAGAGGATCGGCGCGTGCCGGCGCGCGCAGTGCCTCCTCGCTCGCCCTGCGCTCGGTGACGTCGGTGTGTGCCACCACGGCGCCCTTCCAGGGCGCTCGCATCGGCGTGACCACCATCGCGAACCAGCGACGACTGCCGTGCACGTCGTACGGATACTCGAGCGTGAAGCGCTCGCGGACGCGCTCGAGCACGGCGCGCAGGCCGACCCGCATCTGGCGCGCGATCGCGGCGTCGAGCCCCTGGGCGCGGCGGCACGCATCGACGTAGCTCGCACCGACCCCGATGGCGCTCGCCTCGGCGCCGTGCATCCGTGCGTACTGCCGCCAGCGCTCGTTCACCGCGACGATGATGCCCTCGCGCGACACGACGGCGACCTGCGCGTCGAGCGCCGCCAGCACCGACTCGGCGAAGGCCTCCGCCTGCGAGGTTCGCGACTGCGCCCGCGTGGTCGCGCGCAGATCGCGGAGGAACGCGACCAGGAACGGCTGTGCGTCGCCGTCGATGCGCGCGAGACGCATCTCGACCGGCACCTCGCGGCCGTCGCTGCACAGCGCCTGCAGCGGGAGGCGGCGACCGATCAGGTGCGAGCGTCCGGACGCGGCGTACTGCGCGAGCCCGCGTTCGTGCAGCTCGCGGTAGCGCTCCGGCACCAGGATCGCTCCGATCGACTCGCCCCGCACCGAGGCCGGCCAGCCGAACATGTCGGCGGCGAGCTGGTTCCAGCACACGATCCTGCCGGCGAGGTCGGATACCACGACGGGATCGAGCGCCGCGTCGGCGAGCGCACACACCACCTGCCGGGTGTGGTCGGCGGCGCCGTCATCGTGCGGGGGCACGCCGCTCAAGCGGACGCCTCGCGCACCGGGACGAGCGCACAGCGGCGCGCGAGCGGAAGCTGTGCGAGCGCCTCGCGGTCGCGCGCCGGGGTTCCCCGCAGGTCGGGGATCCAGACCCGGAACGTCGACCCGCGACCGGGCTCGCTCTCGACCGAGATGCGCCCGCCGAGCAGCGACACCAGACGGCCCGCGACGAACAGGCCGAGCCCGACGCCGGCGCGGCCCGCCTCGTCCCAGTCGCCGTCGCCTTCGCGTGGGAACGGGCGGAACAGCCGCGCCACGACCTCCGCACGCATGCCGCTGCCGGTGTCCGCGACGCTGATCTCGACGCCGCCGTCGCGCGGTGCCGCCGACACGGTGATGGTGCCGCGGTCGGTGAACTGGAACGCGTTCACCAGCAGATTTCGCAGCGCTGCGCGCAGCTTGCCGGGATCGGTGCGCAGCCAGCCCAGATCGGGGCTCAGGATCAGCGTGAGCGGCACGCCCGACGTCTCGCGCATCAGGTAGGTTTCCGCGTCGAGCGCACCGAGCACCATCGCGATCGAGGTGTCCTCCTCCTCGAGGGAAACGGTGCCGCGCTCGAGCCGGCTGAAGTCGAGCGAATTGTCGACCAGCTGACACAGCGCGCGCGTGCTCGCGAGCGACCGGCGCAGCACGTCCTGCTGCGGCGCCGTCAAGTCGCCGTACGCGCCGTCGAGCAGCAGGTCCTGATAGCCGATGACGATGTTCAGCGGCGTGCGCACCTCGTGCGAGAACAGGCCGAAGAGCTCGGCCTTGAGCTCGTTCGAGCGCCGCAGCTCGGCCACCACCTGGGCATGCTGCAACGCGAGCGAGGCGACGTGCGCGATGCTCCGCGCGAAGATCTTGTCGCGCAGGCCGAACGGCGTGGCGCGGCCGGAGCGGGCCACGACCAGCATCCCGGCGAGCTGCGGCCCCTTGCGCAGCGCGATCGCGAGCTGCGTTCCGAGGCCGAGCGGGTGGCGCAGCGAGGGCTGGACGAGCGGCGAAGCGCCGCTCTCCGTCTGCGCGACGTCGTCGCGCTCGAACGCGTCCAGTACGTCGGCGAGCCCGGGCGCCGGGATCTCGACGCCGCCGGCCAGCACCCCGTCCCCTCCCGCCTCGCCGTGGCTCGCGAGCGCGACGAAGTCCTCGTGTTCGGGCCGGCGGGCGATGACGAAGCTCGCATCGGCGTCGAGCATCTCGGCCGCGGTGCGGCAGAGGCGCTCGAGAAAGCTCTCGTTGTGGAAGGACTCGATGAGGTCGCGCGAGAAGCGCGCCAGCTGCGCGGACAGCTCGCCGGTCTTGCGCTGCGCCTCGAAGAGCTCGGCCGCCTCGAGCGCGACCGAGACGGTCGCGGCGGCGGAATCGAGCAGCTCGACCGCGTCGCTCCCGAAGGCTCGGCCGGGCGTGCGGCGGTACGCGCTGATCGCGCCGACGAGGCGGCCGCGGTTGCGCAGCGGAGCCGCGACCATCGCGGAGATGGCGAAGTGGTGCCACGTCGCACCGGGGATCGCGCTCTGCGACGCGACGTCGTCGATCGCGATCGCCCCGTGCTCGAGTGCTTCGGCGAACGGCTCGCCCGGGGCGAACACCAGACCCTCCACGTCCGCGATCAGCTGCGGCGGCACGCCGACGTGCGCGAGCACGCGGTACACCTCGCCGTCCGGATCCCAGTACCAGGACACCAGCGCGTCGCAGGGCAGCCCGTCGCACAGGCGCTTCTCGACGCGCTGGATCACGTCGCGCGGCCCCAGCGCTCCGGCGACGTCGTGCGCGATGCCGAGCAGGACGTCGGTGCGGCGCTCGGCGCGCTTGCGCCGCGTGACGTCGCGCAGGCTCGCCGCGTGGCGGTGCGCGGCGATGCGCGTCACCGAGTACTCGAGCACCCGCACCTCCCCGGTCGGGCGCTGGATCTCGACCTCACCGGTCCGCTCGCCCGCGAGGTAGCTCGCGAGCTTCGGCGCGACCGAGCCGCCGCCGGGCGTCGCGACGTCGCGCGCGGAGCGCGTGAGGAAGTCGGAGCGCGACAGCCCGAACACCTCGCAGGCGGCCGCGTTCACGTCGAGGAACCGGCCGTCGTCGTCGAACAGGACCATCGCGTCGAGGCTGTTCTCGAACAGCCGGCGCACGCGCCGCTCGGCCCGTCCGGCCTCCGCACGCGCCGTCTGCCGCTCGACGATGAGCCGTGCGACCTCCGCTCCGGTGCGCTGGCGCGCGAGCCCTTCGGTCAGGACCTGGCCGACGGCCTCGAGGAAGCCGGCGTCCTCCGCGTCGAAGGCGAACGCATCGCCGGCGGCCACGGCGATCACGCGGCGCTGGGCTTCCCCGGTGCGCAGAGCGATCGAGACGCAGCTTCGCAGGCCGTACTCGGCGAGCAGCGGCGCGACGGCGATCCGCGGCTCGGTGCCGAGGTCGTCGCACACGAGCGCCGCGCCGGCGAGCAGGCTCCGCCGAGCCTGCTCGCCGGCGACGGGGAGGGCGCCGACGGCGCGGCGCCACCCGACCTCCGCCTCGGCGACGAGCAGATCGTCCTCCGCCACGTAGCGCAGCACGACCCCCGCCGTGCCCTCCACGCCCTGCACGGCTGCGTCCAGCACGCGCCGGGCGATCTGGTCCGGAGGGACGCCGCGTCCGACCTCGAGGGCGAGGCGAGCGAGGTCCCCCTGTCGGCGGCTACAGCGTGCGAGCCTCTCCTCGGTGGGGCGGCGTGAGCCGCGCCGCCGGCGCGCCAGTACGGCCCCGGCGACGGCACCGACTCCGCCGACGAGCACGAAGGCCTCGATGTACGCGTGCGGCGACGCGTCCGGCGCTTCCCGCGCGACCGCGAGGGCCGCGAGCGCGACGCCCGGCACCAGCTGCAGCATGCCGACCAGACCCATTGCGAGCATCCACCGAAGTCGGGATGGAGGGGAGCTTTCGGTGGACACGGTCCCGGTGACGAGATCGACCGTGTACGACACTACGAAGGATCTCGGCGGCCCTCCGGGCCGACTTGAGCAGCGCTGTACAAAAGTTTGCAGGATGCGCGTGCGCCGACCCGCGCCCCGCACGGGGCGGCGTCCGCCGTGCGTGGTGCGCAGTCAGCGCCGACCGTATCGTTCGATCGCGGGCTGGCGCGTCCGACGACTGGCGCACGAGAATCGACTTAACGCCATGCGGCGATGATGGTATCATCATGCATGGATTTGGCGGTCGGTAGCCTGCCAGCAAGGTCTCGTTGAGACCCGCCAAGCGAGATGGCGACTCCACACGCGCGCGGCGGTTGCGCGCGCTCGTCGAGAACAGCCTCGACGCCGTGGTGCTGCTGACGCGAGAGGGGGGCGTCGTCTACGCGAGCCCGTCCGCGGAACGAATCGACGGGATTCCGTTCGCGCAACGCATGGGGACGATGGTCCTCGATCACGTCCACCTCGACGACCGCGATCGCCTGCGCGACGCGCTCGAGCGCGTCGCCAGAGCGCCTTTCGGCCGGGTCACCGGCGACTACCGCTTCCCGCGCGCGACGGGCGGATGGCTCGACGTGCACGTCGTCGCCGAGAACCTTCTCCACGATCCCGCGGTCGATGCCATCGCCGTGCACCTCCGGGACGTCACCGAATCGGAGCGCAGGACGGGCGTGCTGCTCGAGGTCGCCGAGGACATCGCCGGCACGTCGGACGCCAGCGAGCTTTTCGCGCGCGTGCAGCGGCGGCTCGCGGCGGCTCTGCCGTGCGACGCGATCGCGATCTTCCGCTGGAACGCCGACCTGGGCCGGTTCGTGCACGCAGCCGATTTTCCGTCGGAGTCCGGCGTGTGCTCCGCCGCTCTCGCGCTCGCGCCCCTCGAGACGTTCGGCGAGCAGCTCGCCCTCGGCCCCGTCATCGTGAACGGTACGGAAGGACAGAGGCCGGGGATCACCGCCCTCCTCGACCGCTCCGGCGTCGCCGCGATGACGGTCGCTCCGGTGCGCGCGCGCGACCGGCAACTCGGCGCGCTCGTCGCGATGCGGGTCGCCCGGGGCGCGCGATTCGACGACAGCGAGGCCGAGCTCTGCCACGGCGTCGCGCGACAGCTCGCGGTCGCGATGGAGCGGGTGGCGCTGTTTCGCGAGTCGCAGGAGGCGGCGCTCGTGTCCGGTGTGGTCGCCCGGGCCGCAGAGGATCTCCTCGCTTCGTTCAACCGGCCGGATCTACCCGAGCGCCTGTGCGAGGTGACGACGGAGGCGCTCGGATGCTGCGGCGGCGTGTCGATCCTCTGGGACGAAGCCCAGGCCGCGTTCGTTCCCGTCGCCGCTGACCGCGTCCCCGCGGAGGAGTGGGAGGCAATCCGTGGACTGCGGCTGCCGCGCTCGGCGCTCGGCTCGGACCTCCTGCGCCTCGACGGCCCGGCCGTCGTCCTCGCTGCCGATTCCGGCGCGCTGTCCGACCTTGCGCGCGTGCTGCGCGTCGCCGCTCCCGACCGGGTCGTCGCGCTGAAGCTGCGCTCCGACACCGATGTGCTCGGCGTGCAGATCGCGCTGTTCGAGGCCGAAGCGCCGATCGCACCGGTCGTGCTGCAGATCGCCGATCGCCTCGCGCAGGTTGCCTCGATGGCGCTCGAGCACGCACGCACCGTCCGGGCGCTCGATGGCGCCAACCGGCTCAAGAGCGAGTTCGTGGCGATGATGTCGCACGAGGTACGGACGCCGCTCAACGCGATCCTCGGCTACGCCGACCTTCTCCTCGACGAGGCGTTCGGCCCGGTGGCGGAGGACCAGAGGGAGGTCCTCGACCGGGTGCGGCTCAGCGCGCACGAGCTCCTGTCCCTCGTTCTCGAGATCCTCGACCTGAGCCGGCTCGAGAGCGGCCGCATCCCGGTCGATCTGAAGGAGTCCTCTCTCTCGGAGCTGCTCGGCCAGATCGAGCGCGAGAGCGAGCCGCTGCGAGAGCGATCGGGCGTCGAGCTCGAGATCCGGCTCGAGAGCGGTCTCGACCGGATCGTCACCGACCCCGCGAAGCTCAAGGTCGCCGTCAAGAACCTCGTCTCCAATGCGTTCAAGTTCACGGCGGCGGGCCGTATCACCGTGACCGCACAGCGCGTCGACCACGGCGTCGCGATCGCGGTCGCGGACACGGGGGCCGGCATCCCGCCGCGCAGCTTCTCGCTCATCTTCGAGGCGTTCCGGCAGGGCGACGCGACGCTGAGCCGCAAGCACGGCGGCGTCGGACTCGGTCTCTACATCGTGCGGCTTCTCGTGGAGCGGTTGGGCGGCACGGTGACGGTCGAGAGCGAAGTCGGACGCGGATCGACCTTTCGGCTGTGGGTTCCGACCCCGACCGGCGCGCACGACGACGTCGAGCTCGATGCCCTGCTCGCCTCACCCGATGCGGAGTCGGCGGTGGTCGGGCCGGACGGGACGATCGTCGCGGTAAACGAACGCTGGCGTCGCTTCGCCGAGGAGAACGGCGGCTCGGCCGACGCGCTCGGTGTCGGCGCGAGCTACCTCGCCGCGTGCCGCCTCGACGGCGACGATCCGGACACCGCCGTGCAGGTGCACGACGGCCTGCGGTCGCTGCTCGACGGCACGCGCCGTCACCTGAGCATCGAGTACCGTTGCGCCTCCCCTACCGCCGAGCGCTGGTTCCTCCTGACGGCGTTGCCGATCGCGGAGCAGCCGGGCCACGTGCTCGTCGTCCACAACGAGGTGACGGAGCGCAAACGCCTGCGCGACATGGTCCTGCGCCAAGCGGCGACCGATCCCCTCACCGGCTTGCCCGGCCTGGCGACGTTCCGCGATCAGGCCGACCATGCGCTCGATGCGGCCCGATCTGCGGGACGGGTGTGCGCCATCGTGGTTCTCGACGTGCACGATCTGCGGGGCTGGAACGAGCGCCTGGGGACGGAGCGCGCGGACGATCTCCTGCGCATGATCGCGCAACGCCTTCGGGACGGCACACGGCTGATCGACATGGTGGCCCGCCGCTCCGGCTCGGAGTTTCTGCTCCTCCTCCCGAACCTCGTCGACGCGGAGGACGTCGTCCTCCAGGCGACGCGCGTCCTCGCGCTGTTCGACGTGCCCTTCGCGGTCGCTGGCGAGTCGGTGATCGTGCGGGTGAGCGTCGGCGCCGTGGCCGCGGGCCCCGAGCCTGCGGAGGCCGGTTCCGTCCTGCGCCAGGCCGAGATCGCGCTCGCGACCGCGAAGCGGCGCCAGGACGGTGTCGAGCTCTACCGTCCGCCTCAGGTGCTCGGCGCTCAGGGAGCGCGCACGCTCGCCGGCGAGGTGGCGCGTGCGGTGCGCGAGCAGGAGCTGGAAATTCGTATGCAGCCGGTGCTCGACATCGATCTCGTCGGATGCCCGACCGCCGAGGCGCTCCTGCGCTGGGCCTATCCGGCCTACGGCGTCCTGATGCTGTTCGCATCGGAGATCCACCGCGCGCTCGAGTCGAGCGGCGCCCCGGTTCGCCGCGCCGTCCAGTGGCACCTGGACGCAGCGCTTCGCGCGTGCGCGGCGTGGCGGGAGATCGCCACGGGCTGCGGGGTATCGGTTGCGCTCCCCGCGACGCTCCTCGGAGCCGCCGGCATCGAGACGTTGCTTCCCGGAATCCTGGAGCGATGGAACGTCGCCCCACAGAATCTCGAACTGGTCGTCGACCTCGAGCACACCTGGCTGGAGCCGATCGTCGAGACGCTCGCCCGGTGCAGCCAGCTCGGCATCCAGGTCAGCCTCGGGATCGCCCACGCCGAGCAGCTGCAGCGCGCCGAGATCCGCGCCGCAGGTCTGCGCGGTCTGCGGGCCACGAGATCCGTCGTCAACGCGCTCCTGCGCGACGACGAGGCGCAGAGGACGGCGCGGGCGGTCGTCGACGTAGCGGGCGCGCTCGGCCTCCGAACGACGGCGGTCGGAGCGGAAACGCCGGCCCTGGTTGCGGCGGTGCGACGTCTCGGCTTCGAACGTGTTCAGGGCATGGCAGTCGTCGCCGCGATGTCGCCGCGCGAGCTGCGCGCGTGGCTGCGCAAGCGATCGGCCGACCGGGGGCACGTCGAGGTGATCGATGAACGCAAACACGCGTAAGGACTGGCTGACGACGGGTCGCGAGCCGCTGGACCGCATCCTGGGAGGCGGTGTCCAGCGCGGCTCGCTGACCGTCATCGCGGGTCCGCCCGGCACCGGGAAAACCGTGCTCGCGCAGCAGATCGTGTTCGCCAACGCCGATCCCGACCTCCACGCGCTCTACCTCACGACGTTCTCCGAACCGCTGCCGAAGGTGACGCATTACCTCGAGCGCTTCCGGTTCTACGACCCCGACCGCATGTTCCAGTCGGTGTTCTACCGCGACCTGGGGCAGCGCATGGAGGAGGCGGGCGTGGCCGAGCTGCCGCGGCTCGTCACGGAGCTCGTCGAGGAGTCGCGGGCGGATCTCGTCGTGATCGACAGCTTCCGCGCGCTCCACGACCTGGGCGGCGCCACGGACGAGCAAATCCGGTTCGCGATCTTCCGGCTCGCGCGCAACGTCGCGGCGATGAGCGTCACGGTGCTGCTCCTCGGCGAGTACAGCGGAGCGCAGCTCGAGAGCTTCCCGGAGTTCGCCGTGGCCGACGCGGTCATCGAGCTCCGGAACGAGGCGCATGGCGTGCGCGACGAGCGCACGCTGCGCGTGCTGAAGATGCGCGGCGCGAGCCATCTGCCCGGTGAGCACACGTTCAACATCAGCTCCGCCGGCTTCAACGTGTTCCCGCGGCTGGTCCGCGCCGACGACGTCGCAGAAAGCTTGCGAAGCCCGGAGCGCCTCGCGTCCGGCGTGCCGGGTCTGGACTCGCTCGTCGGTGGCGGCCTGTGGCGCGGGTCGTCGACGCTCGTCTACGGTCCGTCGGGTGCCGGCAAGACGATGCTCGGCCTCAACTTCCTCGCGGCGGGCGCGCGCGCCGGCGAGGCCGGGCTTCTCGTCACGCTCCACGAGTCCCTGCGCCAGATCAGCGACATTCTCGACGGCTTCGGCGACGGGACGCGGGAGCTCCTCGGCACGCAGCTCCTCGTCGAGCACTTCTCGCCGCTCGAGGCGGATCTCGTCGAGATCGTCGAGCGGATCAAGGCGGTCGTCGCGGAGAGGAACCTCCGCCGCCTCGTCCTCGATTCGCTGCGCGACCTGCGCGAGACGGCGATCGCTCCGGCACGGCTGCGCGCCATGGTCTACAACGTCGCCCAGTTCTGCTCGAGCCACGGGATCGCGCTCCTGCTGAACTCCGAGGCGCCGATCGACGAGCACGTGTCGCGCGACGACGACGGCCTCGCGTCGATGGTCGACAACGTGTTGCGTCTCTCGTACGTCCAGGACGGACCGCGGCAGCAGGTGATCACCGCGTTGAAGACGCGGCGGAGCGCGCACGAGTGGTCGACGCACGCGGCTTGGATCGACCAGTGCGGGTACCACGTCGGGCCGGCGCTCGCCTGATAGCCGCCGGGAGCTCGCGCGCAGCGCGCCGTCGCGCCCCCGGAATCACCGACCACCGTCGAGACGTCGCCCGTCGGCTCGACGACGCGCGAGCGAGCGCGGCGCTGTCCCGTGGAGGTCCGCTGCGCGACGCGGGTGATCGTGGGCGGCGTGAGCCGAACTGGCCGCGGTCGAATCGCCCGCGCCGGCGCGCTTGCGTACGTGCGAGTCGGGCGGGATAAGCTGCGGCGCGCGGCCCCCGCCTTCGCGGCGGGGACCCGACGTCGCACGGCGGAGGACACGAGAGCCCGATGCCTTCAGCAGATCGTACGCAGCTCGTCGTCCACGCCGGGGCGCGCGCCCCGCTCGGGGTCGCCTTTCTCGACGTCCCCGGCCGCCTGCCGACGGTGGTGCGCGACCCGGGCGGCTTCTGGGGTCCCGCGGCCGCCGACGAGCGCTTCGCCCTGCGCTACCTGGCCGGCAACGCGGCGTGGTGGCGCATCGTGTGCGGCGCCGCACCCGCGGCGGCGCGGAGCCTGGACGCGCTCTGCGAGCCGGCGACGTTCGCCGCTGCCGAGACGTACTTGACGTCGGTCGCCGTTCTCGCGACGCACGTCCAGGCGCTGAACGCGCAGCTCCCCGACCTCGAGGTGACGCTCGAGCGCGGCCCGCGCGTGCGGGGCCTCGACTACGCCTCGAGCCGCGCGCTCTGCGACTACGCGACGCACGACTCGCACCTCGCGCGCTCGCTCGACGAGCTGCTCGACGTGCTCCGCTTCGACCACGACGTGCTACTGCTCGCGACCACCAGCCCCGAGGACCTGCTCTGCGCGCTGGTGCTCGCGGCGGCGGCGCGCCGCCGCCGCAGGTCGCTCCACGTGACGCTCGTCGACCACGCCTACGAGAACTTCTCGCTCGCGCCGCACGCCGACCGGCTGCGCGCGACGGGCGCGCTGGAGTCGATCTTCGACGCGATCGTGCTCGCGAAGGACGAGCGCGACGCGGTCGTGCTCGAGTTGCTCGACGCGCTCTGGCGCGGCGAGCGCCCGCGCGGCTGGCTGCGGAGCGGAAGCGGCGCGACGCGTCCAGCCGCGGCAACGTCGGCCCTCGCGCCGCGGTTGCGCTTCGCGCCGCCGCCCGTCGCCGACGTCGCCGCGTTCGCTCCCGAGCCGGTCCTCTGGACGCGCGCGAGCCCGCGCCGCTGCTACTGGAGCCGCTGCGCGTTCTGCGTGCAGAACGTCAAGTTCGACGATCCGCGCTCTCCTTCCGTGACCGAGGTGCCGACGGCCGCGCTCCGGCTCGAGGCGGTGCACGCCGCCGGCTACCGGCACGTCTACCTCTCCGACGAGGCGCTGTCGCCGCCCTTCCTGCGCGCGCTCGCGGCGTCGCTGGAGGGGCTCGGGGCCGGACTCCGCTGGGCGTGCCGCTGCAAGCTCGAGACCGGCTACGACGCGGCACTCGGCTGCGCGCTGCGTGCGGCCGGCTGCTACGAGCTGCTGTTCGGCATCGAGAGCGTGTCGCCGCGGCTCCTGCGGCGCATGGACAAGTGGCTCGAGGGCGTCGATGCGGAGCGCACGCGGGCGATCCTGCACGGGCTCGACGCGGCGGGGCTGGGCATCCACGTGAACCTCATCGCGGGCTTTCCGGGCGCGACGCTCGCGGAGACCGTCGCGGACGTCGACTGGGCGATCGAGACCATGCGTCCGATGCGAGCCGCCACCTACACGTTGAATGCCTTCGTGCTGTACCCGGGCTCGCCCATGTGCGAGGAGCCGTCGCGCTTCGGCATCGTGCCGGTGCCGGACGCGGGCGACATGCCGGCGAGCCACGCCTACCGTCTCGACCGGGCGTCGGTCGCCGACGGTCTCGCGATCGCGCAGCACCTCCCGTCGCTCGCCGCGCGGCTCGAGGCGGCGCTCGGCTGGGACGAGATCGGGGCGCTGCCCGGCGGGCGCGACGCGCTCGCGCTGATCCACGGCTCGGGGCACGGCTGCGCGCTCAAGGCGCGCGCGGACAATCCCTTCGCGGGGCCGCGTGCGTGATCGGGCCGGGTGCTCGCGTGCTGGTCACCGGCGCGACCGGTGCTGCGGGTCGCTACGTCGTGGCCGATCTGCGCGCACGCGGTTTCGCCGTGACCGCGCTGGTGCGCCGCGCGGTGCACCTCGACGGGGTCGCGACCGTCGTCGGCGATCTGGCGCACGTCGCCGACGTCGTCCCCGTCGTCGAGGCGTCGGACGCGATCGTGCACCTCGCGAGCAGCCGCTCGCAGGCGTACGAGACCGTGCTCGAGGAGGACGTCCTCGGCACGGCGCGCCTGCTCGACGCCTGGCGCCGCGGCCCGTTCGTCTACGCGAGCAGCCAGACGGTGTACGGAGTGCCGCGCGGTGTCCTCGGCGAGTCGAGCCCGCTCGACGCGCTCGACTGGTACGACCTGGGCAAGCTGTGCGGCGAGTTCGCGCTGCGCAAGGCGGCTCGCGACGACGTCGCCCGCGGTGCGGGCGTGAGCCTTCGACCGCCGCTCCTCTTCTCGCCCTTGCCCGGGCAGTTCCTCGACCTCGTCGTGCGCGAGTGCCTCGCCGGGCGGACGTTCTTCTTCGACTCGGAGGAGGGCCTCGAGACCTACGGCTCGTCGTTCGTCGGCGGCGCCGACCTCGCTGCGGCGGTGGCGGCGTCGCTCGAGCTGAGCGCGGGCGGGACGTTCAACGTGGCGTCGGGCTTCTGCCGCTGGAAGGACCTGCTCGGCGCGCTCGCCGCGGCCGGGCTGCGCGCCCCCGTCGTGGTCCGTCCGGGCGGGCGGGCGCTGCCGCACGAGAGCCGGCTGCCGCAGTCGCGCAGCGAGCTCGACACGACGCTCTTCCGCACGCGCTCGGGCTTCCGGCCGCTCCAGGACTGGCCCGAGCTGGTCGCCGAGGTGCTCGCCGCGCGCGGGATCGGCCCCGCGCGCGGCGATTGATCCGCGATTCAGCCCTTGACGCCGAACGAGATCGAGCCGCGCTCGCTGAACAGCGGCTCGGCGCCGTCGGCGAACGCGGCGCCGAGCGGGTTCTCGAACACGATCTGCGTGAAGTCGCCGCGGAAGCACGGCGGCAGCGTGCCGAGGTTCGCCTGCGCCAGCATGGCGCCGAGGCTCGTCGTGAGCTTGACCTTGCCCTTCTCCACCGGCACCGGAACGGTCAGGACGAACGGCACCGTGGTCATGGGGCCGTTCTGCGGGTCCGCGACGACGAGCCGCGTGCGCAGGCGAAGCGTGCCGACTCCGTTCACCGGCTGATCGCCCTGGTCGAGGATCCCGACGGCGCCGAGCTTGATCGCGACGTCGCCGTCGCGGCCGCTCTTGAACTGGAGGTCGATCTTGGTCTTCGGGCCCATGTTCCACACGGCCGGACCCGTCGGCTGGACGCCGGGACACGCGGGGATGCCGCCGGACGTCGTCGTGCTCGGGTTCAGGCAGTCGGGCTGTGCGCGCGCGAGCGCGATCTTCAGCGCCTTGCCTTCCTTGCCCCGGACCTGCGGGCAGAGCTGCGCCCCGGCTTCGCCCGGGGTGGCCGCGACCGCCGCGCCGACGGCGGCGAGCGCTGCGACGCCGGCGCGCCGCGCACGCTGCGCGCTGCGCTGGCTGGTCTCGCTGGGCACGGCGGGAGCGTTCGGCATCTTCGGATCCTCCTGTCTCGGTCGGATGGTGCGCTCGCGTGACGGTTCGCACTAGACCGGCGGCCGCAGGGTAGTCAAGACAACTCTGCGCGCTCGTCGTGCGCCGACGGGCTCGTGCGCCGGCGCCGTCCGGTGGCGCGTCGCGTGAGCGCCCGGAGGTGGACCGGCCGCCGAGGCCGCGGTACCTTCGTCGGCGCACGCCGCGCTGGCGGGGCGGAGATCGGTGAAGGTCGTGTGAGATGCTGGCGGAGCTGCTCGGCGGGATCGGACTCTTCCTCCTCGGCATGTGGCTTCTCACCGAGGGGCTGAAGCTCGCCGCCGGTGGGGCCCTCGAGCGCGCGCTTGCCCGCTCGACCGGGACGCACCTGCGGGGGCTGCTCTCCGGGGTCCTGGTCACGGCGCTGGTGCAGTCGTCGAGCGCGGTCACGGTCGCGGCGATCGGCTTCGTGAACGCGGGCCTGCTGACGCTCGGCCAGGCGCTCTGGGTGCTGTTCGGCGCCAACGTCGGGACGACGACGACCGGCTGGCTGGTGGCGGCGATCGGTCTCGACTTCAAGATCGAGGGTGCAGCGCTGCCGCTCGTCGGGCTCGGGATGCTGCTGCACTTCACCGGCGGCGGCAGCCGCCGCCGCCCCGCAGGTATGGCGCTCGCGGGCTTCGGCGTGCTCTTCCTCGGCATCGGCGTCCTGCGCGGCGCGTTCGGCGACCTCGGCGCGCAGATCACCTTGCCCGGTACCGGCGAGGACGTGCGCTCCGCGGCCGCGTTCGTGCTCGCCGGGATCGCGCTCACCGTGCTCACGCAGTCGTCGAGCGCCGCACTGGCGGTCGCGCTCAGCGCGGCGCAGGGCGGGCTCGTGCCGCTGACGGGCGCTGCGGGAGTCGTGATCGGCGCGAACGTCGGGACGACGTTCACGGCGATCCTCGCGGCGCTCGGCGCGACTGCGAACGCGAAGCGCGCGTCGGCGGCGCACGTGGTGTTCAACGTCGTGACGGCGGCCGTCGCCCTGGCGCTGCTCCCCTGGCTCGTGCGCGCGATCGTCGCGGGCGAGCGGGCGCTCGGTGCGGAGCCCGGCCCGGCGCTGACGCTCGCCGTGTTCCACAGCGTGTTCAACGTGCTCGGCGTGCTCCTGATGTGGCCCTGCGCGGAGGCCCTCGAGCGGTTCTTGCTGCGCCGCTTCCGCTCCTCCGACGAGGACGAGGCGCGACCGGTCCACCTCGACGACAACGCCCTCGCCGTGCCTGCCCTGGCGCTCGACGCGCTCGAGCGCGAGGTCCGGAGGCTCGGAGCGGTGGCGCTGCGCCTCGCGCGGACGGTGGTGCCCGCCGAGGCGGGTCGGGCGTTGCCGGAGCTGCGCGACGTGCGCGTGGTGGACGCGCTGGGCCGCGCGATCGGCGAGTTCGTCGTGCGCCTCAACGCCTCGAGCATGGCGCCCGAGAGCGCGCGCCGCCTGCCGGTGATCCTGCGCGTCGCGCGCTACTACGAGACGGTGGCCGAGGTCGTGAGCGAGCTCGCACGGGACGCCGGCGAGCGCGACGGCAGCCTGCCGGAGCCGACCGCCTACGAGCTGCGGAGCTTTCTCCTCCGCGCGGCCATCGTGCTCGAGCGCGTCGACCCAGCGTCCGCGGACCTCGCGCAGGTGCTGTGCTGCGACCCGCTCGCGGACTTCGCTGCGGGCTACGAGGTGCTGAAGGCCTGCCTCCTCGAGGCCGGCGCGCGCGGCGCGCTCGACATGCGCTCGATGGAGCGTCTGCTGCGTCGCGCGAGCCTCACCCGGCGCGTCGTCGAGCAGGCCGTGAAGGCGGCGCGCACGATGGAGGCTGCCGGCCCGGCCGGTGGTGCAGCGGGCGCCGATGCCGGCGGCGATGCCGAGCGAGCCGAGGTCGGTCCGGCCGCGGGAGCGGCGCGGTCATGAGCGCGGCGCGCGCTTCGCAGACGCCGGGAGCGTGTCCGCGATCCGCCGGGAGCGGGAGAATGCGGAGACGACTCGGTGACGTGCGAACGCGCCGACGCGACCGGGCTCGCCCGGCGCCGTGAGCCTGCGCGCAGCCGAGGAGAGGTCGGCAATGCAACCGCCGCCGCGCGGTCGAAACGTCGCGCGCCCGCGGTCGCGGCACGACGAGCACGACTCATCGGTCGTCGGTTTGCAGGTGCGGAGGATTCGCCGGATTCGTACGACAGAGCGCCACCGCACTCTGGCTGGCTTGACACCAGAGAGACTCGCGTCGAATGTCGCCGTCCGATCCGCCCAGGCCACACCATCCCGGGCCGAACGTCTCCGACCATAGATGGTCGAGAATCTCCGTCCATTCCTCGTGCGCCGCGGCATCGGCGATGAGCAGCTGTCCCGCGAGACCCATCACGATGAGTAGGCCGTCCCACGCACGCCTCCGCAGCGCGAGCGTCGCGGTATCTCGCAGGAGAACACGGAGCTCGCCCAGCTCGACGGATGCCAGGTACCTCGTGCCGGTGATGCTCAGGTACGCGAGCGAATCGATCAGCTCCTGGGAGAACGGATCGCGGCGCAGGGGCGGGGCGACCAGCTGCTCCCGGATCGCACGGCACAGGTCGGCATCGTATTCGAGCTCGTCGCCCGAGATGCACGCCGCGGTGGCGCGCGCGCGCATCGTCCGCATGGCGCGGGACGATGCGACTCGAGGATCCTCGACGATCGCCTGAGCGGTGTCTGTCCACGCAGTCACGTCGGCACCGCCCCATTTCGCACACAGGACGAGATCGAGCGCTGGTTGAAGCCAGATGGGATCGGTGAAGACGGAGCTGGGGATCTCATCCGCGTCGATCCGTTCTCCGCGGGCGAGTCGATGGTACCCGCGAAGCAGATGCGCCGCCGGCGTCGACGCTCGCTGGCCAAGGGAGGCGATTCTTTCGTCCCAAGAACGTGCGGATGAACCCGACGACACCTGTCGCCGCTGCGGCCGAGCTTCAGTTTCGCGATGGATCTGCTGTTCCGATCCGGCCATCAAGCATAGAAGTGTGGTGTGGTAGCGTTCGAAGAAGCGGTGCTCCGTCGTCTCGAAGCCGTCTCGGGCAAGCACCGCGTCCATCGAGGCCGGGCTTTCCCACGATCCATCGTTCGCCTGTTGTGCAACGAGAATCTGAAAGAGCCGTTGCCGATCGTCGCGCTGTCCCAGGTAGCCGTACGCCAGGGCTACCTCGGCGAGGATGTCCCAGTTCCTGTCGGCCAGCGCATCGATCTCCAGACCGTGGAGAATCGCTTCGATCTGCAGAGGTTCGGCGAGTGAAGATGGCCAGCGCCGCCTCCCGAAGTCTGTCCCGTAGAAGATGGCGTGCGTGACGGAATAGTCGTCGGACGTCGACACCCGGAGCAGATTGGCGCCAGGCCGCAGGCATCCGACAGACAGGGCGTCGACGCAGCGATCATGCCAGGCTGGATCTCCCTCCCACCACGAGATCGCGTGAAGAAGATCTGCCCAGCGAAACGGGAGACGCTCCTTCGAGCTGAGGATCGACCTCCGAGCAAGCGTGTCGCAATCCAGCGCATGCTGCGTGGCCAGTCGTCCCGTCTCGGCCAGCACGACGAAGAGTGGAAGGAAGAGGTTCGCGTGGTCGAGATTGCAGGCATAGAGGAAGACGAGCTCGCGCGACGCTCCCAGGCGAGACAGAACCGGGTCGAGAGCCGCGCGAAGCAATGGGTGCGGGGCGCTACTCCCGAGGAACTCGAGGAAGGAAAGCTCGCAGATTGCCTTCAGCTTCCGGAACGAGCGTCGTGGATGCGAATCGAGCTCGGTGCTCAGGTGGCGGGCGATCCCTTGAGAAAGCCACGTAGCGCTTTGCTCAAACGCATCCACGACGGTGGTCGCTCCTTTACGACCGCTTGAAGCTGATCTCGGGGGTGATGTCTTCGCGGGCTACGACGAGGACGTAGCGATCCCACGCCGCCACGTAGCCGGCGACTTCGTCGATACGCCCGCGGAGTCGGTCGGCGACATCCGCGATCCGGAGCTCACGATTGATCGCTCCAGACTCGAGGGCGGCAAGCACGACTTCGTTCGCACGAGGTTTGGGCTTCGGTTCATCCGCCATGACAATGACTCCTTTCGTGAGATCGCCGGGGCGGCACCCACGCAGGATCCGTGCCGGATCTCGAGGTCGCGACCGCCAAAATTTCGTGTCGTGACGTCGAGCAGAAGGATGGATGTGTCCTGGGTTCAGGAGAATGTACGGAATGTCGCACAGCGAGCTCCTTTGCGGTGGTTGACGCCGCTTCGGGCCCGGGGCGGCATCCGCCCGAACTCGCTGGTGTGCCGTGACGTGAAGCGACGGCCGGCGTCGTCATCGACAAGCGTCCCGGAGACCGAGGACGAGCTCTTCCTCGAGCTCAGCGAGTGGGGCCGGAGCGGAGGACGGGACCTCGAGGCGACGGGCTTGGCAGTCCCCTGCGTCGAACGCCCGGCGAAGATCGCCTGGGCCGGGGCCCCGAGGCTCCTGCGGGAGCTCGGCGCACTCGACGCGGCGGACTCGATGGTCGTTCGCGCGCGTCGCCCGCCGAGCGCAAGGTTTCGCTTGCACCCCGATCGTCGGCCGCGGTTAGATTCGCTCGACTCGCCACCAGCAGCGGCGGCTCCACCACGAGCCGACCGACCCCGTCCATCCCGGAAGGAAGCCCTCGATGATTCGACTCCCGATTCTCGCCCCCCTCGTCGCGGGGCTCGTGCTGATCGCACTCGCCCATGAGGCCGACGCCGGCGCAAGGAGAAGCAGGCCCGTCCGGACCGGACAGGCGACGTGCTGGAGCGCCACCGGCATCGTGATCGACTGCGCCGGGACCGGGCAGGACGGCGAGCTGCGGCGCGGCGAGCCGCGCGCCTACCTCGACCTCGGCAACGGGACCATCCGCGACAAGCGCACGGCGCTGATGTGGGAGAAGCTGTCCGACGACGACACGATCCACGACAAGGACAACACGTACTCGTGGGCGGAGGCGTTCGAGAAGATCGACGAGCTCAACACGCCGCCGTGCTTCGCCGGGTTCTGCGACTGGCGGCTACCGAACAGCTTCGAGCTGTACTCGCTCCTCGACCTGGGGAACGTCAGCCCGGCGGTGTCCGCACCCTTCAGCACGGGCTGCGTCACCGACTGCACGGTGCTCACCTGCAGCTGCACGGCCTCGCTGGGCTACTGGTCGTCGACCACCTACCCGAGCACCCCGCAGACGGCGTGGGTCGTCAACTTCGGCTCGGGCAGCGTTCTCGCCGGCGGCAAGAGCCCCGGCAACCGCGTGCGTGCCGTCCGCGGCGGCTCGTGAGCGTCTTCGATCGGTGACCTTGCCAGCGAGGGGGCCGCGAAGGCCAGTCGTGTCCCCGCGAATCCGCGGGGGCGATGGCCTGTGCCCGGGATTCGTCGTGCGCGGCACGTCGTGATCGATCCTTGTCGCTACCCAAGCGCTGAGGCACAGTCGGGGCGTGACTTCCACTCTCTTCGGCGAACCGCGGATGATCCTTACCCTCGTGGTGGCGGCATTCACCTGCACGGCCTGCGGGCTCGCCGACTTCGCCGCGAAGCAGCAGCAGTACAACCGGCAGATGGGCATGTCGGCGATGAACGACATGTCCGGCCAGACGAAGCTCGAGCCGGACGCGACGCGCGATCCGTTCCCTAGCAGCGCGGGCCAGGACGAGCAGCGCCGTCGATACCAGGAGAACCAGGACTACCAGCGCGCGCTGCAGGCTGGACAGGATCGCGAGGGCGCGGACCTGCCGTCGATGCCGGCCGACGCGGACTGTGTCGAGACCTCAACCGTCAGCACCGGAGCGAACAGCGGCAGCGGAACGGTCACGCGCAACTGCCGCTCCCGAACGAGCACGCCATGATCGAAGGACGCCTTGTCCGCCCGGCCCGGCACGGGATCGTGTAGAACCTCGTCCGTCCCTACCGGTGCAGCCCTTCGCAGGCTTCGACCGCCCGCTGCGCCGCCTGCTCGCAGTTCGCGGTCGTGCTGCACCGTTCTTCACAGAGCGGCTTGCCGGCGCACTTCGTCACGCATCGCGTCGGAGGGGCCGGTACGGTCGCACAGAAGGTCTGCAGCGCGGCCCCGTACGCTTCGCAACCGCCGCCGGGATCGGCCGTGCAGGCGTTGGCCGCCGCGGCGACCACGTCGCTCAATGGATGATAGGCCTCCAGGCAGCCGTCGAGACATTGGCTGAACTCGATGACGCTGCAGCCGTTGTAACACGCGATGACGGGGGCCTCGGCGATGCGCGGCACCGCGTCGTCCGCCAGCCTCTGGCAGTCGAGGTACGGCAGCCCGCCACGCACGGCACGGACGGCGAGCGGAACCAGCCGATCCGGGGTCCCGGTCGAGCCGTCGCCGAAGTCGACCGCGAGCGCGTGCGAACCGTCGGTGCGATTGTCGGTCCAGTGCGCGGCCGTCGCGGTGCAGCTGCACGTCGGATCTGAGCCGCTGCACGCGGGCGTGCAGCCGGCGGTGAACGCGGCAGGGGCACAGGCGGCGCCGCTGCCACAGCCCGGTGCGCTCGCGTCGACGAGGCTCTCCAGCTCCCTCGGGGCGGTGGGCGGCGAGCCGGCCGTGCCGAGATCGAACGGCAACCGCCAGGTGGTGTGGCCGGCGAAGGCGCCGGCGTTGAGGCCGGCGAGGAACTCGGTGAACGCGGCACCGTACAGGCCGGGGCCGCTCCACGCGTAGCGGTTGTCGGCATCGTGCAGGTCGCCGCAGGTGGCGCCGCCGGGGCAGACGACCGGCGTGCCGTCGTGGCCGCCTTTCTTCTCCCACACGAGACAGCTCGCGCGGTCGGTGACCGTGCCGTCCCGGTTGTCGACGAACCGTGGCGACGGCGGGGGCCCGCTCACGCAGGTCTCGCCGCCCGGACAGTGGCCGTCGACGACGCAGGGGCGGGACGTCGTCGTCGAGCACGTCCCGGCGACCGTACAGACCCCGCACGTACCACCCGTGCACGTGAGCGGCGGTCGGACGTCCTCGCCGGCGTCGCACGTCGTCCCGTCCGGCCTGGCGGCGAACGCGCAGGTGCCGTCGCCGTTGCAGGTGCCGGGCTCCTGGCAGGGGCCGGCGTCGTCGCAGACGTACGGCGTGCCGCCGCAGACGCGGCTGGTGCAGGTATCGTTCCGGGTGCAGGGGTTGCCGTCGTCGCAGGCGGCGCCGTCGTCGCGCGGCGGGTTGGCGCACGCGACGACCGCGTTGCAGGCGCCGCTGTCACCGGCGCCGACCCGGAGGTCGTGGTTCGTGTCGGCGGCGTCGAGGCAGTTCTCGAAGGCGAGACAGGCGACGGCGCGCGGCCCCTTGCAGGACGTCGGCGACGCGATCTTGCAGCTCGCCTTGCCCGACTTGCTGGTACCGGCGCAGACGACGCGGGGGCGGCTCGCACCGTGGCCGCAGACCGAGCGCGACACGGGGTAGAGCGCCGTGGCCCGGCACTCCCTGCGGAGTTGCAGCGCGTCGACGGCCTGCTTCACGACGCCCTTGCTGCAGGCGACGTAGTCGCGACGCGCGAGCCCGCGCTCGCCCGTGAACGCGTCGCACGGACACTGCGCGTCGACCGCGAGGCGGACGGCGGCGAGCGCCGCCGCGTCGCCCGCCGCCACGGGAGCGGTGCCGAGGCAGGCCTTCCCACCCGCGGCCGCGGGCGTGTGCCAGAGCAGACCGCACAAGAGGAGGAGGGGGAGCGCAGCTTTGGTCATCGTCGCCCTCTAGCGCGCGGCGGCGACCGGAGTCCTTCAAGAGTTCTTCAATCCCATCGAGCAGTCCCATCGCGCAGTTCGCATCGCGCGAGCGCTTCGAGCCGTCGTCGCCGCCGTGGTAGGCGAGACGGGTGGCGACGGTCGCCTTCGGCCCTTTTCGGCTCGATCCGGATCAGCGGTTGCTCGTCCGCCCCGATGCCGCGGTGCAGCTTCGTCCGAAGACGCTCGGGGTGCTGCTCCTCCTCCTTCGCCGGGCCGGCGCCGCGGTGCCGAAGGAGGAGATCCTCGCGACGGTATGGGCGGGCACCGTCGTGAGCGAGTACGTCCTCACGACTTGCATCAGCGAGCTGCGGGCCGCGCTGGACGACCGGGGGAAGGCGCCGCGCTATCTGCGCACGGTCCACCGCACGGGATACCGGCTCGCCGTCGAGGCGAGCGACCCGGGCGACGCCGCGCTGGAGCCGCCCGCCCCGCCGGCCATGGTCGGACGCGACGCCGAGCTCGAACGGCTACGCGCCGCGCTGCAGGTGAGTCGCCACGGCCGCCGGCAAGTGGTCTTCGTCACGGGAGAGATGGGGATCGGCAAGACGACGCTGCTGAACCACTTCGCCGCCGGCGTTGCCGCGTCGGATGCGCTCCTGGCGCGCGGCCAGTGCGTCGAGCGGTCCGGCGCCGGCGAGCCCTACATGCCCGTGCTCGAAGCCGTCGGCCGGCTCGGGCGCGAGCTGTATGGCTCGGAGGTGGTCGCGGCCCTGCGCGGCCATGCGCCGGTGTGGCTGGCGCAGATCCCCGGCTTCGTTCCGCCCGAGGAGCGTGCGGCCCTCAAGCGCGACACCCCGGCCCAGACCCAGGAGTCGATGCTGCGGCAGATCGCGGACGCGTTCGAGGTCCTGACTCGGCGCCGTCCGCTCGTCCTGCTGCTCGAGGACCTGCACCTGTGCGATCCGCCGACGCTCGAGCTGGTCGCAGCGCTCGCTCTGCGCGACGGACCAGCCCGCCTGCTGATCGTCGGCACGTTCCGCGACGCCGAGCCCTTTCCCATGTCGCCGGCGTTCCAGCGGCTGAAGCAGCAGCTCGCGCTGCACCGGCAGTGCGAGGAGATCGCGCTCGCGCCGCTGAGCCAGAGCGCCGTCGGCGAGTACCTCGCGACTCGTTTCATCGGGATGACGCTGCAGGACGACCTGGCGGCGACCATCCGCGGGCGGACCGAGGGAAACCCGCTCTTCGTCGCCCGCCTCGTCGACCACCTCCTCGACGCGGACGTGCTCGAAGTCGACGCCGCGGCGCGCGCGATCCGCCTGCGCGACGGCGACGTCGCCCGCCACGTGCCGCGCACGTTGCGCGCCATGATCGAGCAGCGCGCCGACGCGCTGGCGCCGGACGCCCGCGAGCTGCTGGAGGCGGCAAGCGTGTCGGGCTCGGCGCTCCGGTCGGCCGCGATCGCCGCCGCCCTCGGCCGGGATCGCGAGGTCGTCGAGCGGCAGTGCACGGACCTGATCCGCCAGCACGGCTTCCTCGTCGCCGTCGCGGCCGAGACCGCGACGCCGGCCGCGCTCGGCGCGAGCTACGCCTTCAGCCACGCGCTGTATCAGCAGGTGCTGTACGAGCGCCTCGAGATCACGCGACGCCAGCGCCTGCACGACGCGATCGGCGTGGCGCTGCGTGAGGCGTGGGGCGAGCGTGCCGGCGAGGTCGCTGCCGAGCTCGCGACGCACTTCGAGCGCGGCGCGCTCCCGGGGAACGCAGTCGAGTTCTTCCACCGCGCCGCCGCGGTCGCCACCGACCGCGGTGCGAACCGCGAAGCGGTTGACCATCTCGACCGCGCGCTCGCGCTCGTGGACGGCGGCGCCGCGGACCGCCGGCTCGATCTCTTGATGATGCGCGGCCCCGCGGTGCTGGCGACGTCCGGTTACGCCTCGGCCGACGTCGACGACACGTACCGGCGGGCGCTCGCGCTCGCGCGCGCCGTCGACGACCCGATCCGCGAGTTGAGCTGTCTCCTCGCGCTCGCGACCGGCGAGCAGACCCGTGGGAACCTCGCCGCGGGGGAGGCGCTCGCGATCGAGCTCGTCCGCTGCGGCGAACGAGCCGGGCTGCCCGCGCCCCTACTCGCGCAACTGCAGAATCCGCTGAGCCAGGTCCGGATGTACCAGGGCGAGATCACGGACGCGCTCGCGCTGGCCGACGCGGCCGTCGCCGCGATGCAGGTCTTTCCGATGCCGCCGGCGCCGGCCGACGGTCGGCCGGTGCTGTGGGCCGACCCCGGCGTCATGCTGCACTGCCAGCACGGGGCGGTGTCGTTCGCGGCGGGGCGCTTCGCGCAGGCCGAGGTTGCGGTCGCGCACGCGCTGCGCATCGCGCGCGAGCTTCGGCACCCGTTCAACCTGGCCTCGGCGTGCACGTTCGCCGCCTTGCACGAGGACACCGCCGGCCGATGGGACGCAGCGATCGCGGTTGCCCAGGAGGCGATCGCGACGGCGCGCGCCTACGACTTCCCGTTCTGGGAAGGCATCGCGCAGATCTTCGCCGGGCACGCGACGGCGTGCCGAGGCGACATTGCCGAGGGACTGGCGCTGCTCCGCGACGGGCTCGCGCGGTGGCGCGGCACCGGCGCACGGCTCGCCACCAGCAATCATCTGAACCTCCTCGCCGACGTCTGCCTCCTGGGCGGGGATCTGGCCGGCGCCCGGACGGCCCTCGCGGAGTCCGCGGCGCATGCGGCGCGACACGGGGAGCGCGTCTTTCTGGCGGAGACGTACCGACTGCAGGCCTGCTGCGAGGACGAGGTGAACGCCGCAGCGCTGCTCGAGCGCGCGATCGACGTCGCCCGCGCCCAGGGCGCCAGGCTCTGGGAGCTGCGTGCGACGCTGGCGCGCCATCGCCTGGCGCCGTCCGCCGAGTCGCGCCGCGCGCTCGCGGCGAGCTGCCAGGCGTTCGACGACGAGCCCGCAACCCGGGACGTCGCCGCGGCGCACAGGACGCTCTCGCCGGCATGACGCGGCGAGATCGCCTCGCGCGCCGGCGTCGGTAGTCCGTACGGCGTCCGACTCTCGGCCTTCCGGACGAGCAAGCAGCAGACTGCCCTACCCGATGGCCGCGCCGCCGAGACAGGCGACAGCGATCGCGCCGGTCAGGCGGCGCGGTCGCCCGCGTCGACGCCGCGGCTCGCCCGGAGGCGCGCCTGAGCCGCCAGGCTCACGCAGTGGAGCAGGATCTCGGATGCCGTGAGCGCCGTGATCTGCCCCGGGGTGTCGAGCGGCGGGCAGAAGCAGACGACGTCGGCGCCGCAGAGGTCCAGGCCGGCGAAGCGCTCGAGCAGGCCGAAGAACTCGCGCGCCGTCATGCCGTTGACCTCGGGGTCGGCGACGGCCGGGGCGTAGGCGAGATCGAGCACGTCGAGGTCGACGCTGAGGTAGGTCGGGCCGTCGCCGACCACGCGGCGGACCTCGTCTGCGACGCGATCGACACCCTGCTGCACGACGTCCTCGAGCGTGAAGACCCGGAAGTGCTCGCGCGAGAAGTCGTCCATCTCCGCGCTGGCGATCGGGCCGTGCAGGCCGATCTGCACCGTCCGCGCGGGATCGATGAGTCCTTCCTCGACGCCGATGCGGAAGGCGGCCCCGGCGTGGTACCGCGTCCCGTTCGACGCCGGCCAGGAGTCGGCGTGGGCGTCGAAGTGAATCATGCCGATCGGCCCCTTGCGGCGCGACGCGGGGCCGGCGATGGCGCGCAGGATCGGCGTGGTCACCGAATGATCTCCGCCGACGGTGATCGGTACGATGCCGCGCGCGTCGATCCGCCGGTAGAACTCCGCCGCCTCGTCGACCACGAGGTCCGGATTCAGGATGCTCAGGAGGGGCACGTCGCCCAGGTCGCTGACCCGGCACGCCGCGAAGGGATCGAAGCACGTGCTGCGCAGCAGGCGGCGGTACGACGTCGAGCGATTGCGGACGGCGCGCGGTGCCAGGTACTGCATGCGCTCGATCGCGTTGCCGCCGCTGTAGGGGAAGCCGATCAGCCCGATGTCGGTCTCGTCGAGGTCCGGCCGGTGCGGACAGCGAAGGAAGGTGGGCACGCCCGACCAGTGCCAGTAGCCCATGACCGCTTCCGTCGCGCTACGCTCGTCCATCTGCTGTGCCATGCATGCCTCCCGGTCTGGCGCCTCGCTCCACGAGCGCGGCGCGTCGGCGATCGAATCCCCGCCGTCGTCGACGCCGGCAGGGAGCACGTAGGAGGAATTGCGGCGGAAGTGACGCGGAACTGAAATCGCCCTCCCGGAAGAGGTCGGCGCTCGGGTCAACCCTTCGTCGAGTCCTCCCTCGCGCGGGCCGGTCGCGCCGCCCGGCGATCGCGGCGATCGTCGCCTGGCAGTGCACGTTCGCGGTGGGCGTCGGCTCGCCGACCTGCGCCGCCGAGGCCGACACGTGCCTCGACGAGGGGCCGGAGCCGACGAGCGGTTTGCCGGTGACGCCGACCGCCGGCGGGTGTTGCCGACCGCCGGCGGGATGGTGTGGCCCGGGCGGGCGCGATAGGGGCTTCATGCTCGGCGGCGGCATCGAGCCCATGACGGTCTTCACTTTCACCTCGCCAGGACCAGGATTGGCACCGCGATCCGGGCGCTCCTTCGCCCGCGGGCCGCGCAGCAGGTGCGCGGCCTCGCGCCCGTCGGCGATCCCGGATCTCGGTCAGATCGGGACGCCCGCCGTCCGCGCCGTACCGGCGCCGTGGGTGCTGCTCGAACGTGCTGCAGGGAACGCGCCGCAGCACGGTACCGACGTGATCATCCGGACCGACAGGGACGAGGAGGGGCGACCGTGGCCATGAGATCGATGTTCGTGCTGCTCGCGTGCGTACTCGCCGCGTCGCTCGACACGGCGGCGCACGCACAAGGAGCGCCGGCGACGGTGTTCCAGAACGTTCGCATCTTCGACGGCAAGAGCGGCGCGCTGTCCGCCCCCTCGCACGTCCTGGTACGCGGCAACACGATCGAGCGCATCTCCGCCGAGCCGATCCCGACCGATCGCCGCGCGGACACCGTGCTGATCGACGGCGACGGGCGCACGCTGATGCCCGGACTGATCGACATGCACTGGCACGCGATGCTCGTGCGCCCGTCACCGGCGGCAACGATGGTGTCGGACGTCGGCTACTTGACGCTCCTCGCCGGCGCGGAGGCGACCGACACGCTGCTGCGCGGCTTCACCACCGTGCGCGACCTCGGCGGGCCGACCTTCGGGCTCGCGCGCGCCATCGACGAGGGCATCGTGGTCGGGCCGCGCATCTTCCCCTCCGGCGCGATCCTCACGGTCACCAGCGGTCACGGCGACTTCCGCCAGCTCTTCGAGCTGCCGCGCGCGCTCGGCGGCCCTCCGACGCGCATGGAGGTGCTCGGCGCCGCCATGGTGACCGACAGCCCGGACGAGGTGCGCGTCCGCGCGCGCGAGCAGCTGATGCAGGGCGCGACCCAGATCAAGCTCACGGCCGGCGGCGGCGTCGCCTCGCCGCACAGCCCGCTCGACGTCTCGACCTTCACCGAGCCGGAGCTGCGCGCAGCGGTCGAGGCGGCCGAGAACTGGGGCACTTACGTCACCGTGCACGCGTACACGCCGGCAGCGATCCAGCGGGCGATCGACGCGGGCGTCAAGTGCGTCGAGCACGGGCACCTCATGGACGAGCCGACCGCGAAGCTGATGGCCGAGCGCGGCGTGTGGCTCAGCATCCAGCCGTTCCCCGACCAGATGGCGGACGCCTTCCCGCCGGGCTCGGACGAGCGTGCCAAGGCGCAGGAGGTGCTGGCCGCGACGGAGACGGCCTACGGGCTCGCGAAGAAGTACCGGCTCAAGACCGCGTTCGGGACCGATATCCTGTTCTCGCCGGCGCTGGCGCCGCGGCAGGGTGCCCTGCTGGCGACCCTCGCGCGCTGGTACAGCCCGGCGGAGGCGCTCGTCATGGCGACGTCGACCAACGCGCAGCTGCTCGCGCTGTCCGGCAAGCGGAGCCGCTATCCGGGCACGCTGGGCGTCGTCGAGGAGGGCGCGCTCGCGGACCTGCTGCTCGTCGACGGCGATCCGATCGCGAACATCGAGCTGGTCGCGGATCCGGGCAAGAACTTCCTCGTCATCATGAAGGACGGGAAGATCTACAAGAACGCGCTCGCGAAGTAGGACGCGCCGCGCGGCGCGCGTCCTGCCGATCGGCACGCTCGAGCGGGTCGTCGATCTTGCGGAGGACGATCTCCGCGTCGAGGCGTACGCGGTTCCTTCAATCGACCCCGGGTTGGATCAGGTACGAGTACCGGCACGTGGCGGATGACCTCCTCGCGCATCACCCGCTCGACGACGTCGCGATCGAGGGGAGAGAGGGCGGGGCCGCCGTCGCGAGCGGCCCCGTCCCTTTGCCTCACTCCACGAGGCTCGCCGGTGGGTCGAGGAAGGCGCGTGACGCCGAGCCTGCGACGCCGGGAACGTCCGGGCAGGTGATCGGTGCCGGTGCGCCCGCCACACCGACGAACTTCGCGGCGGTGTCGTTGGCCGCGACCGGCGGCTTCGCCGGCGTGCTCGCGCACCACGTGACGCCGGTGCCGAGGCGCAGGCGCACGGCCATCTGCCCCTGCGGCGCGCCGGCGAGCTCGTAGAGCCCCGCGCCGCGCCCCTCGATCGTCAGCTTGCCGTCCTTGACGTCGAGCTTCGAGATCGGGCCGCCCTGGCCGCTCTTGTCGGCGTACTTGTAGCCCGGCGCGGCGGCGCTGCCGGTCCGCTTCCAGTGCGCGGCGGGAAGCGGGATGCGGGCGACGTGATCCGGGTCGACGCCCACGCGGTAGACGAACAGCTCCGCACCGTTGATCGTCGGGTCGTCGATCGCGCCGAAGTCGGGCGCGACGACACTGCTCGCAGCACCGGTCGACTTGAAGACCAGGCGGCGCAGCTTCGGATCGATCGGCGCGGTCGCGTCGTCGTTGAGACGCAGCATGGTGCTCGTGACGCCGACCGTCTGCGCAGGCGCCGGCGACCCTCCGGACGGCGTGGGCGTGGGCTTCGGCGTCGGCTGCGTCGTCGGTCCGGGCGGGGGAAGAAGCGACCGCACCTCGATCACCAGCGCACCGCCCGGAGTGATGCGCGCGACCGGCTGGAAGACGCTGCCGCACGCGGCACCGGCCTGGCCGAGATCGAAGCGGATCACGTTGGCGATCGGGCTGAAGTTCCTCTTGATCCTGCTCTCGATCGCGCTCTCGACGGCGACCGGGCAGTCCTCGCCGACGAACTGATCGGCGCCCGAGCAGAACAGGCCGGCGAGCACGTAGCTCGTCCACGACGCGTTCGCCTTGGTCTTGAAGCTGCCCGGTGGCGTCTCGACGGTGAAGTCGATGCCGCTGCCGTTGCACGCCATCGCGAAGTGGAGATCGAAGTCGACGTCGACCGAAGGGTTGTCCCCGGTCACGTCCGCTTCGAGGTCGAGGTCGACGTGTACCGTGGAGGAGTCGACCGGCGTCGACTCGACGTACGCGCCGCCTTCGAGGGCCCCCCACTCGAGGCTCGTTCCGCTGATCGAGTCGCCGACGATGCCCTCGATGCGTTTCTCGAGGTCGCCACGCGAGATCGTCAGGATGGGAACGGTCTCGCCGCGCAGCAGCCGCGCCGCCGCATCCGCGGGAACGAGGTCTGCCCGGTACGTCGGCCACGCCGGTGCGGCGCGAAGCTCCTCGTGCGAGACGTAAAGCACCGATTCGTGGGTCGCTCGCTTGCAGGGCGAGAAGCTCTTCTCGAAGATGGTCTCGTCGTTGATCAGCAGCGCGACGCCCTTCAAGCACCAGTCGTCGCTGCCGTCCTTCCGGATGCTGATCTCGGTGATGTCGCCCATGTCGCCGATGGTGTCGAGGTTCAAGTCGTAGATCTCGACGGCGTTCTTCTCGTGGTCGTCGCCCGGGCGGTCGAGCTTGGTCAGGTTGCCGACCGGCTGCTCGTACCCGGCGAGATCCTCGTAGAGAGCGCCCAGGTAGCGGCGGTTGAGGGAGACGTCGACCTGGTCGTCGGTGCCGTCGGAGCTGCCGCCCGCGGTACGCAGCACGAGCTGCGCGCGCCACACGGAACGCGCCGGACGCTCGTGCGTGTACGAGCACACGACGCGCGACATGTAGTCGGCGAACTCGGAGAAGTAGTCGTGCGGCACGACCTGGTAGCAGTACAGCGTGTCGGGCTGCAGGTCGCCCAGCAGGATGTTGGGCCGCGACTTCGCCGTCGCGATCGGCGGCAGGGGATTCGCGACGATGGAGCCGTCCACGATCTCGTGGCACCCGTTCGGGCTCGCGGGAAGATCGTAGGCGATGTGACCGCCGACGGCGGCGACGTCCGCTTCGAGCGGTGCCATGGGGTTGCTGGTACGCCACAGGTGGTTGCCGGTCTCGCTGGCCGAGTTGTCGCACCAGGACATGGTCATGGTGCCCGTCCCGCGCTCCAGGATCGTCAAGCCGGGTCGCGCGATCGGCGGGATCGGCGTCGGCTGCGGTGGCGGCGGCAGCGGCTCGAAGACCCCGCCGTTCCCGGGACGGGTGGGACCCGTGGGAAAGCGCGGGTTGTCGAGCGCTGCGGCTCCGGTCGCGAGAGCGAGCGACAGGCAGAGCCCGCCGATCCACGCGACGAGCTCAGGGCTTGAGGTTCCTCGAGCGGCGGCGTTTCCAGCCAGCCTCACGAACGACGGACGCATGGCGATTCCTCCTTGGTGACGAGCGGCGCGACGGGCGCCGCTCGCCGGACGTGGAGCAACGCCGGTGCCGCGCGAGGAAAGCCTGCGCAGACGAGGTTTCTTCGGCGCGATCGCGTCGTGCAGGGGGGCGCGAGGTCAGCCGGATATATCGAAGGGAGCGGAGGTGGATCGTCGTCGCTCGGGGAGTCGGCTCCGCGAGGACGTCGGGTCCGAAGATTGCCGGGACCGGTAAGACGTCTTACCATGCGCACCCATGCGAGCCCGCAATGCGGCGTCGGTGGCGACCTCGAAGCTGACGAGCAAGGCACAGACGGTCGTGCCGCGCGCGATTCGCGAGCGCCTCGGGCTGCGCCCGGGAGACACCCTGCGCTATCGGGTCACCAAGGCCGGCGTCGTCATCGACAAACGTCCCGAGAGCGAGGACGACCCGTTCCTCGAGTTCGGCGAGTGGGCCGGGGCGGAGGACGAGGAGGCCTTCAAGGACCTGTGAGCTTCGCCCCCGGAGACGTCGTCGTCGTACCCTTCCCGTACGCCGATGCGCTCGCCGAGAAGCGGCGACCGGCGGTGGTGGTCTCCTCACCGCACCTGGAGCGGGAGCACCGCCTCGTCTGGCTGGTGATGGTGACGAGCACGACCAGGCGCTGGCGGGGCGACGTGCCGGTCACGGACCTCGCAACGACGGGCTTGCCCGTGTCCTGCGTCGTACGCCCGGCGAAGATCGCCTGCGTCGGAGCTCCGAGAATCCTGCGCAAGCTCGGCGCACTGTGCCCGGCCGACTGGAAGGCCGTGCGCGCGAGCCTCGCGCGCTATCGCAGCCCCTGACCCGCGCCTCCGTGCGACCCGCGACGGTTGGCCACCGCCGCATCAACGGCGTCGCGCTGGAGCCGCTTCCGTGTACGCCGCCTGCCGGTCGATCATCGCGGCGAAGCTCGCCAGCAGCCCGTCGAGCCCGTGCAGCTGTGGCTCGACGATGCGCAGCACCGCGACGATCGCCTCGAGCGTCGCGACGTAGTCGGGTCGCGGCTCGCGGCGCAGCCGGTAGCGGCTCGGCTCGGCCGGCGTCAAGCGCAGGTGCGGCAGCTCGTGCAGCCAGCGCTGCGCGCCGTACAGCTTGCGGGCGTGCGTCCAGGTGCCGTCGAGGATCAACAGGTGGCG